>Ga0070684_100002943_pt1 | contig 12668 bp, 12 predicted proteins | sample KBSC723LmetaG_FD_65653 | JGI IMG/M metagenome (GOLD analysis project Ga0070684, IMG submission 65653) | Corn rhizosphere microbial communities from Kellogg Biological Station, Michigan, USA - KBS C7.2-3L metaG | ecosystem: Host-associated > Plants > Roots > Rhizosphere ...
TCGCTCACAGGGTCGGTACCCGTGCGCCGCGCCGGCATGGCCTCGGCCACTGCCGACCTTCAGCGCGATCTCGGCGGCGCGATCATGCAGTCGATCCTCGGCGCCCTGCTGACCGCCGGCTACGCGGCGGCGGCCTCGGAAGCAGTCACCGCCTCGCCCCACCACGTCACGACCAGTGCCGAAAACGAGCTGACGAAGTCGTTCTCGAGCGCCGCCGACCTCGCTTCGCGGTACCCCGCGCACGCCTCCTCGATTATCGCCGCAGCGAAGGCATCGTTCCTGCGGGGCGACGCCTGGGCCTACACGGCCGGCATCGTAGCGATCCTGCTCGGTGCCGCACTCGTGCTCTTCCTGTTCCCAGACAGGGAGGACGAGAAGCGGCTGCTTGATGTCTATGCCGGCGAAGACGAGCCGGTGGCTAGTCCAGACGAGCCCGCCGCGGCCGCCACAGGCTGACCAGGCCGGCGATCAGCGTCACCAGGAAGATCTGGCCGAGCAGCATCTCCAGGCCGGCGAACATCTTGCCGGGTTGCCCCGCTGGCACGAGGTTTCCGTATCCGGTCGTGGTCAGGGTCGTGAAGCTGAAGAAGATGTAGTCCCCGGTGTGGGAGCCGGTCTCGTTGATGAAGAACGCGCCCGATTGCAGGCGATCGATGATCACGTAGAGGGACGTGAAGAGCAGGCCGAAGACCATGTAGACGCTGATCGCGCCGAGGATGGTGCGGAAGTTGACCGTTGACTCCGTGAGCACCGATCGCAGCACGGTGAAGGTCGCGGCCACGAGTAGGACAACCTCGATCAGGGCGCCCGCGGCGAGGAACGCCGAGTCGCCGGAGGCCGCGGCGACGGCCGCGAGCCCAACCGAGACCAGTCCGACGCCCGCGCCGGCGCGAACAATCGACGCCCCGACGCCGGCGCTGCCGAAGGCGACCACCGCGCTCAGGCAGGCCACCGCCGTGATCGCCACGGCGCCCCACCCCGAGTAGTGAGTCAGAGACGCGAGCACGTAGGTGGCGACGACCAGAAGGAGGAGAAGGCCGAACGCGTTCGTTATCCGCTCGGCGTAGTGCCCCCTCCGCTGCTCCACTCTGGACGACGATAGTGAATCGTCACCCCGGAACGCCTGAGACGGCCAGGCTCGGTTCATGAAGAGACCGGGGTCCTGGCCACCAAGAGGTACGCGAGGCGTGCCTGCCCTCAGCTGCCGGCGAGGACCGAGCCCAGCGCCTCCAGCTGCGATCCATCGCGGCGCAGAGCTGGTCGCAGAGCTCGAGCACCGCGGGGTCGGCGATGCGATAGAGCGAGCTCGTGCCTGGTACATGCCCCATGGGCTCACCAGAGTCCTACCAAGGGTCAGCTTCAGCCACGAGGGCTAAGAAGAAAGCTCGACGCGTTCGATCGCCTGCGGCTCGAGCGGCCGGTCCGACGCGTCGGTCTGGGTCGACTCGATCGCGTCTACGACATCCATGCCCTCGACCACTTCGCCGAAGACCGTGTGCTTGCCGTCGAGCCAGGGCGCTGCCTCGGTGGTGACGATGAAGAACTGGGAGCCATTGGTGTTGGGACCGGCGTTGGCCATCGCCAGAGCGCCGCGCACGACCTTGTGCTCGTTGATCTCGTCCTCGAAGGTGTAGCCGGGACCGCCACGGCCCGTTCCCTCCGGACAACCGCCCTGGATCATGAAATCCGGGATGACGCGGTGGAAGACCAGCTCGTCGTAGAAGCCGTCGGCGGCGAGCTTGCGGAAGTTCTCCACCGTCTTCGGCGCCTCGGCGTCGTGCAGCTCGAGCACGATCTGCCCGGCGTTGGTATGGAGCGTGGCTTGGGACATCGGCGCCACCCTACCCGGTTACGCGAACGGTTACCGGCCTTGAGGCGCCGGGTGCATAGGGCCAGCGATCCTCTGCAAGCGCCTCGGCACGGAGGCGGATCGCCGCCGTGCCGCTGATGTAGTGGAACCGGTAGCGGGCGTGGAAGCGGCCGCTGTGATCGCTGCGGGTGACGAGAACCGGCCGCCAGCGTTTCGTCGCGGTCTCGTAGTACTGGATGGCGACCAGCTTGCCCCGCCGCGGGATCGGCGCGCCCAGGGTCCGCACACGACCCTTGAACCGCACCGTTTCGCCGGTCCGCAGGACGGTCGGGGCGACGTCGAGCTCGACGCCACCGCGCACCCGGAGCGTCAGCGGCGCCCGCCGTGCCTGCTCGAGGCCGGCCTCACCGCCGAAGGAGACAGCGATCCGGCGGGATGGGCCGGCCGCGAGCGGGAGGCGAAAGCCACCGTGGGCTCCGGTGCGGACCGTGTCCACGCGCTTGCTCCGCAGCGCCCCGCGCGAGTGCCGCGAGACCACGCGCAGCGTCCGCCCGGCGAGCCCGGCACCGTCTGCATCGAGCAGGCGGCCGCTGAGCTTGCTCGCCACGTCGAAGGGCACCGTCAGCTCGGTGCCGTGGTGTCCCTGCCAGCCAAGGCGGGCGAAGATGCGGGCCTTGCCGCGAGCGGGCACGCCCTTCTTCACGGCCGTCTCCGGCGGCGGCGGCGCCTTGCGCAGGACCATCTCAGTGCCGTCGCCGCGGCGCGTCGTCGTGGCCGAGTTGCCGGCGCCGTCGCTCGCTTCGGCACGGAAGAGGTAGATGCCGGGATCGAGGTTGGCGGGCAAATTGGCGATGAGGTGGGCGGGGCCGGTTCCTTCGCCGGGCTGGAATTTCGTCGGCAGCTCGCGCCACTGTTCGCTGTCGAGCCGCCGGTAGCTGATCTCTCCGTTCGCGGCCCCCGAGAGGGCGTCGCTGGCGACCGCCCGGACCTGTTCGGCCGCCGGCGCGTTCGGGTCTTCGTTCTCGAACGCCACGCTCGGTGCCACGTCATCGAGACGCAGCGGGATTTCCACCGCCGATGCGGGAGCGTCGTTGCCTGCCTCGTCCCGCAGCCAGAGGTGAAGCGCGTAGGCGCCGGCGGCCGGCACCGAGCGGTCCGCCAGCGCGGTGAGATCGTGACCGGCGGCGAACTTGACCCCGCTGTCGAATCCATTGGCGCCCGTGACGTGCCAGAAGGCACCGCCGATCGCGCTCGCCAGGCCCTGGTCGGGATTGACCCAGGAGAGATCGAAGTCGTTTACGCGCCGCCACCCTTCGCCGCCGGCGAGGGCGGGGCTGCGCGGATGGGCCGGTGGATTGTTGTCGATGTAGACCGTCTGGTCGGTGGTGCAGGCGACATTGCCGGCGAAGTCGGTGACGCAATGGTGGATCGTGTGCGGGCCGTCGCTGAAGCGGGTCGTGTCGACCGCGGCGGCGCCCGAGACGCCAAGGCTGCAGGGCCGCATCTGAGTCGCCCGCCACTCGCTGCCGATCAGAGCCTTGGCGCAGGGATACTCGGTCAGGTTCACCCGGGCGCCGTCGACCGTCGTCTCGCCGAAGCGGACGCCGCCGCCGACGTCGCCGCCCTGGAAGCTGACCCCCTGGGTCCCTCGCCGCCAGCCTCCCGCGGTGATTTCCCCGCCGATCGCCGCGCCTGGAGCCTGGTCGTCCTCGACGGTGATCGTCAGCGCCCGGATCGCCGAGAAGGAACCGGGTTCGAGGCTGCACCACTTGCTTTCGGCCCGCGCGCAGAGAAGCCGGTCCTCGAGCGCCGGCTCGGCGGGATTGAAGCCCGCGACGAACTCACGCGGGGTCGTGTCGGTCACCGCGGCATCGGCGAAGACGTCGAAACCGCCGGTCCAGGTGCCGACGCCGATGCGCTGCTCCATCCCGTCATGGAGGGTGTGCCACCAGGTTCCCCGCACCTGTGAGATGCCTGTGCCGGCCGGGGCCTCCCAGCGCCAGCGGGCGAAGCGGGTGCCCGAGACGGTCAACTGTCCCTCGCGGGTGAAGCTCTTGAGGTGGGCGCCTTCGAAAGGGTCCTGGCCTGGAGGAGGCACGCACCAGCCGTCGGGCCGGAACTTGGCGCCACCGGTGGTGTCGGCCCAGGTGGCGTCGGCGCCGACGTACCAGCCGCACTGGGCGACCGCGTACTTGGCAGCCGTCGCCTCCTTCGCCGCCAGCAGCAGCAAGGCCAGCGCCAGCGCGATCCCCATCGCGACGATTCGCGCCACTCCACCCCGCGTTCCCGACATCAGACCCTCCTTCGCTCGCGTGCAGTGGAGGGCTAAGGCGCGAGCGAGGGATTTTCTCCCCCTCTCGCCTCGATCGCCGCGGGGCCGATGCCGCGAGGGCGCCTTTGCGAGAATGGCCTGGATGCCTCTTCCCACGCGGGACCAGATAACCGAGAAGCTGCGGGCGGTGATCGATCCGGAGCTGCGACGCTCGATCGTCGAGCTCGGCATGGTGCGCTCGATCGAGATCTCCGACGAGGGCCGCGTCGAGGTCGTCGTCTCGCTGACGACCGCCGGCTGCCCGATCCGCGCCCACTTCGAAGACGCGGTCGCCCAGCAGGTGTCCGAGCTGGAAGGGGTGACCGGAGTCGCGGTCGGCTTCGACGTGCTCTCCGACGAGGAGAAAGGCAACCTGCAGAAGACGCTCGGGCGCGGCAAGCTGCCGGCCGGAGCGCTTGCCCAGGTCAAAAACGTGATCTGCGTCGCCTCCGGCAAGGGCGGTGTCGGCAAGTCGACGATGACCGCCAACCTGGCGGCGGCGCTGACCGCGGAAGGGCACCCGGCGGGAGCGCTCGACTGCGACGTCTACGGCTACTCGATCCCGCGCATGCTCGGCGTCAACCGCAAGCCCGAGGTGAACGGCGAGCGCAAGATCCTGCCGCTGGAAGCGGCCGGCGGCGTCAAGGTGATGTCGATCGGCTTCTTCGTCGAGGAGAACTCAGCCGTCGTCTGGCGCGGGCCGATGCTGCACAAGGCGATCCAGCAGTTCCTCGAGGACGTCGCCTGGGGCGAGCTGGAGTACCTGCTGCTCGACCTGCCGCCGGGGACTGGGGACGTCTCGATGACCCTCGCCCAGCTGCTTCCCCAGGCCAAGTTCGTGCTCGTCACGACGCCGCAGCCGGCGGCCCAGACCGTCGCCAAGCGCGCGGCCGACATGGCGAACAAGTTCGACCTCGAGCTGCTCGGGGCGATCGAGAACATGTCGGGCTTCACCACACCCGACGGCGAGCGCTTCACGATCTTCGGCGAGGGCGGCGGACAGCTGCTCGCCGACGAACTCGAGATTCCGCTGCTCGGCAAGGTGCCGCTCTCCGAGGCCCTGCGCGAACACGCCGACGCCGGCACGCCGCTCGTCACCGCCGAGCCGGACGCCCCGGCCTCGCAGGCGATCCGCCAGGCCGCCCGCGGGATCGTCGCAGCGACCCCGCAGGAGCTTCCCGTCCTGCAGGCGGTGCCGGCAGCGGCCGAAGCGCCGCCGCTCAGCGGCACCCCGCTCCCGGTCGTCCAGTAAACGAGCGGGCCTCTTCGGCCGCGCCCCGGAGGACCCTTACTCTCGCAGTTATCTATTGATCAGAATTAACCCACTTTTGCGGGACGCGCAGGCGGCTTCAAGGTTTCGCCAGTCAACGGTCGATACCCCGGCAAATACCAGCGCCGCGGCTGTAAGCGGGCCCGATCTCGGGTCCAGGCAACCGTCGGCCTCCCATAAGGAGTGAAAAGTAGATGCGCGACAGAACCCGGATGCGACAGCTTGTCGCCGGCCTACTCACGCTGCTCGTCTTCGGCATGGTCGGGCTCGTCTACGCGGCGTGGACCACCAGCGGCAGTGGCTCGGGCTACGCCAAGGCGGGCAGCGCGCAGGCGCTGACCACCGTCGACGTCTCGGCCAGCACCGCCGCAACGTTGTACCCCGGCGCGAATGGCGATGTGTTGATCAAAGTCAACAATCCCAATCCGTATCCGGTTCGCGTCACCGATGTGACCGGCAACGGCACGATCACCGCGGACTCCGGCCATGCGACCTGCGTGACGTCCGGCGTCACATTCACAGACCAGCACAGTCAGACGATCGATATTCCCGCCAGCTCCCAGACGCAGACCACGCTCGCGGGGGCCGCCCACATGTCGAACGCCTCAGACAATGGCTGCCAGGGGGCGACGTTCACGATCCCGGTCAGCATCACCGGCACGAGCAACGCTCCGTAACAAGAAATAGCGAGGCGCATGCAGGGGGTTAACCCATGCGCACCGAGCAAGAGGGAACGAGCGGGGGCCGCGAAGGTGGGGCCCGCTCGCTTCCCGTATCTCCGGGAGGGAAGCCGGTGGGAAGTCGGTTCCCGACCGTCTTGGCGGCGAGCTTCTTCCTGCTCTTCGTGGTCGCAGCTGACGGGCGCCTTGCTCAGAAGGAACTGCCGCCCGGTGGCAAGATCTCGGCCGGTGGGACCCGAAATACGAAGAAGGTGCGGCTGGGCGGCCACGCCACCAAGCTCTACCCGGGTCGCGTGGAGCCGCTCCGAGTCCATGCGGATAACCTGAGCCCGCAGCCACAAGTCGTCCGCTCGGCCTGGGCTGTGGTGGGCGATGCGGCTCGCTGCGCGGCTCGAAACGTCAGCGTCACCGCCTTTCACGGCAGGCTTCGAATCCCGCCAAAGGGACGGCGCTGGATTTCGCTGACGATCGCCATGCGGTCCGACGCCGCCAACGCCTGCCAGCACGCCGTCTTCCCGCTTACCTTTCAGGCCGAGGTGAGACGTTAGGTGCGGCGCGCCTCGTGGATAATCCTCGCAATCGCTCTGGCGGCGTCGGTACCGACCGTGGCCAGCGCCAAATGGCAAGGCCTTGGCGGCGGCAGCGGCTACACAAAGGCGAATGCTCTGGCAGCGGGCGCCACGCCCACCGCCACCGTTTCCGGCCGCAACGTCACGTTGAACTGGACCGCCAGCGGTGGCGCGGTTCCGGTCGGGGGATACGCGGTGCGGCGCTACGACACCGGCGGTCAGGCCCAGACCGTTGGCTCCTCCTGTGCGGGGACGATCGCGGGCGTGACCTGCGTGGAGGGCGCCGTTCCGGCCGGACAGTGGCTTTACACGGTGATGCCCGTCAACAACAACTGGCGCGGTGCCGAGAGTCCCCAGAGCGCGGCGGTGAGCGTCAGCTCCCCATCCCTGACGCTGAGCCCGGCAACGGTGACCAGCTTGCCGGCGACGGCGACTGGAGAGGTAACCAATTTCATCGCAGGCCAGACGGTGAGCTACCGCCTCGACAATCCCACCACAGGCACGCTTCTGAGCGGCAGCATCACGCCAAGCCCGGTGCCGGAAAACGGCACCACGAGCGTCTCGGTGACGATCCCCGCCGGAACCGCAAACGGCACCCACACCGTCTACGCCATCGGCTCGAAAGGCGACAGTGCCGGTGCCGCGATCACCGTCGCCCTCCCGAGCACCAGCAGCGTCAGCACCTCCGCCTGGGACCTGCGCGACGCCTCGGCGGGTAGCGGTGAGGTCAACCAGTCGGACACGAGCGCCTTCGCAGGCGATGCCAGGAGCGCATCGAGCGGCAGCTTCTCGACCGCGTTCAGCACTGCCCGTTACGTTCAGTACACCTACAGCTCCCCCCTGGGGGCGGGCAACACGGCGAGCTCGGTCAACTTCAACCTCAGCTACGCGGGGACTGCCAGCAGCGACACGACCTGCTTTTACTTCGACGTCCGCAGGGCGTCAACTGGCACGGTGATCGGAACCCACGGCAGCTCCGCCAGCCCCGTCGACTGCACGGCCGGGACGACGTTCAAAACGACCGCCACCTCGCTGCCCGAGGTGACAAGCACCGACATCGCCAATGACCTGCAGATTCGCGTATACGTCACCAGCACGGGCAAACACCCGATTAACGTCGACCTCGCGACGGTATCCGGCACGACGGGTGGGAGCGGCTTCATCCTCTACGAGTCGAGCTTCGTCGATTCCTCGAGCGGAACGGCGGCGGGAGCGGTTCCCTGGAGTCTCTACGGATCTGATTCCACCCTCTACACCAGTGCGGGCAGTTGGGCTACGACCTTCTCCACAACGCGGTACCTGAAGCTCTCCTTCCCCAGTTACGTTTCAGCTGGCGCGACCGTCAACAGCGTTGCCTTCAAGCACGCGTATCGCTCTGCCACCAGTGGCGCCAGCGTCTGCTACTACTTGGAGGTCTACTCGGGCTCAACGCTGATCGGAACCCACGGCAGCTCTGCAAGCCCGGTCTCCTGCAACTCCTCCAACACCACCTGGCAGACGGACACGGTCTCGCTTCCCGAGGTAACGAGTGTCTCAGCGGCCGACAACCTGGCCGTGAAGCTCTACGCCAACCGCAACAACTTCGGGAAAAGCCAGCACGACCTGGCGCAGCTGCAACTGACGTTCACGAAGTAGTCGATATCGTGCTCCCCAGTACCGGCCGCGAGGGGAGCTATACCTCGCCATCCAAGTAGTCGGCGCGCTCGTCCCCCGGGCGCACCAGGATGTCCACCACCTGCTCGGGTCGCGGAGCACCCGGTGGGAAGGTCCGCACCCAAACCTTGCCCGAGTCGGGGTACTCGTTGACCTCCGGAGCGATCATCGTGCTGACGATCAGCACACGTGCCGGCTGCCCACCGCGGTTGTCGATCCTGTGGGCGCCGCGACGACCAGGCGGGAAGGCGACCAACTCACCTTCTTCAAGCTGTCGCTCACCGTTCAGCGTGCGCAGCGTGGGCTGGCCGGAGATGACCACCAGCAGCTCCTCGTTGGCATGGTGGATGTGGAGCGGGAAGCTAGAGGAGCCGGGCGGAAGCTCGAACACCGATGCACCGAGTCGATCTGAGCCCGCTTGTCGGCCAAGCCGGGCTCGCAGCCAGGAGAACGGCGGCCGATCCTGCTCTTCATCCCAGTTCGGCTCAAAGACGTTGGCCATGAGCGGGCAGTATGCAACACCATGCCTGGTTTCACGCGGTCAAGCCGCACCCGGGCCCCGGCGGCCCGTCCTCGAGCAATTCGACCCACGATGTCGTTAGACCCACGGGACGGGGGCCTACGAGGGCTACGACGAGTAGCTACTCCCGGTGGTCGCCCGCAAACGGCTTGAGCAAGCGGAAGACGACTACGCCGAAGCCTTGCTCTTGTAGTAGTTCGCGTTGATCTCGGCGTACTTGGCCCACTCGGCAGGAAGCTGGTCCTCGGCGAAGCAAGCGTCAACCGGGCATGCCTCGACGCAGGCGTCGCAGTCGATGCACTCGTCGGGATCGATGTAGAGCATCTCGACCGAGTCGTAGTCGGGCTCGTCCGGCGTCGGGTGGATGCAGTCGACGGGGCAGACCTCGACACACGAGTTGTCCTTCTGGCCGATGCACGGCTCGGCAATGACGTATGTCATTCGATGCTTTCTCCTGGGTCGTCTTTTCGGTGCATGGCGGGAGCAGGCCCCCGCCATGCGCGGAAGCACATTTTAGGGATTGCGTCGCTCGCAGCGCTCCCCCACTAGCATCGGGCGGCGTAATGCTGCTGCTGACCGGGGCCACGGGAAGCGTTGGATCGCGGCTCTTGCCGCTGCTGCTCGAGCGCGGCGAGGAGGTCCGTTGCTTGGTGCGCGAGCCGCGGCGGCTGGGGCAATGGCGCGTAGACGTCCAGATTGCGCTCGGCGACCTCGGCGAGATGTCCGACCCCTACCTCGTGCGGCAGGCTCTGCGCGGCGTCGACACCGTGGTCCACCTCGCCGCCTCGATCCGCGACCAGCCGCCACACCGGATCGAGGAGCTGAACGGGCTGGCGAGCTTGCGGCTGCTGCGGGCCGCGGAGCGCAGCGGCGTGCGCCGCTTCATCTTCTTCAGCGCGCTCAACGCCTCGACCGCCCAGCGCACCCGTTTCTTCCGCGCCAAGTGGCTGGCCGAGCGCGCCGTCGCTTCCTCGTCGCTGCAGACGACGATCTTCGCCCCCTCGATCGTCTACGACCGCTCCGATCCCTGGATAACGCTGCTGCGCCGCTTCTCCTTCCTGCCGGTGATGCCGGTCTCGGGCGACGGGCGGGCGCGCTTCCAACCGATCTGGGCGCACGACGTGGCGCGGTGCGTCGTTGCGGCACTGGCGGGCGAGGGACGTCTGCGCCACGAGCTCGCCGGCCCGCAGGTGCTCAGCTACGACGAGATGTCCGACCTCGTCAGCCGCGTCGCCGGACGGCCCCGACCGCTCGTCCACCTGCCGCTGCCCCTGGTGCGCGCCGGGCTGATCGCGATGCGCTCGCTCCTCGGCGAGGCCGTCTTCGCCACCTGGGAGGAGGCGGAGCTGATGGAGGTATCGATGGTCAGCGAGCGGGGCGTCGCCGACGCCGAGGAGCTTGGCGTCGAGCCGCGAAGGATGGCCGATGTGCTCGAAGAGGGCTAGGCGCTCGGCAGCGCTGGCGTTGCTCGCGCTCGCGACCTGCGTCGCACCCGCGTCGGCGCTTACCCTCGCCCCGCCGAAGCCCGATGTCCTCTTCGGCGTCAGCGACCGGGGGACGACGCAGGACTTCGAAGAATTCGCCGGCCTGGTCGGCAAGCACCCGGCCTTGCTGGAGACCTTTCACGCCTGGGGCAACAATCTCAATGGCGCCTACGAACGGTGGCGCGAAACCGCGACCCGGCCGATCCTCCACATCTCCACGTCCGACGACCAGACCCTCGCCGAGCTGATCACACCGGAGCAGATCGCCCTCGGCGCCGGCGACGATTACCTGCTCCAGCTCAACGACTTCTTCGCCAAGCGCGGCTTGCCGGCCTACCTCCGTCCGCTCGGCGAGCCAAATCGCTGCCTCAACGCCTGGTCGGCCTTCGAATGCGACGGCACGGCGAAGGACGAAGAACACAGCAGCTACTGGTACAAGCAGGCCTTCCGCCGCATTGTCGCGATCGTCCGCGGCGGCGGCTCGCTGGAACAGATCGATGGGAGCCTCGCGGCGATCGGCCTCCCTCCCCTCAACCGGACCAAGGGACCGAATCCGAGCAGCCTGGCGGCGGCGCCGGTCAGCATCGTCTGGAGCCCACTGCCGGCCGGCGCGCCGCGGGTGGCGGGCAACTTCCCCGGCAACTTCTGGCCTGGAGCGCGCTGGGTCGACTGGGTCGGCACCGACTTCTATTCCGAATATCCGGTCTGGAAGGACCTCAACCGCTTCTACGCCGCGAAGCGCTGGCGGCGCAAGCCGTTCTCGATCACCGAGTGGGCGGTCTCCGGTGAAGACGAACCCCGCTTCGCCAAACAGCTGATCTCGTGGACGGCGAAGCGCCCGCGGGTGCGCATGCTCGTCTACTACGACGGCTTCGGCCCCACTGAAAATCCCTACGACCTCCGCCTCTATCCCCGCACGGCCAACACCCTCCGCCTCAAGGCTCGCCGGCCCAACTTCCTCGAATACGCCGAATACAACGCGGGCACCCTGCCGCCGCTCCCGCCTGCGGCCAAACGCCCCTAACCCTCGTCGCCGACGGGACGGGTTTGGCTGCGCGAGAAGACCGCGAATCGTCATTGCGAGACGTCGTGGTTCGCCTTCAACCTGCTCCCAGGTACAGCGAGACACGCGCCAGCCCGCAAGCTACAGGCGCTGCTCCCGCTTCCGGTCAAGCTGGAAGGCAGAGTCGGTGCCGTGATATCGGCGGCCCTCCGTCTCGACTATCAGGCCGGCGTCTCGCCAGAGGAAATCGGGCCTCAGCTTTCGCCCACCAACGTCGAGAGGGACATTTACATCGGGCTCGGGTAGCCCGGCCTGCTTGCACATACGAAGGAACAGTCGCTCCAATTCGCTACGAGTCCTCTTGGTCTGAGGATGTAGTTCGTCAAGAATGAGACGAAGCCTGGCAACGCCACGACGCCCACGGCTGCGCCGCAGCAGGTTGCGCAGGGCGGTGTGATCGAGGATCCGCAGGACTTCCGCCTCTGCGATTGCCTTTCTGAGCTCCCAAACCGGCACAACTGCAGCAAGATCAAGCAAAGTTCGCTCCACGGTCGTGCAGGCAATGCCGACGACGGCAGTGCAGTCCACGGGGCCAAGGGATCCATTGCGGTGCGCCGCTATTCCCGCTGGGCTACGACCGCGACGATTTGGCGCGGTGACGTCGATAACAGTCCGACCGTTGCTTCGGAAATTCCAAAGGTCGGCTGCCGAGCGATGCGAGAGAACCGCCTCTGGCCCACAAGCGAGCACCGCCGCTTGAAAACGACCCTCTCGGATGAGTGCCGGATGGCCGACCGCAAAGACACCGTCATGGACCCGATGCAGTCGGCCAGCCGAAACTCGACGGTTAGTAGCCGCGCGGCTCATACCCAGTGCCTGCAACTGCCAGAGCGCAACAACGCCATGCTGCCTGGCGACCAGCCGAGCTATCTCTCGATCCCAATCTCTGGGCCGACGGGCCGAAATGTCATATATGGAATGACATTTCGGCCCGTCGGCGGAGGGTTGGGCGGGCATGAAGCGCATGCCCGCCCCTAACGCGAGAGGCCCGGCGAAGCCGGGCCTCTCGAAGTCACTCGCCTGTTGAGGCGAGGATACGCCTCGACAGGCGTCGCTACATCATCCCGCCCATGTCCGGCATGCCGCCGCCGGGCATGCCGCCGGCGCCGTCCTTCTCGGGCGGCTCGGCGATCACGGCCTCGGTGACGAGGATGTTCTTGGCGATCGAAGCCGCATTCTGCAGCGCCGAGCGCGTCACCATCGTCGGGTCGATCACGCCGGCGGCGATCAGGTCGCCGTACTCGCCGTTGGCCGCGTTGAGGCCTTCGCCGGCCTTCAGGTCGCGGACCTTGTTGACGACGACCGAGC
>Ga0070684_100002946_pt1 | contig 12666 bp, 11 predicted proteins | sample KBSC723LmetaG_FD_65653 | JGI IMG/M metagenome (GOLD analysis project Ga0070684, IMG submission 65653) | Corn rhizosphere microbial communities from Kellogg Biological Station, Michigan, USA - KBS C7.2-3L metaG | ecosystem: Host-associated > Plants > Roots > Rhizosphere ...
CGCAGATCGATGACGACCGTCCCCATGGACGTGTCGAGCACCGCCTGCTTGCCGGTCATCTGTGCAACGCTCAGCGTTGTCTGGTACGGGCCTGCCGCCGCCGGAGGGGTCGACCTGCGCTGTGCCTGTAACGGTAGAGCTGCCAGCCACGCGACCAGAAGGGTCGCGGCCAAGGGCATACGCATTGATTATAGGTGGTGGGGGCGCTTTTCGCTCCGCCTAAAGGCGGAAGCCGCAAGCTACTCGTAATGGAGGGCTTTGACCGGATCCAGCCGGGAGGCCCGGACGGCCGGGTAGAGCCCGAAGACGATCCCGATGAACACCGACACCCCGAAAGCCAGCACGATGGAGCTGGTGGTGACGATGGTCGACCACCCGGCGAGCACGCCAATCAGCTGCGACAGGCCGACCCCGAGCAGGATGCCGGCAACGCCGCCGCTCAGCGAGATGATGGTGGTCTCGATGAGGAACTGCCGGACGACGTCCTTCTGGCGCGCGCCGATGGCGCGGCGGACGCCGATCTCGCGCGTCCGCTCGAGCACGCTGGCCAGCATGATGTTCATGATGCCGATGCCGCCGACGAGCAGCGAGATCGAGGCGATCGCCACCATGACCATCTCGAAGATGCGCTGCGTGCGGCGCTGCTCGGCGAGCAGCTCCGCCGGCGAGATGATCGTGAAGTCGCCGGCGCTGCGGTGCGCGACGTCGAGGATGCCGCGCAGCATCGCGGCCGCGCCGGGAATGTCGGCCCCCTGCTTCATCTGCAGGTAGATGCCGTCGATCTCGTCCTTCTGCGCGCTCTGCCCGTCCTCGAGGCGGAACACCGACGAGTAGAGCGGGACGTAGATCAGGTTGTTGCGGTCCTGCGCCGGGATGCCGGCGACGTCGGACTGCACCGTGAGCTGCGGCCCGGCCACGCCGACGACGCGGAACCACTGGTCGTTCACCTTGACGTACTTCCCGATCGGATCCTCGGTGCCGAAGAGCGTGGCCGCTGCCGCCTCCCCGAGCACCGCCACCGGCGCCGCCGCGGCCGTCTCGGCTTCGTCGAAGAAGCGGCCCGACGCGACCTTCAGGTTGGCGATCGTCTGGTATTCGGGGGCCACGCCGTAGACCTCGGGCATGTCCCCGGCGAGCGGCTTCGGCGTCAGCTTCGACGGCGTGAACCGCTTGCGCGCGCTCGCGGCGGAGATGGCACCGAGGTTGGTCTGGATGATCCGCAGGTCCTGAAACGACAGCCCGGCGGAGAGCTTGCGCACCTTCTGCAGCGTCTGGTTGTCGGGGGCCTCGCGCGCTTCGATGATCAGGTTGCGCACGCCGAGCTGCTCGATGAACGACATCACTTCCTGCTGCGCGCCGGCGCCGATCGACAGCATCGCCACGACCGCGGCGACGCCGAAGATCATGCCGAGCATGGTCAGCATCGAGCGCAGCTTGTGCGCGCGCAGGTTCTCGAGGCCGAGGCGCAGCTCGGGGAGGACGTCGGACGACCAGAGGTGACCGCGCGCGTTCATTTCCCGGAGGCGCCGGCGAGCGGACCGCTGCCCGACGACTTGTTGCGCGAGGTGGCGACGTCGGGATCGACGAGCGCGATGACGTCGCCGTCGTGCAGCCCCTCGACGACGGCGCGGCTTTCCGTCGCGGTGGCGACCTTGACGTCGTGCCGCTCGAAGCGGCCGGGCGCCGTCTCGACGAACACGTAGTTCTTGCCCGCCTTCTCGAACACCGCCTGGCGGGGCACGTGCAGGACGTCCTTCAGCTCGCGGCCGTCGATGGTCACGCGCAGCGACGAGCCGGCGCGCATCGCCGGATCCGGGCGATCGAGGTCCAGGGTGATGTCGAACTGCCGCACGGCGCTGGTCTCGAAGAAGGAGCCGCGCGACGCGCTGGCGCTCAGCGGCCCGACCCTGGCGGTGAACGTCCGCCCCGGCAGCGCGTCGATCTGCACGGTCGCCGACTGCCCGGTCTGCAGGTTGTCACGATCGACCTCGGTGACCTTGGCCCGCACCTCCATCTTGCCGCTCTCGATGACGTCGGCGACGTTGCGGCCGGAGAACGTGGTGTCTCCCTCGCGATACTCGGGCAGCACCATGCCGCTGAAGAAGAAGTACTGCCCGTCGCGGTTGTCCTTCACCGAGACGAGCCCGTCGATCGGCGCCTTGACGATCAGGTTGTCGATGATCGATTGCGCCCGCTCCATCGCCAGCTGCGCCTTGTGGCGGCGCTCGTCGACGACCGCGAGCGCGGCGGTGCTGGTCGCGGAGCGCGCCGCGGCGTCGCGCTCGAGCTGGCTGAGGTGCTGCTTCGCTTCCTCGAGCGTGAGGGCGTTCTTCTGCGCCTCGATGGCGCCGACGAACTCGTTGGCCAGCACGCCGATCTCGCCGCGCCGCACGTCGTAGCGCGCGGTCAGCAGATTGAGCTGGTCCTGCGACGCCTGCACGGCGTTGTCGGCCTTCATCTTGACGATCTGCTGTTCCGCTTCCGCCAGGTCGGACCTGGCCTGCTCGACGTTGTACTGCTGATCGGAGGGATCGAACTCGATGACGGGCTCGTCCTTCTTGACGGCCGTCCCGGTCGGCATCAGCTTGAGGATGCGCAGCGAGCCGCCCGCGGGGGGCGCGACCAGGTTGACGGTGCGGCCGGCACGCAGCTCGCCGGTGGCGAACACCGTCAGCTTGAGCGGGCCGCGCACGACTTTGGCGGTGGGCACGGCCGGACCCTTATCGGGCAGCACCGGCGATCCCTTGGCCAGCGCGGCGGCGACGCCGGCCACGGCCAGCACCGCGACGACGAGAATGACTCCTCGCCAGCGCTTCATCCCTTCCTCCGGATCAGGTCCGCCTCCGGGCGGCGGACGGCGAGCTTGTCGCCGGTGGTCACGCCGGAGCTGACCGCCGCCTGCTCGCGGCCGCGGCGGACGATCTCGATCGGCTGCTCGTCGAACTTCGATCCGTTCAGGCGATAGACGACGGGGCGTCCGTCCTTCTGGAAGATCGCCTCCGCCGGCACGAGCGTCGCGTCGGGCATGCGATCGGCGGCGATGCGCGCCGTCGCGGTCATGCCGGGACGAATACGCGGGTCGGGGTTGTCGAGGACCAGGCCGAGATCGAAATTGCGCACCGGCGGCCAGCCCGACGAGAAGTCGACGCGCGCCAGCACCGAGATGAGATCGACGCGCGCGGTGAAGTCCTTGCCCGGCACCGCTTCGATCTTGACGACCGCCTGCTGACCGACCTTGAGGCGGCCGCGATCCGACTCGTCGAGACGCGCCTCGAGGTGAATCGACGTGAGATCGGGTAGCTCGAGGATGCTGGCGCCCGCCCACGCCCGATCGCCTTCGCGGAATTCGACCTCGCCGCCGCCGAACGTCCCGCCGGTGCGCGGGTTGGTCAGGATGTTGACCGTGCCGTCGGCCGGCGCGCGCAGCCGCAGCGCTTCGATGGCGCGCTCGGTGCGATCGACGTCGAACTGCGCCTTGTCGCGCTTGCGCCGCCGCGCGATGAGATCCGCCTCCGCCGCGGTGTCGGTGGACTTGACCTTGGCCTCGGTCTCCTTGAAGCGCTGCTCGGCGTCGGCGAGCGCGAGCTTCGCCTCCTGGAACTCGATCTCCGAAATGAGGTCGCGCTTGCCGAGGTCCAGCTTGGCGCGATCGACGTCGTAGCGCGCCTTGAGCAGCTGCGTCTTGCGCTCCTCGGCGTTGATCTTCTGCTGCGCCTGCAGCTGCTCGATCTCCCCTTCCGCCGACTTCAGATCGGACCGGCGCTCGGCCAGGCGCTGCTCCAGCGTGGTGGCGTCGAATTCGACGAGGAGGTCCCCCTTCTTGACGGCGGCGCCGTTCTTGACGAGTTTGGTGATCTGCAGGTCGCCGCCCGACTGCAGCGGCGCGGCGAGCACGATCGACTTGGCGGGGCGGATGTCGCCGCGAATCTGGATGTAGTCGACGAAATCGCCGTGCGTCACGGTCACGGTGGTGATGTTGGGGACGCCGCCGCCGGCGTTCATCGCCACGACGCCGCCGGCGACGGCGGCGAGGACGATCACGATGACGGCGATCGCGCGTGTCGGCGTCAGCAGCGTCGAGGCGGTCATCGGCCGCCCGGTCCGGAGACGGCGCCAGCGGCGTTGCGCGCGATGGTGACCCCTTCCTGCAGTCCGCCCGTCACCACGGCCTCGTAGGCGCTCAGCCCGCCGAGCACCACGTCCTGCCGCTGCAGGCGGCCGCCGCGCTGCGCCAGCACGTAGGCCTGCTCCCCTTCCCATACCACCGAGTCGCGGGGGACGACGAGCGAGGCGGGCACCCGCTGCAGCTCGACGTCGAGCGAAGCGGTGAGATCCGGCATCAGGCTGGGATTGGCGCCCTTGACGAGCACCAGGACGACGAAGGTCCGCACTTTCGGCGAGAGCGACGACTGCTGACCGATCGGCGAGATCTGCGTCACGGTTCCGGTGAACGACAACTGCGGATAGGCATCGAGGCCGACGTGGACGGGCTGGCCGATCTTCAGGTCGTTCATGTCGGCCTGGTTCACACGGGCGCGCACGCGCATCACCGCGGGGTTGACGACCTCGACCACCGGCTGGCCGGAGCGCACTTCGTCGCCTTCGGCGAACTCCACCATGTTGCCGCCGTTCTTCCACGTCGTCTTGATCACGGCGACGCCCGGCAGCGGCGAGGCGATCATCATGCGCTCGGCGTTCTGCTCGGCCTGGCGCATCGTGGTCTCGGCGCGATCGCGGCGGATCTCGAGGACCTTGATGTCGGCGGCGGCAGCGGCGCGCTTCAGGTCGTAGGTGGCCTGCAGCTGCTCGAGCCGCGCCTGCGCCTCTTCGTGCGCGAGCGTGTTCTTCTCGGCTTCGATCTTGGGGAGGAGGTCGTTCTTCACCAGCTCGAGCCGCGTTTTCTCGAGCGCGCTCCTGGCCTGGCTCAGCGTGCTGTCGTCGGTCGCCTTGGCCGCCATTTCCTCCGCCTGGCGGCGCTTGATCTGCTGCTCCAGATCGGTGAGATCGGCGCGGCGATCGATCGCGTTGCGCAGCTGCTCCTGCCGATCGAACTCGACCAGCATGTCGCCCGGCTTCACCGTCGTCCCGTTGGGCACGAGACGCATGATGACCAGCGAGTTGTTGTTCTGGCCGGCGAGGCGCGGCGCCTGGATCGCGGTCGACTCCACCGCCTCGACGGTGCCGTTGAGGCGCACGCTGCGCACGAAATCGCGGCGCGCGACGGTGTAGGTTGCGGCGCCGGGCGCCTTGACGTCCGGCGTGCCCGCGTCGAGATGCACCACGACCCGGGCGGCTACGACGAGCGCAGCCACCAGGATTACGGCGGCGATGAGGACTCGGCGGCTCACGCGGTATCCCGGGATATCAGACGGCCTGCGAAGACCGTTGGTTGGGGCAGCGATCAGAATATCGCAACTCGAAGCGGATGTGTAGGATGGAGCCGTGGCATCTCCCCGGGAATTTCCCACGATCGAGCGCAGGAAGTCGTCGGTGCACGGCTACGGCGTGTTCGCGGCGGAAGCGATCACCAAGAACACGCGCATCATCGATTACGCCGGCGAACTCGTCCGCAACGGCCCCGCGCTCGACAGGCGCGAAGAGGAGTACCTGCAACAGGGCTGTATCTGGGTGTTCCGCGTCAACCGCGCGTGGAGCCGCGACGCCGCCGTCAACGGCAACATCGCGCGTTTCATCAACCATTCGTGCACGCCGAACTGCTATTTCGAGGTGGTCGACAAGACGATCTGGATCCGCGCCGGCCGCAACATCCGCGGCGGCGAGGAGCTGACCTACGATTACCGCACCATCGGCGACAAGACGATTCCCTGCCGCTGCCGCCCGGGCTGCCCGAACAGGCTGTAACTCGTCGAGGCCGAGCCTGAGGGCCGAGGACGAGGCTAGTCCGTTCGCAGGGCGATCAGCGGATCGACGCGCGCGGCGCGGCGGGCGGGCCAGTACGCGGCGGCGAGCGCGATCACCAGCAGCGCGCCGCCGGAGGCGACGAACGTCGCGGCGTCGAACGGCGTGACGCCATAGAGCCAGCTCTGCAGCAGCCGTGTAGCGGCGGCGGCCCCGAGCAGTCCGATCGCCACACCGGCGCCAGCCAGGATCAAGCCCTGCCTGACGAAGATGCCGACGACGTCGGCGGGACGCGCGCCGAGCGCCATCCGCACGCCGATCTCGCGTGTGCGTTGCGCCACCCACCACGCGATCGACGCCGCGAGCCCCACCGCGGCGAGCAGCACCGCCATGGCGGCAAAGGCACCGAGCAGCCAGGCGCCGAACCTCGGCGTGGAAACGCTCACGTCCAGCATGGTCTGAAGCGGCCGGATTCGCTCGACGACCTGTAATGGATCGAGTCCGGCCGCCGCGGCGCGAATCTCCGCCGGCAGCCGCGGGTCGAACGGGTCGGCGGTGCGCAGGATGATGTTCATGTACGGCGTAGGACTCTGCGCGAACGGCATATAGACCTCCGGCCGCGTCGTCAGGTCTCCGCCAAGGCTGCGCGTATCGGTGGCGACGCCGATCACCCGTCGAGACAATTGAGCGGCGCCCGGCGCGCTCGACGTCACCATGGCGCCGATCGGATCGCGCCCGGGCCAGGCGCGGCGCGCGAATGTTTCGTTGACGATCACGACTGGCGGCGCAGCAGCATCATCGCCGGTCGAGAAATCGCGCCCGCGAACGATTCCGATTCGCATTTCCGAGGCGTAGTTCGGCGTGACCGCGCTTTGCCATGCGGAGAGCGTCGTCTCGCCCGCCACTACCCTGCCGCTCGTGACCATTCCGCTCAGCGGCAGATAGCTCGATCCGGACACGGCCTGGACTCCTGGGATCTCCGAGAGCCTGTCGAAGAGGCGGCGGTAGAAGATCACTGGAGGCTCGAGGGCCGCTGAGTGCTCCGCGACGATTGCGGTGACCTTGCCGGCCGCGGCGAAGCCGGGATGCACCGGTCTCAGCGTGAGAAAGGTGCGCACCATCAGTCCCGCCCCGACCGTGAGCGTCAGCGACAGCGCCACCTGCACGACCACCAGGACACGTCGCATCCAGGCGCCAGCGCGCGACGCGGTCGGCGCGGATACTCTGATGTCCGCCATCGCCCGTGAGGTGGCGGTCAGGGCCGGCAGCAAGCCGACCGCGATTCCCGCGACGCACGACAATGCCAGCGTCGCGCCAAGGACACGGCCGTTTACCGCAACGTCGTCGACATGAGGAACCCCGCCCGGGAGCAGCGCCACGATCGCGTGCAGCGTCCACGTCGCCGCGACGACGCCCGCAGCTCCGCCCGCGAGATACAGCAGCAGGGTCTCGGTCAAGGACTGGCGAAGGACGCGCCCGCGCGTCGCCCCGATCGCCATGCGGACGGCAAGCTCGCGGCGGCGGCCGACGGCGCGCTCCAGCTGCAGATTGGCAACGTTGGCGCATGCGATCAGCAACACCAAGCCGACTGCACCGACGAGCGCCAGCAGCGGAGTCCGCATCTCCGTCACGTTGATGTTCTCGAGGCGATGCAGGACGACGCGGCCGCCGGTCCTGCCCTGCCAGTCGGCCAGCCGCGCGATGCCGGCGGCGTCGCTGATCTGCTCTGCAGCGGCCGCGTATGCCACATGCGGCCGCAGGCGCGCGAACACGTTGAGCGTGCCGTCGGCGACGCACACCGGCCGCTCCGCTTCGTTGAGGACCGCCGCGGCCGTTCGTCGGCCGGACGGTGCAGTCAGCGGCGGCAGCGCGATCGGCAGCCATCCGTCCACGTTGTCACGTGAGTAGGGCCCGGCGAATCCGTGCGGCATGATGCCGATCACGGTCGTCGGCCTGCCGTCGAGCAGGATCTCGCGTCCGACCGCATCGGGCGTGCCTCCCATCGCGCGCCGCCAGAACGGCTCGCTCACCACGGCAACGGCCGCGCCGGCGCGTTCCTCGGCGTCGGAGAACACCCTTCCCGATAGCGGAGCGGTCCCGAGCACGCGAAAGGCGCTCGCCGTCACGCATTCAGGATTGAAGCGCTGGGGCTCGCCGGCACCGTTCAGGACCGGCGAACGGCTGCTGCCGCGCGCACCGATGTCTCCGAGAACGGCCTCGTGCTCGCGCAGCGCGTCATACTGAGCGCGAGAGATGCCCGCGGTCTCGTGCGCGTTGACCCCTTCGATCGCCAGTTGCGTCACCCGCTCCGGATCGATAAACGCCGACTGCAGCAGTACCGCATCGACGACGCTGAAGATTGCCGCGTTGGCGCCGGTGCCGAGCGCGATCATCAGCAGTGCCACGGCGGTGAACGCCGGCGTGCGCGCCATCAGCCGCACGGCGAATCGCGTGTCGTTCACGATGGCGTCGGCATGCTGGCGGACCGCGGTGCGCAGCAGGCCCGGCACCGTACGGCACCACACGGCGGCGGCCGCCACGGGGCCAAGACGTCTCGCGTCTCGATACTCGTCGTCGAAGTCGGCCTGCATGTCGTCGCCGAAGTCGCCGCGGAACTCAGCGGGAAAGACGCGCAGCAGGAGCCGGAACCAGCGGACGTGCGCGGGCGGGCGTCGTCTCGTCGTCACCGCGCCTCATCCTTCCGACCGCCGCAGCACGCGCTTGTCCCACGCGGATGCGACGAGCTGCTCGAGGCGCTGCGCCTCCGCCGTCACCACGCAACGGCCGAAGTCGGTCAGACGGTAATAGCGCCGCCGCTCGTCGTCTTCGGGCGCGGCCGGACGGCGGCGCGATTCGACGATCAGGCCCTCGGTCAACGCACGCTTGATCAACCCGTAGAGCGTGCCCGTGCTCAGCTTCACCGCGCCGTCCGTGCGCTCGCCGATCTCCTTCAGGATCGCGTAGCCATGCCGGTCGGCGTCGCTGATCGACAACAGGACGTGGAAGAGGGCGGGGGTCAGCGGCAGGAGCGACGCGGGATCGCGCATGACTATGGCGTGCCACGATACGTCGTGCCACGACATAGTGTCAAGCCCGGCGCGGCTGAGCCGCTAGCCACGGCCGGGGTGGACGGGCAGGGCCTTTGCTTCGTCTCCCTCCATGGATGGCTTGCTTCTCGCCAACGGCAGAGTTCCTCTTACCCCGCGGCATGACGGGTCCATGCTCGGCGTGGCGGCCGTGGTTCACGCGGTATTGTTCGCGCTCATCATCGGGATCGGGCTGCGGCCAAGCCGCGTCACACAGGCCGGAGCCGAGGCCGGCTCGTCCATTGGGGCTTACATTTCCGAGTCCATCGGAACAGTGATGCGATCGGAACCGAAGCCGGTCGTGCACAGGAAACCCGCGCTGGCGACGAAAGCCGCTGCGGCCGCGCCGAAGGCCGACGAGCAATCAGCGGCCAGCGGCGGACAAGCCGGAGTGGCCGGCGCGACTCAGACCACCGGCGGACCGGTGCGCCTCGGCTCGAGCAACAGCCTCAACCTGCTGAAGCGGATCGAACCGGTCTACCCGCCGATCATGCGCAACGCGCGCATGACCGGACAGGTCGTCCTCGACGCGGTGATCCACGCCGACGGCACCATCGGCGACGTGAAGGTGCTGCAGACCACCAACGGCGCTTTCAGCCAGTCCGCGATAGACGCGGTGAAGCAGTGGCGCTACGCGCCGCCAGGATTCGAAGCGGTGCTGACCGTCACGGTCAACTACACGCTGACGTAACACTCGCCGGGCGCGAGAGGTCACTCGAAAATCAAGTGCGTGCGATCGGTGCCGGGCACCATCGTGACGACGGGCTCGACGCCGAAGGCGGCGCGGATGTGATCGCGCGTCAGGACCTCGTCGCGCGTGCCGGCGGCCACCAGGCGGCCGCGATCCAGCAGCAGGAGTCGATCGGCGAAGCGCGCGGCGAGATTCAGATCGTGCAGCACGCCGATGACCACCAGGTCGCCTGCCTCGAGGGTCGCGCGCACCTTCTTCATGAAATCGAGCTGGTGCCCGATGTCGAGGAACGTCAGCGGCTCGTCGAGGAAGAGCACGCGCTCCCGGCCTGGGACAGGACGCCAGACCTGGGCCAGCACCCGAGCGAAATTGACGCGCTGCTTCTCGCCGCCGCTCAGCGTCGGATAGCTGCGCTCCGCCATGTCGGTCACGTCGAAGTAGTCCATCACCTCGCCGACGATCGCCTCGTCCTCCGACGAGGCACGGGCGCCGAAGTGCGGGTAGCGGCCCATCGCCACGACCTCGCGCACGCTCAGCGGGAAGGCGACTTCGATCGCCTGCGAGAGCACGGCGCGCCGGCGCGCGAGCGATGCGTCCGTCTCGTGCGCGACGTCGTGGCCGCCGTAGCGGACGCTGCCGAGCGCCGGCGGCAGCAGCCGCGCCAGCACCTTGATCAACGTCGACTTGCCGGCGCCGTTGGCGCCGATGAGCAGGTGCAGCTTCCCGGGCTCGAAGCGCGCACTGATGCCCGCGATCAACTCGCGGCCGGCGACACGGAACGTGACTCCGTCTGCTTCGACCATCGCGTCAGAACACGTAGCGGCGCCGCCGCAGCAGCGTCAGGAACACCGGCACGCCGACGACCGAGGTCACGATCCCGATGGGCAGCTCCGCGGGACGCAGCGACACTCGCGCCACCAGGTCGGCGAGGCTGAGCAGCGTCCCGCCGAAAATGGCGCTGGCGACGATCAGGAAGCGGTTGTCGGCGCCGCGCAGCATGCGGAGGATGTGCGGCACGATCAGGCCGACGAAGGCGATCACGCCGGTGAACGCCGTCGCCACCGCGACGATCGCCACGTTGATCGCCAGGATGATCAGCTTGAGCCGCCGCACGTTGACGCCGAGATACGTCGCCTCTTCTTCTCCGATCATCAGCGCGTTGAGCTGCTTGGCGTAGAGCATCGCCGCCCCCGTCCCGGCCGTCGTCACGGCGCCGACGATGAAGACCGAGCGCCAGGTCGCGCCCGACAGCGTGCCGAGATTCCAGAAGACGATCGAGCGTGCCTGCGGATCGCGGGCGATGTAGGAGAGGAAGCCGATGCCGCTCAGGCACAGCGCGTTGACCGCGAGGCCGGTGAGGAGGAGCATGACGATCGAGGCGCGGCCGTCGCCGCCGGTCCCGGCCAGCGCGAAGACCAGCCACGTCGCCAGGACGCCGCCGATGCACGCGGCCACCGGCAGCGTCCACGGCCCCGCATCCACGTGCAGCACGGTGCCGAGCACGAAGAACACCGACGCGCCGAGCGCGGCGCCGCTGGAGGTGCCGACGAGCCCCGGCTCGACGATGGGGTTGCGGAACAGCGCCTGCATCAGCGTGCCGCCGACGCCAAGGCTGGCGCCGACGAACAGGCACAGCAGCGCGCGGGGCAGACGGAGCTCGGCGAAGATGCGGCCGTCGAGCGTGTCGGGCGTGTGGCCGCTCACGATCGCCCCGGTCGCGGTCCACATCTGATGCAGCGGAAAGTCGATCGCGCCGAAGCGGATCGAGGCGATGGCGGTGACCGCCATCAGCGCCGTCAGCACGGCGAGCAGGCCTGAGCCGGTCGAACGGCTCGCGCTCATTCGCCCTTGTGGATCAGCGTCACCAGGCGCATGAGCCCTTCCCCGGTGCTCGGCCCGAAGTACATCAGGTCGTGCTCCTCGACGCGATAAATGCGCCCGTTCTTCGCGGCGGTGCTCGTCGCCACGCCCGGCAGGTCGGCGACCTTGTCTTTCGACCCGAGCCGGTCGTAGCCGAACTCCGTCACCAGCACGACGTCGGGATTCGCCTGCGCGACGATCTCGGGCGACGCCATTCGCGTCATTCCGGCCTTTTCGATCGCCGGCACCCCGCCGGCCCACTTCACCATCTGGCCGGCTGCGCCGGCGTCGCCGGAGCCGCTGGCGCCGACGAGCATGTAGTTGCCGCCGGCGCGGCCGTAGTGGATGATCGCGACGCGCGGGTGGTCGCTGTACTTCTTCGCCTCGTTCAGCGCCCGCGTCACGTCGTCGTCGAGCTTGCGGCACAGCTCGTCGGCGCGCTGCTCCTTGTGGAAGTAGGCGCCCATCTCGCGCATCAGCGCCTTCGCGCCATCGACCGAGTCGTTCTTCGCCGTGAACGTCTTGATCGGGACGTTCAGCTGCTTGAGCTGCTCGACCACCTGCGGCGGCCCGATGTTGCCGTCGGTCACGATGACCGTCGGCTTGAGCGAGAGGATTCCTTCCGCGCTGAGCGCGCGGTGATAGCCGACGGTCGGCACCTTCTTGATTTCGGGCGGCCACGTGCTCGAGTAGTCCACGCCGACCACCGCGTCCTGCGCGCCGAGCGCCCAGATGATCTCGGAGTAGGCCTGCGAGATCACGACGGCGCGCACCTGTTGCGCGGAAGACGCGGCGTTCCCGAAACGCCCGCAGCCGGCGAGCGCGACCGCGAGAGCCAGAAGGAACAGCGGGCGGCGGACGTTCATCGCTGAGGATGTTATACCGGGTCAGTGCGTGACGTAGACCGAGCCCCACGCCAGGATGCGGCCATCGCGCGTGAGGCCGAGGTTGCCGTAGGCGCGGCTCCAGACGCGGACCAGGTTGTTGACGCCCGCGACAGGCGTCGGTCCGGCGATGCGCTCGATGCCGGGACGCCCCGTCGCGCCGAGACGCGCGTCCCCCCAGGTCCGCAGCGTGCCGTCCTCGAAGACGATCGACGATCCGGAGCCAAGCGCGACGTCAACCGCCTTCGGCAGACTCGGCATCTTCACCGGAACGAGCGCGTCATGC
>Ga0070684_100002950_pt1 | contig 12662 bp, 13 predicted proteins | sample KBSC723LmetaG_FD_65653 | JGI IMG/M metagenome (GOLD analysis project Ga0070684, IMG submission 65653) | Corn rhizosphere microbial communities from Kellogg Biological Station, Michigan, USA - KBS C7.2-3L metaG | ecosystem: Host-associated > Plants > Roots > Rhizosphere ...
AATTGCACCGCCGAGTGGAGGACTGCGCCGCCAGGCCGCTTGCCGACTGAGTTCGCCGCGGTGGGCAGTTGCTGACATCTATTCCTCAAAGGAAGCCCGATCATGAGTCGCTCCGACTGGCGGGAACCAGTCCCGCTCGCTCTCCTCGCGGCGGCGGCAACCGCGATCTCGCTCGTGGCGTCGAGCGCTCCTCGGTGGGGTCAGTCGCTCCTAAAGCCCGCGGGACACCCCGCCGCCGTCAGCCTCGCCGGGGCTCTGCTGAGCTTCGCCTGCGCGGTGCTTGACGCCCGCCTCGTTGTCACTCGCCGGGCTCTCGATCACCGCGTGGCGATGCCTGCCTCCGGCGTTTCGTTAGGTCCTTCCTCCGAGTCCGCCATCCCTTTCGCCTCCAGGCTCAGTCGATCATGACTAGGCGATTCATTGTGGAGCCGGAACGAACCGCGGCCGCGATCCTGGAAAGCCTCGGCCAGCACCGGTTGCTCTTGACCCGGCAGGTGCGCGACTTGCACGTCCCCGGACGCTCGCGGCAGTGGGCCAGCAGCAGGCTCGACCGCCTGCGGTCGGCAGGGCTCGCGGCGGCCACCCGGGCGCCAGGAGGCCGCCTGCTCTGGCACCTGACGGAGCGTGGAGCCGACGCGCTTGATGCGATCCCGAGCCGGGCCGAGACGCGCCGGAAGGTGATCCCGCCCGAGCAGGCGGCGGGCCCGCTGTTAGAGCACACCGTCGCGGTCAACGACGTCGGGATCGCCTTCGTGCGGGCGGCGCGCGCCCGCAGCGATGAGTGCGGCCCGTTCGCCTGGATCCATGAGGTGGCTCACCCTCTCGGCCCGCCGCCGGGGAGGCGGATGCCTGAGCAGCTGATCTCCGACGCGGTGCTGACCTACCAGCTCGCTGAAGTGGGCGGATCGACCAGCATCGCCTACCGATTCATCGAGCTAGACCGCTCGACCCGCTCGGCACCGGACCTGGCCCAGAGGCTGGGCCGTTACGCGCGCTTCTATCGGCGCACCGTCCCGTCCGGGAATTCGGAGGGCGGACCGGTGGCGCTGTGGTCGCTGCTATATCCGGTCTTCCCGACCGTGCTGCTCGTCCTCGGTGGCGCGTCCAGGGATCGGCTCGAGAGTCGCCGCCGCATCGTGCTCGCGCTTTGCGCTCAGAATCCCGACCTGGCCGAGACGCCGGAGGTCGAGGTCTCGATCTGCCTGCTCGAAGACCTCGCAGAGCGGGGGCCGTTCGCACCGATCTGCCGGACTCTCGCTGACCCGCAGAAGCCGGTGGACTGGCTGGGGGAGGGCGGGCAGTGAGCATCCCGTCCGCAGCGAGCGAGCAACCCCGGCCGACTGGACTGCCGTTTCTTCGAGCGGACGACCGTTTCATCGAGGCCCTTGCAAAGGTCGTCGCCGATCAGGTGGCCCAGCGGTTGGAGGCAAAGTTCGGTGAGGAGGCAGGATTCATGGACGCTGCCGCGGCGGCCCGCTACCTCGGCACCACGCGAAAGCGGATTCACGAACTCACCAGCGTCCGGGTATTGCGCCCGGATGGCCGGGACGGTCGCCGCCCCCTTTACCGAAGGGCGTCCCTCGATCGCTACGTGGAAGGAGGGCAGTGATGCGCGGCAGCCAATCGCGCCGCGCCCGACCTCCGGGTGATTGCCCCCACTTGGTGCAGGCGCCCGCACCATGTAACGTCTTGTCCGTCCCTGCAAAACGGGGCGGCGCCGCTGGAACGGCCCGCCCCCGGCTCACGAGGTGAATGCTCATGAGCAACTCCGAGGGTAGTTCCGCCCTTAAGGAACGTCCAGCCCGGCGCGATCGTCGGCGGCTTGTCAAGACGAAGACGCCGGGCGTGTACAGGCGGGTCGATGGCGAGGAGAAGACCGTCGGCTATGTCGCCGTGATCGAAGTCGCGGGCAGGCAGCGGAAGAAGAGCGCTCGCACGTACGGCGAGGCTCGAAGGCTCAAGCGGGGAAGCGAGAGCGACCGCGACCGAGGCTTGCTGCAGCCGAACACGGCGATCACCTTCGTTCGCTACCTCGACGAGTGGGTCGAGCGGTATCGCGGCAGGGGGTGCGGCTTCCGCGAGAACACCCGAGAGGAATACCGGCGCCTGATCCAGACCCATGCCCACCGGTACTTCTCCAAGCGCCTGAAACTCTCCGATGTCACCACCTACGAGCTCGCGCGCTTCGTAGATTGGCTGGCCGACGAGGACGAGCAGGGCAAACGCCTTGCCGACTCGACGATCGCCAACATCATGATGCCGCTGCGCTCGGCGCTCGCCACCGCGGTGCGGGAGGGATTGATCCGCCACAACCCATCTCACGGTCTCCCTCTGCCCCGTGGCGAAAAGCAGGAGGGAGGGGATGAGGGGCCGATCAAGGTCTTCAGCCGCGAGCAGCTCTCGGCCATCCTGGCGATGGCGCCTAACCAGCACAGGCTTCTGTTCGGGGTGCTCGCCGGTTGCGGCCTGAGGATCAGCGAGGCGATCGGCCTGCAGCGGCTCCACGTCATCTTGGACGAGTCGCCGCCCGAGATCTGTATCCGTCGCGCCCTCGTCAAGGGCCGGATCGTGCCGCCCAAGTCCCGGTATGGCCGCCGCGATGTTTGCGTGGCTCCGCCGCTCGCGTCAGAACTCCGGAGGCATCTCCATGACCAGCGGGGCGGCGACTCAACCGCCCTGGTCTTCACCAACCGTGTTGGAGAGCCGGTCGATCCCAACAACCTCCGGCGGCGCATCCTCAAGCCCCTTGTCGAGGAGGTCGGCGCTCCGTGGGCGGGCTTTCACACGTTTCGGCACACCTTCGCATCGCTGCACCTGAGCAGCGGGACGAACATCGTGCAGCTGAGCCGAGCGCTCGGACACCACTCGCCAGCGTTCACGCTGTCGCGTTACACGCATCTGCTTCCCGGTGAGACGGCGCCGGCGCTTGAACTCCCAAAGGGCCGAGGGGCTGAGGGACCGAGCCATCGGCGGCATCATGTGGATCATTCAGCGGTCACGTCGATGACCAGCTCCGAGATGTCGTCGACTGAATAAGGGACAGTCAACTCGACAATCGGTTCCGACGGCGCGATGGCGAGCCGTTCCTGCCATGGGTAGTCGGCAACGCGGGAGAAGGTCAGGATGCCTCGCGGGGAGGCGGCGGCAGGATGAACGGCTCCGCTATTGAGTGGCGAAAGCTCAACCACGTCTCCGTACGCGTGCATGAGCCCCTCGGTGCGAATGGTCAAGATGTCGTGCTTCCGATTCTTATAGGCACTTGCTCGGCGCAGCTTGTCGAGGCGCTTCCTCGTAAGCCAGAAGAAGACCCTCCTGTTGAGGGTCCGGTACCATTCCTCAAGCGTCATCCCTTTGAGCGTCTTGATCAGCGCGGTCTCATTGATCGCCTTGTTATCTCGGACCCATGCGCTGTTGCCTCGTCCGTCCGTGATCCCGACAGACTCCGGACGCCGACACGACTCGATCTCAGTGCGCAGCGGGTCTCCAACGTCGAAGCGGTCAAGCAGGGCTCTAGTCGACTGGAGTCCGTGCTCCCTGATCGAGTCCCACGAGCCTGCCTCCGTCATGTGGAAAAGCCGCGGCCAGCGTTCGACGAGGTAGTCGCGGGTGAGGGACTCGGGAGCGCTCACGGGTTCGCCGATCGATGATGCCACGGTGGGGCATGAATCCCGTCGCGATCAAACGGACCCGGGCACCAATCACCCTTTCGACTTCAGGCTGCGATCTGCACCCGATGCGGGGCGAGGGCCTCAAAGAAGCGCTGGTGGGTCTTCCATCCTTCGAGGAGCGGCTCGTCGTCGCGGCCGAGATACGCCTCGCCCGAAGGTGGCAGGCCATCAAGCAAGCCCCGATCCGAAGCCCGTCCGAGCACGATGCAGGCCTGACGATGGCGAGTGGTGAGTACGCACAGTCGGCCCGACTCAAGGTGGAAGGTGTCGGCCCTTGGCAGACCGGCGAGAGGGTGGAGGGCGAAAACGAGGTCGAACTCGAGACCCTGAAGTCGATTAGCGGTGTCGACATTTAAGCCTTCGATTCCTCGTTCCGCCATCGCTCGTCGCAAGGCGCGGACCTGTTCGCGATGGGAAGCGCCGACCGCGATCCGATCGGGGCCGAGCGCCCGACGGCCGTGACGCTCGCACTCGACGGTCGCGTGCATGTCGGGGGCTATGGCGGTGGCGACAAGATCAGCCGCGAGCTCGACGAGCTCGGGATCGCTGGGTAGCGCTGGCGCAGCTGGAAGCTCAAGGTGGGCCCAACCTGACGATGCGGCCGAACGGAGGATCCCGTCGAGCTTGCGCTGTCGGGAATCGTGCTGCAGACGGGTGGCGAACTCGAGATTCCTGACTCCGGCCGGGACAGCGGCCTCGAACTTGTGGTCGGAGCTGTAGAAGGACCGTGCCGGGGGGACGGCACGCGCGTCCAGGCGGCGGGTGATCGGCAGGCGATGGCGGGGGGTCTCGGGATGGTTTTCAAGGAGGACCTCGACTGAGGTTCGGACCGGATCCTCGGCGAGACCACGCAATTCGACCGCTCCCGGAGCGGTCGAGAACGGATCGATCTGTCCAGCGTCGCCGACCAGGAGATGCGCTGGCGCGATCTCGGCGACCTGGTAGTAGATGCCCGCGTTTGCTTGGAAGGCCTCATCGACGAGCAGCAGGTCGGCCTCTTCAAGGTCGTTGCGGGCGAAGGCGTCGGCAACCTTGTGCAGGGTCGCGACCAGGATTCGATAGCCCCTGGATTCGCTGGCCGGCCTGCACACTACGACGCCCGGAGGGACGGGGAAGGGAAGCTCGGCCGTTTTGGAGGGCACGTAGTGCAGCGGCAGCCCCGGCCGCTTGTCGGCGATCGCGCGAACGAGCGCGTAGACCTGTTCGTTGGTCGGGGCAGCGACGACGAGCCGGGCATCGTCCGCGAGTTCGTCGACCGTGTCGACGACGAAGGTGCTCTTGCCGCCGCCCGCGATGGCCTCGACGACCACGGCGCCGCCCTCTGCGAGTCGGTCTCGGACGTCTTCGCGGGCTTCACCGGCGACCTTCTCTGCCGCATCTATGGCCTTTACGTTCACGCCGCCTGAGCCTCCTCGATCGAGCTTGGCTGCTCTGGCTCACTGCTGCCGACGTGCGTCCAGGGCGGCGTCCGCGAGGGGGTGCCGGGAAAATGCTCGTCCTCGACGGAGAGGGTCGTGAAGCAGGCGATGGAATCGACCTCGGGCAGCGGCTTGGCGCGCGGATTCAACAGGACAAGCTCGATTGCGTCGGGATGCACAGCAGCGACTTCCCAGTCCTTGTCGGGCAAGCGGTCCCAATGCACGACCTCACCCTGCTCGAGCATCGTCGGTCGTCCCAGGGAAATCTTGACCAGTGGTCGCGATTTGCGTCCAACCTTGTGCGTGGGGTCGACACTCGTGACGGTGCCGAGGACGGCTTGTTCACTGAGCAGCACCTCGACCATCCGTAGGGGATCGTCGACGGCTTCCTGGGCGACCAAGCGCTGGCCGGCCCTCTCAAGATCTCCGACGCGGCGGATCGCCTGAGCCTGCGTGAGCCGCGAGCGCCGTCGGATCCCTTCGCTGACCATGTTCATGTGCCACGCATAAGCCTCTCGATCTTCCTGCTCGCGACGCGCGGCGTGGCGAGCATTTGGATAACCGGCCTCTCGACGCAAGCTGCGCCAGCTGATCTCGGCGGCGCGCTCCAGCTTTGGCCGGTAATGACGCTCAAGCGGAGCCAGCAGGGGCTCGACGACGTCGCGCTCGACGCTCTTTGCCCGTCCCTCGTTGAGCGCTTTGATCAGCGGAGCGACCGCCTTGTCCTGCTCGGCGTCGGGGCGCGGTCCCAGCGGCTCGCGATCCGCCTCGGCGGAGGCATCGTGGCCGTGGACCCCAGCGGGAGGCTCGACGAAGGCATCGAGGGCGGGAAGCGACAACGCCTCCCATTCGTTGAGGGAGGTCTGCCAGTGATCAGCGACGAGATCGGAGGCGATGACGACGAGTTGCTGGCCGGGCAGGGCGGCATGCCGGCGGAGGAAGTCGAGGTGAGCGCCGAGACGGATCAGCTCCTCGCTCGCGGGAGTCGGTCCGTCGGTCGGCAGGTAGCGGACTCGGCGCCCGATGAGGCCGAGCAGGAGGAGCGTCTCCCTGTTGGGGACGAGTATCTGAGGTAGCTCGTTGACCTCGAGGTGACGATTGCCGCCCCGGGGACCGGCGACCTCTTCGACGGACTCGAAAGGCCCCTCGAAATAAGGGAGCAAATCCTCTGCGAGTTCCTCAAGTGCTGGGAAGAGGAGACGCCGCTCGCGAGGATCTCCGGCGACCGCCACCTCGAGGCGACTCTCGTCCCGTCCCCATCCGATTGCGGCAGCTGAGAATGGCTCGGCACCGAGGCCAAAGAGGCAAACCAGAAATGGGTCAGGGCGCAGGATCCGGTGGCAGCAGAGGGCGCTCCGTTGGGCGCGGCCCCGCTCGTGTGCACGGACGGAGAGGAGGGTCGAGAGGCTCATGGCAGGCTCCTGGTGAGCGCCTCTTCATGCAGGTCCGCGGTTCGGCGGAGCGCCGCTGCCGCTGGCGCCTCCATCGGCGTCGGCAGGTCGCCCCGCGCAAGCTCGGCCGCGCGGTCGAGACTCGCGACGCCGACGAGCTCACGGGCCACCCTCTCACCAGCCAACTCCGTAGAGCCGAGGCGGAAGGCGCGGTCTCGGCATAGGCGGTAAAGGCCGCAGCCCTGGCATGCCGGACCGTAGGCATTTCCGATGTCGTCGCAGATCGAGAGGGCTGCATCGATCCGCTGCTCGGCACTGCGGCCATGACCGCGGGTGACCGCCGCGAAGCGGGCCGCTCCGCTGCCGTTACTCGGACTCGGAGTTGCGTTGGGAACCGCCTCAAGGAGGCGACGGATGCGCTCGATCCGGGCAGTGACGCCGTGCTCGTGGAGCGTCGGACTCAGGCCCACGTTTCGCGGCGTAATCAGGACGAGGTCCTCGCTGACCAGGTCAGGATCGAGGCCCTCGGCCTCAAGCGCAAGTCGGACCAGATGGATGTAGAGGGCCCCCTGGTCGAGGGCTGCCGCAAGGGCGGTGGGATCGGCCTTGCCATCGACCACCGCAAAGCTCTTCACCTCGATTACGCGCAGGCTTCCTCCCAGCCGGAAGGCGAGCCCATCGGTCTCGTAGTTGGCGGAATGCCCGGCGACCGTCGCCTGGAGCACCGCGCCGTCGATGATGTTGGCGAAGCCCTCGCGGCCCTCCGCCATCTCGTGCAGGAGCAGGCGGGTCCGACGGGCGCGCGCCCCCATGTCGGAGCCAAGCTCCTGGCGAAGGTTGACGATCCGTGCCTCCGGGGTGTCGAAGCCCAGACGGTCGCGGAGGAGTTCGAGAAGTGGGCCGTAGCGGCAGTGGCCGTCGCCTGCATCCTGCTTGACCAAGCGCTCGAACATGCGACCACGCTCGAACATGAACTGCGACTGCCCGAAAGGATCGCCGTAGACCGTGCCCTGCAGGACCCGATCGAGGTCATAGCCCTCGACGAAGGCGAGGCTCGCCGTCGGGCAGTGGCCGTGGTTGGCGAAGCCTGCGAGTCGCGCGACCGTCGGTGCGGCCGCTCCCTGTCGCTGGGCTGGCGTCATCCGCTCCCGCCTCCCCCTGCTATCACCTGCAGGCCTGGTCGGTCCTCCCAACCCCAGAGCTGTTCGTCGGGCTGTAGCTGTGCGCGGGCGCGCTTAGCTCCCCGGGCGCGCTCCTGGTCGTCGAATCCAGCGATCTCGGCGAGCTCGGCATCGGCCGCCACGATGATCGCCGCAGGGTCGAGATCTGCCCGGCCGAGGGCGCCGGTCACGCTTCGGGCGTAGCTGCCGGCGAGTCCCAGCACCCGGTTTCCCTGCTCGCCTCCGAGATCGCGAGCAAGCTCGGCCAGGCGGCGGGTCAGTCGCAGGTGGTCGACGCGGGGGGAGGTAGGGGCGAGTAGGCGGCGCTCAAGCGACCAGGAAGAGAGAGTGAGGGGTCCACGAACAGGTTGAAGTAGGCGGACGTCGAGCGCCGGAACCAGATATGGGGTAGCCCGATCGGGGCCTTGGCGGTCGAAGGCCTTCCGCTCATCGCGCCGCACCGAGGCGAGCGCGCGTACGTCAAGGTCCACCCCGAAACGGACCTCATGGAAGCGCGCGATCTCCCGCGGCGGGGCTGCGACCCCCATGTCGTCGAGTGCCATGAGAGCTTGCGATCGTGCGGAGGTGCGTCCGGCCCCCGTCGGGCTGTGGCGGGGCGGGCGGCGAACCCGCTCGACGCGACGACGGATCGCGGCCACCTCGGTGGTAAGTGCATCGACCCGCTCGAGGTCGCCTTTGCCGGCCGCTTCCGCGGCTTCCTGGTGGAGAGTCGCGACGCGGTCGAGCAGCTCGCGAATGTTCGGTTCGGTTTCGGCCTTCTCGGACATGGTGGGGAGCATAGTCCAGATCACCCAGATTGTCCAGACTTTCCAGAAACCGATGTGATACGCAAGGCTGAACTCTCTTGTCTCTGCGCCTCGAAGCTCGAACTTGGATCGCCTTTAGCTTCCCCCTAGGCTTGCGCCCATGGCCAGCTCCGCACTCCCATCGACGTCTCTAGGGTCCGAGCCGTCGTCGTCGGGGACGGGCGTTGAGCGACCCGAGCGCCACGTCGTCGAGGATGGGCGACTCATAAGGCGCATAGTCCGTCGCGACGGCTCGGAGATTGAGACGGACCTAGGGGCAGCGAGATGGCAATTGCGGGATCCGCATGCCGAGGCTGATCGCCGACTCCTGCGTCGGCGGTCGGCTCCAGATTGGAACTCGTCGGCGGAGTCTGCGATCCGAGTGGTCGACCTCTTCAGCGGTTGCGGCGCTCTCTCTCTGGGCGCGCTAGAGGCAGCGCGAGCTTTGAATCTTCCTGCTCGCGTTGAGCTTGCAGTAGACGTCGAGCAGGCACCATTGGATGTGCTCAGCGCTTCATTAGGGGCTGAACGGAGCGTGCGGCGACGCGATCTGGCTGTCGCCCTAGACGGCGAGATCGGCGAACCGGAGACCGAAGCCGAGCGCCTGCTGCTGAAAGACATTGAGCGAGGCCCGGAGGTGTGCGTCGCCGGGCCGCCCTGCCAGGGGCATTCCTCACTTAACAATCACACTCGCCACGACGACGAGCGAAACGACCTCTATCTGCGGGCGGTTCGCTTCGTCGAGCTACGCCTGCCTCAATTGGTGGTCATTGAGAACGTGGCTTCGATCTTGAGCGATCAAAGGCGCAGTGTGGAACTCGCCGAGAAGGTACTCAAAGGCCTTGGCTATCAGGTCGACCACGACACGGTTTCCCTCGACAAGCTGGGAGTGCCACAGTCAAGGCGTCGTCATCTGCTCTTGGCCGTCGCTCAGGGTATTAGTCCCGTATCGGTGGCAGCCCTTGTCCAGGCATACCGGGTGCCGGACCCTGAGCGCCGGAATCTGCGTTGGGCGATCGGCGATCTCGCGGACTGCGGCGGTGAGAGCGAGATCGACCGCCCCGCCGTGCCGAGCGAAACGAACAAGCGCAGGATGCAGCTCTTGATCGATGAGGACCTCGAGGATCTCCCAGACGAGCACCGGCCCCCCTGCCACCAAAAGGGGGGACATACCTACAAATCGATGTATGGGCGGCTGAGTTGGGATCGGCCTGCCCAAACCATGACCAGTGGGTTTGGCTCCATGGGACAGGGGCGTTACGTCCATCCTGACGAGCCACGGACGTTGACGGCGCATGAGGCGGCGCGCTTGCAGCTCCTCCCCGATTTCATGCGCCTCGATCTAGCAACCGGTCGCCAGCAACGGGCGCGCATCATCGGCAACGTGGCGCCGATGAAGCTCTCCTACGGCGCTGTCTTGGAGCTCCTGCGGTGACCTCTGACTCCTGGGCCTCCTCCTCGGACTCGCGGCGACGGATGTTGGCGAACCGAGGCCGAGACACCACGCCCGAGCGTCAGGTCCGCAGTGCTCTGCACCGCCGAGGATTTCGCTTCTTCGTCGACCGGTGGGTGATCGCCGACGGGGTCCGGACTCGCCCCGACCTCTTGTTCCCGCGGAGGCGCCTCGCTGTCTATATAGACGGCTGCTTTTGGCATAGGTGCCCGCAGCACGCGACCGACCCGAAGGCGAACTCGTCGTACTGGGGTCCGAAGTTGGAGGCCAACGTCGCCAGGGACCGGCGGGCGACTATCGCGCTCGAGACGGGTGGTTGGACCGTCCTTAGGTTCTGGGAGCACGAGGATCCACACGACGTGGCTTCTTCCATTGAGACTGCGCTCGGTGCCCCTAGGCCCGGGTCCGCGATGATCCGCGACGCCGGGGCCTGAACCTGCGGCGGACCCACATTGGATTGTCCAATCGCCGCTCCGGAATTGACGTAAGTCCGCTTTCGAGCATTGGGGGCTCAGCCGATCGCGCGGCGGACGTCCTCGAAGCTGCCGCCCACTGGGTGCGAGTAGCGGGCGAGCATGGTCGAGAGGCGGTGGCCGGCGATCCGGGCGAGGTCCGCGTCGTCGATGCCGGCGCGACGCAGGTGGCTGATGTAGCTGTGGCGGCACTCGTGGGGGCGGATCTCGATCCCGCTCGCCTCGCTCGCCGTTCGCCAGACGCTGCGGTAGAAGCCCGACTCGCGCCAGAGCTTCCCGGTTGGGGTCTGGAAGAGGAGCTCTTCATCGTGCGCGCAGGACGCCGCCCTCGCCGCCAGCAGCTCGGCGAGCGCGGGCGGAACCGGCACCAGCCGGCCGGGATCGCGCTCGCCGTGGTCGACCTTTGTCCCGTCGAGGACGGCGCCTTCGTGGGCGGTGCGGCAGACGCGGAGCGTCGTGCCCTCGAAGTCGCCACGCCGCAGCGGCAGGACCTCGCCGATGCGCAGGCCGGCGTCGGTGAAGACCCGCACCATCGCCTCGTGGGCTCCCGCGGCCCTGGCGAAGCGGTGCATCGCCACGAAGCTGAAGACGCGGGCCGGGCGGAGCTTCTTTTGCACCCGGGGATCACTGGCGCTGATGCGAACCCCCTTGAACGGGTTGCGCTCGGCGAGTTCGTCGGTAATCGCGTCCTCGACCATCGCCGAGAGGGCGCGCAGGATGCCAGCGGCTCCGCTCGCGGCCCGGCCCTGCACTCGCAGCAGGTGATCGACGAGGGCGAGGGCATGGCGGCGGCGAAGGGCGGCCAGCGGCCACTTGCACAGGGCTCGTCCCTCGACCTCGACCGCGAGGACGCGGCTGATCCGGTGCCGGTAGGTGGCATTGGTGCGCTCGGCGCGGGGATAGCGCTCGAGCCAGGTCTCGAAGTAGTCGCCGAGTGAACGGGGATTGCCAGGCAGGCCGTAGGCCTCTTCGATTGCGCGCTGGGCGTCGCGGCGGCGGCTGAAGGTGCCGAAGCCACGGTTCCAGGCCGGCTTGGCGATCCGCCTGCGGCCGTCGGGCGCGGTGTAGCGGGCGACCCAAACGACCTCGCCGGACGTATAGATGCGGCGGGTTGGGGCCTCGCGATGTCGGATGTCCATCGAAGGGCCCTACCCGGCGATCAGCAGACTTAAGACGAACGCGGCGGTCCTCCGGACCTAAGTTGGGCATCGAGTGGCATTACAAACGATCGTCGGGCGCCGTAACTCTCGGCCGCCCTTTGCGCGACCACGCCGCCCCAGACTGCGAGCCTCACATCGTTTCCAGCTTCACCAAGCTTGGGGGGCTGACTCCCGTGCGTCGGTATTTCGGGGCCGCATTTCGAGAACGGCCAAGAATTGAAATCTCACGTAGCGCAGGCTCGGTGATCACACATGTTCCGATTAGATACTCATATGATTCCTTTTAAGACAGATTTGACGCAGGCTTTGTAGGCGCAACCACTAACTGAGGCGGGCAGAGGCGAGCAGTCATGCTGGGGGAAACTCTTGTAATCGCAGCCGTAGAGGAGTCTGATTGGCTCACGCGACACGCAACGCTTCTAGTTGGCGTAGTCGGCGTGTTGGTGTCAGGGCTCGTTGGACCCTCGGTTGCCGCAGCGTGGACGAGTAGGCGAGAGCGAGATCGTGATCATCGCACCCTCGTCGCTACTCGGCGTGATGATCTCCTTGAAGTCATCGATGAGGCGGCAAAGCTCCTAGCTGGAGCGATCCCCAATGTGAAACGACTCATGGCCGCCACTGCCAAGGATCAGGAGCTTCCCGAAGGGCCTCGAGATCTTCTAAGCCAGATGGTCCCCCTCTCTCAGCGTCTTCAGCTCCGCCTCCCGGCTGACCATGCGGTCATCGAAACCTTCGAAGCTGCGCGCGAGGCCCTGATCAAGGTAAGCAAAAGCGATAGCTCTCAAGACGACTTTGATCGTGCGGCAGATGCATTCGAGGATCGGCGAGCTGACTTCTTGGATGCTTGCCGAGGCGCACTACAGGAGAAGATCACCCGAAAGGTTGAGATTTAAGAATGAACTGGGACGATCTCGTTGTCGAATCCGTGATGGTGCACTACGTTCCTACCGCCAGGGATGATCCAACCGGCACCGTTCTTCTCACCGATGCCCCAATACCGATGGATCCTGCACTTCATCAGTATTTCCGGGAGAAGATTGCCAGTCGACTAGAGGACAACGGCCTTGCTTCTGTCAATGACCCGGAAGTGCAAAGCCCAGCACCCCAACTAGTTGAGGACATAGCCGCCGACG
>Ga0070684_100002954_pt1 | contig 12655 bp, 10 predicted proteins | sample KBSC723LmetaG_FD_65653 | JGI IMG/M metagenome (GOLD analysis project Ga0070684, IMG submission 65653) | Corn rhizosphere microbial communities from Kellogg Biological Station, Michigan, USA - KBS C7.2-3L metaG | ecosystem: Host-associated > Plants > Roots > Rhizosphere ...
GCCCGAAAATCCCAGTCGCGCGCCGCCGAGAGAATGATCTCGCCCGACCGCGGCGCGCTGGCGAGATGTGCGATCTGGACCACGCCGTCAGGATAATCCGTGTCGATGGTCGCGTCATACGCGGCATCGGCCGAGCTGCGACAGAGGTCGCAGCCAATGCCGAGCGGGTCTCCGGATTCTCGGGTATAGTGATATCCGCGCTCGTCGACGGAGACGACGGCGCTTCCCCGAGTCGCGGATCGCACCAACGCGCCGTTGCTCCGGCGCAGCAGCAGAAGATCGACCGACGGACGAGCGAGCAGCGAATTGACGAGCGGCATCCAGCGTTCGTCGATTCGCTCGCGGAACGGCGCGCGCGAACGTATGTCGAGATAGAGATGCGCCATCGCATTCCCGCTCACCATCACGGCGACATCGGGCGCGATCGTCACGACCCACGGATGCGACATCGTGCGCCAACCCGCCGCTTCGACGAGCCGAACGAGATCCTCGTGCGTCGTGACGCGCGAATGCCCGTGGTCGCTCACGATCCACAGCGACATCTCAGCCCAACGACCGTCACGCTCGGCGTCGGCTCGAATGCGCGCTGCCGCGTCGTCGACGATACGAAGCGCGTCCAACACCATCGGCGAGTTGTGTCCCCGCGCGTGCGAAACCTTATCGACGCCCGTCAACGCCGCGAAGACGAACTCGGGCGAGTCGCGACGAATGCGACGAACCACCTCGTCCGCGACGTCGTGATCGATTTGCAACCAGCCGGCCACATTCCCGGTGAAATGCGTACGCGCGGCGCGAAACGCCGACTTCGCCGTGAGCGAACCGATGCGATCGCGTTTGGCCAGCCCGCGGCCGATCACGTTGAGCGCGCCAAGGCTCGATTCACACAATTCGAATACCGTCGGCGCATCGCGGTCGATGTCGCGATTCACCGCGCCGATCTGATAGCCCACGTAGCTCCGGGCGTAATCCGGAAAGCGGCATGCCTCTCGTGCGCGGTCGAACCAGCGCAGCCCCGGCAAGCCCACGGGTCCGGGAAACCGGCCCATGAGAAAGGGAGCGTACGCCGGCCCGGTGACCGACGGAAAGCACGACGTGACCGTATGCAACCCGCCCTCGTCGCGCAGCTGCGCGAGCGACGGCAAGGCGCCGCTGCTCAGCGCCGCATCCAGGGTGTCAGGACGCGCGCCATCGGCGAGAAGAAGGACGACGGACAAATGGACTCAGCTAAGGCACGTGAACGAACGGAATATCGGAAGCTCGCCTCTGTGCACTCCCGCCTCAACCCCATAAACTCAACGCATGCCAGAACATCGAAAGCGCGCGGCCAAGCCCAAAGGCCAGCGCGCCGTCCAAACGAAATCCCCGCGAACCGCGAGCGGAAAGAAGAGCACTCCGCAAACACTCGCCCAAGCAACCCTCACTGCCCAGGAAGGACTTCGCGAACGCACCGAAGCAGGGCACCGCGCCGCGGGGCGCACCCCGCCATCCGAATCGCAACCGGGCCGGTCCGCCGGCGCGGCGCGCGTCGTCGACGACGCGATTCGGAGTTTCAATCTTCCGGTCACTGAAGACGAAAAACTCCTTCAATCGGGCGGCGACCGCGACGACTTCACACGAACCGACCCGTGGCGCGTCCTGCGCATCATGGGCGAGTTCATCGAAGGATTCGACAACCTCGCGCCCATCAAACGCGGCGTCTCGATCTTCGGATCGGCGCGCACCCATCCCGACGATCCGCAATACCAGGCGGCGCAGGAGGTCGCGCGACTGCTCGCCGAAGCGGGCTTCGCGATCATCACCGGCGCCGGTCCCGGTATCATGGAGGCAGCCAACAAAGGCGCGAAAGCCGGCGGCGGTCAGTCGATCGGATGCAACATCGAGCTTCCGTTCGAGCAGGGTGCCAACCCATACGTCGATACGCTCGTCAACTTCCGCTACTTCTTCGTGCGGAAGACGATGTTCATCAAATACTCGAACGCCTTCATCATCTTTCCCGGCGGCTTCGGCACGCTCGACGAAGCATTCGAGGCGCTCACGCTGATCCAGACGGGCAAGATCTATCAATTCCCGGTGATCATGTTTGGGCGACACTACTGGGCCGGACTCATTCGCTGGATTCAATCACGCGTGCTCGGCGAAGCAAAGATCTCTCCCGGCGACCTCGATCTCATTCTTCTGACCGACGATCCCAAAGAGGCGGCCCACGCCGTGATCCAGGCGTGGGAATCGCAGCAAGCGTAAGCCCCCATTCTCAACGAAATGTCCAAGCGCAAACCCACGAGCTCGGCCAAGAAGCCGTCCAGCAAAGCATCCCAGAAGCGCGCCGCTGAAGAACGTGAGCGCGGCGGACTTCAACACACGGCGCACGAAGGCAGCAAGTATCTTCGCGGTCCGCGCATCGACCCGCGGCCGATCGACGGTAAAGAAAACGTCGCCGATCTGATCGACAACGCGTTCCTCGCTTACAACGCCGCGCGGTTGCGCGAAGCCTGTGCGCTATTCACGCGAAAGATGCTGGAGCCCGACGTCACCGTTGGTCTCACACTGACTGGCGCGCTCACGCCCGCGGGACTTGGCATGGCGGCCCTCATTCCGCTCATCGAGAGCGGATTCGTGGACTGGATCATCTCCACCGGCGCGAATCTCTACCACGACACGCACTTCGGCCTCGGCCTCGCCATGCATCGCGGCAATCCGCAGGAGTCCGACGTCGTGCTGCGCGAGGAAGGCGTGGTCCGCATCTACGACATCTTCTTCGATTACGACGTCCTGCTGTCGACCGACGCCTTCTTCCGCAAAGTGATCCAAGGCCGGGAATTTCAGCGCCCCATGTCGAGCGCCGAATTCCACCACCTCTGCGGGAAATACGTTCGCGAGCGCGAACGCGCGCTCGGCATCGGGCAAAAATCGCTGCTGTCCGCTGCCTACCAGGCGGGCGTCCCGATCTACACATCGTCACCGGGCGACTCGTCGATCGGAATGAACGTCGCCGCGCTCGCGCTCGAGGGAAACAAGTGCACGATCGATCCCAACCTCGACGTCAACGAAACGGCGTCGATCGTGCTCACCGCCAAGCGCAGCGGCGGTCGATCGGGTGTGCTCATCTGCGGCGGCGGCAGCCCAAAGAATTTCATGCTCCAGACCGAGCCGCAAATTCAGGAAGTCTTGGGCATCGACGAGAAGGGACACGACTACTTCCTGCAGATCACCGACGCTCGACCCGATACCGGCGGCCTCTCCGGCGCCACGCCGGCCGAGGCGGTCAGTTGGGGCAAGATCGATCCCGATCGTCTACCGGACGCCGTCGTCTGCTATCTCGATTCGACCGTGGCCCTGCCGCTCCTCACGTCGTACGCGCATGCGCGACATGCCAAGCGCCCGCTCCGGCGCCTCTACGAGCGTCGCGACGAAATGATGAATCTCTTACGGACGGAGTTCGAGCGCGCCGGCTCCGCTACAGGCGACGCCTGACCGCGCGGACGAGATTGCGCCGCGCGTAATCGCCGAACGACACGACGGCCGCCATCTCTTCGCCGCCGAGCACGCGTCGCACGATCGCGCGGTCGCTCCACCCTTCCGCGATTCGGCGTTCGATCTCGCCCAACGTGCCTTCGAGCCATCGCACCTTGGCGTCGAGCGCCTCGACGGCTCGCTCGACGAATCCACGATGTGCGTCGAACATGCGTCGCGGACGAAGCGCGGCGGCCCGACGCAGACTGTCGAGCAGGACGAACGGATCCTCAGTCGAATGCAGCACCCGCGCGCGGACGCCCAGCCACAGGTCGCCCGAGAAGAGGGTTTGCGTAAGCGAATCCCACACGACTTGATGATCCGTCGAATGCCCTGGCGTATGAATGCATTCGAGCCCCGACATGTCGAATTCGATGAGCTCGGCCGATAGGGCCGGCGGATGCCCCCACACCACGCGCCGGTACAGCTGAATCGCGGGACGCGTGCGTAGCGTCGCCTCTGTATCGGGCCGCATGACGATCGGAACGCCGTGCGCGGCAAGCATCGCCACATTCCCCGCGTGATCCTCATGCCAATGCGTGACGATCACGCCCTTGACGCCGAGTGAGCGGACGGCCTGGAGGACTGTCTCACGCGCGCGATGGAACCCCGTGTCGATCATCACACCGCGAACCACGTAGGCGCTCACGTCCATCCCGATCGCCCGGCTCGCTCTACTGTCCAGTCGCAGCCGCGTCACGTCGTCGAATCGTTCCACGCTCACGGTGGTGCCGTTGTGGCGCCGACCGCGGGCGATCTCCCACCGTGCCTGCACGGCCTACCGTTTGCCACAGCTATACCCGAGGGATAACTTCACTGTGTCGATGGCGCCCGGCCCCTCCGGCCGGGCGCTCAAGTTTTGTCCTCGCGAAAAGTTGCATCGTCTATGATCGAAGCGCTCAAAGAAAAACTCGGAGCAGAGGTCGAAAAGCTGCAATACGAGCTCAACGTCACGCTTCCGCAGGAAATCCGAAAGGCCGTCGAGCTCGGCGACCTGCGCGAGAATAGCGAATACAAGGCCGCGCTCGAACGACAGCAATTTGTCCAAGCGCGGTTGGGACAGCTCCGCCAGCGACTCAGCAAGCTATCCTCGATCGACCCGAGCCAGATTCCGACGGATCGCGTCGGCCTCGGATCCAAGGCCATTGTCGAAGACCAGAAGACCGGCGAGAAAGAGACCTACTATCTCGTGTTCGGTGATGCCATCGAGTTCGAGGAAGGACACGTGACCATGGCGTCGCCGATCGGGCGCGCGCTGCTCGGAAAGGCTGTTGGCGAGGTCGCGTTCTTGAGACTGCCCACCGTGGTGCGCCAGCTGAGGATCGTCCGGCTCAAGACCATCCACGACGTGGACGAGATCGACCTCTAGCTCGCGACCTGCTGGCGCTGCGGCGCCTGGCGAAAAACGCCGCTCGTGCGCGCGAGACGCTCGAAGCGCGCGAAGAGATCCGGATCGAACATCGTGCCGCTGCCGGCGGCCATCATTGCCATGGCCTCGTCGTGCCCGAACGCCGGACGATACGGACGATCGGTCGTCAATGCGTCGAACACGTCGGCGACGCAGGTAATGCGAGCGCTGAGCGGAATCTCTCGACCAGCCAATCCGTCGGGATAACCGCGTCCATCCCAGCGCTCATGGTGGCCGCGAATCATCGGAAGGATGTCCCACGGAAACTCGATGTCCCGCAGCAGGTCGCTCCCCGCCGCGGCGTGGCGTTCCATGACCTCGCGCTCATCGCTGTCCAACGGGCCCGGCTTGTTCAAGATCTCCGAGGGCACCACAATCTTGCCGACGTCGTGCAACACGGCACCCATCCGGAACCAGAACATGGTGATCTCGTCGAAGCCGACGTCGCGCGCCAGCGCGCACGCATAGTCGGCCACCCGCTCGCAGTGACCGAGCGTGTACGCGTCCTTCGACTCGATCGTTTGCGCCCAGCGCGCGGCTACGAGATAGAACCGGTCCTCGAGACGCGCCACGCGGCGCCGTAGATCGGCGAGGTTGAGCTGCGCGCGAAGCTTGGTGAACAAGCTGTGCGAGAGCGTGAGCGATCGCAGCGCGTCGCGGTTCTTCCCCATGAGCTCGAACAAATCCGCTCGCTCCCGCGCCGTCTCGGCCGCGAGCAGAAGATCCTCGCGCCGCATCGCGCTCTCGTACGCGCCGTCGAGATGTCGCTGCGCCTCCGGCAAGTCTCCGCGGATGCGCGCGATCACACCCAAGTGCTTGTACGTCTCGCCAAGCGCCCGATCGTCGCCTGACGCGCTTGCCGTGACGAGCACGGTTTCACATAGGTCCGCGGCGCGACTCGTGTCTCCACGCGCGATCCATAAGCTCGCCGAGTTGATCAGCGCGAGCAGTTGATGCGGGATGTCGCCGGTCTGGGTGCAGGCGATGACGGCGTCGTCGTACGCTGTCTGTGCTTCGTCGAGACGGTCGAGTTGCGTGTACACGAGGCCCATGTTGTTCAACACGGGCCCGACATACGCACGAAGTCCCGACGAACGGTACGTGGCGAGACTGGCTCGATAGTGCTCGAGCGCGGCCTCGAGATCGCCGCGCAGGCTCGCGATGATGCCGAGGTTCTGCGCGATCATCGCACTGAGCTGCGGGTCTCTCGCTTGGATGGCGAGATCCGACGCGTGAGAAAAGTCACGCTCGGCGTCGTCGAGATCTCCGCGCTGCATGTGCGCGATCGCAAGGAGATTCGTCGCGTGAGCCAGCCCGGTTGCGTCGCCCAGCGCATCGGCGATCGCCAATGCGAGCTCACAGCAATCGAACGCGAGGTCGAACTGTCCATCGTCGATGTACGATCTCGTCAGTCTCCGGACGATGGTGACCGCGGCGGCACCGTCACCCGGCCGCAGCAGATACAGCGCGGCCTCGTAGTACTGTCGGGAGAGCTCGCGCCGTCCCGACCGCTCGGACTGCTGCGCCTTCTCGATGAGCTCTTCGACGTCGACGGGGAACGATGGGGAAGTGGGCGGCGCAGTCATCAGCCGGCGGGATCCTCGCGTCGGGTCATCTTCTTGGCCAGCGTCGGACGCGAGATTCCAAGCAGACGCGCCGCGGCGGCCTGATTCCCGGCCGTCAATTGAAGCGTGAGGGTGACCGCTTCTCGCTCGATGTCTTCGAGCAGTTTTCCTCCGCGCGGAATTCGAATCTCGCCCACCGAATCGGTGTCCGGGGTGGTGCTCGCGGGCGGCTGCGGCGAGCGACGCTGGATCATGAGATGCTCCGCGCGAACGACAGGCGAATCCGCGCACAAGATGGCGGCTCGCTCGACTACGTTCTTGAGCTCGCGCACGTTGCCGGGCCAGCGGTGCAGAAGCAACGCCGCGATGGCGTCGTCCGAAAACGTCTTCGGTCGCTGGTGGTCGCGTGTCTCGTGAGCGAGGAAGTGGCGCGCGATCACCTCGATGTCCCCGGGCCGCTCACGCAGCGGCGGAAGCGTCAGCGAAAAGACATTGAGCCGATAATAAAGATCCTCGCGGAATTCGCCGCTCGCCACGACCTGCTCGAGCAACGGACTTGCCGCCGCAATGATTCGGCAATCGATGGGAATCTCGACGAGTCCGCCGAGCGGCCGCACCTGCCTCGATTCGAGCGCCCGCAGCAACTTGGGCTGCAGCATTTGCGGAAGATGGTGGACCTCGTCCAGAAACAACGCGCCCGACCCCGCCAGCTCGAGCAACCCTTGTTTCCGAGCATGCGCTCCCGTGAACGCTCCGCGTTCGTGACCGAATAACTCGGACTCGAGGAGCGAATCGGGGATCGCCGCACAGTTGATGGCCACGAACGGCTCGCTCGCCGAACTGCTCGCGTAATGGATTCCGCGCGCGAACAATTCCTTGCCCGTCCCCGTCTCACCGATGAGCAACACGGTGGTGCGGCGGGCGCCGGCGACACGAGTGGCAAGACGAACGGCGTCGCGGAGCGCGCTGCTTTCTCCGACGACGTTCTCGAATCCAAAAACGTGACCAGTGAGCTCGGCGTCCTGAACGCCGGCGTCAGCTTCCATCGACCGGACCTCGGGGGCATAGGTGAGACCGGTGGCCGAGCAGACCACCGGTCACCCTAGAAGTACCGGTGCGTACCGCCTTCGGTCAGCCGTTGTCGAAGCCTGCCGACCCACTGGCGGGCGTTGATACGCTCGAATGCTTCCATCGACGTATGCCAGACGTCTGTGGCCCCCTCGTCGTCACCATTATCGAACAGTGCGGCGCCATACTGGTAGAGCAGTTCGGCGCCAAGCAGTGCATCCTCGCCGACCGCGCTCAACATGAGAGCGTGCCGGAATGTCTCGATGGCCGCGGTCGGATAGCCGGACAACCGTTGCAACGCCCCGCGGAGCTTGAGGGCTGAGGCTTGGCGTCCGCGATCCTTTCGCTGCCGCGCGATCGCCAGAGCCCGGCTGATCGATGGGCCGGCCGCCTCGAGATCGTTCAGGATGAGGTGGAGCTCACCCCGATTTTCTTCGATGATGCCCTCGGACATCAAGTCGCCGCGCTCGCGCGCGATGAGAAGCGCGCGGTGGTATGCCGCGGCCGCGTCGTCGAACCGCCCTTCCTTGACGTGTAGGTACCCAAGGTTATTGAGCACCCAGCTGACGTTCTCCAGATCATTCGACCGCTCGAACGTCTGAAGACTCACGCGATAGTGCGCGAGGGCCGATGCCGGGTTGCCGCGGATGTCAGCGACGATGCCGAGGTTCTGCTGCACCATGCCCATGAGTCGTGTTTCTCCGCATCCTTCCGCCTCGACCAACGCGGCGGAATACAAGGTCGCGGCTTCGGCGAGCTCCCCACGGCGCTGTGCGAGCGTGCCGAGACAATTCATGGCGTGGGCGCGACCCGCCGTGTAACCGATCTCCGTGGCCACCTCGAGGCTCCGCTCGTACAACGGCCGCGCGGCCGAAGGCTGTCCACGGTCACGCAGCACCGATCCCTGCCAGCGAAGGGCATCGGCGAGCAGCGGGTGCTTCTCGTCGGCGCCCAGCAGGGCAAGAGCGGAGTTGCCGAACGCCAGCGCGGAGTCTGGCGAGTCCCCAAGGCCGGCGGCACGGGCCAACTCCGCTAAGCGGCGGGCTTCGATCGTTCGTGGGCCGTGCGAAACATTCTTCAGGATACATCCATGTTGCGGTGGTTCGACTGCGCGTCAACGCACGTTCGCCCGGACCGCCTAATCGCGGCCCGAGGCGACGATGTACCCGGAGAAGTGCGTGACCGTGAACACTGCCGTCTGATTGAGCAGATTCACATTCAGGTTCAACAATTCGGTCACACTCAGGATGTTCGTGTCGTCCGGGAAATATCCGACGAACAGCGAGAGCGGGTTGATGAGTCCACCCGTCTTCGCTTGCGTATTGCTCAAATTCTGCGTGACGACGAGCGGTACGAGGAACTTCGTGCCGTGCGGCTCGAATTCGTACGCGACCTTGGATCCGGCGAGCGCGGTCACGGTAACCAACTTGGTCGACGTGAGCGCGAGCGGCGGGACCACGACCGTGATGCCGGCCCCTGGGATCGAGAGAGAGCCTCCGAGCACGCCGATGTACGCGGACGCCGTGAGGTTCGTCGGTAGCGGGGTGGTGCGTTGAAGCGCCGTGACGGTCGTCGTGCGCAGCCCGAGCAAGGAGCTCGACGCCTCGGCAGTTGGCGCGATCGGGCTCTGTGGGGCGACGGGACTATCGTGCGATCCGCAGCCGTTCATGACGATGGCGCCGGCGGCGGCGATTGCCAGGATGCGAAACGTGCGCGATTTCATGTGGAGTCGGTCCTCAGGGGGTTGAGCCATAGATTGTGACAGTCGAGCCCGTTCTAAAGCAGGCGCCGTGCCAATCGCAATAACCTGTTGATAATCAAGCATTTAAACAATTTCTATCCCCGGCGACCACACCTCATGGCAAAGATTTCTTACGCCATGTAGCAAGCCGATGTAAAGAATCTTTCTTGGTCCTTGACGGCTCGACCGACCGGCTCAATCTTGCCCTTACCAAGTAAGGGGAGACGCATGGCCGCCAGCCCAATGGACCTCCTGCAAGGCACCCTCGACGTCCTCGTCCTGCGCACGCTCGCCTGGGGAACGATGCACGGCTACGCGGTGTCGCGATGGATTCACCAGCGCACCGACGGCGTCCTCGAGATCGAGGACGCACCACTCTACAAATCACTGCACCGACTCGAGCGCGCCGGCTACGTCTCCGCCGAATGGGGACTCTCCGAGAACAATCGACGCGCACGCTACTACTCGTTGACACCCGCCGGCCGCCGCCAGTTCGCCGCGGAGGAATCGGCCTGGCGTCGCTACGCCGAGGCGGTGTCCAAGGTGTTGGAGCCGACATGACGAGCCCCCGCAAGAAGCTCTTTCGACTTCCCTGGCGAACGCCTCGCCAGATCCGCGACGACGTCGACGAAGAACTTCGCTTTCACCTCGACATGCGCATTGCAGCGCTCACGTCGGCGGGCCTATCGCCGGACGCCGCTCGCCAGAGAGCAACACACGAGTTTGGAGATTTGGACGACGCCCGCCGCTACATCGGCGCGGTCGATCGAGACATCGAAGCCGCACAGCGGCGGAGTGATTTCATGAACGATCTCTGGCACGACATGGGATACGCCCTTCGCAAACTGCGCGCGGCTCCAATGTTCACCCTCGCCGCGATCGCAACGCTCGCGCTCGGGATCGGCGCCAACACGGCGATCTTCAGCGTCGTGAACAACGTGCTGCTCAAGCCGTTGCCGTTTCCACACGCCGACCACCTCGTCCGCATTCGATACACGCAGCAGGGTCATGGCGACGTCGCTACACCCATGGACCTCATCGACAACCGGACGCGCGCCAAGAATTTCGACGGCTTCTCGATCATCGAAGGAACCACCGCGAACCTCACTCGAGACAACGCCGACGCCGAGCGCGTCCAAGGCGTGCGCGTGAACGCGAACTGGTTCGCTCTGCTCCGCATCGCACCGCTCGCCGGACGCTTCTTTACCGCGGGCGACGACGACGCAGGCGCGCCGAACGTCGCCGTCATCAGCGAGCAGTTGTGGAGGCGCGATTTCAGCGCCGACAAGTCCGTGATCGGAAAAACGGTTCGCATCAACTCCATGCCGTTCACGATCGTCGGCGTCGCACCCGGCGACCGGCGCTATCCAATCACGGTCGAGCTGTGGATGATCAAACACTGGGCCCCGAACGAGCTCGTCGACCAATCGCGGGGGGCGCGGTGGCTCGGAATGCTCGCCCGCGTGAAGGATGGCGTCGACATCGCCGCCGCGGACAACGAGGTCGAGAAGATCTCGGAAGCCATGGAGAAACAATTTCCCGAAATCCTGCGCGAACGCCGAGCGCACGTCGTGACGGTCCACGAGTTTCTCGTCGGAGAAATTCGCAAGCCGCTGTTCATCATGCTCGGCGCCGTGACATTGGTGCTGCTCATCGCGTGCGCAAACGTGGCCAATCTCATGCTCGTTCGCGCCACGGCCCGTGAGAGCGAGATGGCCGTTCGCACGGCTCTCGGCGCTGGACGCGGCCGTCTCATTCGCCAGCTGATGACCGAGAGCGTGATGCTCTCGCTCGTCGGCGCGGCCGTCGGTCTCGCGGTGGCAAGGCTCGCCATGCACGAGATGCTGGGACGCGCGCCGCAGAACCTTCCGTTCGTCGCCACCGCGTCGATCGATGGAACGACACTCGCGGTGACGGCGATCGTCGCGCTATTCACCGGCGTGATCTTCGGCGTCCTGCCCGCCATGCAGGTAGGCAAACACGATCTGGCCACGGCGTTGCGCGCGGGCTCGCGCGGCACGCGCACCCGACCGGGCGCCAACGGCGCCAAACGGATCATCGTCGTCGCCGAAGTCGCCGTCGCGGTGACGCTGTTGACCGGCGCCGGTTTGCTGCTCCACAGCTTTGCAAAACTACTGTCTGTCGACCCGGGATTTCGAGCCGACGGCGTACTCACGATGAAACTGCTCCTGCCACAATCCTACGACTCTACGGCCAGTCAGAACTTTGCTCGAGCGTTGGAGCAGCGTGTTCGGGCGCTCCCCGGAGTCAAGAGCGTCGGATTGGCCAACTTCATCCCGCTCGATGGCGGCAGCGAGAACTACGCGTTCACGATTCGTGGCCACGCACCGGTGCGACCCAGCGAGCAGCCGTCCACCGAAGCGCGCAAGGTGACGCCCGATTTCTTCGCCACAATGGGCATGCCCATACTTCGAGGCCGCGCGATCAGTGCGACGGATCAACCTGGAACGCCGCAGGTGCTCGTCGTCAATCAAGCCTTCGTTCACCAATTCTTTCCAACCGCGGATCCAATTGGGAAATCCATCGCGCTCGGCTGGGGCGGGATTCCAGGCGGAGACGAGCGCGAGATCGTTGGTGTCGTCGGCGACGTCCATAGCTTCGGGCTGGAGGACGCACCGGAACCAACAGTCTATGCACCGATCGCCCAACGGTACGATCACACCATCTCCATCGTCGTTCGCACCGCTGGTCCGCCGGCGACGGTCGCTACACCACTGCGGTCGCTCGTGCGGGATCTCGATCACGAGCTGCCGGTCTATTCCGTTCAAACAATGGAAGAGCGGGTGTCGGGATCCGTGGGACGACAGAGGTTCTACGCGTCACTCATCGCGATCTTTGCGGCGGTGGCGTTGCTTCTGTCGGCGGTCGGCCTCTACGGCGTGATCGCCTACGCGGTCAGTCAGCGAACGCACGAGCTGGGCGTGCGCGTCGCGTTGGGCGCCACGAGCGACCGAATTTCCCGAATGGTGATCGGCGAGGGCCTCTTGCTCACCGCGGTCGGCATCGTGATCGGACTGGTTGCCTCTCTCTTTGCCGGGCGAGTCGTTTCGAGCCTGTTGTTCGGAGTTGGCGCGCTCGACCCAATGACGATCGGCGGCGTCGTCCTTGTCCTGACAGGCGTCGCGATGTTCGCGAGTTGGCTGCCAGCCCGCCGCGCCGCGCGTGTCGACCCATTGATCGCCATGCGCGGGGACTGACGCGACTGAGACGCCGCTATGCGCCGACGGCGAAGATGCGATCGACTTCGCTCGCGTATGCTCGAATCGCTGTTCGGCGCTCGGCGTCATCCCAGCCGAAGACCGCCGACAATTCGATAGCCGCAGTTTCTGCCGCGGCGAGGCC
>Ga0070684_100002955_pt1 | contig 12654 bp, 11 predicted proteins | sample KBSC723LmetaG_FD_65653 | JGI IMG/M metagenome (GOLD analysis project Ga0070684, IMG submission 65653) | Corn rhizosphere microbial communities from Kellogg Biological Station, Michigan, USA - KBS C7.2-3L metaG | ecosystem: Host-associated > Plants > Roots > Rhizosphere ...
CAGCGACAGATGTTGCCGCTCATCCATTCGCGGATGTCGGCGTCGCTCGCCCCGTGACCCTCCTCGAGCAAGGCCACGGCCGACATGATCTGGCCGGGCGTGCAGAAGCCGCATTGAAACGCGTCGTGCGCGACGAACGCGCGCTGCATCGGATGGACGTCGGCGCCGTCAGCCAGTCCTTCGATGGTCGTCACCTCGTCGCCCTCGCACGTGATCGCGAGTGTCAGGCAAGACAGGACACGCCGCCCGCCGATCCAGACCGTGCACGCGCCGCACGTCCCCTGGTCGCACCCCTTCTTGGTTCCCGTGAGGCCGAGGCGCTCGCGCAGGAGATCGAGGAGGCTGACCCGCGGCTCGATGGCGACGGTGTGGACGGCGCGGTTGATCGAGACGACGACCGTCGCCTCACCCGGCCCGCGGACGGCCTGCGGCGCCGGCAGCACGCCGTCGGCGGGTGCCCCTTCCGGTAGTTGCTGCGAATCTTCGGCCATGACGGTGCTCCCCCTCGGGAAGACGCCGCAAACTACGCATCACTCCCAAGGCCAGCAATCAGGCGCCGCCCGGGGGTTTCGCGATCCCGCTTCACGGAACCAGATCCGGATCGCGCGCGCCGGGAATTGATGCGGACTGTGTCCCCGACTACGACGAAACTCCTGTGCGCCTGCGCGATGCTGGTCCTCCCGCGGCCCGCGATCGCCGCGACGCTTTACGTGTCACCGGCGGGAACGGCGACGACCGGGTGCGACACGCGCGCGACTCCCTGCTCGCTGACCGCCGCGGCGACCGCCGCCGTCGCGGGCGACACCGTCGTGCTGATGGACGGCGTCTACAAGACGGCGCTCGTGCCCCAGAACTCGGGGACGGCGTCCGCCGTGATCACGTTCAAGGCGGACGACTGCGCCACGCCGATCATCGAGGGCATGGGCGTGCCGCCCGACATGAGCATGGACGACGACGTCGGCGTCTACTCCGCGACCGCCGAATACGTCCGCTTCGTCGGGCTGGTGTCGCGGGGCTGGAACGAAGGCTTCGGCAACGGCTGGGCCGGCGGGACGGATTCGACCGACGTGTCGAACGGACACTGGGAGATCGAGAGCTGCATCGCCTACTCGAACGGCCGCACCGGCTTCACGTTCTTCAGCGCCGGAAACTTTCACCTGAAAAATTCAATCTCCGCGCACAACGGCAGCAGCACCGTGGCGTCGTGGTCCAGCGGCGTGACGCTGTTCGAGGCGACCGGCACCAACCTGATCGAGGGCACCGTCTCGTTCGAGAACACCGACCAGCAGAAGCACACGGACGGCAGCGGCTTCATCGCCGACGAGAACTCGAGCAACGCGACCTTCGTCAACAACCTCGCCTTCGGCAACTCGGGTTCGTGCCTGCGTCTCACGAAGAGCTCGGGCACGAAGTTCGTGAACAACACCTGCTACCGCAATTCGCAGTTCGGGTCGCAGGCCACGGGCCCCACCAACCCCGGGGAGCTCTACTTCACGAACGCCGGCGTCACGATCCAGGGCGTGACGTTCATGAACAACGTCATCGTGGGCACCGGTCAAGCGCCGGCGGGCTCGCAGCCGATCCAGAACATGCCGACGTCCGGCTGGTCGAACAACGTGGTGACCACGGGAACGCCGACGTTCTTCACGGCCCCGACGGGCACCAACCCCAGCTTCGTCCCGGCATCGAACGACACGATGCTGACCGGCAAGGGCGGGACCGGCAGCGCCGTGCCGACGACGGACATCGGTCTCGATCCGAAGTGCCTGGTGAAGCGCACGCCCGTCATGGTCGGACAGGTCGCGCGCGTGAGCACGTGGCAGTACGACGTCGACATCGACTACATCAAGAGCATCGGGGGCGTCGCGAAGTGCTTCAACCCGAAGACGCGATCGGGCACGCCGGACGTCGGCGCCTACCGCGCCGGCACGGTCACCACCGCGACGCCGGGAAGCTGCGTTCCGCCGACGACCACGGGCACCGGCGGCAGTGGTGGTAACGGCGGTGCTGGCGGCCGCGGCGGCGCGGGCGGCAGCAGTGGCGGCGCGGGCGGTCGGGGCGGCACGAGCGGGACCGCGGGCGCCGGCGGCGGCGGGACGGGCGGTTCCACCAGCGCGGGCGCGGCGGGCATGGGCGGAGGCGCCACCGCGGGCACGGGCGCGTCCGGAACCGGCGGCATCACGGCGGGCACCGGCGGCACGCCGAACGCGGGCAGCGGCGGTGGTGGCTCGGGTGGTCACGGCGGCGCGACGGGCGGCGGCACGGGATCGGCTGGCGTGTCCGGCGGGGCGGGCGCGTCTGCGACCGGCAGCGGTGGCGTCCCCGTGACAACCGGAACCGGCGGCGGGCCGGCGACGACCGGCAGTGGCGGATCCACGACGCCGCCGGGGTCAGATGACACGGCTGGCTGTAGCTGTCGGGTGACGCAATCGCGCGGCGGGTCAGGACTGCTGTCGGCGTTCGGGCTCCTCGCAATCGCCGCGGCGATCAACCGGCGCAGGCGCCGCGCCCGCTGACCGCGGGCTCAGGAACCGGCCTTGAGGGCCGTGTACTCGCCGGGATCGTGAATCATCGCGCCCGCCACCGCGCCGAAGCCGCCGCAGAAGTCCGTCGTCTTGTCGGAATACCCGAACCGGGTCACCTCTCCGACGCCGCCCTTCGACGGGAACCCGCTCGCGTCCGCCTTCACGCCCATCGCGTTCATCAAGTTGCAGTAGTACTTGTTGATCGGCGCGTTCGCGATCGTCGCAGGGGTCCCGGTGGACATGTTGATGCCGTTGATCATCCCGGTGCCGCCGACCATGCACTGGGTTTCGCTGTTGCCCCGTGACAGGTTGGCCGCGCTGGTGTTCACGGTGTCGACGTTGACGGTCCATCCGGTCTTGAAGCTGCCGCCGCAGCCACCGGCCTGAATGATCGGCAGGTTGTTGAGATTGTGGGCGCTCCCGTCGGACATCTCCTGGAACCAGACGGCGGCCGAGCTATCGAGCAGCGTGGACCCATCCGCGTTCTTGATGCTGTCGAGCATCCCGATCAGCTTGGCGAACTTCGCCGCGTAGAACCTGTCGATTGTCTGGAGTTGATCGAGCGCGTTCGCGACACAGGTGCCCGTCATGCCCGCGTTGTCGAGGCGGTGGGACAGGTTGTGCGAATCGTTGTTGATGCCCAGGGGGGAGAAACTGTAGCTGCCCGGGTACTTCAGGAAGATGACCGGGTTGTAGTTGCAGGCGGCCGCGAGGACCGCCATGACGGAATACACGTCCGCCCCGTCGAGGTCGCTCGTGACCTTCGACGCGATGTTCACGCTTCCGCTCAGGTTCGCTGACGTCGCGCCCAATCGCATGGCCAGGTCCGGGCTGCAGCTCCGACTGACGATGGTCCCCGCGTCGTTGATGAGCGACTTCCAGACGGCGACCTTGCTTCGATCCTCGCTGCTCATGTCCTGGCGCTCGAAGTCCGCCAGGCAGCCCTTCACGAGGTCGGTGACCTTCTTGCCGCGCGCCGCCGCGAGATCGTCGGCCGTCGGCGCGCCGGGACCAAACAAACCGGTGAGCGCGGTGAGCACCGCCATCGGCGTGCCGTAACCGGGAAAGATGTCCGCCGGGGCGTCCGGTGCCGCGGCGCTGGGCTTCAGGTACGAGATGGCGTTTGACGGGCCCTCGGCGTGGTTGCCCACCCGCATGAACAGCGGCGTCCCGGACGGGCTCAGCTGCTGCGCGATGACGTGATCCAGCGACGTGCCGACGGGCTTCGCGTTGAACTTCGTCGCGGTATCGAAGCTGAATGGGTCGGTGCCATTGGGCGTGATCGGCTGCAAGGTGAAGTACGAGCCGACGACCTGCAGGTGCGGGTCGTTGCTCTGTCCGCGCCCCGCCCCGTCCTTGTTGTTCGCCGTCCACTCGTTCATTGCGCGAATGCCGCGCGGGATAAGCAGCTTGCCGACGAACGGCGCGAGCGCCGCCAGGCTGGTCCCCGTCAGATCGGCGTCGGTGAGCGCGCCGTGCGACTTGATCGGGAACCACCGGCTCGTCACGCACCCGTACTGCGTGAACATCCCGATCAGCTGCCGAGGCGGCGTGGCGGCCTGTCCCTTCGACCGCCGCTCCCACACCGAGGTGAGAAACGGCGCGGCGACCGCCGCCCCACCCAGGCCCCGGAGAAAGACTCGTCGGTTCATTGCCCACGAACCCGCAGACGGAAGGAATCTGCCTGCGTGAGGTCAGCCAGCGCGTTCAGGATCGGGTAACCGCTGGCGACCAGCTTGCCGCCGATGTCGTCGGCGACGCACTGATCGTTCTGGTTCGGCGCCCGCCCGTATCCGTACGAGACCAGCGCCCGCGCGTAGAGCTGCATCCCCTTCGGCGTCCGGGCCAGCTCCTGCATCATCTCCTGCGCGTTGTGGATCTGCTTGACGTTGCCGGCCCCGAAGGTGACGTCGGCGACCGGATCGATCGCGCCCCCGAGCGGATCGATCGTCTGCCACTTCCCGATCGCATCGTAGTTCTCCAGCACGAAGCCGGGCGGATCGATCAGCGTCGTGTGACAGGCCACGCAGCTCGCCGACTGGTTGATGATCGCCTCGTTCTTCGCGCGGTTCGTCTTGTAGTCGCCGGCCGGCGGCGGAAGCAGCGCCGCTGCGGGCAGCGGCGGGCCCGTGTCGATCCCGACCAGGTTCGTCATGATGAACGCGCCGCGCAGCAGGGGCGCCGTCTGGTCGTAGTGCGCGTACGAGCTGAGGAACCCGGCGCGGGTCAGGAAGCCCGGACGCTGCACCGGATCCAGCGCCACCTTCGTCAGGGCCGTGCCCGTGCTGGTCAGGCCGTAGATCGGCGCGTTGTCCTTGTTCACGAAGCCGACGTTGCTCAGCAGCAGGTCCTTGTACGAACCGTTCGTGAACGCGACCTCCGCGAAGAAGCTGTCCAGCTCCCCCGCGAAGGCTGCTTTCGCGTCCGGCGTGTAAAGCGGGTACTTGGTGATGTCGTGGTCGAGGGTCCACCAGTGCGCGCCGGGGTCGTCCATCCGCGCCCAGTGGCGATGGAACGCGGACACCTGCGTCGCGGCCTTGTCACGCATCGCGACCATCCGCTGCGCCTGGGCGAGGATCTGATCCCTGGTCAGCAGCTGATTGCCGTCGGCCGCGCTGTTCAGCGCGTCGTCACCGACGGAGCCCCAAAGCAGGAACGACAGCCGCGCCGCGACCTCGTGGCTGGAGAGCTGGAAGGACGGTCCCGACGGTCCCGGCGTCACGGTCGTCGTCGTCATCTCGGGCACCATGAGGAACGGCGGCGACACCAGGAACCCCAGCAGCATCGCCTCGGCGATCTCGTCGGGCGTTCCCACCGACGCGTCGCTGAACGAGGTGAAGCGCGCGACCTCGGCGTCGGTCAGCGGCCGGCGGTAGGCCTTGCGTCCGAAGATTTTGATCGTCGACGCCAGACAGCCCGACGCCGCCGCGTCGCAGCTGATGAACTTCGCCCGCTGCGTCGGGCTGGCCATGACCGCCTTCGCGATCGCGGCGCCGACATCCTGATACAGGCGCCACGCATCCGAGGTCATCGGGCCGTCGAAGTCGGCGAACAGGAAGGCGGAGGGTGCCTTGCTGTCGGTGCCCATCGGAACGGTGGTGACGCCGAGGAGGTCGCGCACCACGGCGTCGTATTCGCGGTTCGTCATGCGCCGGAGCTGCGTCGTCGCTGGGATGCCCGGGACACACGCGATGTCGCCGACCGTGCCGACGTTGCCGCCCGTGCCGACGTTGCCGCCCGTGCCGGTGCCGGCATTGCCGCCCGCGCCGCCAACCCAGGGGCCGGTCGCAGCGCCGCCGCCACTGCCGGGACCCGCACCGCCGCTGCCGACGACGTCGCCGCCACCGGCACCGGGGCTGCTCGGCCCACCGCCACCGCCGCCGCCGTCGTGACTGGTGCCTGACCCCAACGTGCTGCCACACGCGCCAAGGCCCACAATCCCCAGACCCAGAAGGCCGCTCCGCAAGGGGTGCATCCGCGCTCTAGATGCGACGAGGCGTGTTATCCGGCTCGCCCCGCCCCCCGAAATGTCAGGTTTTCGGGGGCGGCGATCCCGCGGGCGCTGGTATCATCCGGGACTCGTCTGGGCTGCTTCTCTTAGTCAGGAGGTCCGATTTGTCCCTCGTCTCGCTTATCCGAACGCGAATTCTGGGCATCGCCGGCGCCCTGGTCATCGGCGGCTGTGGGTCGACCGGCGCCACGCCTGGCGGGACCGGTGGGGACGGCGCGGGCGGAACCGGCGGCAGCAGCTCGCCCGGCACGGCCGGCACCAGCGCCACCGGGACCGGCGGCAGCAGCAGCACCGGGACCGGCGGCAGCACCGCGGCCTGCGGCCCGGTCGGCACGACGACGGGGGCTCCCGGCTTCGGCTCGCCGGCGCTCGGCGGAATGGGCACGTCGACGGCCAAGTATTTCGGCACCGACGTGACCCGCGACGGCGTCGGCTATCGATTCATCACGAACTGGTGGGGTGGCGGCTGGAGCAACAGCAACGTGTCGTACAACGGCACCGGCTTCACCGTCGCGAGCGCGGCGGGCACCTCGATGCCCGACGGAACGCCGATCGGTTACCCGACGACGTACTGCGGCCAGTACTCGGAGAGCGGCACCCACGGCAACTGCGGTCTGCCCGCGGCCTTCTCGAGCATCGACAAGCTCTGGACCGGCTGGAAATGGGGCTCCGCCGACGCGGGCCAGTACAACGCGGCCTGGGACATCTGGCTGGGAACGGCGTCGACGTTTCAGTCGTACCTGATGGTCTGGCTGCGCGATCCGCCGCAGCGCCAGCCCGCGAGCAGCGGCACGATCGCGGCCGTCACGGTCGCGAACGTGCCCGGCAAGTGGAACATCTGGTACGGCACCGTCAACGGCCACCCGATCGTCAATTACGCGCGGACCGAACGGCAGGACGCCTGCGAGCTCGAGTTCAACGTCATGGACTTCGTCACCGACGCGCAGTCGCGCAGCGCGACGACCAGCGCGCTCCAGCTCCCCGGCGACACCGTCCGCGCGATCGCGGTCGGCTTCGAGTTCTGGACGGGGCCGTTCACGAACGTGCAGTCCGAAGACTTCTACGTGAAGCTCACGACGAAGTAGCGCGAATCGCCAGCGCGTGGCGAAACACGTCCTGGGGGTCCCAGCGCGCCTTGATCTGCTGCAGCCGCGGATAGTTGTCGCGGTAGTACAGCGTGTGCCAGGGGACCCCCGACGTGTTCAGCCGCGAATCCGCGAGGTCGGCGTCGGGATGGTTGATGAACGCGCCCGCGTACGCCGCGCCCGGGACGGGGACGCCGCCCGTGTCGGCGAACAGCTCGCGGTAAAACGCGCGCACCCACGCCAGGTTCGCCGCCTCTTCCTTCGGATCCAGCCAGCCGACGTTGCACGCCATGTCGAGGATCGCGTCGCGCTGGGCGGACGCGGTCGCCTCGGGTGACACCGCGTTGATCCGGCCACCGTAGCTCGCGAAGCCGAAGGCGCCGCCCATCACGTCGAAATCGGCGCGCGTCAGGTAGTCATAGGCGACGCCGATCTGGCGATCGTCGAGGCGGCGCTTCAGCAGGGCGTCCTTCACCTTCGTGGAGACGCCGCCGGGCGGCATCGCGAACAGATCGGGGAACGGGTTCAGCGCGAAGTCGAGCCACGACATCGTCGCGACATCGACGTTGCCGGGCGCGACGGTACCCTGCCCCAGCGCCGCCAGGAATTCATCGATCTGCCGTCTGGCGTCCGCACCCGAGGTGCTGAGTCCGCGGATGAAGACCTTTCCCAGCTGCTTGCGGTGAACGAGCAACAGGTTCCAGAACGACGCGTGCGACGAATCCGGCGCGGCGGTCTGCTCGGACCAGACGCCGTGGTTCTGCAGCAGGCGGTGGAAGCGGGCTCGATCGAGGTCGCTCCAGTTCCATTCCGCCCTGAACGTCGTGATCGACGCGGGCGCGCGCGGCAGCAGCGTCGTCGGATCGGCGCCGGACGCGCCCGTCGACCGGAACCAGTATCGTGTGATGACGCCCAGGTTGCCGCCGCCGGCGCCCGTGTGCGCCCACCAGAGGTCGCGATTCGGGTCGGCGGCGTCGCGCGTCGCGATCACGCTGCGGGCGCGCCCGCCCGCATCCACGGTGACGATCTCGACGGCGTGCAGATAGTCCGCCGCGAGACCGAGCTGCCGGCAGAGAAAGCCGAACGCCCCGCCGGCCACGTGACCGCCCATGCCGATGCCGGGGTACTCGCCCAGCGGGACGACGACGCCCCAGCTCTCGAACAGCGCGCGGAAGGTCTCGCCCACCGTCGCGCCGGCCTCGACCGCGATCGCCGCGCGCGCGGCGTCGAAGTACACGGCCTTCATCGGCGAGACGTCGATGATCACGCGGACGTCCGGATCCGACACGAACCCTTCCAGGCAGTGCCCGCCGCTCGTGACGACGAGCCGCCGATGCTCCGTCACCGCCTCCTGCACGGCCGCGACGACGTCGTCGGTCGAACGCGCGATCCGGACGTAGTCGGGTCGCGCGCTGAACCGCTTGTTGAACTGCTTGTCGAGCACGGCGCGGTAGCGGGGATCGTCGGGACCGATCCGCGACGATTCGCGATCGGTCACGACGCCGCCTTCTTCACGAGCGCGGCGATCCGCGCCTCGTCGGCGGCGGTCAATGCCGTGAGCGCGAAGGCGACCGGCCACATGCTGCCCTCGTCCAGGTTCGCCTTGTGGTTGAAGGCAAACGTCGAGTACCTGGTCTTGAACTTCGCCGCGTTCTGGAAGAAGCAGACGACCGCCCCGTCCTTGGCGTAGGCGGGCATGCCGTACCACAGGCGCGGCACCAGCGCCGGCGCGCTGGCCCTGACGATCGCGTGAAGCCGCTGGCCCATCGTTGCCTCCGCGGGCGGCATCGCGGCGAGCTTCGCAAGGACCTCGCGTTCGCCGTCCGCGCTGCCGCCACGCGCCGCCGCCTTCAGCTCCCGCGCGCGCTCTTTCGCCGCCGCGCGCTCTTCGGCCGTGAATCCGCCGGCTTTGCCGGTCTTCGTAACCTTTCTTCCCGATGTTCGCTGGGCCATGGTGACGGCACGCTAGCCACGGACCGCCGCGGCCGCCACTTCAAACTGCGGCCGGTCACGCGCGGCTGGTATCATCGCGGCCGCGTGGCTGGACGTGTAGCGGCTGTGGGTCTTGTCGCCATCATCCTGATCGGCTTCGTGGAGACCGCCTGCAGCTCCGACAGTGGGGCGGGCCTCGGTGGCAGCGCGGGCCGCGGCGGTGGATCGGGCGCGACGGGCGCCGGAGGGGCCGCGGGAGACGGCGCGCGTGGTGGCGACAGCGGTGGCAGCGATGGCAGTGCGGGCGACAACGCCAGCGGCGGGACGGGTGGTGACGGCAGCGGCGGAATCGGCGGCGACGGCGGCACGGGAGGCACCAGCAACGGCCCGCGCACCTGTTCCAGCTTTCCCGCGGGCTGCAGTTGCCAGGACGGTGATCCCGCCGCGGACGATCCCATCTGCACGACGGCGTCCGTCGCAACGATGCCGGGCGACGTGGGCGTGTGCTGCGCGGGTTCGCAGTGCCAGTGCACGCCTTACATCTGCCGGAATGACGCCACGATGGGCTTCTGTTCCTGCGGCGCATCCTTCACGATCACCGGCATCGTCCAGGGCGACGTCGTCACCACCTGCCCGCTGCCCACGGGCACGCGGAAGTGCTGCTTCTCGAAAGACCTCAAGAGCTGCACCTGCTCCGAGCTGGATTGCACCGAACGGTGGCGGTCCGTGCCGAGCTGCTCGATCGGCGACGTCAGCATCTGCTTCGACGGCAGCCCCAGCGTCTCCGCGTGCTCGACGATCAGCGCCGGCACCGGCGGGAATGACGGCGGGAGCGGATGACGTTGCGGGGCGCGATCATGTTGTCTTGGGCGGGCGGCCTCGCGCTCGCCGGCTGCGGAGGAGGCGGCGGCGCCGCCGCGACCTGCGGCGCCGGCCTGCACTGCGACGGCGACGGCGGCGGGGGCGACAGCGGCGGCGACGACGCCAGCGCGCCCGCGACCTGCGGCAACGTCCAGCCGTGCGGCGGTGACGTCGTCGGCGACTGGACGTTCGTCGACGCCTGCGAGAGCGCGGCCAACGTCGCGGCGTTCCGGGCCACCTTCGCGACGATGGCGGCCGAATCCTGGTGCCCGGGTCAGACGCTGGTCGACCGGAAACCGAGCGCGAGCGGGTCGTTGCTGTTCGATGCGGCCGGGACCTACTCGCTCGCGCTCACCTTCGGCGGATACCTCGACATCAACCTGCCCGCTGTGTGCCTGGCGGGGGTGAGCTGCGAGGACACGACGGCCGGCCTTCAGGCGCAGATCGACGCCGGGGCGTACCCGATGCCGAACGTGTCGTCCATCTCGTGCTCCGGCACGTCGAGCTGCCTCTGCCGCGCGACGATCGACTCACCGCGATCGGACTCCGGAACGTATTCGGTTTCGGGCAACGTCCTCACGCTCACCGCGACGAGCGGCATCGTCACCGACAAGAGCCACTGCGTCCGGGCCGGCACGCTGCACATCCTCGACACGTCGATGGGATCCGCCGGCCAGACGACAATCGACAGCGATCTCGTCGCGATGAAACCGTAAGGGTGGTCGAGCTCGCGCCGCGCTGACCGATCAGCGGCGCGCGCAGCTGTCGGGCATCGCGACCCAGCTCATCTTGCCGACGCTCATCCCGACGCTCATCTTGCCGACCTTGCCCCTCGCGACCGACGCGGAGATCCGTCGGTCCTTGCGTGCGAGGACCTGCGCGGCGCGGGCGCGCGACACCGACGGATCCGGCAGCAGGCTCAAGCCCTCGCCGACGTCCAGCACCTTGACCCCGCCGACCAGCGTCACCTTCCCGGGGACCGCGTTGAACGTCGGGACCTTCGCGTTCGCGCCCGGCCGCAGGCGCCGATCGCCGCCGTTGGCGATCGCGATCTCGCCGATCGCGTACTTCTCTTTCCCTGTCCGGGCCGGCAGCTTCGCCACCACGAAGCCGCCCTCCGAAGAAACGTGAACACTCTCGCCCGCCCCTTCGCACGTCCAGCCCGTACCGTCGTCCACGCCCTGGTAGAGCCAGACGGTCGAGCGTGGCGGCGCGGCGAAGACGACCACCGCTGCCGGACGTGCCTTGTCGGCGCGCGCAGGGGCTTTCCGGAACTCCGACGACGCGCACCCCGCGGACAGGAGCAGCAACGGCAGCGCCGCCACGGCGGCGAAAGAAAATCGACGTGCTCTCACGCGGCGAGGAATATCTGGCAACGAAGAGCGCCGAATCAAGCGCGATTCGACCCCGCTCGTGACCAGCCGCATCGGCCCCCGACGCGAGGAGCCATAGTATCCGGTCATGACATCGCGATGGCGGCCTGGGACGGGGATCTGTTTCGTCGGCGTCGGCTTGATCATCGGCTGTGGCTCCTCTATTCCCGGCCAGCTCCAAACCGATTCGGGCGCGAACCATCGTGCCGGCGGCGTGAGCGCCGGCGAAGGCGCGTCATCCCCCCGACGTTCGTACGAGCCGGTAGCCCGCGTCGCGCAAGGTGAGCGTCATGTGCGCGGCGTACCACTGCGGCCAGTCGGGATCGGGGTGTCCCAGCGCCTTCTCGTGAATGCCGTGCGCGGCCGAGGCGCGCCTCAGCAGGTCGAGGATGATCTCCGTCGTGTTCGCTTCGGTCGTGGTCGATTCCGTCGTGGGTTCCATGGCGTTCCTTTCAGCGTCCGGGCAAGCGTTGCTTGATCTCTTGCAGCAACCATCCGTTCCCGTCGGGGTCCTTGAACGTGGCGAACGACGCGTAGCTGCGCCGTTCCGGATCCAGGCCGGGAAGCAGCTCGGCGCCGGCGCCCCGGTGAAATGTCTCGGAGACCGCCGCGCCTCGCTTCATGAGCTCGGCGCGCGCCGCCTCGATGTCAGAGACGACGAGATAGAGGCTCTGAAGCGCCCCCGGCGCGAGGGTGGTCAGTCCCACGCCGAACTGGATCGATGCCGCCGATCCCGGCGGCGTGAGCTGCACGATCCGGAACGCCGCGCCGCGGGCGATGTCGGCGTCGAGGCGCCACCCGAGCTGTTCGTAGAACCGCTTGGCGCGATCGATGTCGGCGACGGGCAAGACCACCACTTCCAGTTTCATGTCCATGAGCTGCCTCCTGGCGTCGCGGCTCTCGCAGACGCGGTGCGTACTACGTGGAGGAGGCTGCCCTCGGCGGCAAGGGCGGCGCGCGCCGCAGATCCGGAATCGGGATTTGCCTGGCGATCACATGGCAGCCGCTCCCGATCGTGATTAGGGTGTGCGGTCGTCGTGACTCCGTTCGACGCCATCATCGTGGGCGCTGGTCAGGCGGGTCCGTCGCTGGCGGGGCGGCTGACCAGCGCCGGCATGACGGTCGCCCTGATCGAGCGACACCTGTTCGGCGGCACCTGCGTCAACACGGGCTGCACGCCGACGAAGACGATGGTCGCGAGCGCGTACGCCGCCCACCTCGCGCGCCGGGGCGCCGACTTTGGCGTGGTCACCGGGCCGGTCAGCGTCGACATCGCCCGCGTGCGCGCGCGCGCGGAGGCCGTCGTCAGCACGTCGCGCGAGGGCGTCGAACGCTCGCTGCGCGCGATGCCCCGCTGCACCGTGATC
>Ga0070684_100002958_pt1 | contig 12651 bp, 10 predicted proteins | sample KBSC723LmetaG_FD_65653 | JGI IMG/M metagenome (GOLD analysis project Ga0070684, IMG submission 65653) | Corn rhizosphere microbial communities from Kellogg Biological Station, Michigan, USA - KBS C7.2-3L metaG | ecosystem: Host-associated > Plants > Roots > Rhizosphere ...
CCCGTACATGTCGCCGCTGATCGTGTTGATGCCGCCAGCGATCTGCGCGCCGTTGAAGTTGCCGTCGACGATGTTGCCGCCACCGACCAGCTGCAGCCCGCGGCCGGTCCCGGTCACGATGTTCGCGCCCGCGGTGATCTGCGCGCCCTCGAAGCTGCCGCGCACGAGGTTCGCGCCCGCCGACAGCTGCAACGCGTAGAGATCGACGTCGGTCTGCGCCCAGCCGATGGCGAGCTGGAAGCCGCGCACGCGCTGGGACCGATCGGCGACGAACCCGAACGAGAAGCCGTGCACGTTGGCGCGCGCGTCGGATGACGTGGGAAACAGCGTCAGCTTGAACGCGCTCGGTTCGGAGGCGGGGGGCGGGACCGTCGCGGTGGCCGTCGCGGCGGGCTCGCCGGCAAGCGCGGGGCCGTCGTCGCCGCGCGCGACAGCCAGCTCGCGCGGGCCGGCGGCGTGGAAGGCGGCGGCCGCCAGCGGCGTGTGCTTGCCCGCGGTCAGGTCGACGTTCGCCTGGAAGATCGTGCTGCCGCTGTCCATCGCGACGACATAGGCGCCGGGATCGAGGCCCAGCTCGATCGTGTTGCCCGCCGGCTTGCGCAGCTCGGCGACCAGCGCGCCGCTCGCCTCGCGCACGGTGATGCGGCCGCCCAGCTCGGGCGTCAGCACCAGGCCGGACTGCGTCCCGCGCACGTCGGTCACGACCATGTCGCCCGTGCCCGCCAGGTCGAACTCGTAGGCGGCGTGCTGCGGGCCGGCCTGGGAGCGCTCGGTGCGGGCCAGCGTCTCCTGCGACGCGAACTGATACGCCTCCTGCAACGTGACGCGCCGGTCCTGGTTCATGTCGGCGGCGCCGCGCAGCCCGGACACCAGGTAGTACGTGAAGTACGAGGCAGAGATGCGATCCGATTCCTGCGCGCGCTCGTCGGCGGCGCTGGACGTGAGGAAGGCGTGGCCGCGCATGTCGGACGACGCGTCCATCAGGAAGGGCGCGCGCTTGACGCCGCCCTTGCGGCGCGTGAAGGCGCCCGACGCGCACGAATCCAGGATCACGACGCGCAGATCGGCGGGGGCGCGCTGCACGCGGGCGCGCAGCTCGTCGTAGCCGATCCGGTCGCGGCCGACCAGCAGGCCGTCCTCGTCGGAGTGGCCCGAGTAGTAGACGAGCAGCTCGCGGCGTACGCCGGGCGTGGCGCCGGCGCGCAGGCGCTGCTCGACGTCCGCGAAGGCGCTGTCGAACGCGGCGCGGTTGGCCGTCGACACGAAGACGATGTCCTCGGGCGCGACGCCGCCCAGCGTCTGCAGCACGTGCCCGACGGTGCGCGCGTCGCTCGCGGCGTAGCGCAGCTTGGTCCGCGTCGGGCCGCCGTCGTCGACGCCCGCGAGCAGCACGAACCGGCGCAGGCGCACCGTCGGGTTCGCCGCGGCGGGCGGCGTCGCGGCAGCGGCCACCGCCGCGGTGGCGATGAGCAGCACGCCGACCAAAAACAGCAGGAACAGCGCCGCGGCGAGAGCGGGAAGCGGATTACGCGTGGTCATGGCAACTCCTTGTTTCCGGCGGACGCCTTGTCCAGCGCCAGCGAGATCTGTTCGAAGCCTGGCGGTAACGCCAGTGACTCTTTGCGCGCCGCCGGCTGAGCCGCGAGCGCGCGAGCGGCCTCCACCGCGGTCGCGACCGAGAACGGCGTCGCGGCGCGGACGAGGAAGAAGCGTTCGAAGGCAGGCGCGTCGTCCAGCTCGTAGGCGGACGGCAGGCGCGTCTCCCCGGCGGCCTTCAGGGCAGGCGCGGTGCCGTCCTGCTTCTCCGGCCAGTGCAGCGTCACCCTGCGTGCGCCGTCGATCGAAAGCAGCACGCCGTACCCGCCCGCGCGGGTGCGGTACGCCAGCTGGACCAGGTCGCCGCGCCCGGCGCGGGTCCCGTCCGTCAGCCGCTGATCGCCGCGGGCGCCATGGCGGTAGACGTAGAGGCGCGGCGCGGTCGACTCGTCGCCCTTCGAGATGATGATCTCCGGGTTCTCGCCGACGCGCGACACGACACCCTCGTCGGTGCGCTGCCGCAACATCATGTGGCTCAGCGCGAGGCCGCCCGCCAGCGCGACGGGCAGCACGAACAGCGCGGTCCGCTTGCGGCTCGGCCGTGCGGTGGCCCCGGCCCGCTCGGCGCGCCGGCGGATCGCCGCCGCGGTCGGCGTCGCGGGCAGCTCCTCGAGAATCTCGCGGTTCGACGTCGCGACCAGCGCCGCGATCTCGTCGGCCGTTCGCCCCTCGGCGGCCAGCCGGCGCCGCACGTCGGCGGCGGTCTCCGCGTCCAGCTCGCCCAGCGCCAGCCGTTCGAGCAACCAGTCGGGCACGTGTCGTTTGTTGTCTTGCTGCATGACTACACTCCTTCGAGCTCGGCGAGACGTCCTTTCAAACCGCGCAGGCGCTTGCGCACGCCCGAGACCGACAGCCGCGCCTCGCGCGCGACCTCATCCAGCGTCATGCCGTCGACCAGGTGCATGAACGCCAGGCTGCGCGTCGACGCCGCCAGCGGGTCGTCCGCGCCGAAGAGCTTGCCCAGCACGCTGCGCGCCAGCGTCCGCGACTCGGCGCCGCCGCTGCCGTCGTCCGCCTCGGCGATGCGCAGCGCGAGATCATCATCTTCATGCGCGTCTTCCGGGTGGCGCTTGTCGCCGCGCAAACGATTGAGGCAGACGTTGGTGGCGACCCGCAGCAGCAGCGCGCCGGGCGCCTCGTCGCGCAGCCGGTCCTCGTTGCGGATCAGCGACACGAACACGTCCTGCATCGCGTCCTCGGCCTTCGCCGGGTCGCGCAGCAAGGTGCGGCAGCGCCTCAGGACCATCGGTCCGTACCGCAGGTAGTGGCTTTCGACGTCCAGCGCCAAGTCCGGTTTGCCTCCCTCATACACCCTCAACACCGGCCCCCGGCGAAAGTGTCACCCGCCTCGGAAAAAGAAATTCGGGCCCTGGCCGGTGAAACTACGCGACGCTGGGCGCGAACATACGGTTCTGACCGATGGGCGTCGCGGGCCGGCGTGCTACCCTGAAGGCCGAGGTCACGCCATGATCACGGTCATCGGCATCGGGCTGCTGCTGTTGTTGCCGCAACTGTCGGGTTTGCTGGTCACGCGGCTCGCGCGACGGTCATCGTGGGCGGCCTGGCCCGGGGCCGCGATCGCGGTGTTCGGCGCGGCGTTCTACTGGTGGCTGTGGATGCCGGCGCGCGCCGCCGCCGAGGCGTCAGGGACCCGGTGTGGAAACTGGTCGCTCGCGCTCGGGTTCCTGCTGCTGCTCGGCCTCTTCCTGCACCTTGGCGTCGGGGTCCTGTTTGGACTACTGGCGCGCCGCCCACGAGGGACGACGCGCCAGCAGATGATCTAAGCAGTGATCTAAGTGACCCGAGGTCGGGCCGTTACTTGCGCTTGCCCTTGAAGGCGAGGCTGCCGAACAGGCCGTTCTCCTCGTCGTTCGGTCCGGCCGTGAAGTAGATCTCGTCCGCCTCGAAGCCGGACGCGCCCGAGCCGAACTCGAGCGCCCACAGCCCGTCGATCACCAGCGGCTTGCCGGTCGACGCATCGCCCAGCGCGCCTTCCCAGACCGCGTCGACGCGCAGCTTCTTGCCGATCGACAGGTTGTAGATGTTGATCATCCCGTCGCCGAAGTTGCCGATCGCGATGTCGATGGCCGCCCGATCGTTGTCCGGCGCGAACAGCATCGCCCAGGGCGAGTTCAGGTGTCCGCCCGAGATCAGCCGCTGCAGGAAGAAGCCCTCGGCGGAGAACACGTCGACGAAGCCGTTGCCCGGCCCCTTCACGTCATCCTCGGCGGCCTCGTCCTGCTTCGCGTACGTCACCAGCAGCAGCGGTCCGACGCCGCGCACGTTGAACGGCGCGAAGCCGGCCGGCAGATCCGGATCCGTGAAGTTGCCGAGCGACGTGACCGGCATGTACTGGTCGTCCCACACGTCGATCTTGCCGTTGTGGAAGTCGGTCGCGTACAGCTGCACGCGCCCCTGCGCGGTCAGCGGCGACGCGATCGTCACGCCCTTGTAGATCGCCGTGCTGCCCGAGTTGTCCGCGCGCAGCACCGCGGTCACCCCGTTCGACTTCTGCCAGCCGGCGATCGTCCCGTCCTCGGTGGCGAAGATGAACAGGTCGCCCATGAACGCGCTGGACGCTTGCCGGTTGAACACCTGACCGGTCGGCGCCGACGGCGGCATGCCGCTGGCCGGAGGCGGGATCGTCACCGAGAGCAGAATGTTGCCGGCGTCGTCATAGACCTGCGACTTTCCGCTTTCGGCCGCGGATACCCACGCGGGTCCCGCCGGGTTGAACGCGAGGCCCCAGGCATTCTTCAGGACCGGATCCGTCGCGGCCGCCATCCCGGCCTGGTCGGAGACGATGTTCTCCTGCGTCACCGTGCCTTCGATCGCGACGTGACCATGTGCCTCAGCCATCAGCGCGTCGAAGACCGACGATGCGGACGGCGATCCCGTCTGCGTGCCCGTCGGGTCCGGCGTCGCCACCGACGTTGTCGGCGTCGTCTGACCGCCGCAGCCCAATGTGGCGATCGTCAAAGAAAGTCCCACCACCCCAATTGATTTCATCCGTGCCCCCTCTCTCTCAACTTTCCGCTTCCTGGATGCTGGCCATCCAGAAACGCACGGGCAGTCGGGTGCGGTCTGGGTCGCACGGCGTCGAATCACGACCATGGCGTGGCGCGCGTCCGGCTTGATCCGCGGGCACCTACGGGGCTAGCCTGAACTTGGTTCGCGATCGCGCGGCCCGAGAAATGAAGAACGTCGCGGTCCGTTTTTTGTCGTCGCTTATGGTTGCGTTGCCCGTCGTCGGCGGCGTGGCCGGCTGCGCGCCGTCCGTCGCGCCGATCGACGTGATGGAGGGTTGCCCCGAGATGCCGCTGCGCGGGCCCGAAGAGTTCGCGTCGGCGCCGCAGGAGGCGATGATTGACGACTTCGAGACCGGCGACCTGAAGCTGAATCCGATCGCCGGCCGGATGGGTTCGTGGGTCGGCGTCTCCTCCACGCCGGCGGCGACATGGTCCGCCGAGGCGTCCACCAAGTGCGTCGCGCGCGGCCTGCATTCGGGGCACCTGACATCGACCACACCGATGCCGAACTACCCGGTGAACTTCAACGCGGTGCTGATCGAGCCGTTCATGGAGGCGAACGGCTGGGACGCCAGCGCCTACCGCGGGTTCTCGTTCTGGATCGCCGCGGGTCCGACCGCGTTGCCGCCGATCGAGACGCCGATCGGTGTCACGACCGTCGACACCGTCGCGGGCGGCGGTATCTGCAGCGCGCCCGGCGGCGTGTGCGGCGACTACTACGCGATTCCCCAGAAAGACCGCATCCAACTGACGCGTAACTGGACGCGCCACGTGATCATGTTCGACGACCTCGTGCAGTACGGCTTCGGCGTGCCGCAGGTGCCGGTGCTCAACCGGAGCAAGCTGGTGAGCATCATGATCTGGCCGCAGGCCCAGTTCGACATCTGGATCGACGACGTTCGCTTCGAACCATAGCCGGCGCGATCAGCGCCAGGCGACATCGAGCACGGCCAGCCCCGCGAGGAACGGACGGCCCCATGTGGCCGCGTCGTTGCCGGCGAAGTGCACGGTGACGCCGCCGGGCACCGCGCCCGCCACCGCGCGCAGGCCGAGGCGGAGCCACCACGCCACCTCGAAGCCGCCGTCCGCGCGCGCATAGACGGCGGCGGCGAGCGTGCTGCGCGAGCTGGCCACCAGCGGGAACTCCGCGGACCCTTCAGTGGTGAGGCGAATCGCCGCTGCGCCCACCGCCACGCGCCCATAAAACCCGTTGCCCGCGTCGTGGTCGAGGTACAGGTTCGCTCCGGCCAGCCAGGCGCCGACACTCGCCGAGCCTTCGGGCCCGGTGATCGTGCCAGTCCGCACGGGCCCGCTCACATCCACCGCGATCCCGAACGGCCGCCGCACGAAGTGGCTGACGGTGAACCACACCTGCACCGCCGGATCGCCGGCGCCGGGGCTGAACATCACGCCGGTGCCCGCCTGCAGGGCGCCGGCGGGCGGCGGCGGCGGGGCCGGCGGTGGCGGTGGCGGTGGCGGCGGCAGGGCGACGCGCGGCGCGGCCGACGGCAGATCCGATCGCGACAGCAGCGTCGTGCGCAGCAGCTCCGCGGTCTGCAACGCGACCAGGCCCTCGTTGGGTGCGCCCGCCTGCTCGTCGACGATCAGCTGCCGCAGCAGCGAACGCCCGGTCGGCTGGTTCGCGACCCAGACCTCGACGCCCTTGCGCGACGGCACCATCCGGATCGCCGCCGCCGCCTGGTTGGCGCGCCCGGCGGCATCCAGCGATTCGACCGGCTCGCCGGTGCGGAACGGTTCCACCGTGACCACCTCGAATCCCAGCGCCGACACCTCGGCGCGGATGCGCTCCGCGAACGGATCGTCGCTCTCGTCGATGACGATGACGACGCGCAGGCGCGGCTCGCCGGCCACGGCGGCGGCGTCGAACCGGAAGACGATTGCGGCGACGAGCGCGAGGGCGAGGGCGGCGCGAGCGACGGTCACTGAGCGGAGAATAACCCTCGCGGACTAATCCGCGAGAATCACTCTCGCCGTACCCGCGTAGGGCCCCTCTGGGAAGCGCTGCAGGTAGCGTTCGGCGTCACGGCGGGCAGCCGCCCGATCGCCGGCGCGGTCGCGCGCCTCCATCAAGCGGCCGATCGCATCGCCCATCAGCGGGCCCTGCGGCTGCTCGTTCAGGTACGTCCCGAACCAGCGCGCGGCCTCGCCGTATGCGCCGCGCTTCTCGAACGCGAGGCGGCCCAGCGAGAAGGCGCCGGTCGCCGCGCTGGTCGATCCCGGGAAACGCTGGCGCAGCATCAGCAGCGCTTCGACCGCGCGCGACGTCTCGCCCGACAGACGGGCCGCATCCGCCAGCGACAGCAGCTCGACGGCGTTGGCGGCGCGGCAGACGCGGTTCCAGCCGACGCGCTGCGCGGCGCGGACGCCCTCGGCGTAGTGGCCCGCGGCGATCAGCGTGCGCCAGTCGCCGTCGTCCGTCGCGTGCGTGTCGCGATGGGCGAGCGTCTGCGCAGCGCGCACAGGCGCCGGCTTCGCTTCGGCCACCGCCGCGGCCACCGGCGCGTCGACCTTCGCGGCCGTCGTCGTATCGGCCTTCGTCAAATCGGCCTTCGGCGGCGCGGTGCCGCACGAGACGCGCAGGTTATCGCCGCGCTGCACGCGGCGCGGGGTGGGCAGGCAGTCGCCACCGACGATGACCGAGCCTTCCTTCAGCTCGATCCCGAACGAATGCTGCTCCGGGCTCCAGTCGACGCGGAACCGCGTCCCGGTCACGTCGACCGACACCGGCCCGGCCTCGAAGCGCCACTTGCCCGGACCATGCCGGTGCGCGATCGCGACGTCCGCGGCGCCCTTCTCGACCAGCACGCGCGCGCCGTTCGATTCCAGCGCGAGCACGCGCAGCCGCCCGCCGCGCTCGAGGACGATCGAGCTGCCCTCGGAGAAACGCAGCGCGGTCGGCACGGCCGCGTTCGCTTCGATCAGATCGCCCGCGTTGCCCGCGACCGCCGCCGGCCCCGCGTCGGAATCGATCTGGAACGAGATCGGCAGGCGCATCCAGAACGCGACCGCCGCCGCCACCGCCCCGACGCCGATCACCCCGAAAGAGATCCGGCGCGCAGCGCCCAGCCACGATCGCGTGGGGCCAGTCGACCGGCCCAGGTTGCGCGTGGTGATGTACTCGACGAAACGCTGACGCCCGAGGCGAACCTCCTCCCCGGCCGCGGTCTCGTTGTCGAGCGCGTCCCGGATCTTCTGACCCACCCTGTTCAGCTCTGCTTCTCGAGAGTCCATCTCGTCCCTTCCTGTAGCCACTGCTCCAGCAGGGGCCGCTCGCGTACACGTGCAACGAATCTCTTCTCGGCGCGCGACAGGCGCCGCTTCAATGTCGCCAGCGAAACGCCGGCCGCCGCCGCCGCCTCGGGCAGCGTCATTCCTTCGATGAAGCGCAGCACGAATGCGATGCGCTCGTTCGCGGGAAGAGTGTCCAACGTCCGATACGTCTCGCGCAGCGCGCGCCGCGCATCAGATGAGGGCGGCTCGAGGTGCTTCTGCTTCGTCTGATCGGGCGAAAAAAGAAACAGCCACTTCCGGCGCGCCTGCCGGCGGATATGCGCGCGCGCGGCGAACACCGCGATCGTCGTCAGCCAGCTGCGCACTTGATCCAGGTGCTGGAGCTCGCCGATCCGATCGATCGCGCGGATGAAGACGTCTTGCAGGAGATCCGGGATCTCTGCATCCCGTCCCAGCACCGACTGGAGGGTCCGGTGAACTGACGTGGAGTAACGCTCATAGAAGACCGCCGCGGCACCGGGGTGGCCGGCGCGTAGCGCGTCGATCAAACCCTCGTCTCCACGGGCAAAAGTCAGAGGCGTCACCATCTCTTTTATCGGCTGCGGCATGACCCGCTTTCACTTTGCCAGTGTCCACGAAAAGCCCATTCCGGCTCAGCATTTCCGACGACATAGGGCGTCATCAATCTCCTGTTAACGGCGTGTCACGTACAGGTGAGCCGGAAGGACTACGTCGTGGCATCTGTGGGCTACAAACGGGCGGGAACCCTCGAAACCCCGCCCGAGGCGCCAGCAACGACCTTCGATAGATCGCCGCCGCCGGCAGAAGGGCAAATCAATGACGCGCTACACCCGGAATGGTCTTTTGGGATTGATGATGGCGGGCCTCTCCGCCTGCACCGGAAACGTGGGTGGGGGGCAGAGCTCCACTGGCAGTGGCACTGGCACCGGCAACTCCGGCGGTCCTGGCACCGGCAACTCTGGTGGCCCCGGCAGCGCAGGCGCCACCGGCACCGGCACCGGCACCGCCGGTAGCACCGGGACCGGCACCGGGACGGGCGGCAGCATCGGCACCGGGAGCGGCGGCAACGTCGGCACCACCGGCACCGCTGGCTCGGGCCTGGTGCAGATCCAGTGCTCGCCCGGCATCCCGGCGACCACGCAGCTGCGCCGCATGATGAACTACCAGTACGACGCGGTCGTGCGCGACCTGCTCGGCGTCACGAACCTGGGCACGACGGCCGATCCGAAGCTGCCGTCGAACCTGCTCTACGCGGACTTCGATGGGCCGATGGTGCCGGACGCGTGGCGCCTCTATCAGGACATCGGCGCCCAGATCGCCAAGCAGGTCATGGGCAACGCGACCCAGAAGGCGAAGTTCATCAGCTGCGACCCGGCGACTTCGGGTTGTCTGCAGACGACGATCCAGACCTTCGGCCGCAAGGCGTTCCGCCGGCCGCTGACCACCGACGAGGTGAACCGCTTCCTGGCGCTCAGCACGGGCACGCCGACGGGCACCGCCGCCGAGTACGCCGAGGCGACGCTGCTCGCGTTCCTCGTGTCGCCGTCCTTCCTGATGATTCCGGAGACGAGCACGACGGCGAATCCGGGCGGCACCGGCTACCAGCTGAACAGCTACGAGGTCGCGGCCCGCCTGTCCTTCATGTTGTGGGGCTCGGTGCCGGACGACATGCTGAGCACGGCGGCCAACAGCGGCTCCTTGACGACCAAGGACGCGATCCTCACCCAGGCGAACCGCATGATCATGGCGCGCGACAAGACGGCGCCGCAGATCTCGGCGTTCCACCGCGGGTGGGTGCAGATGAACAACGCCACCGCGCACTGGTGGGGTTCGGCCGGCCACGACACCAGCAAGTTCCCGCAGTGGACGACGACCTCGATCACGTCCGAGGCGACGGAGCTCGACAACTTCTTCGCCGAGGTCGCGTACACGAACGGCGGGTACAAGGACCTGTTCCTCAGCCCCATCGGCTTCGTGAACAAGGACAACGCGCCGGTGTACGGGATGACCAGCACCGCCACCGCGCTGTCGAAGGCGACCCTGGATGCCACGCAGCGCCCCGGCTTCATGACGCGCGCCGGCTTCCTCAGCTCGTACTCGCACTACACCGACACGGCCCCGATTCTGCGCGGCGCGTTCATCACGATCTTCATGATCGGCGTCGACCCGGGCCCGCCGCTGCCGGGCGCCACGATGATCCAGCCGCCCGCGGGCACGTACACGACGGTGCGCCAGCGGACGGATGCGCTGGTGAATCAGGCCTCGAGCTGCATGGGCTGCCACACCAACACGATCAACCCGCCGGGCTACGTGATGGAGAACTACGACGCCATCGGCAAGTGGCAGACGACCGACTCGCTGGGCGGCGGCGCCATCGACGCGACGGCGATGGTCAACTTCGGCGACGGCAACATCAAGCAGATCAACAACTCGCTCGAGTTGATGACCGAGCTCTCGAAGATCGCGAAGGGCCAGCAGTACTACGCCCAGAACTGGGTCGCGTACGGCTACGGCCGCGCGCCGAACCCGCAGGACCAGTGCGTTGCCGACTCGGTCAGCACCAAGATCGCCGGCACCGGGTACAGCATCCTCAACTTGCTCGCAGATCTCACCCAGGCGGATTCTTTCCGTCTCCGTGTCCGCGCTACTCCCTGAAAAGCCGAGGAGTTCAGAACATGACCATGCCAATGAACCGAAGAGTCTTCCTCAGGGGCCTGGGCGGAGCAGTCGTTGCCGCACCGTTTCTCCAGTCGGTCTACGAGCGACAGGCGAAGGGGCAAACGACGACCAAGCCGAAGCAGCTGATCGTGATGTTCACCCACTACGGGTGCGTCACGACCAAGTTCTTCCCCGCGAAGTCGCACGGCGCGCTCGCCGCCAGCGACCTCATGGCGACGAACCTGGCGGCGCTCGCGCCTTACACAAGCAAGATCCTCATCCCGCGTGGTATTCGCGCGATGAACGAGTGGACGCAGAGCAACAAGGGCACCGGCGCTTCGGCCGGCGGCCGCGGCCAGGCGAACGATCCTCACCTGAACGTGGTGGGCTCGTACTTCACCTTGCAGCCGGTCACGCCGAGCGGAACCGATCCATTCAGCTTCGACACGCAGTACAAGTTCAACGCGAAGCCGGTCGGTAGCTCGCTGGATCACGTCATGGCGCAGCAGCTGAGCCCGCAGGGGACGCCGCTGTTCATGCGCGTCGGCAACGCGGGTGGCAGCACCGGCGAAGGCGCTCAGTCGGGTATCTCGTACCTGAAGGACGCCTCCGCCGCCGCGGGTGACGCCGCCAAGACCTATCCGGGTCTCGGCACGCCGATGCAGGTGTTCAGCGCGCTGACCGGTCTCTTCGGGACTGGCCAGCCGACCAACGGGGACACCTACGCGATGAGCCGCGGCAAGAGGGTCACGGATTGCGTGAAAGGCGATCTCGCGGCCTTCGAGTCGATGAACATGAGCGCCGAGGACAAGAACAAGGTCCAGGTCTGGAAGGCGATGCTCAACGACATGGGGACCATCGTCACGACGAACGCGTGCACGATGGATCTGGCCACGAAGATTGGCGCGACGTCGACGAACGTCAGCAAGGCGAGCAGCGGCGGCGTCGGGAAGGACATCCTCACGACGAAGGTCGACACCGCTCTCGACCTCGACGGCGCGGACATGTACTCGGTGATGGCGGTGCTCGCGTCCGCCTGCAACTACAACCCGATCATCTTCCTCAAGTACCCGCCGAACTACACGTTCAGTGGCATCGGCGTCAACGCGGACTCGCACAACCTCTCTCACCGCCTGGACAACGCGGGCATGTCGGGGACGTGCTACCCGAACTCGCTGATGCTGCTGCAGACCATCGACAAGTACTACGTGTCGAAGTTTGCGAAGCTGGTCGGCATGATGGACGGCATCAAGAACGCCGACGGATCGTCGCTGCTCGACAGCAGCGCGTGCGTCTACTTCAACGAGATGTCGGACGGCAACGCGCACAACCTGAACAACCTCCCGATCATTCAGGCCGGCGGCCTCAATGATTACTTCAAGACGGGTTGGAGCGTTAACGTCGATACGTCCACCTCGACGTCGGCCGGTTCGGCGACGTTGACGACGGGCAACAGCGAGTCGCAATGCGCGAACGGCACCGGCAACGTCAACGGGCTCAACCAGAGCACGGGGACGGACGCGAAGGTCGCCAACGGACCGATCAACAAGTACTACCTCAACCTGATGAACGCGATGGGCGTGAAGGCGGACTCGACGGGCTACCCGAAGAAGGGCGGCACCGCCGAGGTGACCAAGTTCGGATACTCCGATCTCACGGAGGATTTCCGAGGCGGCCTGGGGAACATCGCGGGCGCCACCATTCACAGCCCCGGCGAGTACACCGCGCTCAAGAAGGGCTCCTGATCGCGGCTCGCACGACCGACGCGCCGGCTGCGGCCGACGCGTCGGTTTGTGCGGTCGTTCAACAGCTTCTCTCGTAGTACATTACCCGTTCATCGCATGAAATTACGCAGTTCGATTATCGGCATCACGTCAGCATTGCTCATGTCGTCTCTGGTCGGTTGCGCCGGCCACATCGATGACGGCATCACGGCCGCGGGCACCGGCGGCATGGGCGGCACCGGTTCGGCCGCGTGCGTCCCCAACGGGGGAACCACGACACCGCCGGCCACATTCGCCACGGTGCAGGAGGCGTTCAGGGGCGGCGGCGCCATCATGCAGTGCGCCTCGGCGCCCTGCCACGGCGCGGGCGG
>Ga0070684_100002966_pt1 | contig 12632 bp, 13 predicted proteins | sample KBSC723LmetaG_FD_65653 | JGI IMG/M metagenome (GOLD analysis project Ga0070684, IMG submission 65653) | Corn rhizosphere microbial communities from Kellogg Biological Station, Michigan, USA - KBS C7.2-3L metaG | ecosystem: Host-associated > Plants > Roots > Rhizosphere ...
CACCTGCCGAAGGTGCCGTTCCTGCACGGCGGCGTGGACCGCAAGGCCCGCGACGCCCTCGTCGAGGCATTCCAGACCGACGACACCGCGCCGCCACTGCTCATCGTGAGCCTCAAGGCCGGGGGCACCGGGCTCAACCTGACTCGAGCCAGTCACGTGCTGCATTACGACCGCTGGTGGAACCCGGCCGTCGAGGACCAGGCCACCGACCGGGCCCACCGCATCGGCCAAACTGCAACCGTGAACGTCCACAAGCTCGTCACCGGCGGCACCCTGGAAGAGCGCATCGCCGCCATGCTCGAGGAAAAGCGCGCGCTGGCCGACGCCGTCGTCGGCTCCGGCGAGACCTGGCTGGCCGAACTCGACGATGACGAACTGCATGCCCTGGTCCGACTCTCCACCGAGGACGTGGAGGACTGATGGCCACCAAATTCGGACTCACCTGGTGGGGACAACGCTGGATCGCCGCGCTCGAGGCCCTCGGCCGAACTTACGCCAACCGGCTGCCCCGCGGCCGCACCTACGCGCGCAACGGCTCAGTCACCGAGCTCATCGTCACACCGGGCCGCGTGACGGCTCGAGTGGCCGGGCGGCGACCCACGCCGTACCGGGTCAGCCTACGGATCCCCGTCTTCACCGACGCCCAATGGACCGCGGCCACCCACGCTCTCGCCCGTCAACTCCGACACGCGGCCGCGCTGCTGGACGGTCGGATGCCGGAGGACATCGACGAAACCCTCGACGCGGTCGGGCTGTCCCTGTTCCCCGGGCCCCGCGAACTCACCACCACCTGTTCCTGCCCCGACATCGCCAACCCCTGCAAACATGTCGCTGCAGTCCACTACACCCTCGCCCAGACCTTCGACGCCGACCCATTCCTCCTACCCACCCTCAGGGGACAGGACCGAAAGGCGCTCCTCGCCGCGCTTCGCGCGGCCCGAACGGGCCAAGCCGCCCACAAGACTGATGAAACCGCCGCAGACAGCGGAAGAGCGATCTCCACGATCACCGCACAATCGCTGTTCACCTCCCCGAGCGACTTCGCCGCAATACTGGTGCACCCCGCCGAACCGAGCGACCCCGCAGCCGCACTGCGACGGCTCGGCCCGCCACCAGGACTCGACTCCCTGACCGAGCTGGAGAACGCCGTACACCATGCGGCCACCCGCGCATGGCGCATCGCACAGGATCGCCAAGACGACCCGCTGCTCGAACTACTCCACGAACGCGGACCAGCCACCGCAACGGAACTCGCCACCGTACTGGGAACGCCCACCACCGCGGTGAGGCTGGCGCTACGCCCCCTCATCGCCGACGGCCTGGTACACCGCACGGGCCACGCCAGGAGCACCCGCTACCACGCCTAACCCGGCACGTGACGACCCTGCGCCATTGACGCCCGCAGCGCGTCACCACACCCATAACCCTGATCAACAACCGCAGCAGGACAAATCAGCGACCACGCCCACATCTGGGCCTATTGGGCGAATCACCGATCTGGCATCTATCGAATGTTCTTCGTGATCCGGAAACCGATCGATCGGCGTGCCGGGCGGCGATCTGGACGTCGCGGAGGCTGACACAGGCGTCGAGCATGGTGGTGACGAATGTATGGCGGAGCATGTGCGGGTGCATCCTGGGCATCCGAACGCCGGCGGCCGCGGCGAGGTGCTTGAGCCGGCGCGAGGCGGCGTGGCGGTCCATCCGGGCGCCGAGGAGGTTGCGGACGATCGGGCCTTCGGTGCGGCCCTCGACGGCGTGCTCGATGGTACGGGCCACTGCTGGTGGCAGCGGGATCAGCACGACCTTGCCGCCCTTGCCTCGCACGCGCAGGACGCGGTGGCCGTGTTCCTCGCCGAGGTCGCTGATGTTTGAGCCGCAGGCTTCGAAGATCCGTAGTCCGAGCAGGCCGAGGAGCGCGACCAGGGCGAAGTCGTTCGGGTTGGCCGACAATCGCGCTGTGGTGATCAGTGCTTCGAATCGCAGGTGGCCGAGCCCGAGGGTAGGTGACTCGGGCGGCACGGTGGGCCGGCGGACGTAGTCGGCGGGTGAGTTCGGCAGGATGCCGTCGATGACGCAGACGCGGTAGAACCCGACGACGATCGACAGCCGGCGCGAGACGGTGGAGGGCTGATAGCAGCGCGCATCCTGTAGCCAACGCACGTAGCGTTCAATGTCGATCCGGGCCGCTGCGAGCGGGTCCAGGTCGTCATCGGCACACCAGCGAAGGAACACGCGGAGGTCCGACTCGCTGTGCAGGCGGGTCTGGCCGCGGTAGCGGCCGAGGTAGGCCGCCACCGCGGCACGCAGGACAAGTTCACCGGAAGACGCGACACCGGCGCCGGAGACAGGAAACGCAACCATGTATCACCGTGCGTCGCTAGCGGCAATGAACGCCAGAGCTCCCGATGCGGCATGGTGCGTGCGCCCGATCTTGCGACACCGGCAACGGTGATGGCCGGTGTCGCCGGTCATGAGGTGGACTGGTCAGTCGCGGGCCACGGCGTAACCGAGGATCACGGCAGCTGACACGACGATGTGGCCGGGGGCAAGGTCCTGGGCCGTCGTGGCCGCGGCCTCGGCGTGGCTGCGGTAGCGGGATGTGCCCGGCTGTTCCGGGTCGACGTCCTCGATGTGCAGAAGTGCGCCGACCCGCACGCCGGCGGCCTCTGCATACAGGTCGACCTTCGCGCGAGCCGCAGCGACGGCCTTACCCCGCGCCTCCGCCCGTAGCTCACGCTTGGCGGCGACATCGAAGTCGACGCCGTCGATCTCGTTGGCGCCGGCCGAGACGACGTCCACCAGCAGCGGCTCGACATCATCGAGCGCACCGGACTCGACCGCGAAGGTGGCCTGACACTGGTAGCCGGCGAACTTTGAGGCGCCGTTGACGTACTCGGTGGCGGTCTTGAGGCTCAGCCGCGAGCCTTCGACTGCCGAGTCGCCGATGCCATGATCGCGCAACGCGCCGCGTACGGCCCGTACCGCGGCACGGGCCGCCCCGAACGCGGCGGCCGGCGCCTGCTCCACCCGCACGATCTTGAACCGCATCCGCACCAGATCCGGCACGGCCTTTACACTCGCCGCACCAAATGCGGTGATCCCCCATGGGCGTTCCACCATCTGCATGACTGCCGATCCAACCAGATCACCGACCGTTTCGTCGCCCGCGGCGACAGCCCCTGCTGATACCCACCGGTTGCCGCGCACTGCGCGGTGCGCGGCATGATGTGCGTGCACCTGATCGTGGCTGTGCCCGCCCGCGCGGCCGACGTCCGCATGGTCGAAACGCTGTCGTAGCTGAGTGGCAAGCTCGCGTCTATGCATGCCGATGCGGAGCACGCGACGCACCCCGAGGATCTGAGCCGTCTCATTGTCGAGCGGCTCAACGCCGGTGACATCGACGGCTTGACTGCACTCTACGAACCCGGCGCGGTGCTGGCGCTGCCCGATGGTGAAATCGCGATCGGCTCCGACGAGATCCGCAGGGCTTACGAGCGCCTGGTGGCCGACAGGCCCCAGTTCGAGCCCGGCACCCAGCAACCGACGCTGCTTAGCGGAGATTTGGCCCTTACGTCATCACGTTTGGCCAACGGAGTGGTGACCGTCGAGGTGGCGCGCCGCCAGGCAGATGGCGCCTGGTTGTGGGTGATAGATCAGCCCAACGTCATCTCGTAGCTCAAAGCCCAGCGGGCGGTCGTCGTACACGGCCCAAGCCCTCATCTCGGTACGACCGCACGTCGGGAAACCCGTACGTCCGACGGAACGTAGCGCGCCGTCGGCGGCATGAGCGGATGTGTGGCACCGCGCGAGCGTCGCAAGCTGCCGACTGCCGTTGTACGGGTTCGGATGCAGAGCTAGGTAGGCAGGACCGACGGGAACCTGCCAAAGTGTTCTGTGTGCCGGCAACTGCCCATGCCTGTAAGGGAGCCCACGCCGATGTCGTCCACAGCGGGCGAGTTCATTACCGAGACGTTGGAGTACGACGGTGGGCGGCAGGTCACCGCCTACGTGCCTGCGGCTGCGGCCGAGGCGGTCGTCTTCGCGGGCGACGGGCAATTGATTACGTCGTGGGGAGAGGTTCTGAAGGCTGCCGACCTGCCACCCACGATGATCATCGGCGCGCACCGCGTCGAGGACGAGACGCTGCGGCTGCACGAGTACTCATCGGGCCGTAGCACGGCCGCGTTCGCCTTCGACCCGCAACGGTTCGCGGCCCACGAGAAGTTCTTCGTCGAGGACGTCCGGCGATGGGCGGCGACCCGCCTGGCTGTCAGGCTGCCAGCCGGCCGAACCGCGGTGTTCGGTGTCTCGGCCGGTGCGGAACTCGCGCTGGCCATGGGGCTGCGCCATCCCGACATCTACGGCGCGGTCTTCTGCGCCTCGCCCGGGGCAGGGTACCGGCCGCCCGCCGCGCTGCCCGGCCGGCTTCCGTCGCGGCATCTCGAGTCGGCATTGCCTATCGGAGCAGTCGCATTGGCGGTAGGCATCCCGCAGATGGACTCCGTATTGGCGGACGGCGGTAAAACGGCCCCCGTGCAGTCGAGGAACACATCGACGAGCGCCTCGGGGACCACGCCATGTCTTCTCGGCGGCGCAAGCGTCACCCGGCCATGATCGCAGCATCGACGCTGCCGATCGAGTCGTCCGCCAATCCGATGCCTGCTCGGCGTGTGGGCTTAACGTCACAGCCTCGGCGGCCCAAGTATGGCTAGCTCAGGCTACCGGGGAGGGTGCTGAGCAAGCGCTTCAACGCGGCGAACACCTCCTATCGATGATCGACGCTCACGAGCACCAACGACTGACCGGACCATCCGCCGCAGAAGGCTCCCGGCGGCTACAGCAGCTCGGCACCGACGCGGGATTTCTCGGATTCGTCGTCACCGACCAGCGTCGCCTGTTGCGGCTCATGATCCGCAACGACCCTGGCGTCTACCCCGGTACCTACGTCACCTGCATCTTCGACAAGACCAAGGCACTCTGCCAACGCGACCAGGACATCCGCCCAGGCCTGGCGACCTGCCGGCCGCTGACATGTCGCAACGTTGCGCTCACCGCGGCAACGAAGAAGCGTGGCGCCGAACTCGAGCGACTGCGAGCCCGTATCACGGCGAGGCCCCGCCCTACCGCCACTACTGCTGCAGCGAATCCGGCAGCGCATAGACAAGCTGACCACCTTCATCACTACCGTGGGGGCATCGTGAGTCGGAAGATCAGACTCCCCACGATCGCGACGGTCGAAGACGTGAGGTCCGAAATGACCGTCGAAACCGAGGCGGCAGGCAAGCGGCCCACGGTCAGCGAGCTCGCCCGCCGGCTCGGCCTCACCAACGCCACCTTCTGGCGCCACTTTCCCGAAATCGCTGCGGATATCGCGGCGCTGCGGCGCCCCACGCGAGCAGCCCGGCCGGAACCAGCCGATAGCCACGCCGCTCGGATTGCAGCACCCACCCGCGACAACCAGGACCTCCGAGCCAACCTGGCTCTCGCCATAGCCAACATCCAACGGCTCACCGTCGAGAACCAGCAACTACGCGAGAAGCTCGAACAACAGACGAAGATCGTTCACATCCCCACTCGCCGCAGCGGTGGTGCAGTCACCGGGCACTGACCGGACCGATCGCGGCACGCGGGTCAGTCGCCGAACTCGATGGACCCGGTCCGGCGGCCCCGTTCGGCGGCGCCGTGGAAGATCAGCCAGGCGATCCCGAACCAGGCGGCTCCGCTGAGCACGGCCAGGCCGATCGCCCCGGTCAGCCCTTCGGTGCCGGCGATCTGCGCTCGGACCGCGGCCAGACCGTGGGTGAGCGGCACGGCTTGGGCGAGCGCGCGGACCCAACCCGGCCAGAACGTCAGCGGCACCTGCACCCCGCAGAACACGAGCAGTACGCCGGTGTAGAGGTTGGACGCGATGTTGCGGGCGCCGAAGGCCCGCATCGCTATCGCGGCGACGGTCAGCGCCAGTCCGTAGGAAGTAACGGCGGTCAGGGCCAGCAGCGGTATCGCGCCGAGCAGTCGGCTGGGCGGCACGCCGGTGTGGAACGCCGGCGACAGCACGAGCAGCGACAGGGTCGAGGTGGCGATGCCGCTGGGCAGCCATTGTGCGTTGCGGCCCAGATACACCCAGAACAGGTCGGTCGGGGCGACCACGAGCAGCGGCAGCGTGCCGGCCCGGCGCTCCCACGCGGTCGACGCGCAGGCGAAGCCGACCTCCAGGGCCGCGAACCAGACCGCGGTGCCGATCAGCATGTACGCGGTCCGGGCCGGATCGTCCAGCAGCCGCCCGATGAACGCGTAGAACGCGACCTGGGCGAAGACCCGCAGCAGCCAACCGCCGACCCAGGTGCGTACCGAGTACGAGCTGCGGTAGTCGGCCCAGCCGCACGCCGCCGACCAGCGCAGCACCCGCAGCGCGTCACGCATGGGTCACCGTCCCCCGGACCCGGACCCGGTGCACGAACCGGCTCACCACGATCCCGCCGGCGGCCAGGAACGCCACGCCCAACCCGACGATCACGGCGAGGTGCGGCCCGAGGCCGGTGACGGGACCGGAATCGAGAGCCTCCCGGAGCAGGTCGGTACTCCAGGACAGGTAGACCGCCCGGGCAGCCGGGTGCAGCCAACCGGGCAGCGCCGCGACCGGCACCATCACCCCGCCGAGGATGTATATCGGGTACGAGATCGAGTTCTGGTACGTGCGGGTCGAGCGGGCCAGCACGAAGGTGCCCGCCATCACCGCCGCGGCACCGATCGTGGCCAGCACGGTGGCCGCCATGGCCAGCACGAACACCCCCGGATGGGCGACGCGTACCACGGCCCCGAAGCCGAGCACGCCGACCAGCCAGCTCTCCGCGAACGCCACCAGCCCGACCAGGATCACCGCCGCGATCCGGCCGGCCACCAGTACGAGAAACGCGGTCGGCGCGGCGAACGTCAGCTCAAGCGTGCCGGCCCAGCGTTCCTGGTCGATCACCTCGCCGGCCTCGTTCAGCGCCATCTGGAACAGGCCCATCACGGCCGGGGCGAGCACGGCGTACCCATCCAGACCCGGGCGTGCGGCGTCTCGCACGATGGACAGCAGCGCCACGGTGACCATCGGCATGGTGACCAGTACCAGTAGCCGTTGCGGGTCGGTCCGGAAAGAGCGCAGCTGCATGCCGAACGCGGCGGCTAATGCTCTCATACGATCAGCCCCCGATCGCCGACCAGATGCAGATAGACCTGTTCCAGCGTTGATTTGGCGTACCGCGCCCGCAGCTCGGCCGGCGACGCCGTGGCCAGCAGCCGCCCGCCGTTGATCAGCGACACCCGGTCGCACACCGCTTCGGCCTCGGCCATGTCGTGCGTGGTCACCAGGACGGTGAGGCCACGCTCGCGGAGTTCGCCGATCAGCGCCCGGACCTCGTGGGCGGCGACCGGGTCGAGGCCGGTGGTCGGCTCGTCCAGGATCAGCACCTGCGGGTCGCCGATCAGGCCCCGGGCCAGGTGCAGCCGCTGCTTCATGCCCCGGGAGAACGTCTCCACCCGCTGATCGGCCCGGTCGGCCAGGCCCACCCGATCGAGCAGGGCCGTCGCGCGCCGCCGGCCATCGGCGCTGCGCTGGCGGTAGAGCGCCGACCAGTAGAGCAGGTTCTGCCGGGCGGTGAGCCGAGTGTAAAGGCCCCGCTCACCGCCGAACACGATCCCGACCGCCCGACGTACGGCCCCCGTATCGCGCACCACGTCGTAGCCGGCGATGGTGGCGGTACCCGACGTCGGTACCAGAACCGTCGAGAGGATCTTGCAGAACGTCGTCTTCCCGGCGCCGTTCGGGCCGAGCAGACCGTGGACCTCGGCAACCGGCACCGACAGGTCCACGCCGTCCAGGGCGGTCCGTTCGCCGTAGATCCGGCGAAGAGCACGTGCCGTAATCGCTGCCACGCCATGGATCATCGGCCGGGACCGCGCCTGATGTCTGTACGAGGAAATGACTACGGTGGACCCGTGAACGGGCCGGGCTGGACGTCGTTGGCGCAGATGGCGCTGGACCTGTGCCCCGCCGACGACCCGCGCCGGGCGGACGTCGTCGAGCTGGCCGCCCGAACCGCGCGGGCCGACGGTGACCATGCCGCCGCGCTCGGTTACGCACGAACCTGGGCCGACCTGGCTGCCGGTACCCCGGCCGCGTGCGCGGCGCAGCTCCTGCTCGCAGACCTGTCCTGGCGGGCCGGACACCTCGGCGACATGTGGGGGCACCTCGACGCCGCCGCCCGGGCCGCGGTAACGGTCGACGACCGGTGGCGGCACACCGCCGCCAGCTCGCAGGCGCTGATGCGGGTCGAGCGGTACGAGGAGTGCGTCACGCTGGCAACGGCCGCGCTGGCCGAAGCGCCCCGACCCGAATCGGTACTGGTGAGCCTGCTGACCGACCGGGCCACGTCGCTCGGGGCGCTGGGCCGCACCGACGCGGCCTTGGCCGACTACGACGATGCCGCGGCCCGGGCCGAGCGGCTCGGAGATCGGCTGGCCATCGGTCGCATCGCGAACAACCGGCTGCAGAGTCTGCGGCTGCACCGGATGCCCCGCCCGGCCGCCGAGGCGGTGATCGCGGAAACGCTCGCGCTGCTGCGCCGGCACCGGCTGCACGAGTACCTCGGGAAGATAAACCGCAACGCCATCGACCTCGCCGTCTTCCACGGCGATCTCGCGGCGGCCTACGCCCATGCCCGAGAGCGACTGCCTGACGAACCGGACCCGGTGGAGCGCACGATCGCCGCGTCCAAGGCCGCGTATCTCGCCGCCGAATCCGCCGTCGAGTCCGCCGCCCGGGATCTGCTCGCCCTCGCCCGTACCACCGGCGCCACGCTGGAGGCCGCGTGGATGCGCACCTATCCGGCCTGGGCCCGGGTCCGTGTGGCGGCCGCCTTCGACCGCCCGGACGACGTCCGCGCGGCGCTGACCGCGTACGCCGCCACGACCGATGTCGCCGGGCACCGGACCCGTCGCTGGCGGGTGGCGCACACCGCGCTCGTCGCCATCGGGCCGCAGGCGGGCACCGCGGCGAATGGCGTGTCCACCAGTGAGATCCGCGCGTTCGTCGAGCGGTGCCTGGCCTGGCCGCCGGATGCCGTCGAAGCCGAGACAAACACGCTCGCGCTGCTGGCCGCCCTGAGGGAACGCGACGGGGACCACGCCGGTGCCTTCGCGGCAGCGACCCGAGCGCTGACCGGCGCCGATGACCAGGACGCGGACGAGCGGGCCTGGTTGCACGTCATCGCCGGGCGAACCGCGCTCCACATTGGACACGATGCCGACGCGACCGGTCACGCCGTCGCGGCTCGCCGACTGCTGGCAGCGTGGACCGGACCGCTCGTGGTCGCGGCCGAGCAACTGGCCGCCCGATGCGGCACGACGCGGCTGACCAGCCGGGAACGCAACGTTCTCGAACTGATCGCGGCCGGACGATCCAACCGGCAGATCGCCGCAGCGCTCGGGATCGCCGAGCGTACGGTCGCGGTCCACGTCTCGCGGATTTTGACCAAGACCGGTTCGGCCTCGCGCACCGAAGCCGCCCGCTGGCACCGCGACGAATCCGGCTGACTCAGGGATTCGCAGTGACGTCGGTGACCTGGACAGCAAATAGTCGTTCATATCCCCACTCACCACGACGGCCGTCCAGTCACCAGACACCGACCAGTTCAACAAAACTCAAACTCGATGGGCTCGGGGGCAGTTGCGCGTCATCGACCGGGCACCGGCATTGCGTACCCGCCGCGGACGCGGTTGTGACGCCGAGTTCCCTGAGATCCTCGCCGCGGCCGCGGGTCTGCCGGACGTGATCCTCGACGGCGAGATCGTCGTGTTCGGTGACGACGGTGGCCCGGACTTCGCAGCCCTCCGTGCCCGGCTGGGAGCGCACTCGGTCCGCGCCCGCGCCGCAGCCGTCGAACGGCCAGCGGCGTTCTGCGCGTTCGACATCCTCTGGCACGCAGGCAAGGACCTGCGGGGGTACCGGCTGGTTGACCGCCGCCGCATCCTCCAGGAGCTGCCCATGTCCGGCGCGATCACGCTGGTTGAGGCCCATCCGGGTCAAGCCGCCGCGGTGCTGACGTTTGCCCGCGAGCACTTCCTCGAGGGTGTCGTCGTCAAACGGGCCGAATCCCTCTACCGCTCGGGCCGATCCACCGCCTGGCAGAAGTTCAAGGTCCGTCACCCGGAGCGGGTATGGGTCACGGCCTGAATCCCGGGCGGCTCGGGCGAACTAGACCGTTACTGGGTCGGCCGGTCGGTTAACGGCACGCTCGTACCGTCCGGCGAGGTTTCCTACGGGCTCGCCCCGGGCCAAGCCTCGACCCTGCGCCAGGTGTTGCACGCCGCCGATCTGGGCTCACCCGGCAAACACGGGTTGCGCCCGGTCGCGCCCGTGGTCGCGATGACCGTGGCCGGTCACGGTAGACGATCCGGTTGGCTGCGCGACCCAGTGATCACTGGAGTGCACATCGACCCATCCGGTCCAAGTTCGACTCCCCGAACGCTGACACCGCACGGTACCGGTCATAGCAACCCGTATGGCCGCGGCCGTGTGACATGGCGGCGCCACCGCCACTGCAATCAGCCACGAGGGCGACGCGGCGGGTGATGGGCCGTCCAAGGTGGTCCTATGTGGACTGCCAGGTCGTCCGGCTCGGCGGACGCGACAACGGCGTGCAGGTGGTTGTCCGCGACGGTCGATGCCATTCCGGCGATGGGGCCGGGGTGGCCGCGAGAAGCGCCGCGCTGCGCCGATCGCCTCGGACGGATACGGTAGGGCCCATGTCCAGCTACAGTCTGGGGCACCTCACGGGCCTGCTCTGCTGCCCGGTCTTGTTGGTGGGCGCGGTAGTGGCCATCGTGATGCTCATGAGACGCCGACGGAAGCACCAGGCGCCGCCGTACCCGCCCGCGTCGCCTTATCCGCCATACCCGACCCCGGGGCCGCCTGGGCCGCCGCCGGCTCCTCCTGCTGGATCGTCGTCTGACCGGACCGAGCCGTAAAGACCTTCGACCCTCCGAGTCCTCGGCCTTCGAAGCGCACGTCATCCGGTGCAACGCACCGAGCTCCGGCTTCAGCACTCCGGCCGCATCCTCACCTCGGCGACGCTGTTGATGGTCGTGGTGTTCAGCTGCTTCGTCACCGGCAAACTCGGCACGGTACAGCAGGTCGGGCTGGGGCTTGCGGTCGCGGTGGCGATCGACGCGACGATCGTGCCGGGCTGAGATGCGTCGACCTGCCGATGTCTGGAGCGGTTGCTGTCACGGTTGCTGTCCCGCTCGGCTTACTTGTAGTTGAAGGTGAACTCGTTCGTCAGCGCAAATACGGCGTCGTGAGACAGCTCTGGATGGCGACCCCTCAACCAGGCCTCGGCACGCTGGCTCATTTCCGAGCCCGAGCCGGAAGTCCACTGGATGTTCGTCTCGCGCAGCTCGTCGACGATGACCCTGATGCGAGGCAAGACATCGGGTGCTGCGGATCCGACGGCCTCCGTCACACGGTCCTCCGGGGTTCTCCTATCGAGCCGTCCTGGAACACCGACGAACGCCACCACGCCAATGCTGAGCAGACGATCCTCCATAGCGATCATGATCGCACGCATCAGCGACCCCTCGCTTGTAAGATCACGGCGGGCGTCTGGCGCCGCCTTGCCCACGTTGTTCCGTCTGGGATTTGGCGGTTCGGAACCTGGTCGGGTCGCCCCGGGGAATCTCACCCCGGGGCTCCCACGGAACGGAGCGTGACAGTCTCCCGTCACTCCGCTCTTCTCATCGAGTCCACTCGAACTCGCGCGCCCAGGTCCAGTGCTTGAACAGGCCGGGTTCTCGATCGAGGACCCCGGTCCACCATGCCTTGAACCGTTTGAAGGAGCGCAGCCTCCGATACTTCTTGCGTGCCCACCGCATCAGGTAGGTGTTGATGCGTTGCAGGAGTTGATGTAACGCCGACCGGTAGAACCGGCCGAAGTAGTTCATCCAGCCCGCCACGATCGGGTTGATCCATTCGGCGAGCCCGTCCAAGCTGAGTCCGGTGCGCAGGTGCAGCCGCCAGGAACGGACCCGTTGGCCCATCTCCTTGAGCGCCTCGCGGCTGACCGCGGGCAGGAAACCCATGTAGAACCTGCCGTCGGCGTTGCGGGCCTTACGAGCGCGGAAGGTGTAGCCGAGGAACCGAAACGACGTGTGCTCGTACGAGCTACGACGTTTGCTGTCCTTGCAGTACACAATCCTGGTCTTGTCGGGATGCAGCCGCAGCCCGACCGATTCCATCCGCTCGGCCAGCGCCGCCCACACGGCCTGGGCCTGCCGCTCGGTCGCACAGTGCACCACCGCGTCGTCGCAGTACCGCTCGAACTGCACCGTCGGGAACTCCCGGGCCAGGTACAGGTCGAACGCGTAGTGCATGAACAGGTTAGCGATCACGGGCGAGACGGCAGACCCTTGTGGAGTCCCCCGATCCCGCGCCTGCAGGGTTCCGTCAGGCAGCGCCAGCGGCGCGACCAGCCACCGCTTGACATACAGCACCACCCAACGCTGGTCGGTGTTCGCCGCCACCGCCTTGACCATAAGATCGTGATCAACGGAATCGAAGAACTTCTGGACATCAAGATCTAGAACCCAGT
>Ga0070684_100002967_pt1 | contig 12630 bp, 14 predicted proteins | sample KBSC723LmetaG_FD_65653 | JGI IMG/M metagenome (GOLD analysis project Ga0070684, IMG submission 65653) | Corn rhizosphere microbial communities from Kellogg Biological Station, Michigan, USA - KBS C7.2-3L metaG | ecosystem: Host-associated > Plants > Roots > Rhizosphere ...
GGTGTTGTTGTTGCCGATCAGGGCCGAGATCAGGAGGTCGTCGTAATAGATCAGCGTGCGCGCACTGGAATTGAGGCCCCAGCTCCTTGTGGCCAGCACCGCCTGGTTGTCGCCGTCATTTCGTTTGCGGACGAACAGGCTCGGCATGTATTTCACGGCGTCCTCGGGATCCTTGAGGTTGATGGTCTCGTCGATCTGCCTTGCCGTGATGCTGTACGACTGCTGCGGAAGCCGGAAGCGCGTTACCGCCGCCGGCGGCCCGAGCGAGGGGCTCGACTCCCTCGCATCGGGCTGGACCGGGACTGACGTGGCTGGCCGCTCCGATGCGGCGGGCGGGCTTTGCGGACGATTTCGGGCGGCCGCCGCGCGAACGCCTCCCTTGCGCGCAGCATGACGCTGTTGTTGTAGCGGCGCCTCCACCGTTACCGGCGGCAACGCCTGTCCGCTTTGAGCACTGGCCTGTCCGGCCGGCGCCACCAGCGCCAGCCCCAAGGCGACAGCACTCACGCCGCGGAGGGCATGAACACGTGACATCCTGAAAAACCTTCCTGACGGCGACGCCAGGCGTCAGCCGCGAAACGCAGATCCGCCGGCGCCGGCCGAAGCCATCACCAACGGGCTAAAGTCCGGTCAGGAAGAAAACGGCGGGGCGCGCGCCTGTGCGTTGGAGCCGACGCGGAACGCCGACAGGTCCACCGCCTGCTCGTGCCAGGCGACGCGCGCGGTTTCGCGGTAGGGCGCGCCCAGAGCCACCGGGCTCGGCGTATCGATCGAAGCGTTCGCGCTGGTGAGGCAACAGATCGAACATCCGCCGCCGTGTTCGCTGTGCGGCCCGTTCTGGTCGCCCTGCTGGTCCGCGGCAATAGATGCGCTGTCGTGGCAGATCTCGGCGATACGCAGCGGATCGGACACGGCGATCGCGGCTGCCCAGCACGCCGCGACAGGTGCCAGGACCTGCACCATCAGCGCGATCAGGACGATCGGAAGATATTTTTGTAAGTGCCGCCGCATCCGTGGAACATTCACTACAATGTGCGGAGACTAATCACCGGCACGCAGCTGGGTCGAGGTCAGTCTGGCCATAACCGTATCGAAAAGCGCGTAAACTGACGTGCATTTGTTGGCTCCTTGTTGAATTTCAATTCACGAGGTGAGCGGCGGGATGCAGCGTGCCGAGCACGCCGACCAGAACGAAGATCGAGAACCCAAGTGCGATCTCCATCCATGTGTTACGCGAAAGGCCGCGAAGCGCGTCCTTGGAGAGCGAGGCCAGCCGCGGCGTCAGCGAAAGCCGATTGAACGCGGCGAACGCGAGCATCGCGGCGAAGACGGCAAGCTTGAGCATCAGAAGTTGTCCGTAGTCCGTGACGATCAATCCGCGAAATGATCCGACCAGGATCCAGGCGTTGACGCCGCCCGACAGTATCAATGCTGCGACGCTGGCAATCCCAAGCGTCGAAAACCGCCTGACGGCGTCAAGGCCCATCGATGTACCGTCTTGGCGGCGCCATGCTGCGAGCAGAAGCGCGAGCGGCACCAGACCGCCGACCCAGACCGACGCGGCGGTCAGATGCAGGGCATCGCTGGCGAGATGCAGATACCCCAATTTGAAAGGTGTCGACCCGGCATGTCCGGTCCAGGCGATGGACGCGACCAGGCACACTGCCGCCACCAACGCGAGCCGGCGCAAGAGCGCGATCCGGTCGAAGGCGAGGCAAACCGCGAGCGCGATGGCGATCATCAGGCGGATTTCCGACACCAGACCGAACTGGGTTTCGTCGATCACGGTGAAAAGCGCACCTGACGTGATGGCCTCGCCGAAGCCAAGCCCGCTCATCGACACCGCCTGCAGCCACAGCCAGACCAGACCCGAGACCACCGCGATGGCGAACCCGATCCGCGCGATGTCGCGAATTTGCCGGTCAATCGGCGCCGCCCGCCCCGCCACGAAGGCCCGGAACATCAGTGCGCCCGCAATCGTCGCAGAGGCGGCGAAGTGGACCGTCCGTGTTACGATCATCGGGCCTTCAATCTCCGCCCCGAACCAGCTCATCGTCTATCTCGCAAGCCTCACCGCCCGACCTCGAACGTGAAATTGCCGTCGGAAGTATGGGTATCGACCGAAAGCACATGCCATGTCACGTGGTAGGTCCCGGTGCCGCCTGACCGCAGCGAGACCGACATCTGGTTGCCGCTGACGCGCGCTTTGCCGGTGTCGATGCGCTGACCGCTCGCGTTGGTCACCGTGACGGTGCTGAAGGCAGCTTCCAGCTTCTGAGTAAACCACAGCGTTACCTCGCGCGGTGCGCTGGCGACCTTGTTGCCGACGCGTGGCTCGGCGTGGTCGAGAAAAGCGTGCGCCGCCGCCTCGCCGGTCGCGAGCAGGAACAGCAACGGGATTGCCGCAATCAGTGATGAGCGTCGCATAGTCAATTCCTCGCAAACGGGCTGGCAGGCTGCACCGGTCCGCCAAAAATCGGTTTGCCGATGCCACGCGGGTCGATGTCGTCGAGGTACAGGTGCAACTGCGCAATCACGCCGACGTTGCTGCCGCTCTGCCGGTTAATAGGAATCAGCGCCTCGACGGCGAACTGGAAGGAGTTGCCGACCCAGATCACGCCGGGGTTGATCGTGCCGGTCGTCCTCGTACCCGACGTCAGTGCATTCGCCACCGGCGTCTGCAATGTCGCCTCGACCAGTGGGATCAGATGATTGACGAACTCCGGCAGGCCGAGATCCACGACGGCGGATTTCAGATAAGGCATGCTGTATTGGATGGTTCCGCCCCAGTTCAGAACCCGTGGATGAAATTCCGTATCGGCGGTTATGTCGCCCCTGTCGGGATCGACGCCAAAGGTGGTGGTCGAAGTTCGGCCGGGGATGGCATAGCCGACCTGGCCGGTGACGGCGACCGGCCTGATCCAGGACAGCGTATCCGGAAGATCGCCAAAGCCTTTGCCGAAATAGATATTCGGGATGTAGGTGTTGAACGGCTCCGCGCCGACGTTAGCGGCGCCGGTGCCGCCCCACTCGACACTGAGCCCGACGGACATTACGAACTCATGTTCAGCATTCTTGAATACGCGGTATTTGAAGGTGGTGTCGAGGTTCTGGAAACCGTTGGCTCCCGCCGCCGTTGGATCGATCGGGCCCAAAAAGGTGTAGGTCGTGCCGAACGATATGGCGAAATCCTCCGTGATCCGCTTGGAAAATTCCGCGGAAATATCGCGCTGACGTGCCGGCGGTTCATCGCCGGTCTTGAAGCTATCGACGGTCGGTAGCGACAGTTCGTCGTTGACGCCGGGATCATCGATGCCGAGCGTCGCCGGAAAGAAGCGGTTGCCGACGATTTCGTGTGCGGCGGTGTGACCAAGTGGAATGAGCGCCACCGCGAGCCCTGAAAGGCCCACGCGCAAGAAACGGATAGACATGAAATCCCCACAGGTGTTGAGTTGTGAACACATCCGGGCGGCCGATGGCCGCGAAGTTTCACGTCAACGGCGGTGGCCCCCGCGCCTGTGCGTTGGACCCAATCCGGGAACCAAATCGACCCGGCACGTGGTCACGCCAGACCACCTGCGCCGATTCACCATATGGATTGGCAAACGCCTCGATCTTCGGCGTATCGATCGAAGCGTTCGCGCTGGCGAGGCAGCAGATCGAACAGGTCCCGCCATGCTCGCGATGCTGGCCGCTCTGATCGCCCTGCTGGTCCACCGCAATAGAGCTGTCGTGACAGATTTCGGCGATGCGCAGCGGATCGGACGTTGCGATCGCGGCCGCCCAGCACGCCGCAACAGGCGCCAAGACCTGCATCATCAGCGCGATCAGGACGATCGGAAGATATTTTTGTAAGCGCCGGCGCATCAATGAACACATCCGTCCGATCGACGACACTAACCACTGCATCGCAGGCAAGTCGAGATCAGTTCCGCCACAGATGTCCGACAAAACGCCCGAAATGGCCAAATTCTTTCGACGGGTCCGGGGAATAACCGCGCTTCGGAAGGATTTTTGCCCATTCCAGGGCATGGGAACCTCGTTACTATACTACCTCCATGTAAATCGATGCATGCAGATACAGTTCGAGATGGACAATTTCCATTCATTTCCAAATTTGCACTAAGTTTGAACATTCGTTACCGAAAATGATGACAAGACGAGAAAGATAGTCTAGGAATTTGGGCTCAGGCTCGCCGCAAGGTCAAAGTCTGGTGGTCCAAGTCTCGGGAGGAACCCTGGCGCGCATAAAGCAGCGTCAACCCGCCAATCAACATCAAATCGAATTTGCGGGAAAATAGGGTCGACACAATTTTTGGAGCAGGGCTCGCCGCCCTGCTCTTTTTTTGTCGGACAATCATCGCAATCTCTGATCATGTCATCGGCAAATCCGATCGAACACAGCTTTGAACTCGCCGCCGAGCGTTGCGAGGACCTGACGCCGCTGGTCTATGCGCGGCTGCATCGCGAGCATCCGGAGACTGTGACCATGTTTCGCACCGAGGGCAGCGAACTCGTCAAGGGATCGATGCTCGCGCTGACTATCGAGGCGATCCTGGATCTGGCCGGCGAGCGCAGCGGCAAATTCCGAATGATCGAGTGCGAAATCTCCTCGCATGACGCCTACGGGACGCCGCGCGATCTTTTCATCGGGTTCTTCGGCGTGATCGCGGCAACGCTGCGCGAACTGCTCGGCGCGGATTGGTCGCCGCAGATCGACGCGGCCTGGCGGAAATTGCTGGCCGACGTTCAGGACATGGTCGCGCAGAGCGACGCTTGACCTCAGCCCGGTGGTTGTCGCAACCGGTAGCGGGAACATCCCGATTGTGAGACACTCCCTCGCGGCGCGAGCAACGACGCCGTTGGCGATAAAGCATATGGCAACAAAGGGAGTGAGCGATGTCCGGGAATGACAAATCCTCTACCACCAGGCGTGACCTTCTTCAGGCGGCGGTGACCGCCGGCGCGGCGACCGCCCTGCTGGGCGGTCTCGGCATGAGTACGTCCGCGCTGGCAGCGGAAGTGGGACGTTCGGAAAAGCCGCTGAAGGCCGCCTTCTCCAATGCGGGGCTACAGGCCACCTGGTGCGCGCAGGGCAAGCAGGCCGCCGAATGGTGGGGCAAGCTCTTCAATGTCGAGGTGACCTGGTTCGACGGCCAGCTCGATGCCGTCAAGCAGCGCGCCGCGATCGACAACATGGCCTCGCAGAAGTGGGATTTCGTCGCGATCCAGGCCTTCGGCATCGGCACGCTGACCCAGCCCGTGCAGAAGATGATCGATGCCGGCACCCCCGTGATCGACATGGACACGCTGATCGCGCCGCTCGACCAGATCAACGTCCACTCCTTCCTTGCCCCCGACAACGAGTTCATGGGCGCCTCGGTGACGCAGGCGCTCTGCAACGCGATCGGCGGCAAGGGCAAGGTGATCATGACGCAGGGCGCGCTCGGCCATACCGGCGCGCAGGGCCGCGCCAAAGGCTTCAACTCGGTCGTCAAGCAGTTTCCCAACATCGAGGTGCTCGATACCCAGCCGGCCGATTGGGACGTCTCCAAAACGGCGCGGCTGTGGGAGACCTATCTCACCAAATATCCGCAGATCGACGCGGCCTTCTTCCACAATGACGACATGGCGCTCGCCGCCGCCAACATCATGAAGGCCCATAACCGCACCAATATCCTGATCGGCGGGGTCGATGCCATGCCACCGGCGATCCAGGCGGTGAGCGAAGGCCGCATGTACGCGACCGTCCGCAATCCGTCCTGCCGCATCCATGGCGGCGCGATCGTCGCGGGCGTCGCCGCGGTCGTCGCCGGCGAGAAGAGCGGCCAGGGCATCCCCAAGAGCGTGGTGACCGACGGCCCCGTCGTGACCAAGGCCAACGCCGCGGGCATGCAGTGGATGGAGGATCACTTCCTGATCTGAGCCGGCCATGGCGGAAGGCTCTTCCCCCCTCCTCGAACTAAAGGGGATCGGCAAGACCTTTGGCGGCGTCGAGGCGCTGCGCGGGGTCGACTTCGCGCTTCTCCCCGGCGAGATCCATGGTCTCGTCGGCGAGAACGGCGCGGGCAAAAGCACGCTGATGAAGATCATCGCCGGCGTGCATCCGGAGTTCTCCGGCCGCTTCCTGCTGGACGGAAAGGAGACCCGCTTCCGGTCGGCGCGCGATGCGCGTGCCGCCGGCATCGCCATGGTGCATCAGGAGCTCAGCGTCGCGCCCGATCTCACGGTCGCCGAGAACGTGTTTCTCGGCAACCAGCCGACCAACGCCCTCGGCCTCGTGCAATGGCGGCGGATGGCGCGCGAGGCCGGCGAGCAGCTCTCGCGCTTTGGAATCGACGTCGATCCCCTCTCCCGGCTCGGCGACCTCCCGATCGGGCTGCAACAACTGATCGAGATCGCGCGCGTGCTGTTCTCGGGCGCGCGGATCATCATCCTGGATGAGCCGACCTCGGCGCTCTCGCCGCCGGAGGTGGAACGTCTGTTTGCGACGTTGCGAAGGCTCCGGGACGAAGGCACCGCGATCGTCTTCATCTCGCATTTCATCGAGGACATCCTGCGCGTCTCCGATATCGTGACGGTGTTCCGCAACGGCCGGAAGGTCGCGGAGGCGGCGGCCGCCTCGACGACCAAGGGCGCGCTGATCGAAGCCATGATCGGCCGTGGCGGCGAAGTGCTGGAGCACAGCTATACCGACGACCTCATGCTGCCGCCTTCCAACACGGGGCCGGTGGTCCTGAAGGCCGACCAGCTTACGCTCGCCCGCAGCCTGCAAGCGATCTCGTTCGAGGCGCGCGCCGGCGAAGTGTTGGGCATCTACGGCTTCATGGGCTGCGGACAGCAGGAATTGTCGAGAATCCTGTTCGGCAAGCTGAAACCGGATGCCGGAACGCTCGCGGTGGATGGCCGGCAAAGGACGTTCGGCAGCACCGCGGCTGCGAGGCGCGCCGGTGTGGCGCTGGTGCCTGAAAGCCGCCGCGCGATGCTGTTCCACCAGGAGCCGGTCTACAAGAACATCTCGATCAGCATCCTGGAGCGCATTTCGTCGCTGCTGCTCAAGCCGGCGCGCGAGCGGACGATCGCCATGCGGCAGGTCGAGCAATTGCAGATCAGGCCGCCCGTCGTCGGCCTCGACCTCGGCATGCTCTCCGGCGGCAATCAGCAGAAGGTGGCGCTGGCGAAATGGCTGACCTATCCGCCGCGCCTGCTTGTGCTGTGCGAACCGACCCGCGGCATGGATGTCGGCGCCAAGAACGACGTGATCAATATTGTCCGCGACCTCCGCGCGCGCGGGCTGGCGATCATCGTGCTCTCGACCGAACCGGAGACGGTGCTGTCGCTGGCCGATCGGATCCTGGTGATGAAGCGCGGCGCAGTGGTGCGGGAATTCGTGGGCGAGGCGGTCAGCAAGGACCGCCTGCTCGAAGCGGCATGACGGAGAAAAGCGCGATGGCGAGCAGTGAAACAGTCCCGGCAGGCCGGAAGCCAGGCGGCATTGCCACGTTCCTGCGCTCCCAGATGCGCAATATCGCGCCGTTCCTGACCCTGATCCTGCTGTTCGCCTTCTTCGCCGCGGCAAGCCCGTCCTTCGCCACCATCGACAATATCGGCAACATCCTGACCCAGGTGTCGGTGACCGGCGTCATCGCGGTCGGGTTGACCTTCGTGATCCTTTGCGCCGAGATCGACCTGTCGATCGCCAGCATCGCCAATGTCACGGGCATCGCCGTCGCTTATTTCACGCTCCAGGAATCCTATGTGAACATCGCCAATGTCCCGCTGCCGGGATGGGCCGCGATCCTGCTCGCGCTCCTGCTGTGCGCCCTGCTCGGCGTCGTCAACGCGATGGGGCTCACGCTGATCGGGATCCCCTCCTTCATCATGACGCTGGCGATGATGCAGATTGCGGCCGGCATCTCGGCGCTATTGGTGCGCGGGCAGATCGCCTACAAGGTCCCGCCCCTGATCTCGACGCTGGGATCGGGCTCGATCGGCGGAATCCCATGGATCGTGATTGTCGCGGCCGTGATGCTGCTCGCCGGCCATCTCGTGCTGACCTACACGCGGTTCGGGCGCTACGTTTACATGGTCGGTGGCAACCGCGAGGCGGCGGAATATTCGGGCCTCAACGTCAACCTGATCCTCAGTAGCGTCATGGTGATCGCGGCGGTCTGCTCGGGTATCGGCGGCATGCTTGGCGTCGCGCATTTCGGCAGCGCGCAGCAGAACGAATTTGATACCTATCTGCTCGACTCGATCGCCGCCGTCGTGGTCGGCGGCACCAGCCTGTTCGGCGGACGCGGCGGCATCGGCAACACCATTGTCGGCCTGTTCGTGCTCGGCGTGCTCAACAACGGCCTCGACCACGTCAATATCGACAGTTTCCTGAAGATATTGATCCGCGGCCTGATCCTGCTCGCGGCGCTGGTCATCAACGTCTATGCGCAGCGGCTGCGCGCCAGGACGGCCGAATAGGCGTCAGGCCGCAAAATCCGGCTGCCAGTCGCGCGCTTTTTGCGCGGCCTTGGTGACCGCAGCGATGGTCGGGAAAGACGCCGTGTTCACCAGCATGTCGCGCGCAAGCTGCAGGCTGCGCGCCTCGCAGATGGCCCGCAGCTTTTCGTCTGCGATCAATTCGAAATCGATGTTGTGCGCGAGCCCGAGGATGCGGCGGATGGTCTTTGCCGCGGCGAAGCCGACCGTGTCGGCGAACAGCCGCGCCATATAGGCCTGCCGTTCGGCTTCAAGCCGCTCGGCGCCTTTAGCTCCTGAAAAGAGCGTGACGGGATAAGCATCGCCGTTGGCTTCGCTCCGCCACAACTCGAGGAACTTGCGGGAGAACTCCGTCCAGACCGCCTCGATGGTTTCCAAAACCCACGTCTCGAAGGCACGCCGATCACCCGCCGAACGCTCATGGCCGGGCGAAGCGAGATAGGCCATCAGCAGATTGCCGATGACCGCGCCGATGTCGAACCCCATCGGGCCGTAGAAGGCGAATTCAGGATCGATCACCCGCGTTTCGCGCTCCGTCACCATGATCGATCCCGTGTGCAGGTCGCCATGGATCAGCGCTTCCGGCGCGCTCATAAATTTGAGCTTGAGGCGGGAGATCGCGACGTGGGCGTCGAGGTCCTCACGGAAGTGCGCGGCGGTGGCATCGAGCCACGGCGCGGTCCAGCGGTTCTGCTCGGCCACACGGTAGGGATCGGTGAAGATCAGGTCTTCCGTGATCTTGCAGAGCGCATGATTGCCGGCGAACGCCGCGATGCCCTCCTTCTTTTTCGCGGCTGAGACAGCAAGATCGGAACTGAAGAACAGGGTTCGCGCGAGAAACGTCGTGATGTCGCCGACGAAGCGCGGATAGGTAGTTCCCGCGACCAGCCCCCTGCGCATGATGATATGGGGCTCGAGCAGTTCCATGGCGACCAGCGCCAGCGCCTCGTTCTGATGCAGCACGGCCGGCACGAGCTTCGGCGCGAGCCGGGCGTGATGCTTCAGCGCGAGACATTCATAGTGCGAGCGCGACAGCGGCAGCGGCCAACTCTCGCCAACCAGCCGCACATAGGGCAACGCCTGCTTGACGGCGATCCCGCCCTTGGACCCCCTGATGATGAAGACGAGATTGAGGTTGCCGTCACCGACCTCGCCGATGGTCCAGCTTGCCGGCGGCCCGCCTAGCGTTCCCGCAATTTCAGGAAGCCCCGATAGATAATCGCGGAGGTCGGCCTCTTTCAGGATTCGATATTGTTCGGGTTGAGAAACGCCGGCCGGTCGATGCTGTAACGTCATGGGCGCCCACGTCCATGGATGATTAGAATTCTTCCCGCTCCAGGAAGTTGGAGCCGATACTGGCCTTGTGCTTGATCGGATCGTAGTCGCAATAGACGCCGTCGGCCAGCAGCGTATAGCTGGCGCTGACTGTGTACTTGTCGAGCTTGACCGAATTCAGCCCGACGATCGAAGTGTTGGTGCCGCCGTTCCACTTGAACGGCGTCGTGCTTTGCGTTTTTTCGCAGGCCGCGACGGCTTCGGCGAAGACATAGCCTTCGACGAACGCCTTCAGGCTGCGGACCTGCACGGCGAGCTTCCAGTCGGTGTAGAAAGCCGCCCCCATGCCTGCGATGATGAGCACCAAAAGGCCGATTACGATACGTTCAAATGTCATTTCTTTCCCCTGGGGGTCGGCGGACCATCCACCTAGAATGGCATCCCCATCAGCTTCGAGAGGCGCTCGATGGAGAGATAGCCGGCATGATAAGCGAGCATGGCGAGGCCGAAAATCACGGCGGAAATGATCGTGGTCCAGATCAACTTTCGGCCCATCTGGGTGGCTATGGGCGCGCCGGGATCGGTGCCGGGCGCACCGACGCCGTCCTCATGCTGGCTGCGCACGCCGAACGGCAGCGTCAGGAACAGCACGAGCCACCACACCACGAAGTAGATCGCGAACGCCGTCGAGATGGAATAGGCCATCTTCCTCCCTAACTCTGTTCGATTTCGACCAGCGCGCCGGAAAAATCCTTCGGGTGCAGGAACAGCACCGGCTTGCCATGCGCGCCGATCTTCGGCACGCCGTCGCCCAGCACCCGCGCGCCTTCCCTGATCAGGGTATCGCGCGAGGCCATGATGTCTGACACTTCATAGCAGACGTGATGAATGCCGCCGTCGGCATTGCGCTCGAGGAATTTCGCAATCGGCGATGCCTCGCCGAGCGGCTGGATGAATTCGATCTTGGTGTTGGGCAGTGTCACGAACACGGTGATGACGCCGTGCTCGGGCAGCGGCACGGCGCTTGAAATCTCGGCGCCGAAGGCGGCGCCGTAGATTTTCGCCGCTTTCTCGGCATCCTTGACCGCGATCGCGACATGATTGAGTCGGCCAAGCATGACTTCCTCCGCCTATACTTCCAAGACATGAACGAGACAGAGCGGCTTCTTGCCCCACTGCTCGTTCAGCGACGACCGCACCGCCCGCCGCACCGATTCCGCGAGCGCGTCCGGATCGCGCCGCCGCGCCCGCGGCAGGCCTTCCACGGTCGAGACAACAACATCGAACACGATCTCGTCGAGCACCTCGCCGGCCCTATTCTTCTCGGGGATACCGACAAGATCAACCTCGGGATCGTCGGCCAATTCGCCCTTTTCGGTCATGGCGATGGCCACGAAGACGCAGCCGGCAAAGCCCATCCGCCGCCGCTCGACCACGGCGCGCGACTTGGAGTCCTCCAGGATGGTGCCGTCCTTGTAGAGCCGGCCCGAGGGCAACTCGGCGACGATGCCGGGCTCGCCCGGGCCGAGCTTGATCAGATCGCCGTTGCGGCAGGTCAGCACCTTCGGCACGCCGGCGGCACGCGCGAGCCGCGCGTGCTCGGAGAGATGCAGCGCCTCGCCATGCACGGGGATCAGGAGTTTTGGCCGCACCCAGGAGATCATGTCGCGCAGCTCGTCGCGACGAGGGTGTCCGGAGACGTGAACCAGATGCGTGCGGTCGGTGATGACCTCGACCCCCTGCGCCACCAGGCCGTTGATGATGGCGCCGACCGCCTTCTCGTTGCCGGGAATGGTGCGCGAGGAGAAGATCACGCTGTCGCCCTTGTTCAGCGTCACCTGCGGATGGTCGTTGCTGGCGATCCGCGCCAACGCCGCGCGCGGCTCGCCCTGGCTGCCCGTGCACAGCGCCAGCACCTTGTCCGCCGGAAAATGGCCATAGAGATCCATGCCGCGGAAATTCTGCACGCCGTCGAGATAGCCGGTTTCGCGGGCAACCTGCACCACCCGCTCCATGGCGCGGCCAACTACCACGACCTCGCGGTCGGCGGCCCTGGCGGCATCGGCGACGGCCTTGAGGCGCGCAACGTTGGAAGCAAAGGTCGTTACTGCCACCCGGCCCCTGGCGGATTTGACCAGCTCCGTGATCGTCTTGGCGACCTCGGCTTCCGAGGGCGACCGGCCGTCTCGCACCGCATTGGTGGAATCTCCGACCAGCGCCAGCACGCCGGCATCGCCGAGCTCGCGCAGCCGCCGCTCGTCCGTGGGCAGGCCGATGATCGGGGTTGGGTCGATCTTCCAGTCGCCGGTGTGCAGCACCGTGCCGATCTCGGTCTGGATCGCGAGCGCATGGGATTCCGGAATCGAATGCGCGACGGGGATGAATTCGACGTTGAACGGGCCGATATTCACACGTCCGCCTGATGGCACCACCGTGACCGGAATTTTCGGCGGATCGCGCTCGGCCTCGCATTTGGCCTCGAACAGGGCGGCGCTGAACTTGGTCGCATAGACCGGGCATCGCAGCCTCGGCCAGAGATCGATGATGGCGCCGAAATGGTCCTCATGGGCATGCGTCAGCACGAGCCCGACCAGGTTCTTCCGCTCTTTCTCAAGGAACGTGATGTCCGGCATGATCAGGTCGATGCCGGGCAGATGCTCCTCGTCGCCGAAGGAGACGCCGAGGTCGACCGCAAGCCAGGAGCGCTGCTGGCCCTTGCCGAGGCCATAGATCGACAGGTTCATGCCGATCTCGCCGACGCCGCCGAGCGGCGCAAAGGTCAATTCGTCCGGCCGCGCCATCAGGTCGCTCCCACGGAGGCCGCCGAACCGAAATAGACGTCGCCAGCGGTGATCGGCACCA
>Ga0070684_100002971_pt1 | contig 12621 bp, 10 predicted proteins | sample KBSC723LmetaG_FD_65653 | JGI IMG/M metagenome (GOLD analysis project Ga0070684, IMG submission 65653) | Corn rhizosphere microbial communities from Kellogg Biological Station, Michigan, USA - KBS C7.2-3L metaG | ecosystem: Host-associated > Plants > Roots > Rhizosphere ...
CCTGTTCTCTTCAGGCCTGCTATCAGTAATGGTCATGGTATGGAGGATGCGGTGCCCCGAAAAATTAGTCATTTCCAGAATGATTTCACGCAATGCAGGCCCGGAACCATGTTCCCGGAGTACTTTTGATTCCCTGATCATTCCATCCAGTCTTTTTCCATACTGTTCAATGTACCTGAGGTTCCTTTTGGCTAAAATCCCGTTCTTAAGAATCAGCCGCAGAATGAATCCCAGCACAACTGACCATAACAGGATGCTCAGCACCAGAAAAACCAGGGCCAGCATCCCGTCAGGAGTATTATTGCTGGTATGGTAAGCATTGTAATACAGGATGCAGGGGTGTACCAGGATAAAATAAGCGATAAACAATCCCCAGAATGCGACAGCTCCGTACTTCATTATATAATTATCATAAGTTGTCCTATAACAAATATAAGCATTATAAGGGATTTCTTCCAAGACCTGAAGGATGACTTTACACCATTAGATTCCGGTTTCAGATATTGCAGCAGGAATTTTTGGGGGAGCGTTTGAGTGTTCAAGCGTTTGAGTGTACTAGAGTTTTAGAATGCATTAGGGTTGGGATTACAATCATAATACGCATAGAGTTTTTCTGACCCATAAGAATCATTACGATAAGAGCTTTGAAAACAGAAGCGTGTATAAGCTTTAAAACTTATGGTTTTTACGACGTGTAAAAACCTGCTTGATCTGCTGATCTGCGATGGATTAAGGAGTAGGAGAGTTAAAGAGTGGGAGAGCGTAAGAGTTAAAGAGCTGAGAATTACAGAGTACAAGGAGAGGTTTCCTACTCATACGATAGGGGGCGGAGTGGTGGTGTCGGACCATTCTATCCAATACTTAATCAATAGGATCCTTCATCATCTGAAAGCCTAAGATTATTCGTGTAATTATGCTTATTTAACTTTGTGTTAAGTTTTTATTAACATTAATTAAAAAAAACTTAAAAGCAAATGCCTTAAATTTGTGGTCTTAAACATATTCATGTTTACAATTCGCAATTTCTACTGAATGTTATTGATCAGGTCTTTTATCGGTGTGTATCTCGTTATACTGTTTTCGTTTTTCAACTCGGACTGGGCTGAGAAATCACTGATGAATATTCCCGTGAAGGGAAATACGGTCAGCAATGGCATTAATCCTGTCGTAGAATCGTATTATAATGTAAAAGCTGTACAGGTTTATACCAAGAATTTCTTTAAGAATATCTGTGCTATGGCCCCGGCAGATGCTCCGGAGAGAATGGCCGAACAGTTTTTAAATACGGAAGCCTGTACCAGTCTGATGCCTGCGCCGGCGGTATTCTGTGCTGTAAAATCTTACCTGCACCTGTTGCAGCTGTTCTGAGACGGGGTATTGTCTCCCAATATTTTTCGTCGAACTTCAGTTATAAAATTCTATCATGAATACAAAAAGTTTCATAGTATGCATTGCTGCATTATTATGCGCATACTCATGTGTCAAAAGCAATACCAGTCACCATAAAGAAAATAAGGAAGTACCTGTATTTCAGGTCAAACAAAAAGATACCCTGATCAGCAGCCAGTTTGTAACAGACATTCAGGCCAAGAGAAACGTAGAGCTCCGCTCCCGTGTGGACGGGATCATCGATCATATCTACGTTAATGAAGGACAATCCGTAAAGAAAGGTCAGCCAATGTTCAAGATCAATGATGCCGAACTTAAAATGGAACTCCTGAAAGCGGAAGCCCAGTGCAGGCAGGCAAAAGCCGACCTGCGCATTGCAGAAGTTGAGCTGAAGCAGGTCAAAAGCCTCTATGACAAAAGTTTTGTTGCAGGCAATGAGCTGGAACTGGTGAAAGCCAGGCTGTCATCCGCAAAAGGTAAATACGCTTTTGCCGATGCAGAGCGGAAAGCCGTATTGCAGAAAATAAATTTTTCAACGGTCACTGCGCCCTTCAACGGCGTTATTGATGTCATCCCCCACAAAGACGGAAGCCTGGTTACCAATGGTACCCTGCTGACCACACTTTCCCAGCTGGATGAGGTATATGCCTATTTTTCCATTCCGGAAAATCTGTATTTTGAGCTTTTGTCTAAAGATAAGCTGGGCAAACACCAGAAGATCCAGTTGGTGCTTCCCAACGGGATGGCCTACCAGTTCAATGGCGCCCTGAAATCAGCCGAAAGCGAGATTGACCGTGCTACAGGATCTATCCGCTACAAAGTACTCTTCCCGAATCCTGACCATCTCATCAAACACGGGACCTCAGGAAAGCTGACGATTTCCGAGGTACAGAACAATGCGGTGCTGATCCCGCAGAAATCCACTTTTTCCATTCAGGACAAAACCTATGTCTTCAGGGTAGGAAAAGATAACAAGGTGAAGATGACCAATGTTACCGTAAGCACTTCCCTGAAGGATGCTTATCTGGTAGAAAGCGGCATCAGACCGGGAGACCGGATTGTGTTTGAAGGTACCCAGTCCCTGAAAGACGGGGACATGATCATCGTTAAAAAGAAGCTGTAACCCTAAATAATCAATTATGGTAGAAATGTTTATCAAGCGGAAGGTCCTTTCGCTGGTGATTTCCATTGTCTTCGTGCTGGTGGGGATTATGGCCCTGACGCAAATGCCGATTACGCAGTTTCCCGATATCGTTCCTCCGTCGGTAACGGTAACGGCCAAATATACCGGTGCCAATGCCGAAGTTTCCGCAGATGCGGTAGCTCTGCCGCTGGAACGGGCGATCAACGGTGTGCCCGGCATGACCTATATGTCCACCGTTACATCAAATGACGGATTAACTGTCATACAGGTATTCTTTGAAGTGGGAACGGATCCAGATCTCGCTGCCGTCAACGTGCAGAACAGGGTAACCACGATCCTGGATGAATTGCCTGAAGAAGTGATCAGGGCCGGTGTTACTACCGAGAAAGAAGTGAACAGCATGCTGATGTACCTGAACATCACCAGCACGGATCCCAGCCAGGACGAGCAGTTTATCTATAACTTCACAGACATCAATGTCCTTCAGGAGCTGAAGCGGCTGGATGGGGTAGGACGAGCCGAAATTATGGGGCAGAAGGAATACTCCATGCGGGTATGGCTTGATCCCCAGAAGATGGCGGTGTACAATATTTCCACAGATGAAGTGGTACAGGCACTCCAGAAACAGAATATCTCCGCTGCACCCGGAAAGGTGGGCGAATCTTCCGGTAAGCAGGCCGGGCAGCTTCAGTATGTCGTTAAATACAAAGGAAAATTCTTTGAGCCTCAACAGTACGGGGAAATTCCGGTGCGGGCTGATGAAGAAGGAACTATTTTAAAGCTGAAAGATATTGCTAAAGTGGAATTCGGGGCCATGACCTACGGCATGATTTCCAAAACCGACGGCCGGCCTTCCGCATCCATCATGATGAAGCAGAGACCGGGCTCCAATGCTTCCGAAGTTATTCAGAATGTAAAAGATAAAATGGCAGAGCTGAAAGCAGGTTCCTTTCCTCCCGGGATGGATTATAATATGGCCTATGACGTTTCCAGGTTTTTGGATGCTTCTATAAGCGCGGTTATAAAAACGCTTTTAGAGGCCTTTGTACTCGTGGCGATTGTTGTTTTCCTGTTCTTACAGGACTGGCGTTCCACCCTGATCCCTGTACTGGCTATTCCGGTAGCACTGATCGGGACTTTTGCCTTTATGAACATGCTCGGCTTCTCAGTAAACCTCCTTACTCTGTTTGCCCTTGTGCTGGCCATCGGTATTGTGGTGGATAATGCCATTGTAGTGGTAGAGGCAGTCCATGTAAAAATGGAAGAAGGATATCAGCCTATGGAAGCTACCATCATTTCGACCAAAGAGATCGCAGGCGCTGTGGTGGCCATTACCCTGGTGATGTCGGCAGTATTTATTCCCGTAGCATTCCTGGATGGCCCGGTAGGCGTATTTTACCGGCAGTTTTCCCTGACGCTTGCTATCAGTATCGTGATTTCCGGGATTAATGCCTTAACGCTTACCCCTGCTTTATGTGCGCTTATTTTAAAGCCTCATGTGCACGGCCGTAAAAAAAACCTGATGGACCGGGTCTTCGGTTCTTTCAATGCTTTCCTCGAAAAAGTGACCAACGGGTATGTAAGGATCCTATCCAGGTTTGCTACCAGAACGATGGTTACCTTCGGCCTTCTGGTTGCCTTTATCCTGCTTACCTGGGGGAGTACAAAGTTCCTGGCATCCGGGTTTATCCCAATGGAAGACCAGGGGATGGCGTACGTGAGCGTGACTACGCCGCAGGGTGCAACTGTGGAAAGGACTGAAAAAGTACTGGATGAAATTACAGCCATTGCCAAAAAAATGGATGGGGTGGAAAATGTGACGACCCTGGCAGGGTACAATGTCATCACGGAAATTGCAGGCTCATCTTACGGAATGGCCATGATCAGCCTTAAAGACTGGAAGGAACGGGATGTATCGGTTAATGATTTCCTCAGGGAACTAAATAAAAAGACAAAGGGAATTTCCGATGCCGAGATCGAAGCGTTTGCGCCACCCACTGTGCCCGGATTCGGGAACAGCAGCGGCTTTGAACTCCGGCTTCTGGACCGTACCGGAGGAAGCATAGACCATATGGATGCTGTTACCCGGGATTTCATAAAAAAGCTGAATGAAAGCCCCGAGCTTAAGAACAGCTTCACCAGTTTCGATGCGACATTCCCGCAGTATATGATCAATATGGATTACGATATGGCGGCCAAGAAAGGGATTTCTGTGGATAATGCCATGTCTACCCTGCAAACGATGCTCGGATCCTATTATGCAACCAATTTCATCCGCTTCAGGCAGATGTACAAGGTAATGGTTCAGGCAAGCCCGGAATACCGCGATACACCGGAAAGCATCCTGAATTTATACCTGAAAAACGACAAAGGCGAAATGGTGCCGTTCTCCACCTTCGTCACGATAGAGCGTGTGTACGGACCTGAGGTGCTTACACGATACAATATGTATATGTCTGCCATGATCAACGGTGAACCGGCAGACGGGTACAGCTCCGGAGATGCCATTGCAGCCGTGGAGAAAGCAGTTGCGGAAACTCTTCCGAAAGGTTTTGAGATAGAATGGTCGGGAATGACCCGGGAGGAAATCCTCTCCGGTAATCAGACCGTATATATCTTCCTGGTCTGCCTCGTATTCGTCTACCTTCTGCTGGCGGCGCAGTATGAAAGCTTCCTTTTGCCAATGCCGGTGCTGCTGAGCCTGCCGACGGGTATTTTCGGGTCCTATATTGCGCTGCTGGTCTGCGGCCTGGACAATAATATCTATGCGCAGGTGGCCCTCGTCATGCTCATCGGGCTTCTGGCTAAAAATGCCATCCTGATTGTAGAGTTTGCCATTGCCAGCTATAAGGAAGGCAACGGGATCATTCCTTCCGCCATTGAGGGGGCCAGACAGCGTCTACGCCCGATCCTGATGACTTCATTTGCCTTTATTGCAGGGCTGATCCCGCTCTGTGTGGCTTCCGGGGCAGGAGCCGTGGGGAACCGTTCGATCGGGACCGCCGCTGCTGGAGGGATGCTGATCGGGACCGTTTTCGGGCTCATCATCATTCCTGGATTATACATTTTTTTCGCAACCCTTGAAAACAGAAAGAAGAATGAAACGACATCATAAATTCAAATCTCTGCTCTATGGTGCCGCAGTATTAATGCTGGCATCCTGTGCAGTACCGAAAGTAACAGCGGTAAAAGAAACAAAGCCGTTGCCTGAAAGAGCCGTTATTGCAGACAGCCTGAACGGTGGAACGAACTTTACCGGTATTGATCTTAAAAGCTATTTTACGGATCCGAAGCTGCTGGCCCTTTTTGAAAAGGTGAAAAAAGCCAATCCTGACTTTCAGATCGCCCGGCAGCGTGTCGCCATGGCCAACAGCCTGCTGAGGCGTTCCAAAACAGCAATGCTGCCCTCACTGGATGTAGGTGTAATCGTTTCCGGTGACCGCTACGGGAAATATACCATGGAAGGGGTAGGGAACTATGATACCAACCTTTCATCCAACATTACGGAAGACCAGAAAATCAACACGACTTTCACTCCGAATTACTGGTTGGGAGCAAGAAGCAGCTGGGAGATTGATGCCTGGGGAAAACTCAGGAACAGGAAGGAAGCTGCCCTGAATAAATTCCTGGCATCGGAGGAAGGGCTTAAACTCCTGCAGACCGATCTGTTTACCGATATTGCCAATCTGTATTACGACCTTATTGCCCTGGATAAAAGGCTGAAGATCTATGAGGATAACTATAACCTCCAGAAGCGGGCATTTGAAATCATTAAGGCACAGCGTGAAGTAGGGAAGGTAACTGAACTGGCAGTACAGCAGTTCAGGGCCCAGAATAACAACTGGCTGGCCGAGATCGAACATATTAAAGTGGAGATCGTTACAGTGAAACAGGCTATTGCAACGCTCACCGGGGTGTATGGCGGAGATGTAGAACGCAGCGATGTGCTTTTACCCACTGATTTCGGAATACTCAATTCGGACCTTAATGTAGATGCCGTTATCCACTCACGGCCGGATGTCATTTCAAACTATTATTCCCTCCAGGCCTCGCATGCGGATGCAAAGGCGGCAAGGGCAGCATTCTATCCTAAAATTGACCTCGGTGCCACATTCGGGTTGAATGCTTTTTCTGCGGGTACCCTGTTCAGGCCTGCCTCACTGGCGGGGCAGCTCCTGGGCGGGCTGATGGTTCCTGTGTTCAACAGAGGACAGCTGGAATATGAATTCAAAATTGCAGACAGCGAACAGGAAATAGCATTCCTCAACTACCAGAACAGCGTGACAACAGCATTCAATGAACTCCAGTCGATCCTGAAGCAGACCCGGATTTTCCACCGTGTCCTGGAGCTGAAGGAGGAAGAGGTGAAGCATCTGGATAAAGGGATAGAAGTGTCCAATGACCTGTATATTACCGGCTATGCAAACTACTTTGAACTGATCAATGCCCAGAGAAGTAAGCTCCAGGCTGAGCTTGACCTGCTCAGGTTCAGGCATGAAAATACCCGGAATAATGTTTTGCTTTTTAAAGCATTGGGAGGAAGGTTGCAATAAATACCATTGACAGATCTATTTATTATGAAGGCTAAAAACAGTTTGAAAAGATGGAAACATCAAAGATGATATCATTCTGTTATTTCAGCCTTCCCATCATCGGAGGTTTTAAAAGTCACGGCTGTTTCCCGATGTGATTGGAGTCATATAGATTCTGCCGGCTTTTTACTAGATTTGAAATGATCACAGACCTTTAACGGCCAGCTGCGTGAACAGCTGGCCTTTTTCATTAAAAATCAGAATAATTTTCTGATCATGCCGCTTCCGTGGTATCGGCTGGTTTTAAGATCAATGGCTTTTTTGTTAATCCTGTAAAAATCAACAGATGGGATATGTTTTTTTTGAAAACTGGACTAATGTATGGCATATGGCCCTGATGACGGTTATATCTTTTATTACTCTCTTTATACTGATCAGGATTTCCGGCAAACGGACACTGGCTAAATTCAACGCCTTTGATTTTATCGTTACGGTGGCATTGGGTTCCGTACTGGCCTATATGATGCTGGCTCAGATTACCTTTACTGAAGGAGTCGTGATATTACTGCTGATCATAGGCCTGCAATACCTCTTTGCAAGGCTTTCGCGGGCATCGGACGCCATGGACAAAGTGCTTAACGCTTCGCCAAGGCTTTTGTTTTACAAAGGACGTTACCTTGAAGACAGCATGAAAAAAGAAGCGATTACCGAAAACGAAATTTTCGCGGTCATCCGTAAGGAAGGCCTTGCAAAAATTGAGGATGTCCTTGCCGTAGTCATCGAGCCGAATGGGGAAATCAGTGTGATTGAAAGGAATGGCACCCATGAAGAACACAGTGCGCTTGATAATCTTAAGGTCCCGGGAAAAATTTAAAGCTATCAAAGGATTTTGATTTGGCCAGGTGATTAACTGGATTTGTAAACCGGTAACGGCTCTCAGATACCGGTAACCAGGTAATAGATCAGGAAAACGCTTAAGGCAATAAGGGATACCGTTAACATTAGCAGCATTGTACTGTTCCCCTCATACGTATTCCTGCTGATCTGTTTTTTGGTTTTCTGATAATTGATATACGACATCAGAAGTGTCAGCACACCGGCTGCTACCAGCAGGATACCGGTCAGCCCGGAATAGCCTTTCTGACTGTGAATAATGATCTTTTCTCCAGCCACAAGCGATAGCTGTTTAAGGAAAAGGGAGAATTTCACCAGGATAAATCCAAAGCCCATCATCGCTATGGCAGTCCGGACCCAGGCCAGGAATGTCCTCTCATTAGCAAGGTGGTTACTGATGTTGTTTTTATTGTCTTCCTGCATACATGTATGTTTTAAACGAAAACTGTCTGAAACAGATTCCGGTCGACCTAAATATAATTGATTTATTCTTTTGCGATATCCCTCAGTTGATCCTTATTACCGGCAGGATCAGGCAGGGTTAATGATCGCTGTAACATCAATACAAATCCCGTGCTTAAAGAATTCAATTGCCTGTACCTTATTATTCATCATTGATATTTTCCTTTAATTTTTTATACAATACATAATAATTCGTTTAATTAAGCATTTTTTAATATAATAAACATTAAATTGAATGCATTTTATGGATAATTCGTATAAATTTGCAGATTCATAACAAATGCTATAAATGGGTATTACAACATCGAGGGGATACGGATTGGGGGCTTCTTTATTCCTATTAACCCTCTCTCTGATCAGTTATTCGTGTACAAAAGACAATGAAGATTTCTTTGCGGAAAATGTTCCGGTAAATATAAAGAACGAATCGGAATACTCCGGCCTGCTGAATTATTCTACCGACCTGGGTACGGTGAGCATCAACACCATGGCTAACGGAAATTATGCCGGAGAGAACAATCCAGCTTTCATTAAAAATATCAACAGCCCCAATTTCGGATATTGCCATCCGGACGTACAGTATTTTCCCAACGGTTTCCATGGCTATAAATACTGGATGGTATTTACGCCTTATTTTGGAAGTGTAGGAACGAACGACTCTTCAAAACGATATGAAAATCCCACTATTGTTGTTTCCAATGACGGGTTAAACTGGGCCGGGCCTAACGGGCAGTCGGGACCTTTGCAGAAGGTACCTTCACTTAAGGAAAGCTTTGCAGAAAAGACGAATGAACCCAAACAGGGTTTCTGGTCTGATGTGGACTGGATCTATGAGAACGGGAAATTCTCCCTGTATTACAGAGGAAGCTTTATCAAGGCGGCAGCCATTAAAAAAAGAGGGGCTAAAAACAAAAACAATTTTATGAAGCTTACCTCCGATGCACAGCGTACCATTGTGAGGCAGACCTCGGCAGACGGAGTTACCTGGTCACCCATGGAAGCAGTATATACCAGCAATTTCCCTTTTTCGCCGAAGAATAACCATATCATTTCTCCCAGTATCGTTTTCAACGGTAAAAATTACATCAGCTATGAGGTGGAGAACAATCTAAGCCCGAATTTCCCGGGAAATGATCCTTCTTATGTCATCAGCAGGAAATCAGGTGACGGGCTCAACTTTTCAGCGTTCAAGCAGAGCAAAGTGGTTAATTTCGTAAATAAACCCTGGGTGAATGTCAACGCTCAGTATGCTCCATGGCATATCCAGGCAACTTATGTGGATGGTTATTATTTCTTATGCATTGCCGTGGGTGAAGTGAAAAAATATACTTCAGAATCCCTGTATATTGCGGTCTCAAAAGACGGGTACAACTTTAAGGTTTTCCCTAAACCGTTGGTGGAATCTAATGCTTACAGGTCCTGCATATTCCCGATGCATACCGATAATGACAATATAGACTTCGGTGCGATCGTCGGATTGAAATCGGGTGTTTTCAAATACCGGACATTTCAATTGAATAAGTTAAAGTTAGAGGCATGTTTGGTGAATTGAATCCTGATCAGTCTGAAAATAACACTATCGGCGTATCGGTAATCATTCCGATTTATAATACAGGTAAGTTCCTTTCCGAAGCAATAGAAAGCGTACTGCAACAAAGTTTCCGCAATTTTGAGATTTTGCTGATTGATGACGGGAGCAATGATAACAGTGCTTCTGTATGCCGTGGATACGTTGATTCTGATCAAAGAATTATCTATTATCATCAGAATAATTCAGGGGTTTCTGCTGCAAGAAATGCAGGATTGTCCCGTGCCAGGGGGAAATATGTTTACTTTCTCGATTCTGATGACAGCCTTGAGGAAAATTTTCTGAAAACCTCTTTTGACGCTGCGGAAAAGCAAAACAGCGATATCCTTATTGTCGGGCCTTACCATTGTAAACGCCGGGCCGGTTTGGCGGCATTGCCCACGTGCGCGCAGTTCCTGAAACGGGAATTCCTGGAAAAACATTCGGATATCCGGTTTCCGGAGAAAATTCAGCCCTGCGAAGACGGGTTGTTTTCCCATCAGCTGCTTGCACTTACATCAGCTGTAGGGACTAATCCTGAGGGCATTTATTTCTACAGGCAGCATGAATCTCAGAACCACCGCATGATCAACGGCAATACCGGAAGCGTTATGAACCAGATCCCTGCCTGGATCACCATTCTGCGTAATTTCTACAGGGAATACGATTTATTGGATACCCATGCACTGCACCTGATTCTGTTCCTGGAACACGAACCGTTCGGGTTGCGGTATCTGGCTATGAATTTAACGGATCAGCAAAAGAGCCAGTTGCACCAGATGATAAAATCTTATGTAGCTGAACTGATGCCTTACATCAGCGAAGATCAGAAAAAGAATATCAGCAGGCCATTCTTACATTTTGTAAGTATAGAAGACAGTTCAGGTTTCCAGGTCTATTATGACGATTATGTAAAGAAGGAGAAAATGAAAAAGAAGCTTTATTTCTTCCTTATTAAATGCATTCCGTTAAAAGCCCTCAGGACGAATATGAGAAAAACAATGAGAGAAAAATTTGAGCGATGAAAATTTTACTCGTACAGCATGAACATTTCATCAACGGAGCCGGAGGAACTGAAAAAATATGCAGCTTTCTGGCTAATACACTGTCACTGGCTGGACATCAGGTTACCATTGCCACCCACCAGGATATTTCGGGAAAACCGGTATATCCCCTCGAAGATAAGGTAACGGTGACCAATATTTTTAATCCGGATATTGGTCAGGTTCATTTATTCCCTCTGTACAACTATAAAGGTAAAAACCCTTTCCGGTGGGTGCTCCGTAAAATAGAAAAGAAAAGAAATAAGTTCAGGAATCAACATTTGATTCAGAGTAAAGGCGGGCCGGACGGGCTTTACCGGTATAACCTTTCATGCAGGTCAAAATACTGGAAATCCCGGATCGATGAGATGAATCCGGATGTCATCATTACCATGTCTATTGGATCGCTGCTGGAAATCACTTACCAGAATACATATGATGTTCCAATCGTAAACTCTGTTAACGGCAGGCCGGATTATGATTATACCGATGTATTATGGCCCAGAAAGCAAATTGAAACGGCCCTGCTGAAAGAGTCTTTTAAAAGACTGGATGTCATCCAGGTCCTGTTTGAAAGCTATACAGCATTCCTGCCGGAGACATTTCACGGGACAACCGTGGTGATTCCTAATCCTGTTCCTGCGATCAGCCAGGAGAGCCAGGTAAACCGGCAGAAAAAAGAGCGGTGCCGGATCATTAACATCGGTTCCCTCGTAGATGACTGTAAAAAGCAAAGCATCGCCATAGACCTGTTCAGCAGGCTATCGGCAAAATATGACCGATGGGACCTGCATTTATTCGGGATCGGTGCAGACTATGATACACTGCAGCAGCGGATAGATGATTATAATCTTAATGACAGGATTTTTTTGCGGGGATTTACAAGCCGTCCGCTGGAAGAGCTCAGCCATGCCGATATATTTATTTTTCCCAGCCGGTATGAAGGCTTTCCATTGGCTTTAACCGAAGCAATGGCTTCAGGGTTGCCTTCTTTGGGCTTTATTGACTGTTCCGGTGTTAACCAGCTGATCAAAGACGAAGTTACGGGTTTTCTTTGCCGGGATGAAAACGAAATGTTACAACGCCTGGAAGAGCTCATGAACAGTGAAACGTTAAGGCTGGAAATGGGGATCAATGCCCGTACGTCCATGGAATCTTACAGTGAAGATAAAATTGCGCAGCAATGGAGGGATTTGATCGGATCTTTACAGCTCAAGTAAATTTTAAAACTATTGCGTCCAGTATCTGATGATATCATCATCAACCTGTTGCCGGTTACATGGAGTATCAATGGTATTTTATAGGCCTGAATATCAGTGGAAAATAGCTTTCACGCCCGTAACGGCAATCTCCAGGCCAACACAGAAGATAAGGAAGGCAAAAATCCTGTTGGCGATATTCTGGCCATTGGCTCCCAGTTTCTGTATGATGGTTTTGGTATGGCTGTAAAAGAAAAACACCAGGGCACACATGATGATGATGGCCAGGATGATGGCAGAGGTGTTGATCAGGTACGTTTCCCAGTTTTTGTCGGCACTGTGTGCACTCAGGGTAAACAGTACGGAAATCGTGCCAGCGCCTGTAGTGATA
>Ga0070684_100002972_pt1 | contig 12620 bp, 7 predicted proteins | sample KBSC723LmetaG_FD_65653 | JGI IMG/M metagenome (GOLD analysis project Ga0070684, IMG submission 65653) | Corn rhizosphere microbial communities from Kellogg Biological Station, Michigan, USA - KBS C7.2-3L metaG | ecosystem: Host-associated > Plants > Roots > Rhizosphere ...
CATTTGATACCTGCAGGTACTGGTTTACGTGAGTTTGAAAACATGATTGTGGGGTCAAAAGAAGAATATGAGTTGTTGCAAACCGCCAGGGAGGCAATGACATTTGACGAAGAAGAGTAATTCCAAAAGAATGAAAATATGCAAGGAGTAAGAGCAATCTTACTCCTTTTTGTTTTAGAAATTGTTTGAACTATAAAACCAATGGTACAACGTTCTGTATCGAAATAGGGCACTGTCAAAATCAGTTGCCGACCTCAGTGCTTTTAAATAGAGCCGTGGACCAGGTTTTGACATGGAAATCATTCACTATTCGTGGCTAAATTTCTAAGTTAACTGTTTCCTAAAGTGCCTTCCTTTAACTGTTTTGCCAGGATATGAAATGTTATTTTGCACCAAAATAAAAGGATGAAGAATGCACTGTACATCGTCAATGTGTTTTTGCTGATTGCTGTCAGTGTACTTTTTTATTTATTTTTTACTGAAAAGAAAACCAATGCTTCAATTGTTCAATCCAAAACCTGGATTGATACTTCAAAATCACCAACAAGGATTGCTTATTTTGAATGGGATTCAATAGAGAATCAAAAGTTTTATAAGCAAATGCAAGATGAACTGAATCGAAAGAAAGAAGATGTAGATAAGCAAAAAATGAAGCTTGGACAAATATACCAGCAGCGACTTGACTCATACAATAAAAAGCAAATGTCGCAGGTAGAATCGGAGAGGGCCACACAGGATATGCATGATCTGGAACAAAATCTCAGGGGCCAGGCTGACAAATTAGATCAAAATATGAATGATTATATTTTGAGAAAAAAGGTGGAGTTTAATGATAAGATCAGGAACTTTTTGAAAGAGTATAATCAAAATAAAAAGTTTTCTTACATCATTGCAAACGAACCCGGATTTATTTTTTACAGGGATTCTGCATTTAATATTACCGGTGATGTAATTGCTGGTTTAAATCAAATTTTCACTAAGAAAAAATAATTTGTTTTATAAAACTATAGTTTAGCCCTTTCTATAAAATGGAAGGGCTTTTGTATGTGCCACATACGCGCCATTATTTAACCGAATTGTTTATCTTGAAACAAAATCATTATTCATGCAAGACCACTTACTAACTGCAGAAGAAGCTATCAAAGAAGACAAGTCATTTAAACGTTCATTGGGGTTGCTGGATGCAACCATGGTGGTTGCAGGATCAATGATTGGATCGGGAATATTTATTGTAAGTGCAGATATTACGCGTAATGTCGGAAGTGCAGGCTGGCTTATCACAGTTTGGCTAATCACTGGTTTCATGACTTTGGTTGCGGCGGTTAGTTACGGCGAATTGAGTGGCATGTTTCCCAAGGCTGGGGGACAGTATGTTTATCTTAAAGAAGCTTATAATTCGTTTGTTTCTTTCTTATATGGGTGGAGTTTATTTACTGTAATACAAACAGGAACCATTGCTGCTGTGGGTGTTGCATTTAGCAAGTTTACCGCTTATTTAATTCCGGCTTTAAGCGAGGATAATATTTTGTTCAACGCAGGCTTCATAAAAATATCTGCAGCGCAAATTGTATCCATTATACTCATTGTCTTTCTCACATGGAATAATACACGGGGAATAAAAGAAGGAAAGGTTATTCAAACTTTTTTTACATCTGCAAAGTTGCTCAGCCTTTTTGGGCTGATTATATGCGGATTATTTGCATTGAAGCATGATGTGTGGAATTTTAACTGGAGTCATGCCTGGGAAATAGGTAAAGGTCAGGCAACAGCTGCTGAAGGCGTTTCCAAATGGACCGTTATTCCTTATGCAGGTATAGGTGCAGTGCTGGGTGCGATTGCCGCATCCATGGTAGGTAGTGTTTTTAGTAGTGATGCGTGGAATAATGTAACCTTTATCGCCGGTGAAATCAAAAATCCTCAGCGTAACATAGGCTTTAGCTTGTTTCTGGGCACCCTGATTGTAACGATTGTATATGTTATGGCCAACGTGATGTATACAGCCGTATTGCCTTTGCAGGATATTGCCTCAGCTCCTAAAGATCGGGTGGCAGTTGAAGCAACGCGAGCCATTTTTGGTTCCGCGGGTACCTACATCATTGCAGTAATGATTATGATCTCAACTTTTGGTTGTAATAATGGATTGATATTGGCGGGTGCCCGTGTATATTATACCATGGCGCAGGATGGATTATTTTTTAAACAGGCCGGAACGTTAAATAGAAACGCAGTGCCGCAGTGGGCTTTGTGGGCACAAATGATTGTAGCTTCTATTTTGTGTTTAAGTGGTAAATACGGCGATCTGCTCGATATGATTTCATTTGTGGTGGTTATATTTTATGTGCTTACTATTTTAGGCATTTTTATTCTTCGGCAAAAACGTCCAGACGCCGAGAGGCCTTACAAGGCATTTGGATATCCGGTGTTGCCTGTAATTTATATTTTAATGGGTATATCCTTTTGTGTGTTACTCATCATATACAAACCCCAGTACACCTGGCCCGGACTGATTATTGTTCTCATTGGAATTCCAATATATTTTGTTGCTTTGGCCCGCAATAAATCTGCATCATAGACAATGGAAAATTTTGAGGAGCTATTTAAAAAGTTTTCATCTGTAAAAGTTGGTGTAATCGGCGATGTCATGTTAGACACTTATATGTGGGGCGATGTGGATCGAATTTCACCCGAAGCGCCTGTGCCCATTGTATCGTTAAAAAACAAAGAGTATCGTATTGGAGGCGCTGGCAATGTTGCTTTGAATCTTCAATCGCTTGGTGCCAAACCGTTTATTCTCTCTGTTACCGGTCAAGATGATGACGCGATTCAACTCAGCTCATTACTCACTTCCCAACATATCAATTGCGATTATTGTATTACCAGTAAAGACAGAATTACCACCAATAAAACAAGGGTAATCAGCCGTAATCAGCACATGATGCGCCTTGATGCTGAAATCACAAGGGATCTTTGTAATGAAGACCAGGAGAAGTTGATTGAGTTATTTGAACAATTTATTGAAAGAGAAAAGCCAGATATTATTATTCTTGAGGATTATAACAAAGGAGTTTTGACGGAACCTTTAATTAGGATTGTCATCTCAGTTTGTAAAAAAGCAAGGGTTATTACAGCCGTGGATCCCAAACGAAAAAATTTTCTTCAATACAAGGGCGTTGATCTTTTTAAACCCAATTTAAAAGAAGTAAAAGATGCACTTAACTTATTATTTACTGACCTTAGTTTAAGCCTACTCCAGGATATTCATAAGGAGCTTGCTCTTTTGCTTCACCATCATATATCCTTTATTACTCTTTCTGACAAAGGTGTATTTTATACTGAGGAGGCCAGGGCCGCCATTATTCCATCTCATTTGAGAAAGATTGCTGATGTATCAGGGGCAGGAGACACCGTAATAGCAGTGGCTTCGTTAGTGTATGCAGTCACAAAAAATGTGCACCTGATGGCCGAAGTCGCTAATATTGCTGGTGGGTTAGTTTGCGAGGAAGTAGGAACAGTGGCAATCAATAGGGAAAAGCTACTTCATGAATGTGAGTTGTTGCTTTCCTGAAAGGCGTCCTTTTTGTACGATTTTCATTATCATTAAATACTCCCGGCAGGCAAAAGGCATTGAGTACCAACTTTAATGCGGTATCGTTTCATCTCGTCTAAATCGGCAAACGAAATTTTCAGTTGTCATCTTTAAAAAAGGTGCAAATTTGTCCAAAACTAAAACATCAATTTTCGGCTGGCCTTAAAATACGTTGAAGTACTTAAACGTTAATTAAGACGCTTATTTGGAAGCGTCAGGGTATTGAAATTTTTTAATTAAGCTCACTTGTGATTTGAATGATACAACACCAATGAAAAAATATGCGATTATAGTGGCTGGTGGCACGGGAAGAAGAATGGGAAGCACTCTACCTAAACAGTTTTTGCTCCTTCACGATAAACCCGTTTTATATTATACCCTCAAAGCTTTTTTAGAATCATACGATGACCTGCAAATTGTTCTGGTTTTGCCGGAAGATTACTCGGACATCGGTAAAGAAGTGATTGACGCCTATTTTGATTACAACCGTATACAGGTAACATTTGGCGGAGAAACCAGATTTCACTCCGTTCAGAACGGGTTACGATTGGTGCGTGATGAGTCGATCATTTTTGTTCATGATGCGGTGAGGTGCCTGGTAAGTGTTGACCTTATTCGCGAATGTTACGAACACGCATCCATTATGGGAACCGCGGTGCCGGTGGTTCGGCCAAAAGACAGTATACGCTTATTAAACGCGGAGAGCAATGACAATGAAGTGCTTGACCGGAATAAAATCGTGATGGTGCAAACACCGCAAACCTTCCACAGTAAAATTTTGTTGCCTGCTTTTAACATCGATTACAAAGAACAATTTACTGACGAAGCCACTGTGGTTGAATCTTTTGGATTGAAGATTTCATTGATTGAGGGCGAGGTAAACAATATCAAAATCACCCATCCTTCTGACCTTCTAATTGCAGAAGCGCTATTGGCCGAATTACAAAATTCAGAGTCTTAGGCTTTCATCCATTTAACATACCAGGGAAGGGCATTGACTTTTATTGCTGCATATTTTTCTTCCATGGCTCCAAAACTGCTGTAAAAGAAAGCAAGATTTTTTATGTCACTTCCTTCGAAATCAAGTGTAAGATTTTGTCCGGCATGATCCTTAATGAATGCATCAATTAAAGCATGTGAAGCCCCTAAAGTTCTGCCTTTCGGGTGATTGCCAACTAAAATATAATAAGCCCTGTTGTGCGAAAAAGTAAAAACGCAGGAAGCAATCAACTCATTTTTATCAGAAAAAATACCATATGTTTTTGATGCTGACTTATCCTTCAAGAGCGAGTACAGGTTCTTAAATTTTTGAAATTCATCCTCCGACGCAATGTGGTTTTGCTGACGCGATAATTCAATAACATCGTCTATGTCAAAATCGGTTTTTTTGTGACAACCATACTGAACAGATTTTTTGATATTTCTCTTTATGTTTTCGCGGTAATTTGTATAAAGCGTTTCATAAGCATGGTTTAATGGCAAAACAAAATTCACTCTTTCAAATAACCTGAAACTTTTTAACTGGAAGATATTCTGATGATTGAGTGAAAACTCCCACAGTTTAAACTTAGAAGGAATGGCTTTCAAAAAATTCTCGACCAGGTTTGCATTTATATTGTTACCAAAAACTCCGAGTTGTGCAGAAAAAAAAGGTTGATATAAATAATAATACCCAAATTTTTTTCTCCACGGTAATGGCATCACGGCTTCGTAATCGTTCAATACCAAAGCATCCCAATTATCGGCTGTGCCATCTAAATAAAACGAATACGCATAAATCAAACCATTCGCTGCCGTTTCAATACACAGGTTCCATTTAGCATTATCAATTTCATGCCTTCTTTTATATTGTAATTGAACATCGTGCATTTTAAAATTCCAGCAAATTGTTCAGGTCTGAAATGGGTTTGTTGTAAAAATTCAATGTAAAAGAAATGGATTTCCAAAACCTGGGTTTTGACAAATAAGAGTTGTAATAATCTTTATAAACCTGGTTATGAATGACAGGAATGTAAATATTCACGAATTCTTTCAGGATAGACAATTGCAGACCTGCATCAAATAAAAACCGGTCTTGAGTGGAATTTTTGTCCCACGGTTCTGCATAAGTGCCAATATCGGCATAAACTTTTAAAGGAATTTTGAAAGGAAGGACAGATAAAGGATTTATTTTGTCCGATATAGACGAACTTAAATTAAGAGCAATTAGCCAGTTGTCTGTTTTTCCAACCTCAGGACTTAATAAATCTGTTCTAAATTTAAATCCGCCGTCACGCATTGCAATTTGTTGCGAAGCTGCGCCTTCAAACTCATTTCGTCTTAAAAAGTAGTGGCTATAGGTATAATCTTCATAGCCATTAGGTGCTGTCATACCAAGCGCATACCGATCGTACTGGAAGGTTTTACTTTCAGTTCTTCCGTTAATATAAAAAATTTTCCCCGCGAAAAGTCGAAGATTCAATCCCTCGCTTTTAGGGTAATTAAAAAAATAGTTTATGGTTAATGTCGGTTTAACCATGTCATTTATTTGTTCCACACTAAATTGATAGTTGAATGGATATAAAGCCCTGGTGTTCTGCAAAACAAATTGCAATTGATTCACCTGGTAATCGTTTTTTACCAGTGAAATTCTTTGTTTAAGGCTTGTATCGGCACCAATCACCACGGTGTCAGTATGAAAACTGAAATTGTCCTCATTAATAAAAAAAGTTTTCCATTGAATATATTTTCTAATAGTTGAACGTGGTGATTTTTGTTTGAATGTGAATTTAATGCCTGGTACAATTTTATTAAATGCAGTGATGTATTTTTTGCCAAAGGAATCAACAAAATCATTCATCGAAAACCTGGCAGCATTTAAAAAAACATCCGTTTTCCGAACGGCTCCTTCTGACATTACTGTATAGTTTAATTTTCCAATTCCTGTGAATTTTTTGGAGGCTGTTCCATACATTGGGATAGCAACGAACTGAAAATTATTCGGAGGCAATTTGTAGTTACTTATTATTGCTCCAACCATCAGTTTATCATAGCCATTGATTCCACCTGCAGGCGATAGCAATAAAATATTTTTTTTTGGATCTTGTAGATAAGCCTTAATGGAGCCGGGCCGTAGTGGACTTACCAACTGAAATCCATTGGGCTTATTATCTGGTAAAATGCCTTTGGTATTCAACAAAGAAAAAAAATCATCGGTGTTTGCTTGCAGATTAGTTTGGAATATGGCCTTGAAATCTTCCGGTTGTGGATGTTTGAATTTCCACTGCTCAAAATACTGATGCATTTGTTGTTTAAAAACATTGGATCCTAATTGCCTTTCTAACATATGCATCCATTCAGCAGTTTTATGATAGGCTGTAGTTGCGTAATTGATTTGATTGAAATCTACCGAAGCGGTTTCAATTGGTTGATCAGTTTTTCTGACCGCAGTTGTCTGGAACAACAATTCATTCGCCTTTGTTGTACCGTATCTTGCCTGCATGTATTTGTACTCGTAAAAAGTATTGATGCCTTCGTCCATCCACGGATGTTCCCTTTCATTGCTCGCTAAAATTCCATAAAACCAATTATGTCCTAATTCATGTGCAACAACCTGGTCGAGTTCTTTTGGCGAAGACACCGGCGAAATAACGGTTATAGTGGGATACTCCATTCCACCACCGAAGCTTTGGGGCCCTTGAACGACCGTGGCGACCTTGTAAGGATATTCACCAACTTCATTCGAATAAAAGCGAAGAGAGGCTTTTGCGTACTGAATACTATTTTTCCATGTGGCTGCTTGCTGCGGTGTATAAAACGAATAAACATTTATAACAGTACCTGATGCCAGTTGGCAAGTGTCAGTATTAATTATGAATCGTTTGTCGGCGAACCATGCAAAATCATGCACACTGTCCTGTTTGTATTGAATTGTCTTTGTTTCCGTAGAGGAAGCTGGAAATTCTTGGTTGACCGTTTTTACAATTCCACTTTTTGATTTTACCTTTTGTTTTTTTGGTTGCCACTTAAAACCGCTTCTTTGCAAAAGCCATTCTTTTTCATCAACATTCTGTAACATTCCGGTTGCAGCAACAACGTAATTTCTTGGAACAGTAATTCTAACATCAAAGCTTCCAAATTCACTGTAAAATTCACCCTGGTCCAAATAGGGCATAGGATGCCAACCATTTTTATCATACACGGCAGGTTTGGGATACCATTGTGTTATTTGAAATGATTGTCCGTCATAACCTCCCCGTGAGAAATTAAATGGAAGTTTTTCATGAAATGGAGTAGTAATCGTTATTGTTTGATGTGGAGGTAGTGGTTTTGGTAGAACCAGTTTAATGATATCAATGTATTGTGGATGATCTTCTGTTTTTGAAGTAATGCCATCTACTTTAAAGTCCATGCGGTTGATGTAGCCTCTTTGCTCTTTACCTGAAAAATAAAAGGCGGTATTTCCTAATTCTAATTGCTGGTCGGTAAATGCTGTTCTATCATTTTTGTATGCATTAGGCCAAAGATGAAACCAGATAAAATACAGTGTATCAGGAGAGTTATTGGTGTAAGCAATTTTTTCAAATGCATCCAGTGTTTTCTCTTTATCATTGAGCGTAACATCAATAGTGTAATCGACGTGTTGTTGCCAGTATTGCGATATGGCGTCAAGTTGAAAGCTGCAAGCGATAAGCAGGAGGGTTAGTTTTTGCAATGGAATTGGTCTTTTCACACAGCTAATATAAAAAGACATCCCGCATTTTAACGGCTATTCTAAGAAATTTATACTACGGTTACATGTGCGACTACTGATGTTTCGAACAAGATATATATGAAATGAGGTAATGTAAGCCAACGGGGAATCCCTACCTTTAAGAAACCAAGTTGCGGCTATGAGAAAAATATTTTTACATATTATTCTCTCCTCCCTCATTATTGTATTTGCAAATATTGCTTCTTATTCGCAAAATGGAATTATAAAAGGAACAGTAAAACATAATGCAGAAATTTTACAGTCTGTTACCGTCTCGCTGGGAAATCAAACAACATACACTAATAATAATGGCGAATTTTCTTTTTCTGTAACGCCGGGTAATTACACAATTATTGTCACCCATGTTAGCTATAATAAAATAGAGCAAGCTGTAATTGTCGAGGCAGGCAGCACAAAGAGTCTTGCTTTCAATATGATGCCTAATGAGCAACCCGGTGATATTGTAGTGGTAGGTTCCCGCTCGCTTGTTCAGCGAAGCAATTTAAATACGCCGGTTCCCGTAGATGCATTTTCCTCTTCTTTGTTAGCGCAAACCGGCCAGACAACTCTAATGCAGATGCTCAATTTTACAGCGCCTTCAGTAAATGCATCCATGCAAATCATGACTGAACCTGTCACTCTTCGCGGTCTCGATCCTGACCACGCATTGATCTTACTCAATGGTACCCGTTATCATAACATCGCCTATATGAATCCAGGAGTACCAAGGGGTCAGTTGGGCAGAGGTTCAGTAGGCAATGATCTGAATACGATTCCTTTTTCTGCCGTTGAAAAAGTTGAGATCCTTCGAGATGGAGCATCTGCCCAATATGGCTCTGATGCTATTGCAGGTGTGGTCAATATTCGGCTAAAAGAATCGACGGGTAAAACATTTGTGAGCCTTCATTTGGGTCAACTTTATAAAGGCGATGGAGAAAAGTTTAAGATAGGCATCTATCAAGGAATGGATTTGAATAAAAAAGGGTTTCTAAGTGTTTCCGCCGATATACATTTCCGCGAACCAGCACTCCGTGGAGGTGAATATAAAGGAACAGTGTATAAAAATATTCCACCTGGTACCAGCTATGCAGATAGTATCAGGATAAGGATCGAAGATGACTCAGTTATCAAGGCAAGAGGTTTCGACCGCATGAGAATCAGTAATGGTGGTACTACCAAATCTACCAGTTTTGGATTTTTACTGAATGGCGCTTACCATGTTAATAGCAAAACGGAATTATTTTGGACAGGCACTCTAAATTTTCAGGCCTCGACTTTTCAAAATAATCATACTCTTCCCAGGAATAGTGCTGCAATAAATACATTGTTATTCCCCGACGGTTTTAAAGCAATTACTAAACCTGCTATCTGGAATATATCAGGCATAGCTGGGGGAAGAGGTGTGATAGGAAAAGGTATTCATTGGGAGTATAACACTGCTTATGGAATGAATAATATCCGGTATGATGCAGAAAACACAAATAATGCATCCCAGCAAAACACCCTGGGAAAAAATGCGCCAACAAATTTTTATATGGGCTCGGTTAATTATCAGCAACTAACCAACACCATTCATTTCACAAAAAATATCAATAATCCTGCTGATAAATCAAATATCATTAACCTCGGCGCGGGGGCAGAATTGAGAATTGAAAACTTTGAAGTGAAAGGGGGTGAAGATGACTCGTGGAAAAATTATGATGCTACGCTCAAAAAGATGGGTGGCGTGACTGGCGCCGCTCAAATTGTTTCAGCTGAAGATGCTTTGAATAAGAACCGTAATGTAATGTGCGGATATGTGGACCTCGAAGCTGATCTTAATGATCGTTTTCTTGTAAACCTGGCAACTCGCTATGAACACTACAGCGATTTTGGAGGCAATCTTGCCGGCAAGATTGCTATCCGCTATAAATTATTTAATAAACTTTCTCTACGTGGATCCCTGGGCAACGGTTTTCGTGCACCGTCTATTCAACAACGTTATTATAGTGCTATCACCAATGGAATAAGGACCGCACCCGGGGGTGTACAGACATCAACAAAAAGGGGCGTTTTTAACAATGAACATGATGTTACGAAGTTATTTGGAGTGCCTTCCCTGGAGGCAGAAAAATCTTTGAACCTGAGCGGCGGATTGACATCAACACTTTCACAGCATATTTATTTGACGATCGATGCATATTGGATAAAAATCAGGAACCGCATTGTCCTGAGTGGAGCTTTTGACAGGCTTACAAATCCGGAAGTAGATAGCCTGCTGAAAGCCAGTTCAGTCAACGGTTACCCGGATATTCAACAAGTATCTTTTTTTAGTAATGCCATCAATACAAAGACAAAAGGTATTGATATTGTACTACATGGTAAGTGGAAAATACGGGACGCACAACTTGTTGGTAGTCTTGCAGCAAATTTTACTAAAACCCGTCTTGTTGGTGAGATAAAAACTGTTCCTAATCTTTCTGCATCAACTGCCAATATAAACTCGCTATTCGATGACGAACAAAGATCAGATATGGAACGTGGGCAGCCACGGAGTAAGGTCATACTTAGTTTGAATTACCAAAGAGAAAAAATTGGATTTATTGTACGCAATACCCGCTTTGGTGAGAATGCCTACCAATTTTCTTATCCCAGGCCGATGGAAACTTTTTCGCCAAAGATTTTAACTGACATCAGCATCAGTTATACTCCAAAATCATGGCTTTCTATAACGGCGGGCTCCAATAATGTTTTCAATGTATACCCGGACAGAATAAAAAATTACGTGAACACCGGAGAAGGAAGGTATATATATGCTTTGGATGTCTGGCAATTTGGATTTATGGGTGGGTATTATTATTTGAGTACCTGTTTAAATTTTTAATTGAAAATGTGAAATATAATCTTCAACGATCGGGCATAGTGGGCTTTTTAGTTTTTGTAATGTGCGGACCAACGGCATTTGCTCAACCTCCTCCTTTACAGTTTCAGCATCTCTCTGATGTGCAGGGATTATCCAATAACAGGGTGTGGGCAATTACACAGGATAAGCATGGTTTTATTTGGATTGGTTCCGCAGATGGATTAAATCGCTTTGACGGGTATAAAGTTGATGTTTACCGGAATGAAAGGGACAATAAATATTCATTGCCTGATAACCTGATTCGATGTTTATTTACCGACTCTCATGGTGTGGTTTGGGCTGGAACCGCAAGGGGACTGGCGTATTATGACAGTCGCTCCAACTCTTTCCAAACATTTTTTTACAATAGCAAAGATGAAAACTCTCTTCCCGGCAATAATATTTCTGTTATAAAAGAGGATGCAAATGGTACGCTGTGGATTGGTACCCAATCCGGACTATGCAGTTTTGAAATAAAGCATAGACGATTTAAGCGATTTCTCCACGATACTCATTCCAATTCCATCTCGAGCGATTTTATCAGGGATATAGAATTTGCACCGGATGGCAGCATATGGATTTCCACGGGCAAAGGCTTGAATCGTCTTGATATTTCTACGATGATGTTCACTTCTTTTTTTCATGATCCTAAGGACAGTACAACACTCTCTGGCAACATCCTCGCTAAGATGGCTATTGACAAAGAAGGGAATTTATGGGTACCTGTGAACGAAACCATTAACCTGGAGTGTTTCAATACCAGCACCTACCAGGTTAAACATTTTACGCACTTTACCGAAAAGGTGTCACATGTTCCCGCTAACAATCCTCGTGATATTTTCATTGACAAAAGCGGCAGGATTTGGATAGGAACTGATACAGAAGGCTTACATTGCTTCCTACCAGGGAAAAATGTTTTTTATCAATACAAGGCCGATATCCTGGATCCAAACAAATTGCAGTCAAATACTGTTGCCGGGATCTTCCAGGATAATTCAAATATGATTTGGTTGGGTACCCAAACAGGTGTCGAGCGGTTTAATCCTGATGAAGCAAAATTTGCTCTTCACCGGCCAAAGCCCGTTACAACGGAAGCATTAGCGAATAATTCAGTGCAGGCGATTGCAGAAGATGCAACCAATCGCCTTTGGATCGGTACGTTTAATGGCATTTTTATATTGGATCGCAAAACTGGTGCTTATACAAATTATCAGTGGAATCAAAAAGATGCCCATTCGCTCAGTCATAACGTTGTTCAATCGGTTTGCCGCGACAGGCGGGGTAATATGTGGATTGGCACGATGAAGGGTTTGAATTTGTTTGATCCTATTCATAAGAGCTTTCGGAGATTTTATACTAAAACAGATGGGGCCCGGGGAATCGGTTTTATCCATAGTATTGTTGCTGCCGGCAACGAAGAA
>Ga0070684_100002973_pt1 | contig 12620 bp, 9 predicted proteins | sample KBSC723LmetaG_FD_65653 | JGI IMG/M metagenome (GOLD analysis project Ga0070684, IMG submission 65653) | Corn rhizosphere microbial communities from Kellogg Biological Station, Michigan, USA - KBS C7.2-3L metaG | ecosystem: Host-associated > Plants > Roots > Rhizosphere ...
CCGGCCGGCGCCGAGGAGGAAATGCAGGGCGAGGGCCGGCAGGCGGTGTTCGCCCCGGGCGCGCAGACGCTGTACACGCTGTACACCCACCAGCCCGACCACCAGCACACCCGGGACCTGCTCACCGGCGGCCGGAAGACCCCGGTGCACGCGTTCGTGCACACGCTCGACCTGCAGATCGGCTGGGCGTACTGCATCGACCTGCCGGACCCGTTCGGCCACGGCCCGGCCCAAGGCCACACGATCGCGATCGCCCCGGACGGCCGGCGGCTGTTCGTCGCCGACCGGACGAGCGGCAAGCTCGCCGTGGTGAACACCGCCGACCTGACCGTCACCAAGGTCGTCGCGATTCCCACTGGTACTGGCGGTGCCGGCTCGGCCGTGTCGCCGGACGGCGCGAAGCTGTACCTCGGCGGCGACTCGCGGGTCCACGTGATCGAGCTCGTTTCCTTCGCGGTCGAGAAGGCCTGGAACGTCGGGCGCGCCGTCCACGGCCTCGCGGTCAGCAAGGACGGGCAGCGGCTCCTCGTCGGGTACCCGGGTGGGGTCGCGTGGCGCCAGGCAGGTTCGGGGCTGGAGCAGGGACGACTCGCCGTGCCCGGCCTGACCCAACTCCTGCGGGCAATCTGACCTCGCAGACCGATATGTGTTTGGAGAACGTGATGCGTGTCGGAGCATCATGATGCTCTGACACGCACAGCCTCCGATTTGGTGACGTCGGTCGATTCAGTCGGGCACTCGCGGCCACTGGCAGCCGCGAGTTCCGTAACCGCAGGAAGTGCCTAGTCCAGCTCGACGGTGGCCCGGACGTCACCCAGGCCCCGCGCAACGAGGAGCCGGCCACTGCCGCTCAGCCGTGACCAGCGTCCGGCCGCGGTGTCCCAGCGCCGCCACAGCCGGGCATCCAGCGACACCTCGACCGGCACCGTCTCGCCCGGTGCGGCCGGCACGGCCTGCCACCCAACCAGCCGGATCGGCTGGTCCGGCTCGACCGGCTGGAAGTACACCTGGACGACCTCGCGACTCGGCCGGGTCCCGGTGTTGGTGACGGTGACGGAAACCGTCGGCGCGTCGGCGTCCGGGCCCAGCTGAGCGTCTCCGTACTCCCACGTCGCGTACCCGAGACCGTGCCCGAGCCAGAACACCGGCGCCTCAGCGTGGCCGGCGAAGTGCCCGCGGTAGCCGATGTACGGGCCCTCGGTGTAGGTGACCGCCCCGTCGACCGGGGTGACCGACCAGGCCGGTGCCTGCCCGTCGCCCACCGGGAACGTGGTCACCAGGCGGCCGGCCGGCTCGATGTCGCCGAGCAGCGCGGCCGCGACGGCGTGGCCGCCTTCCTGCCCGGGCAGGCCGGCCCACAGCACCGCGTCGACCGCGTCCAGCCACGGCATGAGGATCGGGGTCGCGGCGTTGACCACGACGACCGTCCGCTCGGCCGCCGCGGCAACCGCGCTGACGAGAACGTCCTGCTCGCCCGGTAGGCGCAGGGTGGTCTTGTCGACGGCCTCGGTCTCCTGCTCCTCGGTGAGGCCGACCACGACGACGGCCACGTCCGCGCGGGCGGCAGCCGCCGCCGCGTCGGCGATGACCGAAGCGCTGTCGCGGGGCGCGGTCCGGGCGATCAGGCCGTACTGCCCGACGCCGGACAGCGCGTTGCCGTCGTCGCCCGGCGTCCCCAGGGAGACCGTCGCCTCGATCAGCGAGCCGTCGGTGACGTGCACGATGCTGGTCTGCGTCGGCGGGGCGAGGATTTCCTCGCCGAACCCAGCCCCCGAGGTCGCCAATGCAAAACCAAGTGACCGGCCGCCGACCTTCAGCTGCCACGAACCGGCACCGATGGCGCCGACTTCGACCGCACCGGTGACGTTGACCCGCGCCCGGAAGCGGATGCTCGCGACGGTGGCGTCGAAGTCGTCGTCGAAGCCGACGATCGTGGTGGCGCCGGGGCAGTGCCGGTCCTCGATAACTGCTCCGGATGGGTCCAGCAACGTGGCGACGACGCCGGCCGTGCTCCGCTCGGGTTCGGTGAGGAACCCGCCGCGAGCCGGCACCGGCCGGTTGCGCACCTCCACGCCGTCCGTGACCGTCACGGCGGCGGCGCCGAGCCGTTCGGCGAGCCCTTCGGCGACGCTGATCTGGTACGGCGGGTTGACCTGCGCCGAGCCGCCGCCCATGTCGATGGTCTCGATCGCATGCCGGCCGATCAACGCGACCGTCGCCTTTGGCGCGAGCGGCAGCGTGGCCTCGCGGTTGGTCAGCACGGTGATGCCCTGCGCGGCCAGCCGCGTCAGCTGCGAACGCCGCAAGGGGCTGTCCGGGGCCGGGAGGTCATGCGGGTAGTCGCGCGGCTTGCCCAGCGCGCCGACCCGGTCGGCCAGGCGCAGAAAGCGGCACAGGTGGTCGTCGATCGTTGAGTCGCTCACAGCGCCGGACGAGACCGCCTGCACCAGGGCCTCGCCCCACGGTCCGTCGGGGCCGGGCATGACCAGGTCGAGCCCGCCATTGGCGGCCGGGGCCGCCGTCTTGGTGGCGAACCAGTCCGACATGATCAGCCCGTCGTACCCCCATTCGCCCTTGACGATCTCGTTGTTGACGTGCTGCTGCTCGGTGGCGGCCACGCCGTTGACGTCGTTGTAGGCGGCCATCATCGACCACGCGCCGGCCCCGGCGGCGATCTCGAAGGGCAGCAGGTAGAGCTCGCGCAGGGTGGCCTCGTCGACCACGCTGTTCATGGTGTTGCGGTTGGTCTCGGACTCGTTGGCCACCAGGTGCTTGAGGCAGGCGCCGACGCCGCTGTCCTGCAGCCCGCGGACGTAGGCGGCGGCCAGCTTGCCGGTCAGCAGCGGGTCTTCCGAGTACGCCTCGAACAGCCGGCCACCCAGAAGCGAACGGTGCAGGTTGATCGTCGGCCCGAGGACGACGTGGATCTGTTGTGCCATCGCCTCTTCGGCGAGCAGTTGGCCGACTTCGTACGCGGTGTGCTCACTCCAGGCCGCGGCCAGAAGCGTGGCGTTGGGCAGCAGCGCGACGGTGCGGCCGCCGGCGAATTTGAGCCCGCGAACCCCGGTGGGCCCGTCGGAGAGGCGGACCTCGCCGAGCCCGATGGTCTCGTTCGGGGCCAGCGTGAACGCGGTCGCGCCGGTCAGCAGGGCGATCTTGGTGCGCAGGCCGAGCTTGTCGATGAGATCGGTGTACTGATCATGCATGGCGGAAGTACCGAACCTTCTTGACGGGGATGATGGCGAGCGCGCCGAGGAACGTCAGCGCGTCCTCGGGATTGGGCAGCGCAGCCAGCACCAAGGCCCAAGGTCTATTACTCGTGTAAGTGGCACGTGTAACTTGCGCGTGTCAGTAAGCTAGCGGCAGACATACGACGTTGACAAGAGTTTCGATGAGGATCACGTACTGATGAGTAGCGCTCGGCTCCGCCGCGTGACCAGCGCGGATGTCGCGCGGGAGGCCGGGCTGTCCAGGGCGACGGTGAGCTATGTGCTCAACGACACCCCGCACCAGAAGATCCCCGCGGAGACTCGGCAACGGGTACTGGCCGCCGCCACCCGCCTCGGCTACGCACCCTCCGCCGCCGCTCGGGCGCTGCGCAGCGGCCGGTCGGAACTGGTCCTCTGCCTCCTGCCCGACTGGCCGATGGGTTCGCAGGTCGGCGAGATGCTGGAGAACCTGTCGACGTCGCTCGCCCAGTACGGGCTGACGTTCGTGGTACACCCTCGAGCCGGCGCCGGGCGGCCCATCGCCGAGCTGTGGAAGGCGGTGACCCCGGCCGCCGTGCTCGCCTTCGACGAACTGGCCGAGGAGGACGCGGCGGCCATCCGCGCGGCCGGCGTAGCCGAGGTCATGGTGCTGCTCGGGCGGTCCCGCCAGGGGCGACGCGAGCTCGAGATGCCCCAGCAGCGCACCGGCCGGCTGCAGGTCGAGCACCTGGCCGCCACCGGCCACCTTCAGCTCGGCTACGCCTACCCGGACGACGCCCGGCTGCGCGTCTTCGCCGAGGCGCGCCTCGAGGGCGTGCGGGTCGCGTGCGCCGATCTCGGCCTCGACGAGCCTTCGGTGCAGACCGTCGCACTCGACGCCGAGTCCGCGGCCGCCGCCGTGGACAAGTGGCGCTGCGCCGAGCGGCCGGCCACCGCGATCTGCGCCTACAACGACGAGGTCGCGCTGGCCGTGCTGGCCGGGATGCGCCGCCTTTCGTTGGTCGCCCCCACCGATCTCGCGGTCATCGGGGTCGACGACATCCCGACCGCGCGGCTCGCGGCGCCGCCGCTGACCACGATCATCACCGACTGGTCGGCCGTCGCGCGGCACCTCGCGGCGACCATTGTGGCCGCGCTGGCCGGTGAAGCCGAACCACCCCGGCCCGGCTCGGACATCATGGACGTCGTGCGCCGCGAATCGGCCTGACGAAAGGACGGCGATGGGTCTTCTCTTCGCGCCGGTGTCGGTGCACCGCGATGACTTACCAGATGGTTCCGCCGTGCGCAGCAATGACGAGCCGCCCCCGGAAGTCATCACGCCGGCGAGCTGAGCCACAGCGTCAGTTCGGGCCGGTTGGTCCCGTGAAGTCGGTGCGCAGCGCGCGTCCCTCTTCGCTGTCCGGGTCCGGATCGCCGTCGGAGTGCGGACGAGTCCCGGCACCGCCGGCGAGGTCGGCGTCATCCTGACCGTCCTCCGCCGACCGCGCCACGGCCTGGACCAGATCGGCCAGGGGAAGGCGCTCCTCGTCCCGCCAGACGCCTTCGGTGTTGTCGTCCTGTGTCGGCATGTGATGACCGCTACCCGGTACACCGTCGCGCAAACGGAGGTGTCATCGCTCTCGGGCGGGGTAGCGGAGGGGCATGCGTAGCGACGACTTCCCGAACCCGGTGTCCGACCCGGAAAGCGGCGGCCTTCCCGACACCGCCGACGACGACTCGACCGCGCGGGACGACGTCGACACCGGCCGGGCGGCGGACGGGCCCGACCCCGCCCAGCTGCCGCTGGACCGCGACGACCGTCCGCTGGCGGTCGACCGCTACGGCACCACGCCCGAGGAAGCCCGCGAGGGCGAGCCGATGGACCTCAAGCTCGCCCAGGAACGGCCGGACCCGGCGCTGCAGGAGGTGGGCGAGCGGCCGGACACCGTGGCCTCACCCATCGCCGCGGAGTCGTTCGATCCGGACCCGCTCGGCGAGGAGACCGACGCCGTCGACCCCGGCACGACGCTGGACGAGGCGCCGGTCGAGCCGGACCGCGACTCGCCGGTCTCCATGTACGACACCGGTATCGGCGGCCGCGACGGCACCGTCGGCCGGATCGTCGAGCCCGACCAGGGCGTCGGCGAGGACACCGAGGCGGATGCCGTCGCCTATGACGCCGGCGCCGCGGGTGGCGGCGCCACCGCTGAGGAGGCGGCACTGCACGAGATCCCCGGAACCTGAGCGCAGCGCCGGGGCACTTGGCGCGGCCGACCTCGTCGTCACACTCCCCCTGGACGGCGGGCCACCTCCAGCGAAACCCGGTGGCGACGGCCGTGAACGAGGGTCGATGATGCAGGCGTGCCACCCGACGAGATCGCCTGCGACGAGTCGGGCTGGGAGGGCGCCAACCTCGTGGCCGGCAACTCGGACGTCATCGCCTACGCCAGCGTGCGGCTCAGTGTCGAGGCGGCCGCGGACTGCCTGCGCGAGCTCAGCGGTTGCGCGGAGCCCGGGACGCGGGAGCTCAAGGCGTCGCACGTGCTTCGCGCGGCCGGCCGGTCGACGGTGACGAGCCTGCTCGGCCCGGCCGGCCCGCTGCACGGCAACGCCTTGGTCCACCTGACCGACAAGGCCTACTTCGTCGTCGGCCGGGTCGTCGACCTCCTGCTCGGGCAGTCCGCCGACACAGCGAGCGCCGGCCTTGTCGTCGACCGGCGGTTGACCGGGCTCGCGATCAGGCTCACCCGGGAAGGACCCGAAGCGTTCGGGCCCGAGCGGTGGCAGGCCTTCCTGGTGGCCGCCAATGCCTTTCTGCGTACGTGGAAGCCTCGGCACGTGCGGGAGCCGGTGGACCGGTTCATCGACCTTGTCGAGGCGCTCGCCGAACGCGACGGAGGAGCACTGCTTGATGAGCTGCGGCACGCCAGATCGGTTGCCCACCGGGCGCGGGCGCAGCTCATCGAGCACCATGTCGTGCAACCCGTTGCCGAACCGCTGATCCCCGCGCTCGCCCGGACCATCCTGCACTGGAGCCGGGGCGGCCGGGCGGACGTCTCGATCGTGCACGACGAGCAGTCCGCCCTGACCCAGCGGCGCATCCGGCGGCTCGAGCGGCAGCTCCTGCCACCGGGCCGAGTTCTGCGCTTCCGGCAGGTGGACTCCCGCACCGATCCGCGCGTACAGGTGGCCGATGTGCTGGCCGGACTCGCCCGCCGGCTGGCGGCCGCCGAGATGCACGGCCGGGGCGACGCCGAACTCTGCGGGTTGCTGCGCGCCCACGTCGACCCGGCCTCGCGCTGGTGCGACGAGGCTATGTGGGCAGGAAGTCCAGCAGGAGCTTGTTGAGCCGCTCGGGCGCCTCAAGCGGTATCCAGTGGCCGGCGTCGTCGATGCGTTCGTACCGCCACGGGCCGGTGACGTACCGGTGTGAGTTGAGCATGCCCGCCTCGACGAGCGCCATGTCGCCGGCGCTCCAGACGCCCATCGTGGGGGCGGCGACCGGAGGCAGCGGCGGGGGCGGCGAAAACAGCGCCTCGGCGGTCAGATTCGCGCGGTACGGGCCGAGGCTCGCGGTCAGCGCGGCCGGATCGGACAGCCGCTGGACGACCGGCTCGACGTCCGGATGCGCCGACCACTCGCGCAGGTTGCCGAAGTTGTCATCCGACAGCCAGCGTTCGGCCACCCCGGCGAACTGGAACAGCAGCATGTACCAGGACTTCTCGCGCTGCTGCCAGCCGGCCGTGCGAAACGCGGCGGGGTGGCCGACCGACAGCGCGGTCAGCGACGCGACACGGTCGCCGGCCAACGCGGCCGTCAGCCAGCCGACGGCGGCGCCCCAGTCGTGGCCAACCAGGTGCGCCCGCTGGATGTCGAGCGCGTCGAGTATCGCGACCACATCGCCGACCAGGATCGGCACGGCGTACGCGGCCACCTCGGCCGGCTTGCCGGAGGCGCCGAAGCCGCGCAGGTCCGGCACGATCACGCGGTACCCGGCGGCGGCGAGGGCCGGGACCTGGTGACGCCACAGGTCGCCGTCGTCCGGCCAGCCGTGCAGCAGCACCACCGGGGTACCGGTGCCGGTCTCGCGGACGTGCAGGGCGACACCGTCGTTGGTGACCAACATCAGCGGATCCTCTCCAGCAGCTGGGCCCGCGTTGCTCCGGGCAACGGGTACTGCGGTACATCGGCGCCGTACGCCGCGACGCGCTCGGCCACCCCGGGGGCCGCGAACACCTCGCCCGGCAGCGCGATGAAGGCGCCGATCGAGGTGAAGGCGCGGGCCAGCTCGGGATCGTGGAGGCTCGCCGCCGCGAGGGCCTTGCCGGCCTGCCAGCGCGGGTCGTCCGGCCGGTACGGCTGACCGGCGACGTCCGCGTCGATCTCGGCCAGCCGGTGCCGGTCGAACCACAGCGTCATCTGATACAGCGGCTCGATCACCTTCGCGGTGGCCTCGTCGAACCGGCGGGCCAGCTTGTCGTGGTCGTCCGGGTCGGTCTCACGCAGCAGGTCGCGCAGGAGGCACCCGTGGATGACGGCCATTGACGCCCCGCGCCCGAGCGACGGGTTGGTCGCCGCGCACGAGTCGCCGACCGCCACCACGCCGGTGGCCACCGGGACGCCGTCGACCACCAGGCGCCGGTACCGGTCCTCGATGCCGGCCATCACGTCGATTCCGGAGATCGGCTCGCCCTCGGCCCAGTGCGCCGCCAGCGGGTACCCGGCGATCGCGGCGTGCCACCGGTCCGGATCGCGCAGCGCACGCAACGCCTTGTCGCGGGCGCTCGTGGTGATCACGACGCTCCACGTCGGACCGTCGGCCGGCAGGGTGAGCACCGACACCGAGTCGTAGTGCTGCAGATTGCTGGCCAAGGCCGCCGGCTGCTCGCCGGTACGCGAGCGGAAATGCCGGCCGTAGTAGACGAAGCCGGAATCGGCGCGCTGCTCGGCGCCCGGCCGGATGCCGGCCGCGCGCAGCCAGGCGGGCAGGGCCGAGCGCCGGCCGCCGCAGTCGACCGCAAGGTCCGCCCGGACGGTCCGGCCATCGGCCGTGAGCACGCCGGTCACCCGCGGGACCGCATCGGCAACGGTCGTCACGCCGGTGACCGTGACACCGCGACGGATGCGCACCCCGGCCGTCTCCGCGACCCGAGCGAGCGCGGCCTCAAGGACCGGGCGTCGGGCGGTGACCGTGTCGAACCGGTCGTCGTCCGGCCGCAGCGGGCCACGCCGCTCCTCGGGCAGTGCCTCCAGGACGTTGAGCGACCGGGCCCCGGCCGCCTCGAGGGACGGCTGGATGTCCGGCAACTCGGCCCGCAGCTGCGCCCACCACCGGGGCAGCATGAAGTGCGGCAGGCGGAACTGGTTGACGCCGCGTCGCTGCCATTCGCGCCACGCCTCGTCGGCGCGCTCGGGCGGCGGTGGTTCGGCCGGGTCACGTTCGAGCACGGTCACCTGGTGCCCGTCACGGGCGAGCAACGTACCGGTGGTCAGGCCGGCGAGGCCGGCCCCGAGAATCAGGATGTGCGCCATGCGCGAAGGATGAGCGCGCGGGCTGCTCACTCTCCAGGTCAGCGGGTGCTCAATCGGTGCCCATTCGCTGATGCGCGGCGGTGCCGATCTCCATCGACCACAGCAACTCGGTCGCCGCGTCGACGGCTTTGGCCAGGTAGCGGCGGTAGGTGCTGAACGGCAGCCCCAGCACCTCGGCGGCGGCCTCCTGGCTGGGCGCCGGCCGCAGATATGTCCGGTTGAGGACGGCCCGCAGCTGCTCACCCTTCGGGTCGTCGCCGAGCCGGTCGATCACCGCGATGAGGCACGCTCGCACGGCGGCCGGGTCGGCGCCGAGCGCCGAGCCGACCAGCGGGTTGCCGGTCAGGCCCTCAGGCTGGTGGAGCTGGCGCAGCGCCAGCCGCACCGCGGCCCCGAACGCGTCGCGGGACAGCGGCGGCGGGAGCAGGGCTGACTCCGGTGGCGGGCCGGTGCCGCCGCCGTACTCGCGGTCGTTCATCATGTCCCACCAACGATCCGGCGGGAAGCGCCGCCAGTCGTGCCCGTAGGCGACGTTGGTCAGGCCGTCGACGCGGACCTCGACGAGCGGGCGGAACCCGAGGTAGTCGAAGAACGGCGTCCAGAACTCGGGGTCGACCGACACCACGAACGACCACGCGAGCGGCTCGATGCACCAGTTGATGATCGACGTGACCGAGCCGGCCAGCGCGGCATAACGGTCGCGCTGGTAGTCCTGCGTCCCGCCGAAGAAGCGAGCGATCTCCACCCGCTCGCCGGGCCGCGTGGGCGCCGAGCGCTCGACATGCTCGAGGATCGCCCGGACCACGGGATCCTGATCTTCAAGCATCGAGCCGCTCGGGCTGAAGATGTGGTAGGCGAAGGCGACGATGCCCTCTTCGGCGCGCACCACGTCGAGGTGGTCGGGCTGGTCGGCGAACCAGCGCTCGGCCAGATCCGCGGCGACGGCGCTCTCGCCGCGCTCGATCAACGAGACCAGGGCGGCACACTCCCCCGGCCGGGCCGGGACGACGCTGGCGGCGCCGTGCGTGCGCAAGATCCGGTACACCGGCGCGAGCGGGCCGTGGCGATGCAGGTAGGCCAGGTGCTGGGCGAGCAGCTGGCGATCGAGCCCGGCGGTGCCGCGGATGCCGGCGATCACGTGGTCGTGGATGATCCGGTGCATCGACCGGTAGCGGCCGGGAAAGCGGTGTTCGAACTCGGCCTCGAGCACGTCGCGGGTCAGGTCGTGCGGGGTCAGCCCGCCCGGCCGGATGGCCACGAAAGGCCGCCGGCGCAGCCAGGCCCACACCTCCGGGGCGGCGCCGCCAACGGTTTCGCGCAGGAGATCCTCGGTGGTCAGCCAGGCCCGCGCACAGGTCGCGAGGCCCAGGACGTGCGCCTCGGTCGGCGCGTCGCGCAGCACCGACTCGAGCAGTGCGGGGATCAGATCGGGCACCTCCGCGAAGGTCTCCGGCACCGTGCCGCAGCGGGCGACGTCGGCGAGCAGCGCGAGCGCCAGTGGATGGCCTTGGCCCAGCCGCCGCAGCCGGAGCCGGTCGGCCTCGGCCACGCCGGCCCGCGTCAGCAGCTCCTCACTGTCGGCGTCGTCAAGATGGGCCAGCGGCTGGACGGCGACGACCTGCCGCCAGCCCGGGTCGGCCCGCCAGGCCGGCGCCGGCGGATCCCGCCCGGCCAGCACCATCACCGTGGGCTCGGGCAGGGCCGGGATCAGGTCGGTGCGCAGCCAGCCGTCGAGCGCGGCCAGCTGCTCGTATCCGTCGACCAGGAGAACGGCCGCCCCGCCGCCGAGTGCCTCGGTGAACCCGTCCGGTGACGGGTCGATCTCGCGGCCGTCGAGCAGGACGACGGCGCGGCCGGCCTCGTGGGCACGGGCGCGCATCTCGAGCAGCAGGGTGGTCTTGCCGATGCCGCCCGGACCGTGCACGAAAAGCACCCGATGGGCGGCGTGACCGGCGATGGCTTCGCCGAAGCGGCGCAGCTCGTCCCGGCGTCCGACGAATGCTCCCCGTCGGGCGCTGTCAAGAAGATCACCGAGCCGGGCCGGACCCACGTCAACAGTCTTGACCGGCGAGCCGACCGCGTACAGACCCGCCGTCCGGCAGTCGCGGAAAGTTACGCCGGCCGCGGCCGCTGTTGCCTAAGGTTTGCGGCCCACGCCGCCGAACGCGTCGAGCTCCTTGACCTCGTCACCGGGATCCGGCCGCCACAGCGGGCACGACACGACCCCCGGCTCGACGAGGTCCAGCCCGGCGAAGAAGCTGGCGATCTCGTCCGGGGTCCGCAGCGTGTAGGGCACCGCACCGGTGTCGTTGTAGCCGTCCTGGGCCTCCTCGAGCGCCTCGCCGGCGACCACCTTGGTCCCGTCGTTGATCGACAGGTAGCTGCCCGACACGAGACCGCCCATCAGCCGCGACACGATGCTTCGGGCCTCGCCGGTGTCGGGCACATGGCCGAGGATGCCACTGAGGATCAGCGCCACCGGCTGGTTGAAGTCGAGCGTCTTGGCCGCCGCGGTCAAGATCTGCTCCGGCTCGTGCAGGTCGGCGTCGATGTAGTCGGTGGCCCCTTCCGGCGAGCCCACCAGCAACGCCCGCGCGTGCACCAGCACGAGGGGATCGTTGTCGACGTAGACGATCCGCGAGGCCGGCGCCACTGCCTGCGCGACCTGGTGGGTGTTGTCGGACGTCGGCAAGCCGGTGCCGACATCCAGGAACTGCCGCACACCCGCCTCACCCGCCAGATAACGCACGGTTCGGGCCAGGAAGCTCCGCGAGGCGCGGGCCATGTCGACCACGCCCGGGAAGACCTTGATGTACTCGTCGCCGGCCGCGCGGTCGACGGCGAAGTTGTCCTTGCCGCCCAGCCAGTAGTTCCAGATCCGGGCCGAATGCGGAATCGTGGTGTCGAGTTTCGACGACAGCGGCTCGTCGGAGGATGGGTCGCTCACGGCCACATTGTGGCCGACTGTGACCGCTGTCCGCAATCGACGGTTTCCACACCGTCGATGCCTGGCCGGTCGATTCATCCGCCTCGGTCGGTGACGATCAGCTCCCGGGCAGCGCCGTGAGGCACTCCGGCCGGCGCTCGTCACTCGGTCTCCTGTCAGTCGGTAGCCTGGCGGCGTGCGTCCAGCTCCGCGCCTGTTCGGCATCAGCGCGACCGCGGCCGACCGGGTCGCGGTGCTGCGGCGTGGGCCCAGCAACTGGACCCATGTCGGGTTGTGGGATGTGGCGTCGCCCCGGTTTCACTCCGGGGCGTGGCTGAGCGGCACCTTGTATCCGCAACGCTGCGACGTGTCGCCGGACGGCCGCTACCTGTGCTACTTCGCGCTGAACGGAGGCACCAGGTGGAAGGCCGGTGACACCTACATCGCCGTGTCGCGGCTGCCCTGGCTGACCGCGTTGGTCGCGTGGGGCACCCAGGGCACCTACAGCCGAGGCGCGTACTTCGTCGACGACCCGTCCCGCCATGAGCTGGGCAAGCCCGACGAGGGCGCGGTCGGGCGGCTGCGCAACGAGTACGGGCTGGTTTTCCCGAGCGGGCCGGTGACGTTCGCGGTCGAACGACGGCGCGGCTGGACGGAGACGCCGGATTCGGTACCGCGCACCGACACCTGGGACGAGCGGCGCGCCGACACGGTGCGGGTCGGGCGGCCCCGACCGGGCCGGCGCGGCAACATGTGGCTCGTCGTGGGGGGCGGATACGCGGCCTTCCGCGCCGGGGGCCTCAAGCGGTACCGGCCGCCGGCGTACGAGTTGCGCGACGGCCCGGATGGCCCGGTCCTGACCCAGCTCGACGACGTGCAGTGGGCGGACTGGGCCCGCGACGGGCGGCTGCTCGTCGCCACGACCGATGGACGGCTGCAGATCCGCGACGGCTCGACCGGCGCGGTCCGGTGGG
>Ga0070684_100002979_pt1 | contig 12605 bp, 11 predicted proteins | sample KBSC723LmetaG_FD_65653 | JGI IMG/M metagenome (GOLD analysis project Ga0070684, IMG submission 65653) | Corn rhizosphere microbial communities from Kellogg Biological Station, Michigan, USA - KBS C7.2-3L metaG | ecosystem: Host-associated > Plants > Roots > Rhizosphere ...
CCGCCTGTCGAGCCGCGGATCATGAAAGCGATCCCGGTGCACGCGCAGGAAAACCGGAGTCACCAGGATTCCGCCAAACAAGGAACTGGATCCTCAGCGCAGAAATCGCGCGCTGCTTCTGCGCCTCCTGCCAGGGCAATTCGTAACCAACAAAAGAAAGCCGAATAAAAAATGCGGAACAATAGTTTGATGGTCGGTCTCGAGATTGGAACCTCCAAGATCTGCGTGGTCGTCGGAGAAAGCCGACCTGATGGAACGCTGAAAATCCTGGGTGTAGGCCAGGCGCCATCGCGCGGCGTGCGCAAGGGCGAGATTGTTGATTTTGAAACGGCAATGAAATGCGTGCACGAAGCAGTTGTCGATGCCGAACAGAAAAGCGACGTGATGATCAAGAGTGTTTACATCGCTATCGCCGGATCACATTTGCACAGCTTTAACAATCGCGGATGCGTCATGCTGCCAGAGGAGCGCGATGAAATTGAAGAGCAGGACGTGGAGGACGTAAAAATTAATGCGCGTGAAGTGAGCATTCCTGCGCAAAACGCATTCCTGCATTCAATCATTCAACATTATCAGGTCGACGGACAACAGGGCGTGCTGAACCCGGCCGGCATGTTTGGGCAAAAACTGGAAGCCGATTTTCACATCATCCACGGAGTGCGCACCAGGATTCAAAACACCATTCGATGCGTGAAAGAACTGCCGCTGGATGTGGATGACGTGGTTTTCAGTGGTTTGGCTTCAGCACAGGTTGTGCTGACCCAACAGGAAAAGGATCTCGGCGCGCTGGTGATCGATATCGGCGGAGGAACGACTGATTACGTGTTGTATTCTGAAGGCGCGGTGCGACAAAGCGGTTGTCTGGCTGTGGGCGGCGACCACATCACCAACGATATCTCCATGGGTCTGCGCATCCCGATGGCGCGCGCGGAGAAATTAAAGATCGAAGAGGGCGGCTGCGTTCTCGGAAATTGTTTGCCGGGCGAAATGATTTTGCTGAAGGACGATTCCGGTTTTGCAGGAAAAGAGATCGAGCGCGAAACACTGAACACCATCATTCATTTGCGCATGCGCGAAGCGTTTGAGTTGCTCAAACGCAGACTCGATGAGGAACCATATCTCGGCTATCTGGGCGCCGGCATTTTCATTACTGGCGGCTGCAGTCTTTTGAGCGGAATCGATTATCTCGCATCGGAGATTTTCGAAATACCGGCCAATCTGACGCACGCGCAAGCAGCTTGGGGTGTGACGTCCGCAGTGGAAAATCCCCAGTTTTCTACCGCCATTGGCTTGGTCAAGTTCGCGCAAGTCATGCACACCGACCGGCCGGCGCGAGGACTCGGCCGCTTTATTGGAAGAATTTTCAGCGGAAACCGATGAAGAGGAAGCACCAACCTGCAATATCCAAGCACCAGAGAAGTTCCAAGGCTCAGGCCGACAAAGGAACGGGCGCGCATCCTTTCGTGCTCACTTATCCTTTTGTCGCCAGCACGTCCCTGCTTTTGAACGAGATTCCTGACGGTACAGCCGCGTTGAAACACCCGTTCGACCTCGAGGAGCGTACGGCGAAATTTGGAGAAGCGATCGTACGTTTTTCAAAAAAAATCCCACGTGATCCCGCCAACAACCGTTTGATCGATCAGCTGGTGGGCTCTAGCACAAGTGTTGGCGGCAATTACTGCGAAGCCAATGAGGGCGTTTCGAAGAGAGACTTTCACCATATAATCTCTCGTTGCGTTAAAGAATCGAAGGAAGCTAAATTTTTCCTTCGGATGATTGCTGCTTCTGAACCGCAGCTCGCGGCCGAGGCGCGCGAACACTACCGCGAGGCCAAAGAGTTACATCTGATTTTTGCTAGCATCTTTCGTAAAACTAAAGGCCAGCCTTCGTACGGAGGCCGGCGGCAATCACAATCGAAAGTTGAAGGTTAGAGTTTCTTTGGATGTTTGGAATTGGAGGTTGGTGATTAAAATATGATTCAGCTTAACAAAAACTACAGTCTTCCAGAACGTTTGGCAGAGTTTATCCCGATCAAAATCGTTAGCGTGGGTGGAGCGGGCTTAAACGCGCTCGATCGCATCGTCCTTGATGGATTGGAGAGAGCGGATGTTGTCGCCATCAACACCGATGTAAATTCGCTGACGAGTTCAGTTGCGACGCGCAAAGTGCAACTGGGCCGTAGTGTGTCGCGTGGTTTGGGTGCGGGCGGCGATCCTGATGTCGGTTACCAGGCAGCCTTGGAATCAGCCGATGAAATTCGCGAAGCCCTGGCAGATGCGAGTGTGATTTTCATTTGTGCAGGGCTCGGTGGAGGAACGGGATCAGGCGCGGCGCCGTACATTGCACAAGCGGCCCGTGAAGCCGGAGCGCTGGTCATCGCTTTTGCTACTCTTCCATTTGGATTTGAAGGCAAACGGCGAAACGTGCAGGCGCGCGAGGCGCTAGTGCGGCTCAGCGAATTTGCCCACGCGGTAGTCTGTTTCGACAACGATCGAATGGGCGATCTGAGTCCGCCGCAGGCGGGAATTCATCAGGCTTTCGCAATGGCGGATATCACCATTAGCCAAAGCGTCCGATCGATTGTGAACCTTATTCAGCAACCGGGACTCATTCGGATCGGCTTCGATGATTTGCTCGCGGCTTTGAACGCACGCAATAGCCGTTGCTTGTTTGGCTACGGCGAATCTGATTCGGACAATCGCGCACATGAAGCCCTCACGCAGGCTCTGAAAAATCCATTGATGGACCGTGGACGAATGCTGGCAGACGCAACGCACGTGCTGGTGCAGATAGCGGGCGGTCCCGGCATGACACTCTCCGAGGTCGAAATCCTGATGCAGGAACTCGGGCGTCACGTTAGCGATCAGACGCAAATTCTCTTTGGTGCAGCGGTGGACGCACGGTTGGGAGAGCGATTGAGCGTCACGATCATCAGCTCGCTCTCGGGAGAAGACGAAGCAGATTTATTGCAAGCGCCTCCCGCGGCGGACAATGCGTCTGCACCGTCTCCAGTTCGAGAACAATACCAGGCCGCGGCACCGGAACCTGAAATTCAACCGGAAGAATCGGCTGTCGAAGTTCAAACTGTCGAGGAAACAATCATATTGGAAGAACCTGCGGCAGCTGAAGCGGAATCCCCCGTCTCCAGCGAACCGACAGAGATACCGAGCCGCAACGGCGAGCCCGAGCACGCGACGATGACGCAGCAGGAGAAATCGGTGCCGTGGCCGGAGGAGAAAGAACCCGTTGAAAAGCCAGTGGCGCCGGCCAAGCAGGAAGTCCTGCAATTTGAACCCGTGACACGCGGTCGTTTTGAGAAAAGCGAACCGACAATCATTGAAGGCGAAGACCTCGACGTGCCCACTTATCTGCGGAAACGTGTCAAGGTGAAGTAACGTCGCTGTTAGCCGATGTCATCCCGCGCGAAGCGAAGCGCAGTCGAGGGATCCCGTGGAATTACGGAAGGGTTCCGCCACGGGATTCCTCGACGGCGCTCGGAATGACTGGATCTCACTTTTTCATCAACTCGAGCACGGCAGTCGTCATTCCGATAATGCCCGTGCGGATCGTTGGCTCGGGAACGGGTGCGAACTTACTTGAATGCAGCGTCGGCAATTCCTTCCCCTCTTTTTTGAACTGCGCGATTTTCGCTGGATCGACTGCGCCGAAGTGAAAATTGACCGCCGGAATGGAGTGGTCCGGCAGGCTGTATTCAGAAAAGTCTTCACCTCCCATCACGGGATCGATGATCTCGACATCTTGTTCGCCTAACGACTTTTTCCAAACAGCAACAAGCCGCTTCGTGAGTTCGGGATTGTTGTACATGGCAGGTGTTGCGAAATCTTTGGACACCGTTACAACGGGAGCCAGGTCCGGCGGTATTCCAGCGGCTGCCGCGCAGCCTTTTGCGATCCGATCGATATCTGCAAGCACGCGCTCCCGCACATCAGATTTATATGTGCGCACCGTAAGCTGCATCTTCACCTCATCCGGAATAATATTGTGTTTGGTTCCGCCGTGAATTGATCCCACGGTGATAACAACCGGATCGAGAGGATTATTTTCACGGCTTACAATGGTCTGCCAGGCGTTGATGATTTCCGCCGCGAGGACGATCGGATCCTTTGTCTTGTGCGGATATGCACCGTGTCCGCCCACGCCTCGGACGGTGACATCGACTGAATCAACATTTGCGGACGCATATCCTATGGTCACGGCAATGTGGCCGGCTTGAACGTCGGCTTTGTCATGAAAACCGAGGGCGAAATCCGGTTTTCCGAATCGGTCATAGAGTCCGTCCTTTAGTAACGCACGTGCGCCGGCACCAATCTCCTCTGCTGGCTGCGCGACGAACACGATCGTGCCGTGCCATTGGTCTTTTAATTTTGCCAACGCGCGGGCGATGCCGATGAACGCCGCCACATGTATGTCATGTCCGCAAGCATGCATGACATGGACGTCCTTACCTTCGTCGTTCTTGGCGACGACCTTGCTGGCATATGGCAATCCAGTTTCTTCCTCCACTGGCAATGCATCCATGTCGGTGCGCACAAGCACTGTCGGCCCGTCTCCATTCTTCATCACGCCGACCACGCCATAACCCTTGAGCTTGGAGTTTTCGTATTTTCCGAGATGCTCTGTGACCTCGCAGCCCGCTGCGCGTAATTCTTTTGCCACTAACGCTGCCGTTCGCTCCTCTTGTCCAGATAACTCCGGGTGAGTGTGCATGTCTTTGTACATCCCCAGCAAAGAGGGAAGCTCAGCATCAGCGAGCGATTGCGGCGTTTGTTGCGCCACAATGAGAGGCGCTATCCACATCCACAGCAACAAAATCAACAACGAACGAATCTTCATTCCGGACTTATATCCACAGATTTCGCAGATTCCGCACATTATTTTGTCATCCCGAGCGGAGCGAAGCGTAGTCGAGGGAGCCCGTAGCGAAAGCGTTGCGTATCGCAGCGGGATTCCTCGACTTCGCTCGGAATGACAGCACGTTAATATCGATGGAATTTGAGAAAAACACGCTGCTCTTCGGTGCGGACCCGACGCCGCGGATTGTAGCTGTTGAGTTGGGCGAGAGCGGCACCGTGCGGGTACATCGGCGGGAGACTGATGGTTCGACCGTTACCGACGTCGAGCCATTTCATCCGTTTGTGTGGGCCGACTCAGACGTTGTCGACCTCGGTATAGAGACTGAGAAACTCCAGGGCAATCTGAAGTACGGATGGCTGATCACACTCGATAGCTGGAAGGAATTAATTGCGCTTCGCAACGGACTTAAGAACGCAGGCCGCGATTTCTTTGCGTTAACCGATCCGATTCAGCACTACCTCACCGCTACAGGCCGCACCTTATTCAAGGATTTGCCTTTCGAGGAGCTGAAACGCATGGAACTAGAAGTGCTCGCTGCAGCCGGGGGCGGTGACCCCGCCCACAACGATCACATCATGAGCATCGCGCTCGCGGACAAGAGTGGCTGGGAGGAATTGATCGTTGTCGATCCGAACAACACAGAAGAATCCGAGCGAAACGCGATCAGACGACTCACCGCACTCATCAAAGAACGCGATCCGGATGTAATCGAAGGCCACGATCTATTCCGCGTGCATCTGCCGCTGCTTGTCGCCCGCGCGAAGAAGCTGAAGACCAAGCTCGATTGGGGACGCAGTGGCGGCTTTCTTCGCTCGCGCCCGTCACGGCTGCAAATCGCGGAGAAGACGATCGATTATCCAAAGTTCACAATCGATGGCCGCCATTTCCTCGACACATTTTTGCTGGCGCACTTTTACGACGTCGGGATGCGCTCTCTCGCGGGATTCGAACGGACGGATGTGGCTCGACATTTCGACCTGTGCGATAGCGAACAGCTTTCTGGACTTACAGGGAAGGAATTGGAACGCGTATACTTTGACGATTCAGAATTGTTCCAGCGACGCGCGCTGTGCGGTGTTCGTGAAACGCGCGCATTGTCGGATCTGCTAAGTCCGAGCTACTTCATTCAGGCGCAAATTTTTCCTTATAATTACCAGGACGTGATCGTGCGCGGCAACGCCACACGTATCAATGCACTGTTCCTGCGCGAATATTTTCGGCAACGCCATTCCATTCCCGAATTGCCGCTGCCGCGCGCATTCGAAGGCGGTTACACCGACATCTTCTTCACCGGTGTGGCGCGCAACGTCTGGCATTGCGACGTTGCTTCGCTTTATCCGTCTATCATGTTGCAGTTCGACTGCTTCCCGGCGACGGATGAACTGCAAATTTTCCGGCATCTACTCACCGATCTCCGTACTTTCCGGCTCGAAGCCAAAGCAAGAATGCGGGCGGAAAGAGATCCCGGCAGACAACACCATCTTCAGGCGCTGCAAAACACGTTCAAGATTCTCCTCAACAGCTTCTACGGTTACCTTGGATTCGCGCAGGGACATTTTGCCGACTTCGACGCCGCTGCCCGTGTAACCCAGATCGGACGCGATCTGTTGAAGAAGATGATCGACTGGCTTAACGCGCGGGGAGCGCATGTGATTGAGGTCGATACTGACGGAATTTATTTCGTGCCGCCCGACGAGATCGACATCGACAATTTGCAGAAAGATTTGGCCAAAGAATTGCCAGCCGGCATTGACGTTGAAATCGACGAACAGTTCGACGCGATGCTGAGTTATAAAGCAAAAAATTACGCGCTTCTCACAAAAGACGGCGACGTCATCATCAAAGGTGGCGCGCTGAAGTCCCGTGGACTCGAAAAATTCCAGCGCGTTTTTCTGGAGGAGATGATCAGGATGATCATGCAGTGCAAACCCGAAGCGATTGTCGATCTTCGGCACGACTTCGAACAAAAAATCCGTAATCGAGAATGGAAGATCGATATGCTGATGAAGAGCGACACGCTCCAGGATTCGCTCGACAAATATCGCGCTAAGATCGCAGGCTCAACGCGTAATCGCGCGGCGGCGTACGAACTCGCCCTGGCTAGTGGCCGCAACTACAGGCCGGGCGACCAGATCAGCTACTATATCAAGGCGACGCCGAAGAAGGTTCCTGCCTACGAAGCTGCCAAACTGGCGAGCGATTTCGATCCGCAAAACCGCGACGAAAACGTCGATTATTATGTGGCCAAGCTTGATGATCTTGTGAAAAAATTCACCGGTCTCAGCGGAGCGCCGTCAACTCCCAAGCAGGAAACGTTGGCGCTTTAGTTGCGAAACGGTTCGCTCGAAAAGGTAACGAGTTGGTAACCTTTGCGGGTTTGCTGAGAACTGCATTGCCTTCATGCTCTTGACGCATGATGGGTGAATCGCCTACAGCTCCGCGATTCTGCCTTGTGGCTCGCAGGGCTCGTCCCAGCAACGTCATGCGCGTTTCCCGACGGTGGCCCATCCATAGGTGAACCTATGGAAATTCTAGTCGTCGAAGATGAAGTTCGTCTGGCCCAGCATATCTCGCGCGCACTCACTGAAGCTGGCCATGAGCCCGTCATGGTCCACGACCGTGAAACCGCCTTGGGAAAGGCGGAGCTGAAGAGAATCTGGTCGAAAATGCAGTTAAATATAACATTCCTGGGGGCCGCATCCGGGTGGAAGCTCGAGCCGTCAATGGCGATGTGGAAATGACAATCGGCAACACAGGCGACGGTATCCCCAAAGGGCGCGCCGGCCTGCTATTCGAACGTTTTTACCGGGTGCGCGGCGGCGCACGTGTGCCAGGACATGGCCTGGGTCTGAGCATTGCGCGGGAGCTGGCTCGAGCGCATGGCGGCGACGTCGAGCTGGTCCATTCCGATGGGAGCTGGACAGAAATGCGGATGCGCCTTCCTCAGGTTGCCTAACAAGTGGCCTCGAGGAGCGTTGCGCGAGCTGCTCACGTCACTTTAGATATAAGAGACGGCGTGAGCGCAATCGCCTGCGACGTCGACCAGATTTTCACTTGAAACCAATGCAGTCGTGTCGCATTCAAGACGCATGAAACGAATGCGACTTCTATCTGTAGGTGGCGTTGCTCTCGCTCTGCTTTGGACAGCACATCCACTTTGTTACTCAGCTGAAACTGAACACGCCGACATCAAATCGGAAATAACAAAGCAGCACGATGAGGCGGTGAAGCGATTGCAGGATTGGATCGCGCAGGTTTCGATCGCGGCTGAGGACCGTGGCTATCCGGAGGGCGCGGAGTACATGGCGAAGCTCGCGCGCGACGCGGGATTTCAAAACGCGGTCGTAATCAAAACAGATGGCAAGCCCGGTGTGTTCGGCACGCTCGACGCCGGTGCGCCGAAAACGGTCGGGTTGTACTTCATGTACGATGTGAAACAGTTTGATCCATCCGAATGGTCATCACCGCCGACCGAAGCGCGAATCGTGGACAAACCGCCACTTGGAAAGGTGATAATCGGTCGTGGCGCGGTGAACCAGAAAGGACCGGAAGCAGCTTTTCTCGCTGCTCTGCACGCGATTCGCGGCGCGGGAAAAAAAATGCCGGTAAACCTGGTGTTGGTGGCCGAAGGCGAAGAGGAGATCGGTTCGCCGCACATTCCACAACTCGTCAGGCGACCCGAAGTGCTCGACGCGCTAAAGAACTGTGTCGGGGTATTCATGCCATTTGCGGCGCAGGACTTGGACGGAATCGTCACGGTGAACCTGGGTTCTAAAGGCGTTATCGAACTCGAGTTGGTTTCAAGCGGCGAAAAGTGGGGACGCGGTCCGGCAAAGGACATTCACTCCTCGCTCAAGGCGATGGTGGACAGCCCCGCATGGCATTTGATCAAAGGGCTGAACACACTCGTGTCCGACGACGGTAACGTGATTATGATCGACGACTATCCAAAGCCGCTTCCGCTGAGTGCGGAAGAAAAAACGATGATCGAAAACGTGTCGAAAACACGTAGTGAAGCCCTGGCGAAAAAACTATTCACCGTCCAACATTGGATCAACGATCTGCCTTGGGAGCAGGCAAACGAACGGCTCGAATCGCAACCGACTGTAAACATCGAAGGACTCGTTGGCGGCTACACCGGTCCCGGCGGCAAAACGGTTCTTCCGCATCGCGCGGTCGCGAAAATCGACATGCGACTCGTGCCTGATATGAAGGCGGGGGACGCGCTTGCCGCGTTGAGGGCCCACCTGGCGAAGCGCGGCTTCGGCGACATCGAAGTGAACATGACCGGTGGGTACGATCCCACAGCCACATCCAAAGATTCGGCATTGATCCAAGCGCAGTTAGCAACCTACAAAAAGTTCGGAATCGACGCGTTGCTCTGGCCGCGCAATGCCGGCTCGTATCCCGGTTACGTCTTCACTGGCGAACCGCTGAAGCTCGCGGCCGGACATTTCGGACTTGGCCACGGCAGCGGCGCACATGCGCCGGACGAATATTACGTCATCGAATCCACGAACCCGAAAATTCAAGACTTCGACGGGGCAACGATGTCGTTTGTTGAATACCTGTACGAATTAGCCAAGTAACAATGGGTGACAAATTGCCAGCTATTGTTCGTCCAGAAGAAGGCCGGGTGCTGCACGCCTTTGGGCAGGAAGTCACGATTCTCCTCGACGGTGAGCGCACCAACGGAAGACTGACGGCATGGATAAATGTGAATCCACCCGGTGATGGGCCGCCGCCGCATTACCATTCCACCGAAGATGAGACGTTCTACGTGCTGGACGGCCGCGCCGCATTTCTAGTGAACGATGAGTGGCACGAACTCGGCCCGGGTGGGTCAGCATTCATGCCGCACGGTTCCATTCACACGTTCAAAAACGTTGGCGATCAACCGTTGCGGATGTTGATTATGACCGTCCCTTCCGGTTTCGAAAAATTCTTTTGCCGCTGTCACGACGAATTTGCGAAGCCTGGTGGCCCAGACATGTCACGCGTAGATCAGATCAGCAAAGAACACGGAATCCATTTTCTTCAAGGCTAACAGGATTCCGAAGCGATTGAATCAGCAAGCCATGGCTGTGGATTGTCTCGTTGAATCCCGTAGATCGAAAGGCCTCTTGGATCGGCGCTGCTGGCAACAATAACATCAATCATCTTACCAAATTGTTCCGTGTGCCAGTGTCTGCGTACTTCCCACCATTGTTGCACGCCGGGACAAGCCACCAAATCGCTCATTGTTCTTTCGACCTTTCGCCATGCGGATTCGGTAAGGATACCGTCGCGGTGCGCAAAATACATTGCTTCGAAGTAGTTGACGAACCTGTTAAAGAACGCGCTAAATCTTAGCTTTGATACCGGATCGAGGTCGGTGAACGATTGCGCCCCGCGCAGATAAATCTCACTCAGTTCAGCGCTGTCGTGCAAAGCGTTGGTCATATCGCCCCACTGCACGGTCAGCGCGTTGACCGCCGAAACGCGCCGTTCCCTCGTTTGCGACCTGATTTGAATAGCAAGATAAATTATTGACGGGATGCCCACCAGCACAGCCGCCAGCTGGCCAATCGCGCCTAGCATTTGCCAGTTCATATGAATTTTCAGGATTCTGCGTGCAAATCATGAAGAAATTTGAGCATACGCAGCAAAGAAAACAAACGCGTTCGAAACGATTCCTTCACCTGAACCGTGACCGTCACTGTTGCAGCGCCAAAGACGATGAGCCGAAGCTGGTTTGGCGTTCAGTCAGCGTGGCAGTTGGCCGGAAAGGCCAGACGTTCCCAACCTACAGCAGCTTCGCCTCCAAATTAATTTGGGTGCCTGCTAAAGCGATCGAGACCGGACAGTTCTTTTTCGTCAGCTCGGCTTGTTCGCGGAATTTTGCTTCGTCAATGGAAGGCACCTCCGCTTCAGTCTTTAGATCAATTGTCGTGATCTTTGGACCACCGCCGACCATTTCCAGTTTCACGATTGCGGTCGTGCTGATTCGTTTCGCTGGATAACCCGCCTTTTCCAGATTTGCCGAGAACGCCATTGAGTAACAGCCTGCCTCGGCAGCGCCAATGAGTTCCTCCGGATTGGTTCCCTTCCCTTCTTCAAAGCGCGATGAAAAGGAATAAGGGCCTTCGAATACGCCGCTGCCGAGCTTCATTGTTCCCCTGCCCTGCTTCAGTGTGCCTTCCCATACTGCCGATCCAGTTCGTGTTGCCATTGTTTTATCTCCCTTTAATTGCTGTTGATTATGACTCTGCTCGCGCGCGCGCGAGTTGCAAGGAACGCGGGCCAGTCCGCCGCTCGGGCGATCTGGAGATCGTCCTCCCTGATGTGTGACTCAGGCAGCTTCTGGCGCGGCTGTGGTCGGCAAGCTTTGTTCGCGTTTTTCCTCGGCCAGCGCGCGTTGTTTGCGCCCTAGCCAGATGCTAAGAACGCACCAGATTGCTCCCAGCGGAACCGCGACCCACGAAATACCGGAGAGCCCCAGGCCTAACCACCGCATTAACGGATAGGACCACGCACCGATTTGGTCGCCCAGCCGGTAGCCGAACGTGTCGATCAAACTCTTCGCTTTGTATTTGTCTTCTCGCCGCAAGACCGTGAAGAGAACTTCGCGCGCCGGTCGAAGCAGGGCGAAGCCTGCGGCCCGCCGCAAAATTTGAAACGTCGCAAGGACCGTGAGAATAGGCGCAAAACCAATCGCGGCAAACCCGATCGCGCTCAAGAGTGGCATGAGCACCAGTGTGACTCCAACTCCAAACCACTTCATTAGACGGCCAGTGAGGAGAACCTGAATCAGCACGGTGATCGTGTTCACCGCGATATCGATGTTCGCCAGGAACGACGTGCGCGCTGCCCGATCGTGCAGTTGATGTCCCGCAAGATCAGATTGTTGAAAATATGCCCACGTGTTCGTGAGCGTGTAGATCATCAGAAAGACGGCGAGAGCAAGTAAGTAGGGAGATCGAGCGATATGCGTCGCGCCCTCCCAGAATTTGCCGCCGATTGGTTGCTCCTCGCTGCGGTTCTCTGCTGTAGCGAAGGATGTTGTCGTGCCGGGGAAGCTGTCAGCTTCCCCTACGGGCCGAAAATTGGTGGGAAATCGGCGCACGCATTGAGCCGCAATCTCTAACATGACTCCTGTGATGAGAAGGAAGAGTCCGGTGCTCAGTTTTCCAGCCAGCGAGCTTGTGACCAAACCTCCAACAATTCCGCCAATCGATCCGCCGACAGCAATAAATCCGAAAAGCCGTTTGGCTTGATCCGGCGTGAAAACGTCAGCCATGAACGACCAAAACATTGTTGTGGCGAAAAGGTTGAAGACGCTTACCCAGATGAAAAATATGGGGGCAAGGATCGTGCGCTCCTGCGCGGCTGGCATCCAGCGCATTAGGAGGAAGAAGACAAAAAGATTCGCGATGGCGAAACGGTACGCGATTGGAATAAAACGCCGCCGCGACATGCGCGCGACGATGGTGGCATACAGCGCGTTAGCGATCAGCATCCCGGTGAGCGTTCCGGTGTACATCCACGGTAGATTTTCAACACCGCGGTCGGCGCCGATTTCATCGCGGATTGGGCGGATGACGTAATACCCGCCGAGAACGACAAAGTTGAAAACGAACGCCAGGAGTAACGCGTGGAGTTCGTTAGGCTTTACGTCAACGATTTTCGCGAAAAGGTTTCTCATATGGCAGGGACGCCGCGCTGCGGCGTCCCGGACATCGCAGCGCGAT
>Ga0070684_100002980_pt1 | contig 12605 bp, 13 predicted proteins | sample KBSC723LmetaG_FD_65653 | JGI IMG/M metagenome (GOLD analysis project Ga0070684, IMG submission 65653) | Corn rhizosphere microbial communities from Kellogg Biological Station, Michigan, USA - KBS C7.2-3L metaG | ecosystem: Host-associated > Plants > Roots > Rhizosphere ...
TCCCATCTCACCGGCTGGTCGACGAACGACAACCAGTACACGACGGCCACCTCCATCACGGGCACGTGGAGCGGGTGGCGCAGCTTCGCCCCGGCCGGCACCAACACCTGCAACTCACAGAGCACGGCCATCCTGCCGGTGTCGGGCAGCGGCGGTACCAGCTATCTATTCCTGGGCGACCGCTGGAACCCGAACAACCTGGCCGACTCCCGCTACGTCTGGCAGCCGTTGACCATCAGCGGCACGACCGCCTCGATGACCTGCCAGTCCAGCTGGACCGTCGACACCGCGACCGGAACGGTAGGCTCGGGCGGCGCAGGTACCGGCCCCACGGTCCTCCGCGGCGTAGGCTCGAATCGCTGCCTGGACGTGCCGAACATGTCCACCACCAACGGCACGCAGGTCGTCATCTGGGACTGCAACGGCGGCACCAACCAGTCGTGGACGCCCACCGCGAGCAAACAGCTCACCGTGTACGGCACGAAGTGTCTCGAGGTGGCCGGCCAGTCGACGACGCCCGGCGCCGCCGCCCAGATCGCCGCCTGCACCGGCGCCACCAACCAGCAGTGGAACATCAACGCCAACGGCACCATCACCGGCGTGCAGTCCGGCCTGTGCCTGGACGTCACCGGCGCCGCGACAGCCAATGGCACCAAGGTCGAAATCTGGACCTGCAACGGCGGCACCAACCAGTCCTGGGCCCGCTCGTGACCGCCGCCGGCTTGATCATGGAGGTCCTGCTTTCGCCGGCCTGGTCTTCTGCGGGTAGATCGTCTCGTGCCGGGCCAGCATCGCGACGAACTCGCTGATCTTGCGCTCTCGGGTCTCCGCCCGCTTGACGGCATTGACCCGGTGGATGAGGGCGAAGCGGTTGGCCTGGGTAAGCACGTCGAACATGGCCCGGGCCGCCGGATCAGCGGCGATCGCGGCGATGAGGTCGGCCGGCACCTCAGCTTCCGAGGGCGGCGCGTAGGCGACGTCCCACCGCCCGTCTGCCTTCGCAGCTTCCACAGCGGCGCGGCCCAGGGGCAGCATCCGCCCCTGCGCCTCCAGCCGGGCCACATTGGCCACGTTCCGCTGCGACCAGGAACTGCGGGGCCGGCGCGGGGTGAATCGGATCCACGAGATCTCCTGATTCCCCTTGCGGGCCTGCCCGTCGATCCAGCCGAAGCACAATGCCTCGTCAACCGCCTGCTGCCAGGTCAGCGTGGTGACGGTGCCACCCTTTCTGGTCAGCGCCAGCCACACGCCGGTCGACGTGGCCGCGTTGCTCGACAACCACGCTCGCAGCGCCTCGGCGTCCGCGACGATCAACTCATCCAGCTCGGCTCCCGGCACACCAGCAGGCTAACCGCACGCCGGCGGCGGCCACCGGCCGGACGGGCCGGCAATGCCGGTGATCCAGCCGCGCACCCGTGGCGGGTCAGCCGCCGCCGGGCTTGGAGAAGTCGGTGGCGCCCACCACGTTGCCCTGCGCGTCCTTCGATACGCCCGTCGGAGGGCCGGTGACCCCAACCGCCCAGAAGATGCACGTCTGCGGATGGGCACTCCAGCGGGCCGACCCCGGCCGGCTGGCGTTCGCGCCCTGCATGGTCACGGTCGCGGCCGGGCCGACGTAGGTCCCGACGGTCACGGTCATGCCATCAAGCAGCTCGAAGGTGTGCACGCCGGCGTAGAACCCGATGTCGAACGGCGGTCGATGGTAGGTGCCCAGGACCGTCAGCTCCTTGACTGTCCCCGCGCCGTCGTCGCGGCCGGCGTGCAGGATGGCCGAGTTCTGGTCGCCGTCGAACCAGAACACCAGCTCGCCACCGGCGGCGAGGGTGAGGCCGGTGCGCATCCACTCGCCGATCCGGGCGGCGCTGTCGGCCCGGTTGAGGCTACCGTCGCTGCGCTGGATGCGCGCCGCGGTGCCGAGCACCGACCCGGCCGCGTCGCGGGCGGTGAAGACGGCGTCGGGTGTCGGGGCGCCGGCCGCGCCGGTCGGGGCCGCGCGGACCCCGTCGCGCTTGACCCAGAACAGTGTGGCGTCAGGCAGCTGCGGAAGGCGTCCGGTGCTCGCCGGCCGGCTCTTGCCGCCGATCGTCACCTCGATGCGGGCGTCGGCGCGGCCGAACACGCCATAGTCGATGATGCCGCCGCGGCGGTCGTCGAGCTCGAAGACGGTGCCGAACGCTCCGGGCTTCACCGCCGCGCCGCCGTCCAACTCGCGGAGCCGCCCGTTGTTCGGGTCGGACAATCCGGCTTCGACGCCGTTCATGGTGTCCCGGTAGAACAGCACCAGTTGCTCGCCGGTGCCGACGGACAGGCCGGTGGAGATCAACGGCTCGGACGGCGGGCCGACGGACGGATGCGGCACCATCGGCACGATCGTCGTCGCGCCCAGGCCGGTCGGCAACGGCGAGGGCGACGGCCCGGCCGGCTGCACGGCCACGAACGTCCCAACGGCGAAAACCGGGACCAATGTGGCGGCGACGGTGCCGATCACGTTGCGCAGGCGCCGCCGCACGGCACGCGTCCGGACCTGTTCGAAGGTCACCCGCGGCGCGAGGTCGCGGGTCTCGTCCGCCAACTCGCGGCGGAGGTCCTCAACGGTGTACATCATGACACCCCCTTCGTCTGGGCGAGCGGGGTCAGCCGCGGGTCGACCCGCAGCTTGCGCAACGCCCGCGCGTGAGCGCTCTTGACGGTGCCAAGCGCGACACCGAGCTCGTCGGCGGTCTGCTGCTCGGTGAGGTCCAGGTAGTACCGGCACACGACCACGGCTCGTTCGCGTCGTGAGAGCTGCTGCAGCGCCCGCACGACGCTGGTACGGGCCACCGCCGCCTCGGCCGGATCAGGCCCTTCCGCGCGCCGCTCCGGCACCTGCGGGGTCAGCCGTTCCCGCCGCAACCGGCGGCGCCACCAGTCGCTGTGCAGGTTGACCAGGACGCGCCGCGCGTACCCGTACCCGTCGCCGTCCACGATCCGGGGCCACGCCGTGTAGGTGCGCACCAGCGCGTGCTGCGTCAGCTCCTCCGCTTCCCCGGCGTCGTAGGTGAGCAGGTACGCGACCCGGTAGAGCCGGTGTGCGTTGCCCCTCATGAACGCCGCGAACTGCGCATCGTGCCCGCCGGCCCCGCCATCGTCCGCAGGTCTTCGCATGTTCCGTCGCCCCTCCGCCGTTCCGACACCCTTCCCTACTCCGCAGGAGCAGGAAAGGTTCCGCGCGGTGGGGAATTGTGCTGGGCCGGGCCTACAAGCGGTGCCTCGTGTAGGTGCTCGATCGGTCCTGACCGCTCGCGGCTCGATAGGCTGCCAGTCCGCGCTGCTCGTCACCGTTCCAGAAGTACAGCTCCTGGCCCGCCGGTACTCGTCCCTCGTAGCTGTTGTGGTCCAGGACGAGCCGGGCGTTCTTGGCGGCACCACCGGCCGGTGCGTCCCGGTAGAGCAGCACCGCCTCGGCGTTGGTCGACTCGATGATGTTGTGCGTGATCGACGTGTCGTGGACGTAGTACTGCAGGAGCACCTCGGGCGATCCATCGTTCAACGTGTTGTTGCCGCGCAGGACGTTGCCGGTGACGGTGACGTCGAACGCCTCACCCCGATCCTGGTCGTACCCGCCGATGGCCAGGCCGGTGTAGCGGCTGCGCGTCACCGTGTTGCCGGTCACCCGGATGGCGTTCGTGCGGCCCTGGGCCCACTCCGAGGCCACCTCGATGCCGATGTCCGAAGCGTCCACCCGGTTGTCGGCGACGGTGATGGCGGCGCCGCCATCGACGTAGATGCCGTCGGCGCAGTTGCACCAGGCGCCGTCCTCGTAGTAGGCCGGGTTGCCTTCACTGATGATGCGCGACACCCGGTTGTGCGCGATGAGTCCATGGCGCGCGCGGTTGACGTCGGTGAACCGGGCCGGCCCGGAGATGGTCGGCTCGAACCCGATGGCGTCGATGCCGATGTTGTTGTTGTCGTGGATGACGTTGTGGGTGACCGACCAGCCGTCGACGTTCCCGTTGAGCACGAGCGTTTCGCTCGCGCCGAGCACGAGGTGGTCCAGCTCGTTGCCGACGATGCGGACGTCGGAGATCGACTCGGCCGGCTTCGTCCCGTAGACCGCGATGCCGTGCGCGTTCATGTCGAAGCTGCCCAGGGTGCCGTTGTCGTTGCCAAGATGATGAACGTGGTTGCCGCCCAGCCGGATCGAGTGGCCGGCGCCGGTCACGAAGATACCGATCGGCACGGCCGACAGCGAGCTGGTGCGGTAGCCGGTCATCGCGAGGCCGAGCACGGCGATGTCCCAGCTGTCGCGGATCTCGACCATGCCGCTGCGACCCCGCGTACGGAGGGAGTACGGTCCCGGAATGAGCCATGCGGACCTTCCCCGAATGGAGTTTGCGTTTCCCGGGCCGTTGCGGGATCAACTGGTCGCCGCGGTGCTGTCGGGCGCCAAGACGACCACCACGGGACTGGTAGCGGGATACGAGCTGGAGGGCGAACCGCTCCCCGAGGTGGGTGATCGGCTCGTCGTCGTCGACTCCGCGGAACTGCCCGTCGCGACGATCGAACTGACCGACGTGCGCGTGGTGCGGCTCGCCGATATCGATCTGCGGCATGTCCTCGACGAGGGCGAGGGTGACGAATCCGTGGCGCAGTGGCGGGCCGGGCATGAAGAGTTCTGGCACAGCGAAGAGGTCCGAGCCGAACTTGGGAACCCGGATTTCACCGTCGACGACGACACCCCGGTCCTGACCCAGCGTTTCCGGCTCGTACGCCGGGAGACGGGCGGACTGGAATAGTGGGGACATGCCCTACCTCGCCGCGGCGGTCCGTCGCTTGGCTTCGGCATCACCCGATTCACCTTGGAGGCGTTGTGGGACTCATTCACACCACCGGCTTGCACCACGTCCGGTTCACGGTCACCGATTTGGAACGTTCGCGAGCCTTCTACACCGAGGTCCTCGGCTTCGAGGTGGCGGCCCAGTCCCAGGGCGACCCGAACGACCCGGCGGTGCGTGAGGACCCAGCCCAGCTCTACGGCGGGGTGGTGTTCCACAGCAACGGCATGCTGATCGGACTACGGCCGGTGGCCGACGGCGAGGACCGGTTCCAGTCGACGCGGGTCGGGCTCGACCACATCAGCTTTGCCGTGCCCTCCCGGGTCGACCTAGTGACGGCCGCCAGCCGGCTCGCCGAACGCGGTGTCGAGCACGGCGAGGTCATGGATCTTCCCGCGTTCGGCATCGCGATTCTCTCCTTCAGCGACCCCGACGGGATTCACCTCGAGCTGACCGCACCGCTGTAGCCGGCGCCGAGGCTCAGGGCAGGACCACCTGGTCGTAGCTCACCGCCGAGACGGCCACGTCCGGGAAGATGTTGTGGGCCTCGACCCAGTGCTGTGTCTCGTTGAAGACCTCCCGCGGGTACGGCAGGAACACGATGCGTTCCCCGGTGCCGAAGGCGCGCACGTCGACCTGGTCGCGGTACTTCTCGGGGACGGACTGCAGATGGTGGTGCTTGTAGCGCTCCGGGTGCAGGTCGAGGTCCATCTGGGCGCGCTTGAGCGCGGCGAGATACTTGTCGGCGTCGGCCTTGTTCACGTCATTGCCGGTCAGCAGGAACCCGATCATGAACGTGGCGTCGAGCACCTTGCGGAATCCGAAGGCCTCCGCGATGTAGAGCGGCACCCCGAACATCGTCGCGGCGGGCACCTGCCGGTCGAGCAGCGCGTCCAGCCGCTCGTTGGGTGGCCCCTGGAAGCTGAGCTTGACCTGCTCGGGCGGCAGGACGGCCTCCAACGCCTGCAACGTGGTGAAGTGGCTGCCGGAGTGGTAGCCGACGCCGACCGGCACCCCGGCCAGGTCCTCGGGCCGCTGCACCGGTGACTCGGGCGGCACCATGATCCCGCACGGCGCGACCGAATAGGCGGTGCTCACCAGGTATCCGGACCGCTCGGCCGCCGCGGAACTGGTCACCCAGTGGCAGGCGCAGCTGACGTTGGCGCCGTCGCGGCCGGCCCCGAACGACTCGAACGCCCCGGACTTGATCTCGCCCTGATCGTCCCGCACAGGCGGGCGGATGCCGTAGTCGCCGGCCGGCAGGAACTCGTATTCCAGGCCCTCGGCCGTAAGATAGCCCGCCTCGTGCGCGATCCACTCCTGCAGCCGGCCGTGCGGCATGATCCGAAACACCATCTCGACCCCCTCCTCGTCGGCGCGACAGCTTGGCAGGTCGTACCAGCCCCACCATAGCGCCGACGCGAGCGTACGAATCGTTCGCTCACGGCGTACGCCTCCTGGACGACCGCCCGACCAGGAGAACTGGCGCGCGCTCACCAACGATTCAGGAGGACCTCATGCGTCGTTCATGGTCTTGTGCAGTCCCGGGCCGGCGACGACGTCGACCTCGCCGGGCGATACGGTGCCACCGCAGCCGGCACAGGTAAAGGTCAGCGCCACCGTGCCGCCGCAGTCGCGGTGCCGGGTCAACCGTGGTGGTCCGTCGGGTCCGGCGAGGTGACGGTCCCCCCAGTGCATCAGGCTGATCACCGGAACGCCGAGCTCCCGGCCCATCTGGGTGAGCCGGTACTCGTGTCGCAGCGGCCGGTCCTGATATGGCAGCCGCTCAAGAATTCCGGCGTCGACGAGCCGGCCGAGCCGATCGGTGAGCACGTTGCGCGCCACCCCGAGGCTGTGCTGGAAGTCGTCGAATCGACGCAGCCCCATCAGCGCGTCCCGGACGATGAGCAGCGTCCACCGCTCGCCGAGCACCTCGAGCGCACGGGCTATCGAGCACACCTGTTCGTCGTACGTTCGGCCCAACATGCATTCACCGTACCCTGGTTAGTTGCGTGATGCTACCCACCTCCACTAGCGTGCGTTTCATCATGCAACCGACTGAGGAGAGTGCACGGTGAAACCTTGGCGTACCTTCGCGATGATCTCGATCGGCGTGTTCGCGTCGTTGCTTGACCTGTTCATCGTCAACATCACGCTGCCCGATCTGCGGCGCAGCTTCGCCGGCACCGGCCTGCCCCAGCTGTCGTGGGTCCTCAACGGGTATGCAATCGTGTTCGCCGCGCTGCTCGTCCCGGCCGGACGCCTGGTTGACGTGTACGGCCGCAAGCGGGGCTACGTGCTCGGCCTGACGTTGTTCACCCTGGCATCGGCCGCGTGCGCTCTCGCCCCGTCGGCCGGCTTCCTGATCGCCGCGCGAGTGCTGCAGGGCGCCGGCGCGGCGATCCTCACGCCCAGTTCCCTGGGCGTCGTCCTGCCCGCCTTCTCGGCCAAGGCCCGCCCGGCGGTGATCGCCGCCTGGGCCGCCGTCGGCGCCGTCGGCGCGGCTGCCGGACCGCCATTGGGCGGACTGCTGGTCCAGGCGAGCTGGCGCTGGGTGTTCCTGGTCAACCTCCCGCTCGGGGCGCTATCGATCTGGTACGCGGCCCGCAAGGTCGAGGAGTCACGCGACCCGGCCGCCCGTGGACTGCCCGACCTTGCCGGTACCGCTTCGCTCATGGTGGGCATCGGCGCGTTCACGCTCGCGTTGGTGAAGGGCCGCGAGTGGGGCTGGACGGGCGCCGGCACGCTGACCGCCTTCGCGGTGGCCGCGGCACTCGTGGCCGTCACCGTCCTGCGCTCGGTCCGCCACCCGGTACCGGTGCTCGAGCCGTCCATCCTGCGGGTACCGTCGTTCGCCCTCGCGGTCGCCTCGGCCTTCGCGTTCTTCGCGGCGTTCGGGGCCCTGCTGATCAGCGGCGTGCTGTTCCTGACCGGCGTGTGGGGCCAGCCGATCCTGCGAGCCGGTTTGGAACTGGCACCCGGTCCCCTGGCCGCGCTCGTCTTCGCCGGCGTGGCGAGCCGGATCGGTCCGCGCGTCGGGATGGGCGCCGTCGGCGCGGTGGGCGGTCTGCTCGTCGCCGTGGGCATCGCGTTCAACGCCGCCCGGCTGGGCCTCACCCCGCACTATGCCGACGTGTTCCTGCCCGGCCAGCTGATCGGCGGCGCCGGCATCGGCCTGGCCATGCCGGCCTTCACCGCGGTCGCGGTCAGCGCCGTGCCGCCGACCCGGTTCGCCACGGCAATCGGCATCTCCTCGATGTTCCGCCAGGTCGGCGGCGCACTGGGGGTGGCCGCGTTCGTCGCGCTCGTGGGCGTCCCGACCCGGGCAAACGCCATCGACGCGTACCGCCACGGTTGGTACTTCATGATCGTGGCCTCGTTCGTCGGTGCGGTGCTCATGCTCCTGACGCGGCTCGTGCCCGCACCAGCGCTCAGTCTGTCGTCCCGGTAGGTGCGCGTGGGTTTGCGGGCGAACGCTGATCGCCGTCCAGGACCACCTCAAGGCGATATTCGCGAAGGTCGGCGTGCGCAGCCGCCGCGACCTCGCCCGGCAGATGTTCGTGCCACCGCGGCCGGCGGCGGTTCACCGTAGCCGGCGGTAGTCCAAGGGCCACATCACCGTCCACTTGTCCCCGTCCCCCTCACTGCGCTGCCACTCCCAGCGCAGCGTGTCTGCGGTGACGTTCAACCACACCATGCGCTGCCGGGCGCCCTCCGCAGTGGTTCGCTGGAACGCGATCCCCTCGTCGGACTCGACGCCGACCGGGTCGAGGTACGCGCCCGAAGAGTCGACCCACGTCTGCCGCCACGTGCCATCGGCGCTGTCCCGAACGGACAGGCTGCGTCCAAGAAGCACGCTGCCGTCGGAGTCCCGGCACTCGAATGTCTCCTCGATGACCTTGCCGTCGAGGATGCGCCGGATGGAATTCGTGCCGGTGCCTCCGGGCCAGCTCACCGACCAGTCACCGAGCCAGAAATCCAACGCGTCGTCTCCCAATGAGCTCACGACGCCACGGTATTCGCCGTCGGGTGAACCGTCCATTCAACGGCGGGCCAGGGCCCGGACCAACCGATCGCCCTCTCCCGGCTCGGTCGTCCAGCGCGGCATTGGCATCATCGGCGCCCGGTCGCCAGCCCCGGCCACCTCGGGGAAACCGATGTCGAGCACCGCGCTGCCGTGATCGATCCGCACACCCGGCCGGACGACCGCCGGCGAGAGGCGCACGGGCGGGGTGCGCCACCGGCGCCGCTGCGCGGTGACGGCGGTGCGATCCTGCCGCTCGACCAGCCGTCCGGTGTGGACGTCGACGAGGCTGACCTCACCGGCGGCGACCACCAGGAGCCGCTGCACCGGCCGGGGCCAGGCGCGCACCGAGACCAGCAACGCGGCGGCCGCGAACGCGGCCGCGTCGAGCAGCGCCGCCACGGCGAGGCCCGTGCGCCCGTGCGGGCCCAGGACGATGCTGGCAAACCCGATCACCGCACCGCCGGCCAGCAGCGGAGACAGCTCGCGCCACCAGCCCCGCCCGGAGCGGATCAGCCCGAATGCGTGGTCGGCCGGCGGCGAGCCGGCCAGCGCGGCGGCCAGTCTCGCCAGGATCGCCCGGGGCACCACGGCCTCAGCGCGGCCGGCGCCCGGCCACGCCGCCAGACGGCGGGTGGCGACCAGGCGCACCACATCGTGCCCAGGCACCCGAAGCAGCAGCACCTCCGGTTCCCTCGTCAACGCCAGCCCCGCGCGAGGCAGCATCAGGTCGCCGACGCGCACCTCGCCGGCCGTCACCGTGATCGCGACCCGGCTCCGCAACAGCTGCGCAGTCAGCACCAGCGCGGCCACGTACGCGGCCAGGAACACCAGCTCGGCCGCCAGCGCGGCCGGCCCGCCATCCCCGGCGGCGACGCCTACCGGCAGTGCGACCGCCGCCAGCACCCAGCCGGCGGCCGCGACCGCAAGGCGGGAACGCAGACTGGGGTGCCCCAGCGGCCGTACGCCGATCACGCGCTGCATCGGGCTCACAGGGTGCCAGCATGCCAGCCGGAACCCGACTCCCATAAAGGGCCAAGAATCCGGGGCCATGCTGACGCCATGAGCACATCGCACCTGAGCCGGGAGCGCCTCGTCGCGCTCGGCGAGCCGGTCTTCGAGCAGGCGATCGGCCGGAAGCACCGCAAGGATCCGGTGCTGCCGCGCACCGGCGGGCCGGCGGGCAACGCACGCCTGACCGCCTGGACCGGGCTGGTGCTGCTGGTGCTCTTCGTGGCCGAGTTGGTGACCGCGCTGGACGTACGCGGCCTCATGAGCTGGCACGTGACCATCGGCGCGCTGCTCATTCCGCCGGCGCTGCTCAAGACGGCCAGCACCGGCTGGCGGATCGTGCGCTACTACCGCCAGCACGACGCGTACCGGGTGGCCGGTCCGCCGCCGTTGCTCCTGCGGGTGCTCGGTCCGCTGGTGGCGCTGTCGACCCTCGCCGTACTCGGTACCGGCATCGTGCTGATCCTGCTCGGCCCGGATCGCAGCCGCGGCGGGCCGATCAGCGCGTCGTTCCTGCACAAGGGCGCCTTCGTGCTCTGGGCGGCGGTGACCGGCCTGCACACCCTGGCCCGGCTCGTTCCCGCGGTGCAGCTGAGCTTCAGCCGCAAGGAGGCGCCCGTGCCGGGCCAAGTCTCACGCGCCGCTGTCGTGCTGGTCGCATGCGCCGCGGCGGCGGTCGTGGCGGCGGCGGTGTTCGCCGAGTCGGGCGCGTGGCGTTCGATAGGCAACGGGTTCCACGACGACTTTCGCGGCCCACCCGGCACGCACTTCGTCCACCGCTAGAGCCCGGGTCCGCGGTCAACCAGCGATGACGACGATCTTGGACACGGCCTCCGGTCCTCCTGCCCCCGTCGGATCGAGTTCCCAGAACAGGCCGTTGCTGCCGGGCGGTGCATCGGCCGGGACCCGGATGCGCATCTCGAACCGGAGCGAGCCGGTCGCCGGCAACTGCCCGGCCGCTCGGCAGTTGAGTTGATGTACCTCGGAGGCGCCGGCCGGCGCGAGCACCTCGACGACCAGTGGGCAGCGGTCGAACGGGATCGGCGCGGTCGATCGGTTGCGCAGCTCGACGGCGAAGCGCACCTCTTCCCCGCGGCGACCGGTCAGCTGCCCACGGCCACCGGACAGCGGCTGGATCGCGGCTTGGACGACACTCGTCGTCCACGGTGTGGACGCCGGCAACGGCGCGGGCCGGAACGGGCGCACGCCCAGCGTCGTCGGCGCCTCCGGCGAGTCGCAGGCCGGCACGGCGTTGTAGTCCACGTCGAGGCTTCCGGTGCCGCTGGGCAGCGTGAGCCGGATCGCCTTGGGCGCAATCGGCTTCGTGGCGGACGGTGAAATGCACCAGTTGAGCCAGTCGACGCTCGCCGTGACGGCCGCACCGGGTGGCACCGACAGCAGAGCACGGTCCGGCGGCACGACGGCCGGGAACGCGGGGGACTCCGCCGGCAACGGCGTCTGCCGTTGGGCTGGTTCCGGCACCGCGCCGATGACCCGGACGTCCGGCCGGCCGGTCAAGCGGCACGCGGCCGAGCCGGCGTTGCGCAACGTCACCTCGCCGGTCCCGCCGGAGATGGCGGGGGCGAACTGGAAGCCGGCCCCGTCGACCTTCAGCGCTCCGGCCTGACACGGCGGCGCCGGCGCGGCCGGTGCCGGGCGCAGCTGCGGCGGTTCCGTGCCGTCCCACGCCACGAGTGGACCGTTGCCGGCCGGGTCTTGACGGGTGGACGAACAGCCGGTCGCGAGCACCACAGCGATGAAGATGAGCAGGCGCGCCGGTGTGCCCCGCCCGCCGGGGCGGGGCACACCAGCACCGTTCGGCACCGACGCTCCCTACTGCTTGCGGGCGACCACCGTCGTCGCCGATCCGCCGAGCCGGTCCATCAGCCGCTGCGCTTGTTGGCCGACCGATGCCTGCTCGGCGGCGGTGAGCGTGCCACACGGATCGGTCGCCGGCGGTGCCGGCTCGTTGGCCAGCGGGGCGTCCGGGAAGTGCGTCGGGACGAATCGCACGGCCAGCGCCTGCCGGTAGAAGTCCCAGTCCCGGCCCGTCCGCACGGCGAGCTTGACGTCGTACCACTTCGGCGTGGCCGAGAACTCGTGGGTGACCGCCGGGTTTGTCGTGGCCAATGTCGTGCCGTCGCCGAAGTCCCAGTAGTACGTCAGCCCGCGGGACTGGCCGTGGCCCGTGCGGGAGAACGACGCGTCAAACGTGACCGTCGAGGTCAGGAACGGCTTGGCCGGTATCGTCTCGAAGTACGCGACCGGCTCGCCGCGGCGGGGCTCGGCGCCGGCGTAGGCGTCACCGGCGAGCACGTAGGAGGTCCACGTCGCCGGCAGCTCCAGCGCACGTCGCAGCCCCTCGGACGGGGTCGCCGGGCCGCCCGGCCCGTGCGTCGTGCCGGAGGCGTAGTAGTTCAGGTGCTCGGCCGTGTCGTCGTTCGTGTCGTAGATCGCGTACTGACCGAGCGTCGGCTTGCTGGCGTACGAGTCGGGGTACGGGTTCTCGTTGCCGCCGACCTGCGGGTTGGTGCTGGTGTCATAGGCGCCGATGATGCCGTAGCCGGGAATGCCCCAGTCGCGGATGAACGACACCTGATCGGTCCGGCCGGTGTTGTCGTCGACGACCGGCGAGTATTTCGGGATGTCGCTCGGCAGGTAGGCCGGCACCGACTGCGGGCCGGGATTCACCGGGGTCGAGCCGACCTGGTCGAACCGGAGCGGGTTCTCCAGCGGCATGCTGAACCCGTACTTCT
>Ga0070684_100002993_pt1 | contig 12578 bp, 15 predicted proteins | sample KBSC723LmetaG_FD_65653 | JGI IMG/M metagenome (GOLD analysis project Ga0070684, IMG submission 65653) | Corn rhizosphere microbial communities from Kellogg Biological Station, Michigan, USA - KBS C7.2-3L metaG | ecosystem: Host-associated > Plants > Roots > Rhizosphere ...
GTCGCCGAGAGGCCGACGCGGCGCAGCCCCGGCGCGAGCCTCTGCAGCCGCGACATCGACAGCGACAAGAGGTCGCCGCGCTTCTCCTTGGCGAAGCCGTGCAGTTCGTCGACCACGATAGTCTTCAGCCCTTCGAACATCTGCGGCGAATCGGGGTAGCTGAGCAGCAGGCTGAGCGATTCGGGCGTGGTCAGAAGCACCTGCGGCGGCTTCAGTCGCTGGCGTGCCTTGCGGTCGGACGGAGTATCGCCTGTCCGAGTCTCCACTCGGATCGGCAGTCCCATCTCCTCGATCGGCCCGATCAGGTTGCGCTGCACGTCGACCGCGAGCGCCTTGAGCGGCGAAACATAAAGCGTGTGGAGACCCTCCGCCGCCTCGTCCGCCAGCTCGCAGATCGTCGGCAAGAAGCCTGCAAGAGTCTTTCCGGCGCCGGTCGCCGCGACCAGCAGCGCGCTTCGCCCGCGCCGCGCCAATTCGAGCATCTCGAGCTGGTGCCGGCGCGGCTTCCAGCCTTTGGATTGGAACCAGTCGCTGACGACCGGGGGGAGCGGAATCTCGCTCAGAGGTCGTCGGTCCCCTCGCGCCGCCGGGTCTCTTCCTCGCGATAGACTTCGCGCGTGCCCGCTTCGGTGCGGTCGTCGGAGCGGTTCGAGCGGCGGCGCATCACCAGCCAGATCAAGACGATTAACAGGATCGCTGGACCGATGACGTCCATGACCCAGGCTGTCGCGTGTCCCATGTTTCCTCCCGCCCGGCTCAAAAAGGAACTCCCGGGTCTTTCGGCCTATATAGCTCCCAATGGCGCGATTGGGTTCCTGGATCGAGTCCCACCCGGAGGGCATCTATGTGCGCCCGGCGGACGCGTGGATCGACCCGACGCAGCCCAAGGCCAAGGCGATGGTCACGCACGGCCATTCCGACCACGCGCGTGGCGGCCACGCGGCTGTGCTCGCCACGCCCGAGACTCTGGCGATCATGGAGTGCCGCTACGGCCCTCAATCGGGCCAGCCGATCGCCTATGGCGAAAGCGTCCGCGTCGGCGAGGTCGACGTGAGCTTCGTCCCCGCGGGCCATGTCCTCGGAAGCGCGCAGATCGTGCTCGAGCACAAGGGTGAAAAGGTCGTTGTCTCGGGCGATTACAAGCGCCGGCCCGATCCTACCTGCGCATGCTTCGTACCCGTCCCGTGCGACATCTTCATCACCGAGGCGACCTTCGGCCTGCCGGTGTTCCGGCACCCGGAAACCGGAAGCGAGATCGACCGATTGCTCCATCGCCTTCATGCCGATCCGAGCCGATGCGTCCTCGTCGGCGCCTATGCGCTCGGCAAGGCGCAGCGGATCATCTGCGAGCTGCGCCAGCGCGGCCACCATGACCCGATCTACTTCCACGGCGCGATCGAGCGGCTGAACCAGCTCTACGAGAGCTTCGGCATCGAGCTCGGCGAGCTTCGCCACACCGGCGGCGCGTCCAAGCAGGAGATGGCCGGCCATGTCGTCATCTGCCCGCCAGGCGCGCTCAACGACCGCTGGTCGCGCCGGCTCCCGGATCCCGTCACCGCCATGGCCTCAGGCTGGATGCGGATCCGGCAGCGGGCGCGGCAGCGCAACGTCGAGCTTCCGCTCGTCATCTCCGATCATGCCGACTGGGACGAGCTCACCATGACCATCCGCGAGATCGAGCCCGCCGAAGTCTGGATCACGCACGGGCGCGAGGAAGCGCTCAAGCATTGGTGCATGACCCACCAGATCAAGGCGTGCGAGCTCAACCTCGTCGGCTATGAGGACGAGGACGATTGAGCCGAGCGCCGGAACAGTCCAGCCGAGATCAGGAATAGCGCGGCGAACAGGCCTGTCGCGATAACCTCGACGCTATGGTTCGCCTTGGGTTCGTCGGTCCCGCCGAGCGAAGCGACCAACAAGGCCACTAGCAGCGAAACCGCGGTTGCGCCCATCGAAACCGCCATTCCGCCTGCGCGGAACCGCGCGATGAAGGCGCCGCCGATGCCGACCAGGAGCGCGGCGAAAAACAATTGATTTGCCGGGTTGTTCTCGCTGCCCACGATTCCGACCGCGAGGTTGGACCAGATCACGAGTAAATTGCCGAGAAGCGCGACCGCGACTGCGGCTCGGTACCAGCCGCTTCGGATCTTGCGAACGGCCAGCTCGAGCAGTCCGCCGACCAGCGCGAACAATAGTCCGGCGAAGACGAAATCTCCCGGCGACCAGTCGACGCCTTCGGCGTGGAACTGCATCGCCGCGAACGGTGCCGCGAGGAGCACCACTGCCGCGCCCCAACCGATCAGCCTCCACGGATTTGGCCTCCGCATCTGCGCAACTTCCTTCATGACCTTGCCTCCAGCAACTATTGCGGCTTCACTTTGGCAGGCGCTCCGGTGAGCGGCATGAGCAAGTCGTGAGGTTGTCCTGAAAAACTGATGTCCGGCCGTTTCCGCTTCGACCGCTTCGAGCTTGATGCCGGCGAGCGCCAGCTAAGGTGCGATGGCGCGCCGGTCGACGTGAACAGCCGCTACCTCGATGCGCTCGCGCTGCTCGTCAGCGAGCCCGGGAAGCTCGTCACCAAGGAGCGCTTCCTCGACGAAGTGTGGCGCGGCGTGCCGGTGACGGACGAGGCGCTGACTCAGTGCATCAAGACGCTTCGCCGGCACCTGGGCGACGACGCCTCACGGCCGCGGCTGATCGAGACCGTTCCGAAGCACGGCTACCGGTTTATCGCGCGAGTGGACGAACCAGGTGCATCGGCGGTTATCCAGCGCCTGCCGCGCTTCTCGTTGCGCGAGTTCCTGCTGCTTGGCGCCGCAGGAACGATCGGCGGCGGCTTTGCCGGTATGCTCGGTGGCCTTTTCTACGGTTTTGCCGGCGCTTCGGAGCCGCTTCAGCCGGGCATGGGCACGATCTCGGTCATGATCGTCATCCTTTGCCTTTCCATCCTCGTCGCCGTGATCGGGGCCGCGGGCGTGAGCTTCGGGATTGCCGCGGCAATGCTCGCGGACCGCCCGCGGCTCCCGTGGACGGTGCTCGGCGGCGCTGCCGGCGGGATGATCGTCGGAGCAGTGGTGAAGCTGCTGGGCATCGACGCGTTCAACCTGCTGTTCGGCCGCTCGCCGGAGGGGATCACGGGAGCGGGCGAAGGGCTGCTGCTCGGCGCCGGCGTCGGCCTCGGGGTGTGGCTCGCGGCACGCAACCGCGCTCGAGCGCCGCTCAGGCGCAGCATGGCTGCGGCCGGGCTGACCGGCGCGGCCGCTGGCATCCTCGTCGCCCTTGCCGGCGGCCGCCTGATGCTCGGAAGCCTCGACCTGCTGGCGCGAACATTCCCCGATTCGCGCCTCCACCTCGACCGCATCGGGGGCCTGTTCGGCGAGAGCGGGCTTGGTCCGGTGACGAGAATTGCCACGGGCGCGCTAGAAGCGGCGCTGTTCGCCGCATGCATCGCCGGCGCGATGATCGCCGCACGCCGCAATCTCAGCGGCCGCTCCGTGTTCGATTAGTGCGCGCTGTCCCCGCGCTGCACGCCTGATTTGGCAAGCTGGTCGTCGATCTGTGCGATCAGACGCTCGACGCCCGCGTCATCGTTCGCCTCGGCGCGCGCGACGAGCACGTCCTGTGTGTTGGACGCGCGCAAAAGCCACCAGCCGTCGGCGGTGCTGACCCGGACGCCGTCGGTCGCATCGACGGTGGCGCCTTCGGCGGAAAGCCGATCGCGCACCTCGTCGACGATCGCGAACTTGCGGGCGTCGTCCACCTGGAATCGCATTTCCGGCGTGGCCGTGGTCTTCGGCATTGCATCGACGATCTCGGTCAGGCTCCTGCCGCTTTCCGAAACGGCTTCGATCAGCCGGACTGCGGCATAAAGCGCGTCGTCGAAGCCGTACCACCGGTGCTTGAAGAAGACGTGGCCGCTCATTTCGCCCGCGAGTGGAGCGCCGGTCTCCTTCATCTTCGATTTGATCAGGCTGTGGCCGGTCTTCCACATCAATGGCGTGCCACCGAGCTCGGCGATTCGGTCGAACAGGCCCTGGCTGGCCTTCACGTCGGCGATGATCGTTGCGCCAGGCTGCTGCTTCAGCACCGGTTCGGCGAGGATCATCAGCAGCTGGTCGCCCCAGATCACGCGTCCCTTGGCGTCCACCGCGCCGATCCGGTCGCCGTCGCCGTCAAAGGCGATCCCGAAGTCGAGCTGCTTGTCGGCGACGAGCCGCTTGAGATCGGCGAGATTCTTCTCGACCGTCGGGTCTGGGTGGTGGTTCGGGAAGGCCCCGTCGACGTCGGTGTAGATGGTGAAATGCTGCCCCGGCAGGCGCTCGACGAGCATGTCGAGGATCGGTCCGGCAGCGCCGTTCCCGGCGTCCCAGCCGATCCGGAACGGCTTGCCCGAAAAACCCTCGAGCAGGCGGTCGGCATAGGCTTCGCGGATGTCGACCTCTTCGACCGAGCCGCTGCCGCTGCTCCACTCGCCGGCCGCCGCGCGGCGGCCGATCGCCTGGATCTCCTCGCCGAACACCGAGCGGCCTTTGAGAAGCAGCTTGAACCCGTTGTAATCGGCGGGGTTGTGGCTGCCGGTGACCTGCAGTCCGCCGTCGACGTCGAGGTAGTAGGTCGCGAAATAGAGCATCGGCGAAGGGCCCATGCCGATTAGAATCGCATCCATGCCGCCTTCGGTGAGCCCTCGAACGAGCGCCGCTTCGAGCATGCCGCTGTGCGTCCGGCCGTCGCGGCCGACGGCGAGGCGATGAGCGCCTTCGTCGCGGGCGATCGCGGCATAAGTCCGGCCGAGCGCATAAGCGTCGGCCTCGGTGAGCGTGTCGCCGACGATTCCGCGGATATCGTATTCGCGCAGGATGGTGGGATTGAACTGATGCGTCATTGCGCTGCCTTACGCAGCGGCGGCGGATTGGTTCAACCGGCGGCTGCGAGCTTTTGCTCTTCCTGTCCGGGAATCGCGAGGCCGGCGATCATCTCGCGCAGCTCCTGCCGCGCGGTGATGTGCGCGATCCCGACTTCGCCGAGCTGCGGCAGGTCGAGAAGCGTCAGCCCCTTCGGGAAGAGCTCGCGGTAGATGACGCGTTCGCCGAGACCCGGGATCACACGAAATCCGACGCGCCGCGCGAGTTCGTCGAGCGCGGCGCCGACCCGCTTCAGATTGTGCGAATCGATGTGCTGCAGCCGGTTCCTGAGGACGACCCAGTCGACGCTCTTGCCCGTCTGCTTCGCGCGCTGCGTGCGGCTGTTCCAGATCAGCTCGGCATAGAAGCTCGGCCGGGTGATCTTGTAATTCTCCGGGTGAACCTGGCCGATGAGATCGAGGTCGACGAAGCTGTCGTTCATCGGCGTCACCAAAGTGTCGGCGCGAAGGATCGCGGCCTTGGCGATCTCGTCGTCGCGGCCGGGCGTGTCGACCACGATCACATCGGCGTCCTTCGAAAGGCGGTCGACGGCGGCCTCGAGCCCCGCCTCGGAATGGTCTTCGAGTACTTCATAGGCGGCGTGCGGAAGATCGGCTTCGAGCCGGCGCATCGTCGCGTCGCGGTTCTCGAGGTAGCGGGTCATGGTCCGCTGGCGGCCGTCGAGGTCGAGCGCGCCGACGCGATGCCCCGACGCGGCGAGTGCAACCGCAGTGTGGACTGCAGTCGTCGACTTGCCGGTCCCGCCCTTTTCGTTGGCAAACACGATGAAATGCGGCTGGGTCATGCTTGATCTTTCCCCCGGCGCGAGTGCAAGCGCCGCCCGCTGCGAAGATTAACTGAGGCGCCGACTCCGTGCAAATCGTTCGATCGAGTGAAGAATTGGCGCGGGCACGGGCCGCGCTCGACGGAACGCTCGCGCTGGTTCCGACCATGGGCGCGCTCCATGCCGGACATATCGCCCTGGTCGAGGAAGCCACGCGAAGGGCGAGCCGGGCCGCGGCGACGATCTTCGTCAACCCGGCGCAGTTCGGGCCGAACGAGGACCTGGCGCGCTACCCGCGGCGCGAAGGCGAGGATGCGCGGATGCTGGAGAACGCGGGCTGCGACCTGCTGTGGATGCCGTCGGTCCAGGACATTTATCCCGAGGGCTTTTCGACCTCGGTCCACGTCGCCGGCGTGTCGAAGCGGTGGGAAGGCGAGGCGCGGCCGGGCCATTTCGACGGGGTCGCGACGGTCGTCGCCAAGCTGCTTCTGTCCGTCCGCCCGGACGTGGCGCTGTTCGGCGAAAAGGATTTCCAGCAGCTCGCGGTGATTCGCAGGATGGCCGAAGACCTTGCCATTGCCGTCAAGATCGTCGCGGTGCCGACGGTGCGGGAGGAGGACGGCCTCGCCCTGTCCTCGCGCAACGCCTACCTTTCGGACGACGAGCGGCGCCGAGCGGTCGCGCTGCCCCGTGCGCTCGAATATGCACGCGGTGCCATTCTCGACGGCACGCCAGTGTCCATCGTGCTCGACACGGCGCGCAAGTCGCTGGTGGAGGCAGGCTTTTCCCGCATCGATTATTTTGCGCTGGTCGACGCAGCCACGCTGGAGCCGCTCGACGCGGCCAAGGGCGACATGCGCCTGATCGCTGCCGCGGTCATCGGCACGACTCGGCTGATCGATAATCTTGCCATCTAAACGTGGTTGAACCGCGTTAACCATTTGTTTGCGACATTCGGATGAACCTTCGTTCCAACAGACAGAACGGGGGAACATATGGGAGCGATCAGTCAGAAAGGGGCGGACTTCCTCTTGAGGAGCCGCATTGCCGAGGCCGAGGCGGGCAGCGTGGACGCGCTGTTCGAGCTTGGAGTGACCTATTCGACCGGACGCGGCGGTGTCGCCGTCGACCTCATCGAAGCCCACAAATGGTTCAACCTCGCAGCGCTCAACGGCAGCACACGCGGCCAGGAATGCCGCGCCGAGATCGCCGTCGAGATGACCGCACGCGAGATCGCCGAAGCGCAGCGCCAGGCGCGCGCCTGGCTAGGCGCCTGTAGTTACCGGCGCGCTGCCTAGCACCTCGACGATGTTGGTGAAGGCGCTCGGCGGGCCCGGGCGCTCCTTCCCCCAAGTCATGGTGGTCACCTGCGCCGAGGGGATTCCGAGCAGAAGCAGATAGTCCCGCGCCTCCGCCGCGCGTTCGGCGCCGAGCGCGAGCGCATGGTCGCGCGTGTCGGTCGGATCGCCATGACCTTCGATCCTGACGCCGACCTCGGGGTGCTGGCGAAGCCAGGCCGCCTGGCCGGTAAGGACTGTCCTCGCCTGCGGCGTCAGCTGCGCGCTTCCGACGGCGAAATAAACGGTCGTCCCTCCCGATTGCGCCGCGAAGTCGGCGCGAAGCAGCTCGATCGGGTTCTGGACCACCGCCGGCGGCCCGGCGCGCTTGCTGAGGAAAGGAAGCTGCGCCGACGCCGGGGCGGCGACGAGCATTGCAATGAGGATGATTTCTTTGCGCATCGGCCCTAATCCATGTTCGCCGACCAGTCCGGGTCGGAGCCGTCCTGGGGGATGGTCATCTTGCGCGGTGCGCTGCCGTCGAGGCTGACGCGGTAGATGCCCGGGCGGCCGCTCGCATCGGTGCGCTGGAAGACGAGCTCGCGGCTGCTCGCCGCCCAGCTCGGCGCTTCGTCGGCGGGGCCGGCCGTGAGCAGCTTTTCGCCGCTTCCGTCGGCATTCATGATGCCTATCCGGCGCGTGTCCCCGACGCGCCAGGTGAAGGCGATAAGCTTCCCATCCGGGCTCCATTCAGGCGCGCTGTACGCGGCCGCGCCGAAGGACAACCGCCGCTGGTTCGACCCGTTCGAGTCCATGACATAGAGCTGCTGCCTTCCGGACCGGTCGCTTTCGAACACGATCCTGCTGCCGTCCGGCGAGTAGCTCGCGTCGGTGTCGATTGCCGGCGAGGTGGTCAGCCGCTGCGGCATGCCGCCTTCCGCGCCGATCACATAGATGTCGCTGTTGGCGCCGAGCATCATCGAAAAGAGCATCTTCGACCCGTCGGGCGAGTAGCGCGGCGCGAACGTCATCACGCCAGGCAGGAGCGGGTGCTGAGCACCAGTCGAAAGATCGACAAGTCGGATTTGCGGCATGCCTGCTTCGAAGCCGACATAGGCAAGCCTGCCGGCCTTGGGCGACAGGCGCGGAGTGAGGACGGTCGTACCGCCGGCTGTCACGTAGCTGTGGTCGAAGCCGTCGCTGTCCATGATCGCGATTCGCTTGACCCGGGCCGCAGCGCTCCCGGTCTCGGCGACATAGGCGATCCGCGCGTCGAACATGCCCGGGGAACCGGTGATCGCCTTGTAGGCAAGCCCCGAGCATTTGTGCGCCGCTCGGCGCAGGTCCGCGGGAGTGATGACGAACCCCTCGCGGGCAAGCTCGCGGCCCTTGTCGACATCGTAGACGTAGCAACCGATGGTGTAGCGGCCGTCGGAGCGGGACTGGACGAAGCCGGTGATCAGCGCCTTGGCGCCGCGGTCGCGCCACTTGGAGAAGCTCGGCGCCGTGACCTCCGGATAGGAATAATAATCCTTCCGGTCCGGCTTCAGCGGCATCAGCTCGGCGGTTTGCCTGAGATCGGTCTCGATCAGCTGCGTCGCCTGCCACGCGATCGCCAGCATTTCATTGCCCTTGGTCCCGCTGTCGGGCGAGGTCATCGGCGGAATCGCGATGACCGTGGCGGCAGGCGCCGGCTCCTGCGCCAGCGCGGCGGTGCCGATCGCCGCCGACGCGAGCAGGAGCGCGGCTGGAAGTGCTTTGATTGTCATTTGGCGGATGCGGCGATCTGGTTGAATTTTTCTGTCCATTCTTTCGGTTGCCGCTGCGGCCGACCGTTCGCATCGAGGAATGCTGCAGTCACGCGCGCTTCGGTCAACAGTTCATCGCCTCGGATGACTCGCTGCTGAATCACGACGGAGGCGGCGCGGACCAGCTCGACGGTGCTGATCACGGCTAGATCGTCGCCGAGGCGGGCGGAAGCGACATAGCGGATGTGCGCCTCCGCGACATAATAAGCGCCCTTTCCCTCCTCGAGCACCTGGCGCTGGTCGATCCCGACGGCGCGGATCATGTCGGAGCGCGCCCGTTCCATGAACTTCAAATAGTTGGCGTAGTAGACCACGCCGGCCGTATCGGTGTCCTCGAAATAGACGGTGAGCGCAAAATGGTGCTCGGCGCCGACGAAGCCGCCGCGATAGGGCGTATCGAGCGATTTCCCCGTCATCCGCTCCGCCTCTACCCAGTGCCGACTCTCCATCGCAACCCCACTTGACTCCGATGTAACGCCAAGGTTACATGTCACCTACAGGTTACATAGGGAGTGTTGATGATGACTGCTGTCGATGTCGCCGAGCGCAGGGCTCGATATCGTGCGTTCGGATTTCTGTTCCTCGCCGCGCTCACCTGCGCGGTGATGGTATTCGTGAGAACCGGCCGCGGGACGGACTTCACCCAGGGGCTGTGGTTCGGCCTCCTCCTCGGCTGCGTGCTGAACCTGCTGCCGATCAAGCGCTGGCTTAGGCCGCGCAGCGAGGTCATGCGCCTGCTCGACGACGAGGGCACCCGCGCCAATCGCCAGCTTAGCTGCACGATCGGCTTCTGGGCGGCGATCATCGTCGCGCTCATCTTCCAGCTGGCCGCTCATTTCGATCCGACGATCGCGGCCGAGGAGGTCGGGCAGCTCGTGGCGACGGCGGGGATCGTCTGCGCAATGACGGTGTTCGCAATCCTCGAGCTGCGCGCGGCACGGTGACCGAGCGCCTCGCCAACCGGATCAAGAGCGAGCGCGACAAAGCGTCGCTGACGCAGGCGGCGCTGGCCGAGCTGGTCGGGGTCAGCCGCAAGACGATCAACACGGTCGAGAACGGCGTGTTCACCCCCTCGGCGCTGCTGGCGATCAAGCTGGCGGAGGCGCTCAAGGTGCCGGTCGAGGAGCTGTTCTGGATTGAGCGCTGATTTCGCCAACCTGGCGGACGAGATCGCCCTGCGCTTCGGCGATGTCGGCGAGGTGCATCCCCCATCCGGGGAGGAACAGGCCGAGCACAGCCACCTCGCCGCCAATGTGGTCGGTCCATTTGGCGCCGGGGACGCGATTGGTGCGGATCGACAGATAGCCGCGCTGGCCGTCGTTGATGCACTTGGCCGAGACGAGTCCTTCGGTGCGGACGTAGGGAGTCGAAGGCTGTCCCTCGCTCGACCATTGGATCGGGCCGCCGGGCACCGGCAGGCTCGAGCGCGTGAACCAATAGCTGTCGAGCCTGACCCAGTCGCGCGAGCCCGGAAGCGCGGGATTGACGCAGCCGACCGTCATTCCGGGCTGGTCCGCATAGCCGAACATCGCGCCTTCGGGCGGCGCGTTCCGCTCGCGGAAGCTACTGTAGGCGATCACGCAGCCGGTCTCGCCCGGGCGGCTGCACAGCGGCGTCTTATTGAAGGTGCCGCCGACCAATTTGCCCTGCGGCACCAGCACGTTGAAGCCCGGGATGATCGCCAGCTTCATCCGCGCGGCGATCGCGGGATCCTTTTCGATCTCACGCGCGATCAGCTGCTGGAGCATCAGGCTGCCCTGGCTGTGACCGATGAGCACGAAGGGCCGTCCGTCGCTGCGGGTCCGGATATAATTGCGCCAGGCGGCGAGGACGTCGCGATAGGCCAGCGCCACGGGCGCATCGACGTTGGCCCCGGCCGAATAAGCAGCGACCGCGGCGAGCGTCATCTGGCGGTAGATCGGCGCGAAAGTCCGGCAGACGGACGCGAAGCGTGCGAACTGCGTCTCCGCGGTGAGCTGCTCCTCGCGCCCGGCGTTCATGTCGCTGTTCATCGCCGGATCGCTCGAAACGGTCGGATAGACGTAGAAACAATCGAGCGGCGGGTCCTTGGCGACGGTCGTAAGGCCGGTCGAGCCGTAGCCGTTCGGGGTCAGCGCTGTGGTCGGAAGTTGGGTCGAGCAGGAGTCCTTGCGGCCGGGCAGGCAAAGCCAAGCCGAATCCCTTGAATAATCGGGGCTGGACGCCGTTTGTGCCTCGGCAGGTGGAGTGGCACCGAGCGCGAACGCTGCAACAGCGGAGAAAATGGATGCTGAAACAAGTCCAGCATGACGTTTCACGGGCATCGACGGGGGCTACTTACTCTCGAACAATCCGGCCTGGCTGCCTTGCGGGACGGGCAGGCCCAAGTGGGCGTAGCCGCGGCCGTTGAGGCAACGTCCTCTTGCGGTGCGGGCGATGAGGCCGAGCTGAATGAGGAAGGGCTCGATCACGTCCTCGATCGTGTCGCGCGGCTCCGACAGGCCGGCGGCGAGCGTTTCGACCCCGACCGGGCCGCCGCCGTACAGATCGGCGATCATCGTCAGATAGCGCCGGTCCATCGCGTCGAGCCCGAGCGCGTCGATCTCGAGCCGCGAAAGCGCCGAATCGGCGACCTTTGCGCCGATGCTGTCCGAGCCCGAGGCGTGGGCGAAGTCGCGCACCCGGCGAAGGAGCCGCCCGGCGATCCGCGGGGTTCCGCGCGAACGCCTGGCGATCTCGTGCGCGCCGTCGTCGGTGAGGTCGACGCTGAGCAGCCGGGCCGCGCGGCGCACCACCTGCTCGAGCTCGTCGACGGTGTAGAAATTGAGCCGGACCGGAATCCCGAAGCGGTCGCGCAGCGGAGTCGTGAGAAGCCCCTGGCGCGTGGTCGCGCCGATCAAGGTGAAGCGCGGGAGCTCGATCCGCACCGATCGCGCCGAGGGGCCTTCGCCGATCATCAGGTCGAGCGCGCGGTCCTCCATCGCCGGATAGAGCACCTCCTCGACCGCCGGGTTGAGGCGGTGGATCTCGTCGATGAAGAGGACGTCGCCGTCCTCGAGATTGGTCAGCAAAGCCGCGAGGTCGCCCGACTTCGCGATCACCGGCCCCGAAGTTCCCCGGAAGCCGACGCCCATCTCGCGGGCGAGGATTCCGGCGAGCGTCGTCTTGCCGAGCCCAGGCGGCCCGTGGAGCAGGACATGGTCGAGCGGCTCGCCCCGGCTCTTTGCCGCGTGGACGAACACGCGGAGGTTCTCGCGCGCCGCCTGCTGGCCGATGAACTCGTCGAGGCTCTTCGGCCGGAGCGCCGCGTCGGCGTCCTCTGAAGTGCGCTCGGGCGTCGTGATTCGGGCGGGGTCAGTCGCCATGAGGCCCGCGAAAGTTGCCAAAGTTGGCAGTTCTACGCGCGCGCGCGCGAGTCAGCCGCTGCCGGGTGCGTTGCCGAATGCTCGCGATTGTCTGCCGTCCCGCCACGCCCGGATGATGCACAATCCCGCCGCTGTAGGACAGACTTTTCAATCGTGCTCGATGCCGTCGCCGACGATCTCGACCCAGTCGTGCTTGCGGTTTTCCCAGACGGAGAAGGCCGGCTGCAGGAAGAAGGGATCGTCGAAGGCGCCGAGCGGCACGGCGATCAAATCGTTGAACTTGTCGTCGAACTTGCCGTCGATCTCATAATAGACGTCGGACCCGCACTCAGGGCAGAAATGGAAGGTGGCGCGGTTGCCGCGGTCGGCGACCTTCACGAAAGTCTGCGACCGGCCGCCGATGGTGACCTGCGCTTTCGGCCAGCGCGCCTGGACGGCGAAGGCGCTGCCCGATCGCTTCTTGC
>Ga0070684_100002994_pt1 | contig 12577 bp, 8 predicted proteins | sample KBSC723LmetaG_FD_65653 | JGI IMG/M metagenome (GOLD analysis project Ga0070684, IMG submission 65653) | Corn rhizosphere microbial communities from Kellogg Biological Station, Michigan, USA - KBS C7.2-3L metaG | ecosystem: Host-associated > Plants > Roots > Rhizosphere ...
CGCCATCGCCCGTGAAGCGGGCGACCTGCCCGATGAAGTTCTGAGGCACCAAGCCGGCGTTGGTGCCGCTGGCGCTGGCAACATCTGTGGCCGTCGCGCTTGCGGCAGCGATCTCGCTGCTGGCGCCGCTGGTCATGGTGTCGGAAGCCGCCGGGGGGTCGGAGACTTCGGTGCCGGTGCTTCCGGTGATCTTCGTGAGATTCCAGGTGGCACCGGTGTAGTCCCCGAAGAAACGCAGTGTCACATTGTTCGCACTGTTGCCATCACTGAAAGTGACCGTGCTGATGTTGGTGCCGGAATTGTACGAGACCAAAGCGGACATGCTTCCCCCCACAAAGGGAAGCTGCGTGAGGTCGATCAGATCGGCCGACGTGAGGTGCGTGCCGATGTCGGTGCCCGTGATGACGCCAGCGAATTTGCCCCAGTCATCGATGACCAGCTTACCCGCGCCCTGCTCGAAGTAGATGGTCTGGCTGTCGCTCGTGCCCGGAGCAACCTTGCTACCAAGGGCAAATTCGAGCGTGGTCCCGCTATCGATCCAGAACTTCCCGATTCCGGTAATGGTGCTGTTCACGTCCAGGTCAACATTGGGATCGACGATGATCGTGCCGTTGTTGGTGATAGGCCCGATGAAAGTGGCATTCGCCATTTCCTCCAAGGTGCCGTCGTTCTCGAGCTTTCCCGAAAAGCTTACATTGAGGTCACCGGCGAGTTGCAGGGTTCCGTCGGCGGCGATCTCCGTTGTTGCTGCGCCGTGCGGTATCGTCAGCGACTCCGCCTGGGCCACCGGTGCGCCCGTGATGATGGCCGTGTAGTTGGAAGGCGCATTGATGGTTACGTCGATGCCCAGGGTAGGAACAACGTGGGCGCTCCAATTGGCGGCATCGTTCCAGTTGAGCATTGGCCCCGGCCCGCCGACTATGAGCGACTCCGAATCCACCTCGACCCTTAGCGCCGTCGTCGCGGTCGTCGGTGTCGGGTAGGTATTGGAGCCGTCGCTCGACGTCACCGACAGATGCAGCGTGTCGGGGCCTTCCTCCTCGAACGGCATATAGATCAGTCCGGCCAGCAGCTTGTTCACCGCCGCCGCGCTCCCCGACAGCGTCAGCGTCCCACTGTCGTCGCCGGTCACGGTCACCCCGCTCAGGCTTCCGACATGCAGCGTCCCGTGCAAGACCGTCAGGGTCGCACTCACCGTGTCGTCGCTGTCCTCCGCCAGCGGCCCAACACTCACCCCGGCGATCGCCACGATATCGTCGTCCTCGCCGAACGTCAGCGTCGCCGGCGCGGTTGCCGTCGGCGCCTCGGCAACCGGTTTCACCGTGATCGCGGTCGAGGCGGTGGCCGCCGTCGGGTAGGTGTTGGAGCCGTCGCTCGACGTCACCGACAGATGCAGCGTGTCGGAGCCCTCGTACTCCGTGGTCGGCGTGTAGGTCAGTCCCGCCAGCAGCGTGTTCACGGCCGTCGCGCTTCCCGACAGCGTGAGCATTGCACTGTCATCGCCGGTCACCGTCACCCCGCTCACGCTTCCGACATGCAGCGTCCCATGCGATACCGCGAGCGTCGCACTGACCGTGTCGTCGCTGTCCTCCGCTTGCGGCCCAACGCTCACCCCGACAACGGCCGCGCCAGTGGCGTTCTCGCTCAGCGTTAGCGTCGCCGGCGCGCGTGCCGTTGGCGGGTCGGCAACCGGGTTCACGGTAATCACGGTGGAGGCGGTGGCCGTCGTCGGGTCGGTGCTGGTGCCGTCGCTCGACCTCACCGACAGATGCAGTGTGTCGGAGCCTTCGTACTCGTGGGTCGGCGTATAGGTCAGTCTCGCCAGCAAGCTGTTCACGGCCGTGGCGTCCCCCGACAGTGTCAGTGTCGCACTGTCGTCGCCGGCAATCGTCACACCGCTCAGGCTGGCAACATGCAGCGTCCCTTGCGATACCGCTAGCGTCACACTGACCGTGTCGTCGTTGTCCTCCGCCAACGGCCCAACGCTCACCCCGGCAACCGCCACGCCCGTGGCGTTCTCGTCGAGCGTCAGCGTCGCCGGCGCGGTTACCGTCGGCACACCGGCGACGGGGTTCACCGTGATCACGGTTGAGGCAGTGGCCGTCGTTGGATTGATGTTGGAGCCGTCGCTTGACGTCACTGACAGACGCAGCGTGTCGGAGCCTTCGTATTCGCGGGTCGGCGTGTAGGTCAGTCCCGCCAGCAGCGTATTCACGTCCGCCGCGCTCCCCGACAGCGTCAGCGTCGCACAATCGTCGCCGGTCACTGTCACGCCGCTCAGGCTGGCGACATGCAGCGTCCCATGCGATACCGTCAGCGTCGCACTCACCGCGTCGTCCTTGTCCTCCGCCAGCGGCCCAACGCTGACCCCGGCGACCGCCACGCCAGTGGCATTCTCGCTGAGCGCCAGGGTCTCCGGCGCGGTTGCTGTCGGCGGCTCGGCAACCGGCGCGACTGTCACGACTTCGGTTGCCGTCACGATAGCGCTGATATCGCCTTCCGAATCACGCTCGCTCGCCGCAATCGTCAGCGTGAAGCTTCCTTCGAATTCCGTCGGAGGCGTGATCTTCAAGCTCGACAGGTTCCAGCTGGCCACGTCGAACGAGGTGTTGTCCGCGGTCGCCGTAAAGCTATGACCGGGCAAGCCGCTGCCATCGCTCAGCGTAGCGCCCGCCGGGATGTCGCTCACGACGAGCTTGGCGAGGCTGTTCGGCGACGCGTCTCCGTTGGCGCCCGACAGGCTCCTGGCCATCGCACCAAGGTCCAGGGCAATCGCCGTGTCCTCATTGCCCTGCGCAGCGACCGGGCCGAGGGCAGGCGCCAGGGGGACGACCGTCACGAGCTCGCTTGCACTCGCCGTGTTGGCATCCTGGCCGGTCGCCGTGACGGTCAGGGTGAAATTGGTGTCGTTCGGCGGAATGATCTTCAGGTCCGAGAGATTCCAGCTCTTCACATCGATCGAAGTGTCGCCGCTCGTCGCCGTGAAGTCATTCGTGCCGTCGGTGAGCACCGCCCCGACCGGGATGCCGCTCACCACAAGCGACTCCACGCTATTGCCGTGGCCCGGCACGCTGCTCGTCGTCGCCGTGATCGCGCCCAGTGCGATCGCCGCGCCCTCGATGCCGCTCTCAGCCCGCGGCGACCATGTCACCGTCGGCGGTGTCTCGTCGACGGTGATCGCTTGCGTTGCCTCTGGTGCCGGATTGCCGGCGGAATCCGAGACGTCCGCCGTCACCGTGTAGCTGCCATCATGCAACAATTTGACTTCGGTCGAGGTGACGTTTACCGACCAGGTGTTGTTCGCGAGTGTGGTGGTGAACGTTTCGACAACGTGGCCGGAGCTGTCGACGATCCTGACCGTCACCGGCTGGCCATTCTCTGCGTCGGTCGTCGTGCCGGCGATAGCGAACCCGGCGTTCGCCACTTTGACGTTGACGACGTCGTTACTGACAACCGTGTTGATTGCGATCGTCGGCGGCGTCTCGTCCACCCTGATCGCCTGCGAGGCCTGCGCCGAATCGCCGGCCGCATTCGACACGACCGCCGTCAGCGTGTCGATGCCGTCGGCTAGCGCCCTGGCTTCCCCTGGGTCGAGGTTGATTGACCAGCTGCCATTGGCGACCGTGGCCGTGCCGCTGTAGACGACCTGATTGGAACTATCAACGAGAGTGATCGTGACGATCCGGCCGTCCTCCACGCCCGAGGTTGTGCCCGTGATGTCAACCCCGGCGTTGGCTCTGGCGGCGTTGATGATGTTGTCTGCGGCAACGCCGATCTGTCCGCCAACGCCGGTGATCTGCAGCGTCGGCGGCCGCACGATGATGATGTCCTGCACCTTGAAGACCGCCCCTTCGAACGGAGCGAGCGAATTTTGCGGGTTGACGGTCTCAGTCTGAATAAAATTGATGGGCTGCAGCAGCTGCTGCGGACTGAGGAAAGGAGGCGTGCTGGACCCATTTGGTCCATGCACATTGGTGGTGAGGTTGGCGAGCACATCCTGTTGGGCCGCCTGCAACTCCTCCATTCGAGCCGGACTATTCGCGAGCTGGTTCACGCCGACCGAGGATCCTCGCTTGGTCAGGACGATTGTCTCTCCGGGATCCTCGACAATGATGTGCCGCGGAATCGCCTCCTTGGTCACGAGTTCGAACACACCGTGCGCGAAGTCCTTGTACGTGATCTGGTCGTCATCCGGGAATGTGACGTCTGGATCTGCGGCGTGAGCCTCCTTCACGAAGGAGAACACAAGCGCTGCGAGCGACAGCATGCCGAACCCGGCGCTACGGGTCCGCCCCCGAATGCTTCCAACAGGAGTGTCGATCCAGAGCGAACCGGTCCTTGCCACCCGGCCCGCGATGAAAGCGAAGGTCCCCTTGGTCACGGCGAACAGCGCCGAATCCGCGCGGTCGGAGTCGCAGACAAATTCGCTCAGCACGACGCGACTGTCGCCCGACAGGTTGAACACGGTGCCGTCGATGAAGCGAATTTCGATCCGCCCGTCGGGTCCGGTCTCGATCACGTCCCCCTGGCAAACAGGGACGCCAGCCACGACCTGAGCGGCGATGCCGTCCGAGCGCGTGAGGGTGCTGCACCCGATCGTCGCCTGAATGTTACCGATTATCTGGGGAAGCGGGGTAACAGCGGCCTTGCCGTCGTCCCCGAACTCTACGCCGGACGCAACTAACATTGGCTTCGACCTCGCCTGCCGGGTAATTCAGGCCGAGCGCGGTGCCGCAGTCTTTTTGATTTGCCTTGCCCTCGCCACGAGGTCAGAATTTCTTGGCGCTGGCAGCCTGGGCTTGCCCGCAAAAACGTCCTGATCGAATTTATTTCATCAGCAAATTAAATCCGCTTCACTCGACGACCCGTCAGTATTGCTGTCATTCTATCGCGAGTGCTGCCTCAGATAAAATACAGTATAATTTGTTTTTTAAATGTCCACCTTTTAATTGCCGTACGCCAGCCTGTCGGCAATAAATGGTTTGACGGTAGCGGTATTGCGGTTGGGCGGTCCAAAGCAATCGTCGGCCTGACACATACAAGATCTTCTCAAAAGGAGGGGATCATGCGCACAGTTGCGATTGGCATATTGGCAAGTCTCGTTTTGGCGCTAGCAGATCTCTTGTCTGGTCCAGCGCGAGCGCAAACCGATTCCGCGCAACCCGCCGTTCAGGATTCTTCACCGAAACCCATCGGGAATGTCGTGACCGCCACGGGCTCGGTCACGATTGAACATGCGGGTGCTGTGGTCGTTCAGGCAAATGTCTCCGGTCAGGCCGATCAGGCGAAGGTTGGTGACCTCGTTTATTTGGGTGACGTGGTCCGCACCGGGGCCGATGGCCGGCTCGGGATCAACTTTGCTGACGGCACATCCTTCAACCTGTCGAGCAATGCCCGCATGGCTTTGACCGAATACGTGTACGACCCGAAGGGGAAGTCAAATTCGACCTTGTTCAATCTAACAAGCGGGACGTTCACTTTTATTGCCGGCAAGATAGCGAAGACCGGAGATATGAAGATCGACACGCCCGTCGCGACCATGGGCATTCGAGGTACGACGCCACACGTCGAAGTTTCGGATGACGGAACGGTCAAATTCTCTACCCTTATCGAGGAGGGCAAGGACAAACTTGAGAAAAAGCCGGCAGCACCTACGGTACGGCCACCCGAACAACGAGCCGATCAGAAGCTCAATCTCAAAATCTGTCGAGGGTGCTAGGGCTGTTCGCGCACGCAGGCCGTTCTCGTACGTGCCGCCATCCGGTCGTTAGACGCCCGCCTGCGGAAGCAACGATCGCGCATTCCCCAACTTCCAGGATCAGGAAGCCTGAAATGGAATTCAACAGGAGAGCGGGCATCATCGATGCCGGAGTGTGCACAGCCATCTTGCTATTGTTCGCTTTACCTGCGGCGGCGGAGAACCCCAAGCAGAATCCCAAGAAGGACGACTACGTCAGGAATATTGAGTTGTGCAACCAGGCGGATCGCAGGTCGCTCCAGGCCCGGATTGACGGCTGCACGGCGCTCATCGACGCGGGTCAAGGCACGACGACCGCCCTCGCGATCGCCTACAACAATCGCGGCAATGCGTATTCCGCAAAGGCGGACTACGATCGCGCCATCCAGGACTTCGATAACTCGATCAAGCTCAATCCAACCTACGCCAAGCCCCTTAACAACCGCGGTGTGGCTTACCTGAAGAAAGGCGAATACGACTTCGCGATCAAAGCTCTCGACGCGGCGATCAAGCTCAGTCCCACCTCCGGCGGAGCCTTCGCTAACCGCGCCGAAGCCTACCTCAAAAAGCGTGAGTATGATCGCGCGGCGCGCGACTATGACGAGGCAATCCGTCTCGATCCCAATCTGGAAGCCGTGTGGAGCGGACGGTGCTGGACCCGCACCATGCTTGGTTCGTTGCAGCCAGCGCTGGAGGACTGCAACAAGGCGCTTCAGTCGGAGCCGAACAGCGCCGCAACTTATGATTCGCGCGGCCTGATCTACCTGAAGATGGGTAAACTCGATGCGGCCATCAATGATTATAATTCCGCGCTGCGGTTCGACCCGAAGTTGGCGAGCGCGCTCTATGGGCGGGGACTTGCCAGGCTTAAACAGGGCGACACGGCCGGCAGCGACAGCGATATCTCAGCGGCAAAGACAATCCAGGGCAACGTAGCCGACGACTTCACACGCTATGGCGTGCGATAGAAACCAGTGCGGGCTTCGGATGGCCTCGCTGCAGCCCGCCCTACCCTCTCTTGGGTCGCGGCCTGCCCGGCGCCACGCCGCGCCTTTTGACGATTTCGAGCCCGCGTCTCCAGCCCAGCGAAGACAGCGTTAGCGGCGGGTAAAGCGCCACAGCCTCCAATTCAGCCTTTGGCGGCGCCTGAAACGCCGGTTTTGCCGCGCTAGGCGCACACGCTGCGCCGCCGCCTCTCACAAAATCCGGTTAATGCCGCACCCGGTTTCGGCCGAAAGAGGCGGAACCACGCGGCTTCAGTTGTTAATCGATAAAATTTGAATCAATTGCAGTCATTGCAAATTTTAATCAAAATCTATTCAAGTATAAATCGATCTATCTGCGGTTTTTACTTGCATTCGTCTCAAATCGACTTGGCTGATTTAGCCGCGGCGCAAAGGCTTTGTGCCAAATGTGGTCCCAACAAGAAAAACGGGGGCCACGATGTTCAAGCTCAAGGGACGGGAGTTGGCGGTGATCGCCATCTTGCTGGGGATGCATGCGCCGGCGAGAGCCGGCGACGAGCGAGTGCTTTATGCCAGCCTCGGCGACAACACGCGGGCGCCGATCGGCTGGGTCGAATTCTGTGCCGACGCCCCGGCGGAATGCCGGGGCGGTGCGACGCAGCCGCGCGACATCGTGATGTCGCAGGCGGCCTGGCGCGACCTCAACAAGGTCAACCGCTGGGTCAACGAGACCGTCAAGCCGATGACCGACATGGATCATTGGGGCGTGATCGAGAAGTGGTCGCTGCCGACCGACGGCTACGGCGATTGCGAGGACTATGTGCTGATGAAGCGCAAGATGCTGATCGATGCGGGCTGGCCGCGCGAGGCGCTGCTGATCACGGTGGTCCGCGACAAGAAAGGTGAAGGTCACGCGGTGCTGACGGTGAAGTCCGACAGGGGCGAGTACATTCTCGACAATCAGAACGAGAATATTCTGGCCTGGACCGACACCGGCTACCGGTTCGTCAAGCGTCAATCGCAGAGCGATCCCAATGTCTGGGTCTCGCTCGGCGACAGCCGGCCGGCGGTCTCAACCGCCAGCTCTCACTGAAAGCAGGAATCATCGAACACGCGACCCGGTCACATCCCCACCCCTCCCCGTCCCAGACCGGTTCGCGCGCGGCCAGCTCTCCCCCAAGGGCTGGCCGCACCCTTTTTGGGGGGCGGAATCGACGGGATTTGCGGCCGGACCGGGTGTTAACGACCGAATTCCGTTGGACGACCGTAGCTTTTCGGCCTTGCCAGCCTCGTTTTTGTCGGATTCATTGCGAGATACTTAAGGGGTCGCGTCGGCAGCAAGCCGCGCATCGAAGGCCCTAATTCTCCTCGCGTAAGCCCGCTTCGCGTTTGCCTTGAGACGAGCCACCAACCTTGGCGGCATTCGCAACACCTTTAGACCTTGCAAAGCTGATGACCCAACTGACCCGGGACGCCCGTCCTCAAAACCCGATCACCCGCATCGGGCGCCAGCCGATTGCCCTGACGGCGGCAGCCCTTCTCATCGTTCTGGCCGGCAGCGCGTCGATCGCGCTCTGGCGTGTCTATACCGGAAAGTCGCCCGAGACCTATCGGGCAGTCGCTGCCCGTCAATTGCAGGTGCGCGCCGCGCAGGCTTCCGAGCAGCTGGTCGAAAAGACCAAGGGACTGGAGCAGACCCAGCAGGAATCGATCGACCAGTTGCAGTTGGTGCAGGATCAGCTCACAACGATGCGCCGCCTGCTCGCCGCGCAGCAGGCCGACACCAAGCGGCTATCCGAGCAGGTCTCGGGCCTGACAGAGGCGATCGAGGGCCTGCGGCAGTCCTACGCCAGCGCCCAGCCGAGCGACCCCTCGCCGGCACCGTCGACCCGCAACCGGTCGGTCCGGATGCGCGCCCACCACACCGTCAGAACCGCGCAAAAGCGGGCGAAATCGAGTGGTTAGGCCGGATTCGGCGCCACACTGCCGCCGTTGGCCTGCCAATTTCTTGCACGGTTTGTGAACTGCCTCACATTTGCCGCGGCGAATCCGGGGCATTCTATGGTTCACCGGAAGGCGCGAGCCGATTTCAATTTCCGGGGCTGGCAAGGTCGTTGACGGCATACTGCGTCGACGGCCTTGTTTTTTATCCCCCCTTTGTTGTCTGGCGATGTCGGCGCGCGGCGGTCGCCCCAGCGCCCGACCTGTTGTCGGCGCAATCTAGCAGCCACGGCAGATACTCTTGAGCTTGCGGTCAAGAAGCTCGTCCTCAGCCTGGACCGCGGCATCGGTGTTCGGCGACGAAGACGGCGTCGCGTCGCCCGAGCCCGGTGCCGTCGAACGTGTGCGGATACCCTTGTTCCGGTGGTCCAACGATGGTCCTGACGATTGGGCGATACACCTGCTGTGAGTGCGCCGCGGCGGCGCGCTGGTGTGGCTTCGCGCCAGTGCAGCGCATGGCGCGGTCAGCAGGACGGCCGCGGCCATCAGGCCCATTCCTGACATTCTGGTCATCGGCATAACTCCCTCTATGATCCAACCACGCCGTGCGGGATCGAGTTCCCGGTACCGAACGGAAGGAGACGGCCATGCGCAAATTGATCGCCTTCGACGACGACACTGCGGCCAAGCTCGCGCAACTGGCGCGCGACCGGATGGCAACGTTCCAGGAACTGGCGGACGAGGCCTTCGCCGATCTCCTGAAGAAGCACGGCATTCCGATCGACCTGAAGGACGCGTTGCGCAAGAGCGCGCGCGAGGTCGGCGCGACCGCCAAGGTGATCCCGCTGTCGAAGCGAAAGAAGCGGCGCGAGAGCTAGCGCATGATCCGGAAAAGTGTGAAGCGGCTTTTCGAAAAAATCATGCGCAATCTCATCGCGCTTTAGGCCGCAGACTTAAAAGTCACGACTGCTGATATTCGCTGATTGCGCCCAGAATCGACCGCCACGTACCACTCTCGTGGCGACACCTGGCAATGCCGGCGATGGGAAATGACGCGGCTCAGCCAGTTTCAAGAAGCTCCCCGAGACGACAGACCAGTTGTTACAGGTCCTGGCAGAGTAACCGCCCGTCCCCCGCCTCGGCCAGCCTCTTAAGAAAGGCACTTCACATACACGACGTAAGCCGGCCTTCCCGTTATCAGTCCAAAAATTTCGGTGTTGAACTTGGCTTCGCCAACGATGCGGTTCCTGGAACAGAATGGTCTGACGATTTGCTTTGCCAAAAGAATGCGGTCACCCCGCACTTCCGGATTGTAGCGGTAGTCGTAGGTGTTCTGGACGTGAATGACGTAATCATAAGGCCGCCCCGGTGGCGCCGCCTCGATCGTAGACGCGCCGCGCGGCTGACCGGACGCAGACCAGGGCAGCGCGGCAATCGCAACGATCAGCAGTGTTCTCGTCCGCTCAAGCACGACGGCCTCTCTGGACATCGAGTTGCTGCGAGCATATCACGCGCGAAGCGATAGGCGCGATGTCCGCGTTCGCGCGGAGCACAACCCACTGCATCGAGCCTTTCCAAGCCCAACGTGAGTCTTGCCCAATGGTGCGGAACATGATCGGAAAGGCCTGCGTGCTTGTCATTCTGAGCAGCCTGTGGACCACGCCGAGCTTTGCACAAGCCGCCGTGGGCGGACCGAAGAAGAACCAGAACTACATCGGCGGGCCTATCGCTGCGAAAAATCCGATCATACCGCCGCGGCGGGGCGAAGTGGTGAGAGCCCAATCGCCGGCACAAAGACCGCCAAAACACTGATTGATCCGAGCCGCAGACTCGCGACTCTCGTCCTTCGTTGGTCGTTGCTGGCAGTGCATGGTTCGTTCCCAGCAAAGTTTCGCTGCTCATCATCTTTTCGATGCCGTGTCACTTTGACGCCTTCTCGATGATCTGAGCGATTGCAGAGACCAACGCCGCAAGACCCGCCGCAGCCGCTACGCGTGATTGCATGGCGAGTACAGAGACGAAGCTCTCTCCGCCAGAATGCGCGGCGAGCGCCAGATGAAGGGCCACACGAAGCGCAAGCCCGCTTGCGATGAAGGCGGAAACAAAGGCCGTCCAGAAAGCAAGACTTCTGTTCATCGTGCCGCTCAAACAAATTGCCGCTCCAGGCACGAATTTGAGTTTGCGATGTTGCCGCATCGCCTAGATGGACCAAGTCTTCAACGGGTTTGCGCCGATCGACCCTGGGAGCTCCGCCCAATTTCCAGCTGCTGTTGCCTGTGGTGATGAGCCATGATGTGAGCAATGTACTCGCACTGCGGCCAACGACAAAGCATTTGACGCAAGGTGCGATGATGACCACGCGATCATATACGCTTCGCGTAAGTCCTACGTAAGCTTCACCGCGCCTTTGTAAGCTTCGTGCAAGCTACGCCATGCATTGTTGCGAATACGATCAGCACAAGCTTGCTTGCGATCAAACCGGCCATTAAGAGCGGTTGGAAGTCGAAGGCTCGCCTTGCCGAGGTGCCGGCCTGTGTTCGATTTGCTTTTCCCGTTCTGCGTCGATGTGGCGATGACGGCGGCAACGATATTCGGCGCGAGTGATCCGAGCGCGGGTACAGAGCTTCGCATGAACCTCTTCCGAAATTTCCGACTGGCAAAGACCATCCTTGCAGCGTTGTGCACGATCGCCGTCATAGCGCTGATCTGTACAAGAGTCTTTCTACCTGCTGGCTCTTCGGAAACGACATCCGACGCGCCATCGCCTGCTGCGGGCTACGCGCAATCCGACCACGCGGATGAGGCCGTCGATCTGTCCGAAAAGCAGTCGGCCTCGATCAAGGTTGGTCCGGTCGAGAAGCGCGACTTTGAAGTGTTCAAGACGTCGGTAGGCACCATCGACTTCAACGAGAACATGCTGGTCCAGGTTTTCTCTCAATATCCGGGCAAGATCCTGAAGGCCTTCTACAACGTGGGCGATGACGTCAAAAAGGGAGACGTCCTGTTCACGATCGATAGTCCCGATCTCCTGCAGGCCGAATCCACGCTGCTGGCGGCCGCCGGCGTGCTGGAGCTGCAAAAGAAGGTCCTCGCACGCGCGTCGGGCTTGTTGAAGCAGGGCGGCAGCGCCCAGAAGGATGTCGATCAGGCGACGTCGGACCAGCAGACGGCAGAGGGCAATTTCAAAGCCGCCAGGGATGCGGTGCGCATCTTCGGCAAGACCGATGCGGAAATCGACCAGATTCTGGCCAGCCGCAGGATCGATTCGACGCTCATCGTGACAAGCCCGATCTCAGGACGAGTGGTAGCTCGAAACGCTGCACCGGGATTTCTGACGCAGCCCGGCAGCGCGCCGGCGCCGTTCTCGATCGCGGACATTTCGACGCTGTGGATGATCGCGAATGTGATTGAGACCGATGCGCCGGCCTATAGGGTCGGCCAGCCCGTCGACGTGACGGTACCGGCCTATCCCGACAAGGTGTTCAAAGGACACGTCACAGCGCTTGGTTCGATGATCGACCCGAACACGCGTCGTCAGTTGGTTCGCTCGGAGGTCGAGGACCCTGATCATCTGCTGCGCTCGGGAATGTACGCGAGCTTCGTCATTCGCGTCGGCGCCCCGGTGAGCTCCGCGGCCGTGCCGGCGGATGGCGTGGTGCGGGAAGGAGATGGCACGATGACCGTGTGGGTGACCAAGGATAGCCGTCACTTCACCAAGCGCACTGTAAGCACGGGGCTGCGCGAGAATGGCTGGGTTCAGATTTTGGACGGCTTGCAGCCCGGCGAGCGCGTGGCCACGGAGGGCGCCGTATTCCTGAGCAACAAGCTGTTGTTGGGCGACGCGGGCTGACGGCGATCGACACTCCGCTATCGGACGGAAATCAGGGCAGGTTCAGTTGATCAAGGCGCTACTCGAGTTCGGCTTAACACGGAG
>Ga0070684_100002995_pt1 | contig 12575 bp, 12 predicted proteins | sample KBSC723LmetaG_FD_65653 | JGI IMG/M metagenome (GOLD analysis project Ga0070684, IMG submission 65653) | Corn rhizosphere microbial communities from Kellogg Biological Station, Michigan, USA - KBS C7.2-3L metaG | ecosystem: Host-associated > Plants > Roots > Rhizosphere ...
TCGCTCACGGTATCGCGTGAGTGGGAGCGCGGAACGATGGAGCAGCTCGCCGCCACGCCGGTGAGCCGCACCGAGGTCATCCTCGGCAAGCTGGTGCCGTATCTCGTGATCGGGCTCATCGACGTAGCGATCGCCGTGCTCCTCGGGATTTTCGTGTTCGATGTGCCGTTCCGGGGCAATCTCCTCACATTCACGTTAGGCACCGTTGTCTTCCTCATCGGTGTGCTCGGACTCGGCACGCTGCTCTCGACGGGGCTCAAGTCGCAGCTTCTCGCGAGCCAGGCAGCGATCTTCGCGACGTATCTGCCGGCGCTGCTGTTCTCCGGCTTCATGTACACGATCAGCAACATGCCGACGGCGCTGCAGTGGATCTCTCGCGTCGTCCCGGCGCGGTATTACGTGTCGTTCACGCGGGGCGTGTTTCTCAAGGGGAACGGCCTCGACGTACTCTGGCCGGCGATCTTCGGGCTCGCGATCTACGCGGGGTTCACGATCGCCATGAGTGTCAAGAACTTCAAAAAGGAGCTCACATGATGCGGGTCGACGAGATGGCCGCCCCGGCACCGACCCGGCGTTGGTTTTCCTGGGGGCGGCTCAAGCAGATGATCAAGAAGGAGACGTTGCAGCTGGTGCGCGACCCAAAATCGCGGCCAATCATCTTCGTCTCGCCCGTGGTGCAGATGATCCTCCTCGGCTACGCCGCAACGACCGATGTGAAGGACATCTCGACCATGGTGGTGGATCACGACAATACGGCGGAATCGCGCGCGTTGGTGGAGGCGTTCAAGACCACGGACTACTTCATCATCACGAAGCACAGTGAGCGCGATGCGGACGTCGTGTCGGCGTTGGCGAAGGGTGATGTGCAGATGGGGCTCACCATTCCGCCGGGCTTTGCGGCCGACATGCGCAGCGGTCGAGGCGCATCGGTCCAGACGCTGTTCGACGGGTCGGACGCGAGCCAGGCGACCGTCGCGCAGTCGTACGCCAGTCAGATCGCCGGGCAGTTCGGTGTGAAGATGGTGGGTGCCCGGATGCAGGACGGTGTGGAGCTGCGCTCGCGGGCGTGGTTCAACCCGAGCCTCGAGAGCAAGTTCTTCAACGTGCCGGCGATCATGGGGATCCAGATCCTGACGATCTGTCTCATCCTCACGGCGCTGGCCGTGGTCCGCGAACGCGAGATCGGGACGCTGGATCAGCTCCTGGTCAGTCCGATCACGTCAGCGGAGATGATGTTGGGCAAGACGATCCCGGTGCTTGGGCTCGGCCTGTTCCACCTGCTGATCTATACCGGGCTCACCATGTTCCAGTTCGGCGTCCCGATGCGGGGGTCGTTCATCGCACTGGTGCTGGCGGCCTTCGTGTACATTCTCACGGCGCTGTCGTTAGGTCTTCTCATCTCGACGGTGTCGAAGACGCAGCAGGAAGCGTTCATGCTGCTCATTCTGGTGCTGTTGCCGGCAGTCATGCTGTCGGGCTTCGTGTCGCCGATCGAGAGCATGCCCAAGATCTTTCAGTGGATGACCATCGTGAATCCGATCCGGTACTTCCTGGAGATCGTGCGAGGCGTCTTCCTGAAGGGGATTGGCGTCGCTGAGCTGTGGCCACAGTATCTGACTCTGACGTTCATGGCGGCCGTCATCATGACGACCGCGACGAAGCGATTCCGGCGGGCGATCGCCTAACGGTCGGGAATCGGGAATCGGGAATCGGGAATCGACCACCCTCGGGACGCTCACCGCCCCGAGGGTGTTTCGCCACCCAGTGCGTTCGTGAGAAAGCGAGTCGCGTTATAGATCAGTCGGTTGGATAGCGGAACCGAGCTGCCCGACACCGGTGAGCAACTCGCGGGCAGCCGCCACCGATTCCTCCGAGCCCGCGACCGCAAGCACGTCACCGCTTCGAACGCGGTCGTGGCCCGACGGCACCAGCACCTGCTCACCATCCCGCAGGATCGCCAGCACCGTCGCCCCCGTCACGCCACGCAGATTCAGCTCGGCCAGCGTTCGGTCCGACGCCGGGCTCGACTCCCCAATGCGAACCGAGACCGGATCGCCAAGTCCGGGAAGCGCCAGCCGTACGCGTTCCATGTCCGTCGCAAACGGATCATCGCCATTGGCAGGAGCGTCGGCCATCCCGCTCCCGATCTTCATCGCAATGATTTCGGCGCCCGCCTTCGCATGACCCTGCAGGTTCATGGCGCTTCGCCAGAACGCCACGGCTGGAATCGCCACGAGCGCGAGTGGAGCGAGCGCGAAGCGATAGGACGGCAGGAACGGCAGGGTGATCGCCACGATCGGGATGGCGATGACCGCGAGGATCGCGAGCTGCAGCGTGACGACCAACGCCCGGCGCGGCGCGGCGCCGACGTCGACGTCGCCGGGCTTCGGCGCGGGAATGGCCTTCTGCGCGAGCTCGACGCCGAGGTGGCGCGCCGTCCGAGTGAGGCCGATGAGCAGCGGGAGCCCGATGATCGCGGCCGCGGTCGGCACGACGGCCCGCGCGAGCCGTTCCGAGAGCCCGATCGAGTCGTGGATCAGCGTGGCGGAACGGCCAGCCTCCAGCGATGCGCCGATCACGATGGCGATGATGAGAACGGCGTCGAGCAGGAGGAGCCTAACGAGCCGACGCGTCAGCGACAGCTCCGGCGCGCCATCGCCCGACCGCCGCATCCGCTCGATCCACGACCCGTACAGCGACGCGAACGTCTGCAGCGGGGGCGGCAGCTTGCGATCCACCCACTCCGCGACCGGCCCCGCCGCCCGGATCAGCCACGGCGTCGTGAGCGTCGTGATCGCCGAGACGGCCACCGCGACCGGGTACAGAAAGTCGCGTGTGGCGCCTGACGAGAGACCGACACCCGCGATGATGAACGAGAACTCGCCGATCTGCGCGAGGCTCATGCCGGCCTGCACCGACGTTCGCGGACTGTAGCCGGTCAGGAACGAGCTGATCGTCACGAACACCAGCTTGCCGAGGATTACCGCGACCGAGAACGCCAGCACCGCCCCCCAGTGCTGTGCGACAATAGCCGGGTCGATCAGCACCCCTACGGAGACGAAGAAAATGGCGGCGAACACGTCGCGCACCGGCTGCACCAGATGCTCGACGACCTTTTCCTCGCCCGATTCGGCGACGAGCGAGCCCGCGATGAAAGCGCCGAGTGCCACCGAGTACCCGAACGACAAGGCGAGCAGCGCGGCAGCAAAGCAGATGCCGATGCTCGCCACCAGTGTGGTCTCGGGGCGGTTCATGCGAACGACCGCGCGGATCGTTCGCGGCACGACCAGGAGGCCGACGCCTATGAGGCCAGCGAGGAATGTCGCGAGCCGGGCCCCGGTCACCGCGAGACTCGAGGCCGACACCGCAGTGCCGGTCGCGACCGTGGTGAGAATCGCGATGAGGAAGATCCCGATCAGGTCTTCGATGATGAGAACGCCGAAGACGATCTCGGTGAATCGCCCCTTCACGCGCTGCTCCTCGAACGCCTTCGCGATGATCGTCGTGCTCGAGATCGCGATGACGGCGCCGGCGAACACGCTCTCGAGCGTCGTCCAGCCGAGGAGTTGGCCAAGCACGTAACCGATCCAGACCATCCCGCTGCTCTGGGCGACGGCAACGAGCCCCGCCGTCGGGCCGATCCTGAGCAGCTTGCGGAGGCTGAACTCGAGCCCTAACGAGAAGAGCAGCAGAATGACGCCGAGCTCGGACAGCGTTTCCACGATCGCCTCGTCGGCCACGAGCGGGATCGGGATGTGCGGGCCGACGATCATCCCCGCCAGCAGGTAGCCAAAGACCACCGGCTGACGGAGGCGCTGAAAGACGACGGTAGTAACCGCCGCCACGCACAGCACGACGGCGAGGGTCCGCAGGAATTCGTGAGCGTCGTGCATGGGCGACCGTTATGTCGTTGGGACGGCGGACCCCTGGTCCCCGATCCGCGGTGTGACTGGCGGAGACTGGGAACGCGCGGCTGCAGGGGTGCTCCATCGCCGCGAGATCCAGAGCAGCACCGGCGACGCCACGAAGATCGACGAGAACGTTCCGACAATGATACCGAACGTCATTACGAGAGCGAACGGCTTGATGACCTCGCCGGCGAAGAAGGACAGGAAAAGCGCCGTCGCGAGGGTCGTGCCGCCCGTCAGAATCGTCCGTGGCAGCGTCTCGTTGATCGACAGGTTGAGGATCGTCGCCAGCGAGCGGTTCCCGCGCGATTTCAGATTCTCGCGAACGCGGTCGAAGATGACGATCGTGTCGTTCAGCGAGTAGCCGAGGACCGTGAGCACGGCCGCGACGACGACGAGGCTGACCTCGAGATCGAGATAGCGGATGAACGCGATCGTCGCGATCACGTCATGCGCCGTAGCGATGACCGCCGCGAGCCCGAATCGCCACTCGAACCGGAATGCGAGGTAGATGAGTGTCGTAACGAAGCTGACCAGGATGGCGATGAACGCTTTCTGCTGAAGCTCGCCGCCGACCTTGGGGCTCACGCCCTCGTACCGGATCATCTTGTAGGCGCCGGCACCAAGCTCCGAGTCGAGCGCCTTGCTCGCGGCGGCTGCGACGGCTTCGGTCTGCTTCTGACTCGCGCCGCTCGCATCGAGCCGCGCGCGAATGACGAAGTCGCGCGGCGAGCCGAACGACTGAATCTCGGCTTTCGGAACACCGCCGCGCTCGAGCGCACCGCGGAGCCGATTCATCTCCACCACCTCGGTGGTTCGCACCTGCATCATCGTGCCGCCCGTGAACTCGATGCTGTAGGTAATGCCTTTCGCGGCGAGCATGATCATGCCAGGCACGATGATCGCCGCCGTGATCCCATATGCCCAGCGCCGCACCTTGATGAAGTCGTAGCGCGCGTTGGCGAACAGCCGGATGGTGAAGTGCTTGAGCGTCGTCATCGTGGGCCGACGCTTCACCCAGATGAGGAAGAACGTCCGTGTCACGAACACGGCCGTCACCATCGAAGCGACCAGGCCAATGAGCAGGGTGAGCGCGAAGCCCTGCACGGATTCCGTGCCGACGACATAAAGAATCATCGCCGTGAGCGCGGTGGTGACATTCGAATCGACGATCGCGCTCATGGCGTGGCGGAACCCTTCGTCGATGGCTCGCCTCACGGAGCGCCCGGCGTCGAGCTCCTCGCGCATTCGCTCGAAGATCAGCACGTTCGCGTCCACAGCCATGCCGATCGACAAGGCAAACCCGGCCAGCCCTGGCAGGGTGAGCGTGAAGCCGAACGCTGCAAGCCCGCCCAAGCAATACAGCACGTACAGCCCGAGCGCGCCGACGGCCAGCAGTCCGGAAAGCCCGTAGTACACGCCCATCACGAGCAGCACGAAGCCGACGGCCAGCACCGACGCCCGCACGCCCTCGGCAATGGAATCGCTACCTAACGATGCGCCGATCGTGCGCTGATCGACGACGTGGAGCGGCACCGGCAGTGCGCCCGCGCGCAGCACGAGCGCGAGGTCGTTCGCTTCCTCGAGCGATTTGCCAGCAAGCTCGATCCGGCCATTCATCCCGATCCGGTCGCGGATGACAGCGGGCTCGCCCTGGACGCGCCCGTCGAGCAGGATCGCCAGGTAATTGCCGATGTTCCGGCCGGTCGCGTCCCCGAACTTGCGGCCACCGCCGCGCGTCAGCTCGAACTGGACCTCCGCGGCGTTGGTCATCGGGTCGCGACCGGCAACGGCCTTCTGCAGCTCCTCGCCAGTGATTATCGCCCGCGATTGCACCGCATAGAGCGGTCGCGCCGTTAGGCCACCCCGCGTGATCGCGGTGCCCCAGCGCAGCTCCAGCCCACGCGGCACGAGCTGCTGAAGCTCGGGGCGTGCGAGGAGCCGGTCGACGTCGGCAACCCTGTCTTCGGCGACGAGGAACTCACCCGGCACGCGTCCCTGATTCAACAACCTCGAGAACGGGCCGCCGGTCGCACCGGCGGGTCCGGTTGCGGCGGTCGTCGAGTCGGTCGAGTCTGCGCGCGACGTCAGAAGATCGGTGATCGCCTTGCCGGACGACGGCTCGCCGTCGTTGGCGCGCGCCGCCGCCCCGCCGGAACGACTGGCACTGACGCCCGCTCGTTGTAACGCCGCGTCGATCGCGGGCAGGGCCAATCGAAACTGATCTCTCGTATCGGTCAGGCGGAACTCGAGAAACGCCGTGCGCTCGACGATCGACCGCGCGCGGGCCGGGTCGGTCTCGCCAGCCAGCTCGACGATGAGCCGACAGTTTCCTGCAACCTGCACGACGGGCTCGGTCGTTCCGAACTCGTCGATGCGCGTGCGCACGACACGCTCCGCGCGACGGATCGCGTCGGAGCAATCTGATATCACACCGCGCGACTCATCGACCTCGAGCGCGAGATGCACGCCGCCTCGGAGATCGAGCCCGAGCTTGATGGGCACTCGGCGAACGGTGGTATCGCGCATCTGTCCGCTCTGCGCGTTGTACACTCGCTGCTTGACGGAACGTGGCACGAGCGCGAGCACGCTCGTGGCCACGAGGGCGAGGATGACAATCACTCGCCACTTGATGGATTTCATGTGGACGGTTCTCCCGCATTCAGGCCATTCGCCGGCCAGGCCGCGTCGCAGGATGCGAGCGGCTCAGCGGTTGGCCGGCGTCGGATTGTTCAGGGCGCGCCTAACGGCGCTAACGGCCTACGCGAGCGCGGGTGGTGCGCGGGCGGGCGGGAGAGCGGCAGGCGCCGAGGCTGGCGCCTGCCGACGCGGCACTGCGATATCGCCGACCCGGACGATTCCCGGGAGGTCGAGACGAGCGTACGCGGACGGGACGAACGGCGTGGTCGCGCGACGCTCCGAGACGTCGGCAGCGAGCAGTCGCTTGCCGAGCGTGATCGACTGCGATGTGGTCTGCGTCCGCGATTCGCGACTCCCGACAGTCAGCTGCCGGGACGCACCCGGGATGCCGAGCAGCGCGAGCTGCAGGGCTCCATAGGTGAGCCAGGCGAACAGCAGGTGTCGGGCGCGAAGCATCATGGGCCGCAAGGTACACTGCGCGAGATTTCGTGACAACGCGAAATGTCGTATCGCGCGGCACCGACGACTCCTCGGGCAAACTGTCTAAGCCGATATAAAGCAACGATATACGTGTGCCGGGTCGAGTGGTCCTCCGGTTGCTTTTCCACGAGCCTGAAGTTCCGATCGACCTCTCGTGGTGGAGACCACTCCTATGATGACGCTCAAGTGGATCGACCTGCATTGCCCGGTCTGCGAGTCGGTCTTTGAATCGATGGCCGCTTCGGCGAACGACGAAGCCGGCCAGGACTACTATATCGATCCGAACACGCCGGCGAGTATCGCTATCGCCGTGCTGCCTTTCCTGGTGCACGTCTGTCCCCGGTGTGGCTATGTCGGCTCCGTGGCCGACTTCGGAGACGAAGTGGAGATCACGGACGACGTCCGCGCGCGCGTACAGGCCGAGCTCGCCCCGCACCTCGGCACGTCGGTGCGCATTCCATGGCTTGCCCTCACTGTCGCCGGCTCGGACAAGTACGACGGCGCGGCGAGGATCGCGGAGTGGCGCGGCGACGATGCGCGCCGGGTCGCCGAGCTCTGGGTCCGCGCAGCGTGGTGCTGCGTCGACGAAGACGACGTGGAGGCGGAGCGCTACTACGCACGCCATGCCGCTCGGTGGCTTGCCAAGGCGCTCGACTCCTTCGGCGAGTTCGACGAGGACGAGCAAACGACCATGGCGTACCGACTCGGCGAGCTGTGGCTGCGCATCGGCGATACCCGGCAGGCGAACGCGTGGTTCGAGCGCGCGGGGAGGTCGTCATGATCGTGCTGCGAGCCACGCCTAACGTCGCACAGCGCGCGCGCCCGTCGTGTAATCTCGCAATCTCGCGACATGGCGCGACGCGAACCGTCACCAGCGCGCGCGGCGCACGTGCCTTCAGCGTTCGACTGCGTTGGCTGACTTGGACTTACCCGCTCGCCACCGAGACGACCCCGTGTGGCCCTGGCGTTGCTTTTCTCCTTGGTGTAACCGGCGCGAGTTCCGCGCAGACCTCATTCGACTATCCGAGCTCCACATGCCTACTTCATTGATCTCCTTGCCCTCTCGCGTCGGCCTCGTCACTGCTGTCGCTGCGGGCTGCCTTTTCTCGAGCTACAGCACGCTCGAGGCACAGACCACCGCGCCCGCTCCCATGACACTGGGCGGCGCCGCGCGCATGGCTGCCGAGCGGAGCGCGAGCACCGCGGCGGCGCGCGAGCGGTCGTCGCAGGCGGACGCGCGCGTGTCGCAGAGCCGAGCCGCGCTGCTGCCTAACCTGTCCACGACTGCGCAATACGGCACTCGCAGCTACAACACTGCTTCGTTGGGCTTCGACATTCCTGCCGGCTCCTCGATACCTATCAATCCGGATGGAGAAGTGCAGGGCCCCGTACGCAGCATCGACGTGCGGGCGAAGATCACGCAGAACCTCATCAACATCCCGAACGTGTTGAGCTGGCGCGCGACCGCGACGGACGCCGACGCCGCGCACTATAAGGCAGACGATGCCGCTGACAACGCGGCCGAGCGTGGGGCGACGGCGTACCTGAGCGTCCTTCGCGCCGAAGCGCGGATCGCTGCACGTCAGGCCGACTCTTCGCTCGCCGCCGAGCTTCTCGACATCGCGAAGCAGCAGCTCGCCGCGGGCGTCGGGATCTCGCTCGACGTCACGCGTGCGGAGTCGCAGCTCGCCGACGCGAAGGCAAAGCTCATCGCGACCCGTGGTGAGCGCGATCGCGCCGTCCTTCAGCTCCGTCACGAGCTGTCACTGGCCGATGCAGCGCCGCTCGTGATCGGCGATTCGCTGCGCGCGCCGTCGGACGAGGACCGGATGGGTCGTGAGGAAGACATCATGCAGAACGCCCTCCAGCATCGTGCCGATTTCAAGGCCGCGCGTTCGTCGCTCGACGGTGCGCGGATGCATGCACGTGCGGCCGCGGCGGAGCGGTTGCCGTCGGTGGCGCTCTACGCAGACCATGGGTCGAACGGTAAGGAGACCGACCGCATGTTAGGCACGTACTCCTATGGCTTGCAGGTATCGCTTCCGATCTTCGACGGTCTGCACATGGAGTCCAAGAAGGCGGAAGAGCGCGCTCGGCAGCGCGAGGCTGAAGTGACGGCGGTCGACACGAAGCGACAGGTCGAGACCGACGTGCGGCAGGCGATGATCAGCGTGAGCTCGGCGCGCGAGGAAGTTGCGGCGGCGCAGGCGCGGCTGGTTCTGGCGGAGCAGGAAGTCAACCAGGCGCGCGAGCGTTTCCGGCAAGGCGTGAGTGGGAATGCCGACGTCATCACGGCGTCGATGACGCTCAACGCGGCGCGCGATCAGGTCATCGACGCGCGGACGTCCTATCATCAGGCACGCGTCGCGCTCGCCAGCGCGCAGGGGATGACGACCATGATTCAATGAGATGGCCGCCAAGGGCGGCAGCGCGTTAGGCGCGAGATAATAGAATAGAACTTCAGGACAAGGCGACTGAATGGGGGCAATGGTGCGGGGTAAGCCATTGCCCTCATGTCATCCGGGAGCGTCGCGAGGGATCGCGACCTTTTCGATAGAGGCCGAACAAGACGGCAGACGGCAGACAACCCCGACGGCAGACGCCAGAGGGCCGACGGCAGAGGAAGCAGCGCAGTCTCGTCTGCCGTCTGCTGTCTGCTGTCTGCTGTCTTCAGTTGTCTGCCGTCTGGTCGCGGCGGTCTGACCCCTTTGATCGGGGTGACGGCTCGAAGAAGAGCGTGGGACTTACCTCGTTCAGGCCGGACGCCGTGAGCCACGATTCGAGGTTGTCGGCCAGCGATTGTCGTGTTCCGTGGTCGAGCGATTCGAAGCCGCGGAGCAGTTGCTCCTGGATCGTTTCGGGCGCGTTCGCCAGTATGGCGTCGCCGGCGGGAGTGAGGCTCAGGACCGCGCGGCGGCGATCGATCGAGCTCGGTGCACGACTCACCAGACCGTTTCGAACCAGGCGCGCGACGACCTCGGAGATCGAGCTCTGCGTCGTACGCGTCCGCGCAGCGAGGTCGCTCAGCGACTGACCGGACCTTGCCGACAGTTGGCGGAGGACGAACAGCTGCGCCGTGCTGAGCCCAAACGCGCGCTCTGATGCTCGCGTCGCGATGCGGATTGCGTGCACCACGCGCCGCAGGGCGTCCATTGCACGCGCCGCGTCGGTCGGCTGCATCAGAACCGCTCTCCCTGGGCTTCGCGGGTCTGGCTACCTAACGGGCGAATGCGGGACCACATGGTGTAGAAGAACACCGCGAGCCCGGCGACCTGAACGATCCCGGTCATCACCGTGCCGCGGCGGAGCCACGTCGCACTCGAGACCTGGCGTGCGAGCTCGCCGGCGACGCGTCCGGCGGTCCCGCACGCGACGAGCCAGTACGCCACGTTCGCCGCGCGGGGCGAATACCGCGTGTCGCCCTTCGCCGGCCGAGGGAAGAGCCATAGCGCCACACCGAGGATCATCATCATCACGAAACCGACGAAGATCGCGTGCGTGTGCGCGCTCACGAGGTAAGGCGAGGGGAATCGCTGTCGCAGCTCGCGGTCGGCCATCATCCAAAGTCCAAGTCCCAGGCCTAACGCGAGAAACCCGACGCCGGTCTTGAGATAACGGCGCACGAGGGAGTGCACGCGTCACCTCGCAGCGGCGCGCCGTAAAGGAACGGCGGTCGGTGCAGGTGCCTTGCCGGCGGAGTGCTTGCCGCCGCGCGGTCCGTCGATCGTACGCCAGAGGTTGTAGACGAACGCATAGGACGCAGCGGCCGACAGAATTCCGCCGACCGCAACCACGACCCGTGCGAGCGTTGCAAAGGCCGTATTGGGCAGCATCACATAACCCGCAACGAACACTGCGAGGCCACCATTCGAGAGCCACCAATGGATGGCGGCCAGGTGGCGACTGTGGAGCGGATGGCCGGTGAACCGCGGGATCACGTGATACGCGACGCCGAAGATCATCATCGCGACGAAACCCAGCAGGTTCATGTGGAGGTGCGCGGCACGATAGATCGCCCACGCCGGATGGACAGCCATCGCCACGCCGAGCGAGACGCCAGCGGCGAGCCACGCGAGGCTCGCCTTGAGAAACGCCTTGACGAACCAGTCCATCAGCCGCCTCGGCTACCGGGTCGCGGCGTGATGGTCGCGAGCAGAACGAGCTCCTCGTCTGCCGCGCGCATGCCGTGGACCTCGTTAGGGTCGTAGGTGATGACGTCGCCGGTAGTGATCGGACGCTCCTCGTCGGCACCGCTCGTCAATCCGCTGCCGGAGATCACGGTGAGGGTAACGCTCGACTCATTCCGGTGGGGCGCAACCGACTGGCCGGGAGACAATCGAAAGACGATGAGCCGAGTGTCGGCGCTGTCGTGCACGATCGCGGTGGCAGGGCGTGTCGGGTTGGCGGCGACTGCCTCGCGAGCCACGCGGCGGAGGTCGAAGATCTTCATGAGCTCTCTCAGTGCGACATGGTGGCGAACTGCTTCGGCGTGCCGACCTGAATGATTCCGACCGCGCCCTTCTCGGCGTCGGCGAAGCTGTGGGTCACGAACGGGTAGAGTCCTTCGCCACTCGCGTTCTTGTCGAACACCGTCTCGAACACGGCGCCGCCGCCGGCGGGAACCATGTAGGTCTGTACGCCCTCGAGCACATGGTCGGGGTTGCCGTCGGGGTACACGCGGTCGAACACCGCGCCGACGACGTGGAAATCGCTGTTGAAGGACGGGCCCGCATTCACGACGAAGAGCCTAACGCGATCGCCGACGTCCACCTTGAGCGGGGTTTCCTTATACTGCCCCGCGCGGCCGTTGAACACGACGTAGCTCGCGTTCTTGGCCATGGCGGCCTGCCAGTCGGGAATGGTACCACCGGTGGTCGAGTCCTTCTTCGCGTAGAACTCGCTCTGCACGAGCACGAACTCCTTGTCTGCCTTCGTCCCCCAGCCGTCCTTCGGGTCGACGATGATGGCGAAGTACATCCCCTGCATGAGGTGCATCGTCACTGGCGGAGTACCGCAGTGGACCATGTAGGCGCCGGGATCTCGCGCGGTGAACTCGAAGGAGATCGTGTCGCCCGGGTTGATCATCCGATACGCGACATTGGCGGGGATGCGGGCCGCGTGGAAGTCGATCGAGTGCGGCATCGGGGCCTTGTTCACGACCTTGATGCGGACCAGGTCGCCCTCGCGCACGCGAAGGACCGGGCCGGGCACGGTGCCGCCGAACGTCCATCCCTCGTACTTCACGCCCTTCGCGATCTCGACGGTGTCGTGCGTGATCGGGATGATGAATTCCTTGATTGTCGGGTCGGCGACCGCGGGGACCCGCGCGTCGTAGACGGGGCGAGTGGCGGTGATCGTCTTGCCGAAATCGACGCGGGCGACGGTGGGCTCGCGCCGGGCCGCCGTGACGCTGAGCGCGACCGCTGCCGCGGCCGAGAACGCGATTGTCGTCGAAAGGAGCGTGTAGGACCGCATTATCGTGCCTCCAAAGTGTCGTGTCGCCTATGGAGGCAAATTGCTTCGGGCCCGATGTATTCTCGGTCGGCG
>Ga0070684_100002997_pt1 | contig 12568 bp, 4 predicted proteins | sample KBSC723LmetaG_FD_65653 | JGI IMG/M metagenome (GOLD analysis project Ga0070684, IMG submission 65653) | Corn rhizosphere microbial communities from Kellogg Biological Station, Michigan, USA - KBS C7.2-3L metaG | ecosystem: Host-associated > Plants > Roots > Rhizosphere ...
TGGATTCAGGGGAAAGAGCATTTCACCGCTATCGAGTTTACCGGGAAGCCACTCGCAAAATTTGTCGCTGAAATACCGCGGATCGGCGGCCTAACGGCTCGTCATTTCGGAAGCGAAACCCTCGAGAATATCGAATCCGCCGCACGCGCAATTGGCGCTTGGGTCTCGTAGAAATGCAGCGGTTGCCCTCCGACCATCATTTCTTCAGGCACATCAAGTCGACATGGATGGACGGCGACTTTGTCGATCCAGCCGCTTTTCGACTCCGGGAAAAAGATGGACAGTTCGAGGATGGGCTCTCGGTGAATTGGTGCGAGTTTTTCGAAATGCCGACCGCGCAGGAAACGGTGAAACCTCTCCGTGAAAAGCTGGTTGCTAATGGCAGAACTGTTAGCAAAACCTCAAAATTCGCACATCTCAATGTCCAAGATGCCAAGTCGGCCGCGTCAGAATACGTCGATGTGGAGATTTTTTGCGAGAACGATTCGCAAGACCCATCTCACTCACTAGTGACGGGCTATGAAGCTTTAAACGATCAAGTCGCAGAGGCGCTAGCCAAGGTTGTTAAGGCAATTCTCCCAGCTTACGGCTAATGCCGGAGAGACCGTGGGAACGTGACGCTAACGTGACTATTCGACCATCACAGACCGTCACCGGACCTCATCAACTACACCGGCGATTTGGGAGAAAGCTTTTCTAACTCAACCATTTCCGTAATTTAGAGAGCCGAGAGAGGGGGACTCAAAATCCGCCGATCGCAAGGTCGTGGGGGTTCGACCCCCCCTCCCGGCACCAAGCAAAACAAAGGTGTTCCAGAGAAGTGACCGCACTTCGTCTGGGTGGACATGTCGTGCTGGTATCAGTAGTGGTGTCAGTTGCCTCCCTCAGTCAACCTTGTCCTCCCGCACGCTTTCCTTTTTGAGCAGGGCAGGTAGATGGGAAGTGGACACAGCAAGACGAACCCCGTCCACATCATCACTGCGCGAGCGCCCGCAAGGTAGGCACGCGGGATCGAGTCTGGGTTAACGTCTTCGACTCGATTCAACGCTGCGGCTTGAACTACTGTGAATGGGTATTCCGCCCGTAGTATCGCGGTTGTGGCGCGCGATGGGAGCACTCGCCGTTCTTCATCCCCGCTGTAGCGCCTTCGTCACCAATGGCTTTACACGCGATTTTGGCGACTGCTAGGGTGAGTCGATTGCACCAGTGCCAGTTATGAAAATATAGCCCTCAATAAGGAGCGTGAGATGGATCGACGGCGATTTCTGGCGAGCGCTGCTTCTCTAGGAATCATTGGCGTGTGGGCGACGCGATCGCCTGCCGTACCGTCGCGAGTCGTATGGCGAGAGGACCGCGCGTCTTTTCCCCAAGGAGTCGCATCTGGCGATCCGGACGATCACAGCGTGGTCTTGTGGACCCGACGGCCATTCGACAAAGGCGAGCGCCAGGCGCTGACGGTGGAAGTGGCGCGAGATGCGGATTTCCGCAGCGTCGTTGCCAAGGCACGCACGCCGGTGCTGGCGGCGGCCGACTGGACGTGCCGCGCGCTGATCGGCGGCCTCTTGCCGGCGACGACTTATTGGTACCGCTTCACGGACGACAGCGGCGCCGGCAGCCGAATCGGGCGCACGATCACCGCCCCGCGTGCCAGCGACCCGCGCCCCGTTCGCTTCGCCTTCGTGTCGTGCAACAGCGTCAACGAAGGCGCGCAGAACGCCTTTCGCCGGATGATCTGGGAGGACGAGCACGCACCAGCCGATCGCAAGCTGGGCTTCGTGCTCCACTTGGGTGACTTCATTTACGAAGTTGTCGAATATCCCGACGAGGTGTCGCATCGCTATTCGCGCACTGTCTACGACCTTGGTCGCATTCCTGACGGCCGCAAGGTGGGCAATTTCCACGTGCCGACCAACCTCGCCGGCTATCGCCATGTCTATCGCGCGCACATCAACGATCCCGACATCCAAGACGCGCGCGCGCATTTTCCGTTCGTGTGCATCGGCGACAACCACGAATTCTCGTGGCAGGGCTGGCAGAGCTTCATCGAATACGGCGGCAAGATCGAGCCCGCGCAGCCGCTGCGCGTTGCCGCCAATCAGGCGTGGTGGGAATATATCCCCTCGCGCGTCCGCAAGGCCTCGGGCCCCGGGCTCGACGAGTTTGGCCCGCCGGCGGTGACGAGCGCGCCGATCGACACATTAGACGATCATGGGTTCGGCACCGAGGCCAACAACCGCACCGCTGTCGGCAGCATGACCGCCTATCGCGCGATGCGCTACGGCAAGCATGTCGATCTGATCCTCACCGATTTCCATAGCTACGCGATGCGGAATCCCGGGGAGCGGCCCGAAACGGACGTGTTCGACTTTCACTTCCCAGTGGTTCCGCAGGAGTTGTTGGAAATCATCGACGCGGGCAAGGACTATGCTGGCGGCAATCCCCCCGCGACAATCACCATCGGCGACAAGAGCGCGCCCAATTTCCGCAAGGACGAGCCCGCCTACACCATGCTCGGCCGCGAGCAGAAACCATGGCTCAAGGAGCAGCTGACGCGCTCGGCTGCGACCTGGAAGATCTGGGGCGCGACAAACGGCACGCTCGACATGCGGACCGATCCGCAGAACCTGCCCGCCGGGCTGGCGAAGGACAAATGGCCGGGCAAGGATTTCGGTACTTTCGGCGGCGGCGATTTCAGCGGGGCGTTCAGCGAGCGTGCCGAAATCTATGACACCGTCCGCGACCACAAACTGTCGGGGTTCGTCACGATCTCGGGCGACCGCCACAGCTTCTGGGCCGGCTATGCCGCGCCCAAATTGCCGCCAGCCGGGTTCGACCCGGTCGGGCTGAGCTTCATCACCGGTTCGATCTCCGCCCCCGGTCTCGCCGAAGCCGCCGAATACTATAAGGATTTCCCGCTGCTTCCGCTGTTCGTGCGCAAGGCGCCAGGCGCCGCGCCCGAAGCGACGATTAACCTGACAGTCAAGCACGGCGTGCGCGCAGCGCTCGAATATGCAGCGAGCGGCGACATCGCAAAGGCGCGGGCGAGGACCAATCCCGACGTCGCGCCGCACCTGGAATTCGTCGACATGGCCGGGCACGGCTACACGGTGGTCAGCGCCGGGCCCGACTCGATCGAGACCGAATTCGTCTGCATCGTGCGCCCGATTTCGCGCGCGGCGACCCCCGACGGAGGTCCGCTGCGTTACCGTGTATCGCATCGGGCGAGGCTATGGGGGCCGGGCACGCCTCCGAAGCTGGAGCAGCGGGTGCTTGAAGGGGATGCAAAGCTGTCCGTTTGATGGCTTCATCACAAAGGCGCCAAATCGTCTCACTCTCAACCATGTGATGCCGATTGGCTCGCCAAGCCCAAAACAATACGTGCGAATCCAGGTCTATCTCCGGCTTGATCGCTCGCTCGTGCCCAGCGATGCGTTGCGGCCGCAGATTAGCAAGAAATCTGAGAAATTTCAGGACAGACGGAACGTAAACCCGATCCAGTGACGCTGTTGTCGGCGATTGTAGTGATTGCGGTTGCCGGCATCGGGGGTTCAGATTGCATCCATGGCGGGAGAACTGAGGTTCTGGCCGGTTGGTTGGGTTTATCAGGATCACTTCCTGCAAGCTGATTTCAGCCTAGCAATTTTCAGCCTCATTAGGATCGTGATGATCAAGCTGCAATTGAGAAGATCCATGGATCGAATCCACTTCGAAAAGTCCTCTGCTCGGCTATACGGGTCCGTCTCCTCGAAGACCTCGGCGAGATCGATCATAGTCCTGGGATTTCTCTACATGCTATACTCCATCGTTTCCTGATCACTGAGCGGTGTCCGCGTGTTCTGCCGCAGAGTTTACCGCTTTATAGAAAGGGTCAACCTGCTCATGGCTGCTCTGCCTGGGTCCTTGTACTTCTGCGCGAATCCCTCCACCCACTTCAACCGGAATGCCATACATCAGAAGATCCGCCTGGCAATCGCCGTGTGGGTTCTTCTAGTGTTCGCGGGCGTTACTTGCGCGGTTGCTCAATCAAAGGCTGCCACTGCGACTAGCTTCACTGTGACCTCTGGCGGAAGCAGTGTTTCCTCGGTCCCAGCAGGTACCGTGGTGGCATTGTCCGCAACGGTGAGTTCGGGTGCAACATCCGTAACTCTCGGCGTCATCAGTTTTTGTGAGAGCTCCGCAAAATCCTGCACCGGCATTCATCTGCTCGGAACCATCCAACTCAATTCCGCCGGAAAAGCAGTGCTGAAAATGCGTCCGGGCATTGGGAGTCACAGTTACAAGGCCGTCTTTGCAGGCACGAATAGTTACTCCGGCAGCTCCAGCAGTGTGTTGGCACTCACCGTCACCGGCACAATTCCACCGGTCGCGACCACCACAAGCATTAGCCAGACCGGAGCATGGGGCGCGTATAGGCTGACCTCAACCGTCACCGAAACAGGAAACACTGCTCCTCCCACTGGATCCGTTTCTTTCCAGGATTCCAATCATGCCAATGCTGTTCTGGGCACGGGGACACTAAGCGCGCCGACGCGCGACGTGGCGTGGCTAACTGCGAACACGACGGTCAGCGGTGTCGCTGGGGTCTCTTATGTAGTCGCGGATTTGAACAGGGACGGGATTCCTGACCTGTTTATCAAGGACTATTTCGGCACCTATGATGTCCTGCTCGGGAACGGAGACGGAACCTTCAGAGTGCAGGGCTCTCCTTTTGGCCCATATAGTCAGACGGGCTCCTTTGTTGTGGGGGATTTCAACAATGATGGCATCCCAGACGTGGCTGCCGTTAATGCAGTCTACTACGCGGCAAACAACACGATCACCATCTTCCTGGGAAATGGAGACGGAACTTTCACCATCGCAGCTTCCAGTCCCGCGATCGGAATGAGTCCCAATGCAATCGCTACGGCAGACGTGAATGGCGATGGCAACGCCGACCTCGTTCTCTCCCAGCAAGTTTCATCCAATGGAGAAGTGGTTGTTCTGCTTGGCAACGGCAGTGGCGGGTTCACGCAGACGCAGGCGTCCGTCTCCATGTACACAATGGCGAGTTTGCTTATCCCTGCCGACTTGAATGGCGATGGCAAGGTTGATCTGATCGCGGTCGGTGCATCACCAACCGAGACGAGCGTTTTAATTGGCAATGGAGACGGAACCTTTACGGTTGAATCGAACCCCGGTTTACCTGCTGCCTCGCGGGCGGCCGTTGCGGATGTGGACGACGACGGCGTACTTGATGTGATCGTTGGCCCCAACGACTTCTCCGTTTACACCGGGAATGGCGACGGCACCTTCTCCCTGGTACCTGCCGGCCCAAATGCCAACTTCAAAATGTCCGGCTTCGCAGTCGGCGATCTGAACCAGGATGGTATTCCCGACATCGTGTATGCGGCGCCCTACGTAACGGCGGTCGGAGTGCTGTTTGGCAACGGAGACGGAACCTTCGTTCAGGCAGCTGGAACTATCGCTTATCCCTACGACTTTTCCGGCACATTTGTCGTTGCCGACTTCAATGGGGATGGATGGCCAGACATCCTTACGGAGGATGGTAATTCGCGGACTGTTATCGATTCGCTAACAACCCCGACTGAGACGGCCACCGCATCGGCGACTGTTTCGCTCCCGCTTGCAGGGACGCATCTCGCAGCGGCGGCCTACCCCGGTGACAGCAATTACAAGCCGAGCACTTCGGGCACCATTCCGCTGTGGGGCGTACCCCCAGCAACGTCCACGTCGCTGGGTCTGACATCGGCCGGATCCGTTGTGACCAGCGTTGCTCCCGGTACCGTCATTACCCTCACCGCAACCGTTGCGGCTGGGGCGAACCCGCTCACAGCCGGGCAGGTTGAATTTTGCGATGCGGCTACGGTCTCCTGTTCCGACATTCATCTGCTTGGCACGTCAGCGCTCTCCAGCAGTGGGACTGCGGTGTTCAAGTTCGTCCCCGGCGCGGGAACGCATAGCTATAAAGCCGTCTTCATTGAGAATGGCTATGGCCTGAGCAGTTCGTCCAATGCGGTCTCGCTGACCGTCGGTCCGGCACCACGGCCCGTATACACAGATGCAACCTCGATCTCCAGTCAAGGCTACCCAGGTGACTACTCGCTGACGGCTGCCGTTGTCGGATATGGCGGCACCGCTCCGGTGACCGGGAAGGTTTCTTTCCTCGACACCACCTTCGCGAACAAGAATCTGGGAACTGTCTCTCTTGGTAGTAGCACACCCGGAACGGGATGGCTCATCTCGCCGACCCAGGCCCTGGGCTACGCACCACTGGGTGAGGTCCAGGGAGACTTCAATCGCGATGGCATAGGCGATTTGGCGTTGTTGTGGAGCAGCGGCCAGTACGGCGACGGTCCTTACTCCATATCGATCCTCCTGGGTAAGGGCGACGGGACATTCAACACCGGCCCGACATTCTCCACAGGCATCGCCAATCAGATCAATCCTTATATGAGCTCCGGCGACTTCAACGGAGACGGGAAGTCCGATCTTGCGATTCTGAGTTGGAACACTGGAGGATTTACCAGCTACGTTACCACTTTTCTGAGCAACGGCGACGGAAGCTTCGCCGCTGCCCGGACCAATGTCGCTTACAACCAGGGCGTGGTCGGCGGAGATGGAATTCCCGGCTCGATGGTCGCAGCCGACTTCAACGGTGATGGCAAGCTGGATGTAGCAGTCGTTGGCGATTACATCTCATTCGGCGGCGTCTCCATCCTCCTCGGAAACGGAGATGGAACCTTCAAGGCCGGAACAAGCTTTGCTACCTCCGGCGACTATGGCCGCGTTGCGGTCAGCGATCTCAACGGCGATGGCATTCCGGACCTGGTTGTAACCAATTACTTCGAATTCGGCGGAAGTCCAACCATATTTCTGGGTAAGGGCGATGGCACATTTACGTCGAAGCCGGCGTCTTTCACTTTGGACTATTTTCCAACTTCGGTAGTGGTGGGAGATTTCAACCGAGATGGCGTTCTGGATCTCGCCTTTTCCGATCTAAGCGGCGTCGAGATTGCCTTGGGCAACGGTGATGGCACCTTCAAGGAAACCGCAGCTAGTCCGATAGTTCCTCCAAGTGAGCTCTCCAGCCTTGTCATCGGAGATTTCAATCATGACGGCAAGCTCGACATTGCGGGCGTAGACGACTACAACGACCGCATAGTTCTGCTCATCGGCGCGGGAGACGGCAGCTTCACGGTAACGCCGACCACTCCTGTTGTGAGCCCGAACTGGCTCGGACCGTTTGCGGTTGTCGCCGCGGACTTCAACGGAGACGGCGTCCCCGACCTGGCGATGCTGGATAAATACCAGACAAACGCATCGATCCTTCTCACCGAGCCTACCGAGACTGCCACGGGCACGGTGGACCACGTTGCGCCAATCGGCGCCGGAACACATGCGGTAAAAGCCAGCTATGCAGGCGACAGCAACTACCCTGCAAGCGTCTCGTCCACGATCAATCTCGACGCGGGCCTTGCCCCGGTGGTCATCTCGCCCCCGTCCGGCACCTACTCGACAGTGCAGACTCTGACGATGAGCGAATCGGTTCCGGGTTCCACGATCTACTACTCCGCCTATGGAGTGCTGAATACGAATGGCTTCGTCCCCTATACCGGGCCGATCACGCTTGCACAGGGCGGACAGGTGACGATCACTGCGTACGCCAGCGAGACTGGTTACGTCACGTCGAACTACGTGACAGCTACCTACAATTTGAAATTCCCGGTGACTCCAGCGCCGAGCATATCGCCGACTGCCGGCTACTACGCGGGGCCGCAAACCGTCACCATCGCGGACTCGGACTCTTCGGCGAAGATCTACTACACCACGAACGGAACGATTCCGACCTCCACCTCAAATCTCTACAGCGGCCCGATCTCTGTGAACGGGTCGGAGACGGTCGTCGCGGTTGCACTCTCCTACGGCGGGTCGCTCAGCGTTCCCGTCTCGGCGCAGTATGTGATCGGATCATCTTCAACGCCGCTCATCTATTCAATCGCAGGAACTGGAGTGGCGGGGTACAGCGGGGATGGCGGTCCAGCATCGCTCGCCCAGATCACAGGCGCGGCGGGGATGGTGAAGGACGCCAACAGCAATCTGTACTTCAGCGATGAAACCAATCACATGGTGCGCAAAATCGCGGCGGGTACCGGTGTCATCTCGGTCGTGGCAGGGAATGGATATTACGGTTCCAGCGGTGACGGCGGCGCGGCGACCAGCGCAGCGCTTTCCTATCCGGCGACGCTTGCATTGGATGGCTCGAGCCTCTACTTCGTGGATCTAGGCAGCGAAACCATCCGCAAGGTTGATCTGACCACCGGGATCATCACCACCGTCGCCGGCAACGGTACCTGCCTTATCAGCGGGGATGGCGGTCCCGCCACTGCGGCCGGAATCTGCGGCGTCTACGGGCTTGCCGTCGACGCCTCGCACAACCTCTATCTCGCTTCCGCGAACACAATCAGGCAGGTGAAAGCCGGAACCGGAATCATCACCGCCATCACGGGCACTACCTACGGCTACTCAGGAGATGGAGGGCCCGTCTCCAGTGCAGGTTTTGCGACAATCGATGGTCTGGCTTTCGACGCGAGCGGCAATCTGTATCTCGCGGATGCCGGCAATCAGTTGATCCGGAAGATCACCGCAACTGGCGGAGTCATCACGGCGTCCAGCATTGTCAGTACGGTTGCAGGCACTCCGCCACGGCAGAACAGCTATCCCATTGGCGGCTATTCAGGCGATGGAGGGCCCGCCATAAGCGCCCTGCTCAATGGCCCTTTGTCAATTGCGCTTGACGGTTCGGGCAATCTCTTCATCGCCGACAGATACAACAACGTCATTCGCGAGGTTGCAGCATCCACACAGATCATCTCAACCGTCATCGGCAATGGCCTCGCCTGCGCCTCCAATGGTGATGGCGGCGCCGCAACCAGTGCGTCTCTGTGCTTCCCAACGGAGGTCATGGCCGACGGCTCCGCGAACATCTACGTTGCCGATTCAATCAGCCGGATCCGTGAGATGGTCGTCGCATCTACGCCTCCATCCACCCGGGCAGCCACGCCAACGTTCAGTGTGCAGGGCGGTGACTATGCAACAGCCCAGACTTTGACCATCACGGATGCAACCCCCGGCGCGTCAATATACGTGACGGTGGATGGATCTGCGCCTTCCCCGTCCACTTCGCCCGGATACAGCGTTCCATTCGTCGTAACCGGCAATATCACGGTGAAGGCCGTCGCAGTAGCTCCGGGTTTCCTGACGAGCGCGCCTGTTTCGGCCACCTACAACATCGCAGGCAATGCGCCCATAATCACTACGGTTGCCGGCAGTGGAACCTACGGTACAAGCACAAATGGAACGCCGGCTTCGGATCTCAAGTTCAGGGGGGCTGAGGGGCTTGCCATCGACAAATCGGGAAACCTCTACGTCTCCGACACAATTGGATGCGCAGTCTGGAAGATCTCCGCATCTACTGGGACTGGCTCTATCTTTGCCGGAACAGGGAACTGCAATTACAACGGAGACGGCGTTCGTGCGACCGACGCAGCTCTGTCTTACCCGGAAGGACTGGCATTTGACGCCACCGGAAATCTGTTCATTGCGGATCAGGGTAACGGCCTCGTTCGCAGAATCGCTGCAAGCGATGGTGTGATTACGACCGTGGCCGGCCAATATCCTCCGCCATTCGGCAACGTGGGCGACGGCGGCCCAGCCACATCCGCATATCTCAGCGGGCCAGCTTCCATTGCATTCGACTCGAACGGGAACCTGTACATTACCGATAGCGGTAATGCCCGTGTTCGCAAGGTCTCGGCAACCACCGGCATCATCAGCACATTCGCAGGAAATGGAACCAGCGGCGTAAGTGGCGACGGCGGGCCCGCGACAAGCGCCGCCCTGCAATACCCCACGTCTGTCGCATTGGATTCGGCCGGGAACATCTATGTTGCCAGTTTGAATGGCGGCAGGATACGTAAGATCGCTGTTGCAAACGGGCAAATCAACACCATTGCCGGATTGAAGGACCTCCGAGGCGATCTCGGTGACGGCGGTCCAGCGCTTGGCAACGAGATCGCTCCTCGGTCGCTGACGCTCGATGCGAACGACAATCTGTACATATCTAACGATCCGTCAGAAATTCGCAAGGTCGATTTAAACTCCGGCGTAATCACAAGAGTCGCAGGCATTGGTTTCCCGGGCTATAGCGGAGACGGCGGCGTTGCCACCGCTGCGCAGATTGTTTATCCGCAACAGATCGCATTTGATTCTGTTGGAAACCTCTACTTCCTGGACGGCGCGGGACGCATCCGGAAGGTGATTCTCGTCACACAAACTGCAGCCACACCCACCTTCACTCCCGGCGGTGGCTCTTACGCGTCCGTGCAATCCGTCACCATCTCCAGCACCACAACGGGAGCGACCATCTACTACACCACGGACGGCACCACTCCAACCGCAAATTCCAATGTATACGCCAGCCCGATCACCGTAACCGCCTCTGAAACCATCAAGGCGATCGCTGTCGCAGCCGGCTATACGCAGAGCGCAGTTGCGAGTGGGACCTATTCCATCACCGTGCCGCCGCCCACATTCACCATCTCAGGGACGGCAGTCAGTGTGACCAAGGGAGCTACAACCGGAAACACCTCAACGATCACGTTGCAGCCTTCGAATGGCTTCAGCGGCAGCATCACACTCACCGCGGAGATCACCAGTTCTCCAAGTGGTGCGCAGTATCCGCCGACCCTGAGCTTCGGAACAACATCGCCTGCCGCGATCACTGGCTCCTCGGCAGGTACTGCAACGCTGGCGATCACCACGACCGCAGCTACATCAGCCGCAAACCACGCCGGACCATCCCTCTGGCTCACTGGAGGCGGCTTCACGCTCGCATGCATGGTGTTGTGGTGCATCCCGGCGCGCCGGCAAGACTGGAAAGCTCTGGTTGGATCGATGGCTCTGTTGCTGGCTCTTGGTGCGCTGGGAGCTTGCGGAGGAGGAAGCGGTGCTCCGGGAGGCGGTGGCGGCGGAGGCGGGGGTACAACTGGAACAACCTCCGGCACTTATGTGATCACGGTTACCGGCACCTCGGGCTCTGTCACCCAGACCGGCGCGATCAATCTGACTGTCAGATGAGCCAGATTGGAACTTCTAGTCATGCAATGTGACACTTTGCAGGCGAGTCGGTTAAGCACGAGGCGTGCTTGTAATCGGGCGAAGGAGCGGAATTACAAGATCAGCGTGAGAATCTCTGCTTCGATCAACACCGTTATCCGTCGCATTCCAGAGCGCATTGCTTACGCTGAAGGTGAGCGGATCTCAGGAGTTCTCGGAATTCGCAAGATGCAAGTTCCGCGGCAACGTCCTTTTGTTACAGAGACCACCGCAGCGCACCGTGGAACCTGCTCGAGATCCGCCAGCATGCGTTTGCGCCGTGTCATGCTTCCTCCCGCTCTCCGGGCTGGAGAATTTGCGCGATTGCTCGCGCCAGTTTGTCCCACTTGCCGGTTTCAACCGCCAACTGCCGTCTGCCTTTTGCTGTCAACGCGTAGAACTTCGCCCGTCGATTGTTCTCTGAGGTCCCATCTTCGGCAGAGATCCATCGCCGCTTGATCAGCCGGTGCAGCGCCGGATAGAGCGATCCCTGCTCGACCTGGAGCACTTCGTCGGACCTGAATTCAATAGCCTTGGCGATGGCGTGACCGTGCATGGGGCCGCGTTGCAGGGTGCGCAGAATCAGGAGATCCAGGGTGCCCTGGAGAAGTTCGATGCGTTCATTCTGCTCTCTGGTAGACATTCTAGGTGATCATAGGCAGGATTCCGGTAGAATGTCAAGGTGAGCGAGGCCAGCTCTCTATTGACGAGAGCTGCCGTAAAGTGCGCTTCAGAAGACAACTCAATCTGGGGCATCGGCGCCTCATCAAGGTTCTGCTGCCGGTCCAAAAGTTTCGAAGCCTCGACATATAGCCTCAATGACCCATTGACACCGCCCAAAGTCAAAACCTAGGCTGCACCGTAAATCGATTTGGTAGCAGCAAGGCGGGTGAAAGATGGCATATGAGATAGATCGCAGAACCTTCGTCAAGGGGGCAGGATCGATCGCCGGCGTTGGCGTACTGGGCTCATTTTCCGCACTGGCGGAGATGCGAAGACAACTGACAGCCGTCTCCACACCCCTAGCCTTGTTCAGCTACGCAGACGTGCAGTTGCACGACGGGCCGATGCGGCGTCAGTTCGACGAGAACCACGCGCGCTTTTTGAACCTGGATGACGACCGGATGCTGAAAGTGTATCGACAGGCAGCCGGTCTGCCCGCGCCAGGCGACGACATGGGAGGTTGGTACGATCTGACCGGGTTCAGCCTGGAGCGGAGCGACTTCCATGGCTTCATCGCGGGACATTCATTTGGGCAGTACGTCTCAGGACTAGCACGCGCCTATGCCGTAACGGGAGATGATGCGACCAGGCTCAAGATCAACAAGCTCGTGAAGGGATATGGCGAGACGCTCGATCCGAAGGCGAAATTCTTTGTGGACTATCGACTTCCGGCTTACACCTATGACAAGCT
>Ga0070684_100002998_pt1 | contig 12566 bp, 13 predicted proteins | sample KBSC723LmetaG_FD_65653 | JGI IMG/M metagenome (GOLD analysis project Ga0070684, IMG submission 65653) | Corn rhizosphere microbial communities from Kellogg Biological Station, Michigan, USA - KBS C7.2-3L metaG | ecosystem: Host-associated > Plants > Roots > Rhizosphere ...
ACCGGAAGCGGCCACCGGAAGCGGCCACCGGAAGCGGCCAGCCACCCGATCGGGAGCGCAATTGAGGCGGCGATGTCATGAGTAGGACGGTCATGATCCACCACGTCGGCGTGTTCGCTTCCGACTTTGCCGCGAGCAAGGCGTTCTACACGGCCGCGCTGGGGCCGCTCGGCATCGTCCCCGGGTACGTCACCGACATCACCTGCGAGTACTGGCGGGCAACCGACGACACGCCCTCGTTCTCGCTCGAAACAGCTGACGGCCGACCGACCACCGGATTGCACATCGCCTTCGAGGCGCCGGACCGCTCGACCGTCGACACCTTCTACGCGGCTGCGCTCGCCGGCGGCGGACTACCCCGGCACAGCCCGCGCCACTGGCCGGAGTACCGCGCGTACTGCGCCTTCGTCAGCGACCCGGACGGCAATAACATCGAGGCCGTGTACAAGGAAAGCACATAGCCGGCCGCTATGAACTACGGGCATTTTACCGCCATGCAGGTGCGCCGCCGGGCGACCCGCGGGCTGGACCTGCACCTGGCACGCCTCGACGCCGCGAACCGCGAGATCTTTGACGTCCCGCTCGACGGCGAGGAGGTCCGCGCCCGAATCCGGGAGGCGCTCGGTGACACCGAGGACGCCTCGGTCCGCGTCATCGCCGAGGAAACCGGCTTCACCGTCACGGTGCGGCCGCCGGCGCCCGACCCGCCGTCACCGCAGCGCCTTCAATCGGTGGTGTACCAGCGGCCGGTCGCTCACCTCAAGCACTCGGGCGGCTTCGCCCAGGAGTACTTCGGCCGGCGCGCCGAGCGGGCCGGCTTCGACGAAATCCTGCTGACCGGTCCGAACGGCGAAGTTTCCGAGGGCGGGATCACCAACGTGTGCTTCGTCGACGGTGCGACGCTCGTCTGGCCGGACGCGCCTCACCTGGCCGGGATCACCATGCAACTCATCGAGAAACTAGTGCCGGGCCGGCATTCCCCAGTACACGTAAATGCCCTTGAAGGGTATGCAGGAGGCTTTGTCACCAACTCTCACGGGATCGCGGTGATCGCGAGCGTCGATGGCCTCGAGCTGCCGGTCGCTCGGGGCCTGGAGGCGCACCTACGCGAGGCGTATGCGGCCGTCCCGTGGGACGTGATTTGAACGGTCCATCAAGGCCGGCACGAGCCGGACACCCATTGCCGACGTGTCGTCCCTCGGGTCGAGGTGGAACGGCTTTCCCTCGGTCTTGAGCAGGTCGGCGAACGCATGGCGCGGGCTTGGGAACCGGCCGGGAATCTGGGCGTAGTGCGCCGCCGTCATCGCCGCCACGATCGGCGTCGCGAACGACGTGCCGCTCCACCGCGCCACGTTCGCGAAGTCCTTGCGCTCACCCGGTTTCGGCTTGGTGACGCAGGTGCAGTGGTCGTACAGCACGGGGTCGTGGTACTGGCACGTGTCGAAGTGCGGCTCGACGTACTCGTACCGGCCCTTCGGGAACACGCCGACCATGCGTTCGCCCGGCGCGTACACCGTCACGCCCGGCCCGTAGTTGCTGAAGCATGCCACCCCGTCGTGGTCGCCACGAAGGGCGCCGACGGCCACGATCGACGGCGGGTCGGCTGCGTTGCCGGTCAGCGATCGACCGGGCGCGGCGGCGGCCGGGGTGAGCAGTTGCGGTGCCCCCTCGTTGCCGGCCGCGGCGATCAGCAGCGTGTGGTCGTCCCTGGCCAGCGCCTCCAGGAACTCCTGCAGGCCGAGGTACGGCTTGCGGCAGTGGCTGGTGCCGCCGGCCGAGAGGCTGATGATGTCGGGCCTGGCCTGCAACGCGTACAGCAGCGTCGGCCCGAGCTCGTACTCCCAGAGCGTGCCGGCGAGTTCGAACGAGCGCTCGACGTAGACGGAGGCGCCCGGCGCAATACAGCCGATCAGGCCGGCGATAAATGTGCCGTGCCCCGCGTACAGGCGGATCAGCTGCTCCGTCCCGCCGCTGACCGCGCCGGCGTCGGTGCCGCCGACCTGACCGAACGGTGACGTCGGGGCCGGCGAGATTGGCACCGTGACGAACGTGTCCCGCCGGCGGCCGTCGGCGTCGGCGACGACCGTGATGTTCTTGTAGCCGTCGAACAGGCCGGTGTCGAGGACCCGGATCTTGACTCCGTCGCCGCCGCCGTCGGGGTTGTACGGCGGCCAGTACGGCTGTTCGGCCGCGGCCGGCTCGTCGGCCGGGCACAGGTTGACCGGGCAGATCGAGACGAGATGGTGCGCCGTCGCATCGTTGCCGCGCAGCGCCACCTTGTCGAGGAACTCGAGCATGTCCCCGTGGACCGGCAGTCGCTGGACCGGCTTGTCCGACTGGTCGGTGTCCGCCGTGCCGAGGCGCAGTTCATGGCGTACCTGCGGCCTGTCGGTCACCGTCGGGCCGAATAGACCATGGCCGTCCTCGTAGACGAACTCCGGCGCAATCCCGTTGCCGGGTTCGGCGGTGGGCGGGTACACCAGCGGCGCGCGGTCGGGCATCGCTTCCTTGACTGCCTCGAATTGCGACCAGAACTTGGCAAACCGGTCCGACATCGCTGGTCCTCCTGACCCGCTCGAATGCCTGTCCAACGTTGGAGTTCGGCGCCGCCCATCTGATACGTCGATGCTGGCACCCCGTCGGCTACTGTTCAAAGAATGGCTGGTCAGGGCGAGGATCTGGGCGATTTACTGGCTTTGGCCTTCGCCCGGCCCCGCGAGGCGACGGCCCGCGCCGACGCCCTGCTGGCCAATCGGCCGTCCCCGTTGACCGGCTCGTTCGCGTACCAGGCGAAGGGCCTGGTCGAACGGGACTTCGGCGACCTTGGTTCGGCGATCTCGTACCTGCGGAAAGCAGCCGTGTTGGGCCGGCGCTCCGGCGTGGCCAACCGCGAGGCGGATGCGCTGGCTGCGCTGGGTGTGGCGCTGGTCAGCGCCGGGCGTACGCGGGCCGGTCTGGACACATTGGACGGTGCGCTGGCGCGGGCCGACGGGCTGACCGCGGCGCGCGTCCGGTTCCGGCGGGCCGGCGTCCTGCGGCTGGTCGGGCGGTTGCCCGAGGCACTGGCCGAACTGCGCACGGCACTGCCGGCACTGCGCCGCGCCGGTGACACGATCTGGGTCGCCCGAACGGTCACCCTGCGCGGGCTGATCCGCCTGGCGCTCGGCCAGGCCGCTCGGGCCGACCGCGACTTCGCGGCCGCCGAGCGGATGTTCGCGACGACCGACCAGGAGCACGACTCGGCGGTGGCGCTGCACAACCGGGGCCTGGTCGCGTTCCGGACCGGCGACCTTCCGCTGGCGCTGGACCGGTTCGACGAGGTGGAGCGGCGCTACCGGGCGCTGGGTACGAGCATGCCGGAGCTGAGTGCCGACCGGTGTGCGCTGCTGCTCGCCGCGGGATTGCCGGGGGAGGCCCTTGCCGAGTCGGACCGGGCGATTGCGCGGCTGGTACGGCAGCGCGGGCGGGCGATCTTGCGGGCCGAGCTGTTGTTGACGGCGGCTCATGCGGCGCTCGCGGCGAACGACGAGGCGACCGCGGAGGCACGGGCGCGGGCGGCGGCGCGGCTGTTCCGGGCGCATGGGCGGGACTGGTGGTCGGCGCAGTGTGCGCTGTTGACGCTGCAGATCCGGGCGCGCCCCGTATTGGCGTCGGCTGCCGCCGGCGTGGCTGGCTCGGGGTGGGGCGGCCGGGCGACATCGGCCGCCGTCGGGGTGGCCCGCTTGCAGCAGGACGGCCGGGCGACATCGGCTGCTGTCGGCGTGGCTGGCTCGGGGCGGCGCCGGGCCGAGTCGCTTCTCCGGGAAGCGGCCGAGCTTGCCGACCGCCTGGCAGCGTTCGGCGCCGCCGAAGCCGCCGACGCGCACCTCCTCGCCGGCCGGCTCGCTCGCGTGCTCGGCCGGTCCGCTAAAGCCGCCGCGGACGCCGGCCGGATCGCTCACACGCTCGGCCGGTCCGCCGACGCCGACGCCGAAGCCGAACCCGACGCCGACCTACACCTTGCGATAGCCGCCCGCACCCGGCATCGCGGCAGCGCCCTCACCCGCGCCGGTGGCTGGCTGGCCGAGGCGCTGCGCGCCGAGGCCGCCGGCGACTCCCGGCGTACCCTTCACGCCTGCCGGCGTGGCCTCGAGTACCTCGACGAGCATCGCCTGACCCTCGGCGCCCCCGAACTGCGCGCCACTGCCACCGCCCACGGCGCCGAGCTGGCCGCCCTCGCTCTGCGCGTCACCCTCGCCGCCGGTCAGCCGCGCCGGCTCCTGCTCTGGGCCGAGCGCTGGCGGGCGACCGCCCTGGCCGTCCCGCCGGTACGGCCGCCGGCCGAGCCGCAACTGCAGGCCGCCCTCATCAGACTGCGCGAGACGACGGCTCGCCTGGAGGAGGTGCGGTTCCAGCCCGAACTCCACCGTGAACGCCGGCGCCTGGAAGCCGACATCCGTGCGGCCACCCGCAAAGTGAGAGGTCCGGGGCGGATCCGCATCCCGCCGCTGGACGTCGACGGGTTGATGCGGGCTCTCCCCAGTACACGGATGATGGCAATCGTCGCGGTAGACGGGCGATTGCACGTGTTGGTGTGCGGGGGCGGGCGGGTCGAGCGGTTCGCGGCTGGATCGCTGGCGGCGGCCGGGGCCGAGGTCGAGCACGCGCGGGCGGCGCTGCGCCGGCTGGCCTACCCGGGCGCGTCACCGTCCACTATGGATACGTTGCGGGACTCCGGGCGGCGGCTGGAAGACCTGCTGCTCGGGGACGCGGCCACGCGGCTGGGCGACGCGCCGGTCGTCGTCGTGCCGCCGGCCACCCTGCACGCGGTACCGTGGGCGATCCTGCCGTCCCTCGCCGACCGGCCGGTGAGCGTCGCGCCGTCCGCGCGCGCCTGGCTACGCGCTCGCGACGCCCGGCCGGCCGACAACCGTGTGGTCCTCGTCCGCGGGCCGGGGCTCGAATCCGACGGCGCGGAGGTGCCGATCCTGGCCGAGCGGTACGGCGACGCGACGGTCCTCGAGCACGGCAAGGCGACCGCGGCCAACGTGCTCGAGGCGCTCGACGGCTGCGCGCTCGCCCACGTCGCCGCGCACGGGACGTTCCGCGCCGACAGCCCATACTTCTCGTCGCTGCGGGTCGACGACGGGCCGCTGACCGTCCACGACTTCGAACTCCTGCGCCGCGCGCCCTACCGGCTCGTCCTGCCCAGCTGTGAGTCCGGGCGGCTGGCCCCGGCCGGCGCCGACGAACTGCTCGGCCTGGCCACCGCGCTGCTTCCCCTGGGTACGGCGGGCATCGTCGCCGGCGTCGTTGCGGTCAACGACACGGCGACCGTGCCGCTGATGGTGGGGCTGCACGACGAGCTGCGAAAACAACGGTCGCTCGCCGAAGCACTCATGACCGCGCGGCAGAAGCTGCCGGACGATCCAGTGCTGCGGGCCACCGCCTGGTCCTTCATCGCAGTTGGAGCATGACAACTGTCATCAAGGACTGATGCGCCAGCTCACTACCGGCCGACCGGCGCCGTCGCGAATCGTGGAACGCATGAAAACCGTGAAGATTCTGACCGCGAGTTACCTCACCCTGAGCGTCCTGACGCTCGTCGCCATCGTGATGCTGCGCCACCACCCGTCAATCGTGAACGACGCCGTCTGGGTCCGCGCCACGATCGTGGTTGCCAGCGCCGCGCTCACGTTGACGTTCGCCGTCCGCGCGGCCAACGGCTCCCGCGGGGCATACCGGCGGCTGCGCATCTTCTCGGCCGTCATGGTGGTGGCGATCGCCGTCATCATCGCGCTGCCCGGCATGTTCCCGGTCTGGCTGAAGGTCGAGCAGGGTGTCTGCGGACTGCTGCTGATGGGCGTCGTGATCCTCGCCAACGGCCGCCCTGTGCGCGCGCTGTTTCAAAAAACACAGCGGTAGCGTGAAGGCGATGGAGGCGACCGAACCGGTCAGGTGGGTCCGGGGCTGGCGGCGGTCGGCCCTGGCCACCGGCATGCTCGTGTACCCGTTGATCACCGCGATCGGGGTCCGGCAGTATTCGCACGGCGCGGCGGCGGTCGCCGGGTACGCCATCGTCATCGTGTTCGCGGTGGCCTACGTGCTCAGCGGCGCGGCCGCGGTCCGCGAGCTGCCGGTCCCGTACTGGTCCCTCGCCGGCGTCATGTTCGCGCTCTTCCTGGCCAGCCTGCCGCTCGCCCACGAAAACGCGTTCTTCCTGGCCGCGGTCCTCGTCTCGATGGTCGTCATGGTGCACCGCCGGGCCGGCCTCGTCCTGCTCGTCGTCACGGTGCTGGCCAGCCTCGTCGTACCGTGGGCGGTCCGGCCCTGGCACGCCGGGGTGGGCTGGGTGCCGGCGCTCACCATCGTGTTCACCGTTTTGACCGTGTACGCGTTCGCGGAGCTCGCCCGAGCCAACCTCGCGCTGGTCGAGGCGCGCGCCGACGTGGCCCGGCTGGCCTCCGAGGCCGAGCGGTCCCGCATCGCCCGGGACCTGCACGACCTGCTCGGCCACTCGCTGACCGCGATCACGTTGAAGAGCGGGCTGGCCCGCCGTTTGGCGGCGACCGGATCCGAGCGAGCGCTGACGGAGATCACCGAGGTCGAGCTGCTGTCCCGGCAGGCGCTCGGCGAGGTGCGGGCGGCAATCACCGGGTACCGGGACGTGACGCTCGCCGGCGAGCTGGCCCGCGGTCGCGAACTGCTGCGCGCCGCCGGCGTCACCGCCGACCTGCCCACGGCCGTCGACCAGGTCGACGGCCCGCACCAGGAGCTGTTCGGGTGGGTCGTCCGCGAGGGGCTCACCAACGTCGCCCGGCACGCGCGGGCCACCCAGTGCACGGTCACCCTCACGGCGACCTCGGTCGAGGTCCGCGACAACGGGGTCGGCAGTGCGGGTCACCCGACCGGCAACGGCCTTAACGGGCTACGCGAACGGGTTGCCGCGGCCGGCGGGCATGTCGAGGCGGGGCCGGCCACGCCCAACGGCTGGCGGCTGTTGGTGAGGTTATGACTATCCGTCTCCTCGTCGCCGATGACCAGGACATCGTGCGCCAGGCGCTGTGCGCGCTGCTGTCGCTGGAGGACGACTTCGAGGTCGTCGCCTCGGTCGGGCGCGGCGATGAGATCGTTGCCGCCGCCCGGGAGGCGCAGCCGGACGTGGCGCTGCTCGACATCGAGATGCCGGGCATCGACGGGCTGGCCGCGGCGGCCGTCGTGACCGCCGAGGTACCGGGGTGCCGGGTCGTCATGCTGACCACGTTCGGGCGGGCCGGGTACCTGCGGCGCGCGATGGAGGCGGGCGCCGTCGGGTTCGTCGTCAAGGATGCGCCGGCCGAGGCGCTCGCCGACGCGATCCGGCGCGTCATGGGGGGCGAGCGGGTCGTCGACCCCGCCCTCGCGGTCGCCACGCTGGCGGCGGGGGAGTCGCCGCTGACCGCCCGGGAGCGGGACGTGCTCATCGCCACCCGCTCCGGCGCGGCGGTCGCCGAGATCGCGGTGAAGTTGTCGCTGTCCGAGGGTACGGTGCGGAACTACCTGTCCTCGGCGATCGCGAAGACGGCGACGCGGAACCGGCTCGAGGCTCTCCGGGTGGCCGACGAGCGCGGGTGGCTCTAGGGCGCCCTATGCGGGGATCTCGTCCACGTTCAGGTCGGCGTTGGTCACGTGCAGGAAATGCAGCACCTGCCGTTTGAGCCGCCAGCTGCTGTCCGACATGAACGCGGTCGGGGTGTTGACCTGCCGGACAATGTGCAGCCGCGCACCTCCGCACTCGTCCTGCTCGAGGTGCGCGGCCAGCCGGGCGATCTGCGTGGTGTACGGGGCGAGCCGCTGCACCAGATCCTCGACCTGCTCGTCGACCGTCTTCTCGGGGTCGCGGCAGGTCACCATCCACTCGTGCGAGGTGGGGACCGGCGGGTCCACCAGGTCGACCGCGCGCACCGTGATCTCGTCCGGTTCGAGACCCAGAACGGCGGACATCTCACTGGCCGGCATGCGCCGCGACCAGAGTCCGAATGAAGCGTAGGGGGTTGGCACCCTGCGATCCTCGCCGGACTTTGGCTCTGCGCTACCGAACTGTCAGCCAATAGCCATGCCCGGAACCCGACATCTGTCACTTCCGTCACTCGTACGTAAGGATCAAGCGACGCTGCGTGACGAGATAGCCCGCCCGTTCGAACGTCGCCGCCATCGGCGCATTGGTCGTGTCGGTGTCCGCGTGGATTTCCCTTTCTTGATCGTGTACTAGCTGCAGCGTGCCCTCTGCGAGCAGGTCAGAGGCGTAGCCGTGGCCGCGGTGGGCGGGCAGGACGCCGACGAACGCGATGACCGCGTGCTGGTAGTTCCGGCTCGGCACGACGATGCCGACCAGGTCACCGTTCGTGTCGTAGGCGAGGCGCCACCCGGTATTCGAGCCGGGCAGCCAGAGGAGGACGTCGAGCGCTTCCTGGGCGGCCTTGGCGGCGCCGTGATTCTCGACGTCGCGCCGGCTGTACGCGTCGAGGGTGCCCTCCAAGATCGACTGCAGGACGTCGCGCACGGGTTCGGCGCCCTCGGGCGGCCGGAACGTGAGGCGGCCTCGGCGTTCGGGAAGCCCGCGCTCAGGCGTCCAGGTCAGGTGCAGCCGTTCGACGAACTCGTGCATGCCGGCCGCGCGGGCGGCTTCGATGCGCTTCGTGGCCGCTTGGTGCGTCGCCGGGTCGTCGCGCCAGTCCGGCGGGAGGATGAGCGGATAGTCCTTGCGCAGTGGCGACGCCTTCAGCAAGGAAACGCCGGTCGCCGGGTCATCGCCCGGATCGAACCAGTCCATCGCGAACGGCTCGTCGTCGTCCGGCCCGCCGTACCAGGCGGCGCGCGCCTTGACGGTGCCGTCCCGGCCGACGGCCACCCAGGTCCACTGTGGACGGTAGTGGCCGGCCTCCATCGTGGCCGCGAAGTCGCGGCCGAGCCAGGCCACCCCGGTCAGGGCCGTCTCGCGGTCAGGGTCGGGCATGGACGTGAACAGGCCGGTTTCGCCCGGTGCGAGCGGGCGGAAGACCAGATCGGTCATGGTGCGTGGTTCCTTTCGGGAGCGGTCGCGCTTCCGATCAACCCCGCGAGGACGCCCGAGCGGGATGGGAGCGCGTGAATGTCGTGTCCATCGCGCTCACCTCCTTCGGCTCCGAGGGCGTGATCTCACTGTACCTGTGTGCACAATCGAGTTCGTGACCGACCCTATGGCCGCGCTCGCTCGCGCGGAGGAGATCGCCGAAACCGTGTTCTTCCCGGCCGCGCTGGACGTGGACCGCAGCGACACGATCCCGAAGAGCCACCTCGACCGGCTCGCCGAGGAGGGGTTCTACGGGCTGGCCGGGCCACCGGAGTACGGGGGATTGACGGCTTCGCAGCTCGCCCCGTTCAGCCGGATCGTCGAGACGCTCGCCTCCGGCTGCCTGGCAACCACGTTCGTGTGGTTGCAGCACCACGGCGCGGTCCGGGCGACGGCGGCGAGCGACCGGCCCGGGATCCGCGAGCAGTGGACGCCGGCGCTGTGCCGGGGCGACCGCCGGGCCGGTGTCGTGCAGGCGGCGCTGCGGCCGGGCCCGTCCTCGCTGCGCGCGCACGCTCGCCATGATGGCTGGGTCTTCGAAGGCGACGCGCTCTGGGTGAGCGGCTGGGGAATGGTCGACACGTTCTTCACGGCGGCGCGGGCGGCGGATGACGGCGTCGTGTGGGCGCTCCTGGATGCCGACGGCTCGCTGACCGCGACCCCTCAGGAACTGATCGCGGCCAACGCCAGCCGGACGGTCGCGGTGCACTTCGACGACGTGTTCGTCCCGGCCGAGCGGGTGGTCGGCACCGCGCCGTTGCAGCCGACCAGCCCGGATGCGCTGCGGGTGAACGGGGCGCTGGCGCTCGCGGTCGCACGCCGATGCATTGCGCTGCTGGAAAACCCCGCCGGCGCTGGCATTCCCGGCGGCGTTGCCAGCCAGGCATTCGATGGCCACGGCGGCGCTGGCGGTCCCGGTGGTGGCGGTCCCGGCGGTCCCGGCGGTCCCGGCGGTCCCGGCGGTCCGAGCGATCCGAACGGTCCAAACGGCCGCTCCGGTGCCGGCGACTTCGCCGCCAGCCTGGGCGCTTTCCGCGACGAGCTCGACGCCTGCCGCGACGCGATGGACACCGCCGAGGACGTGGCCGGCGCGCGGGCGCGGGCGGCCGACCTTGCCCTCCGGTTGGCGGCGACGCTCGTGGTCAAGCAGGGCGCCCGAGCCATCCTGCGCGACCAGCACGCCCAGCGGCTGATGCGGGAGGCCACGTTCCTGCTTGTGTTCGGCACTCGTGCGCCGATCCAGCAAACGCTGCTCGAGCTGGTGTCGCGAGCATGAGCACCCTGTCGGTTGACTACTTCAGCTCGCTCGACGGGTATGGCGGAGCCGAGGGCATGGAAGGGTACTTCGGCCTCGCCGGCCCCGGGCTCTTCGACTGGATCAATGAGCAGCTCGAGCGCGACCACATCATGCTCATGGGCGCCAACACCTACCGCGTGATGGCCGAGATCGTCGCCGGCGGTGACGATCCGTCCTTCCCGCGGATGGCGCAGCTGCCGAAAGTGGTGTTCTCCAGCACCATCCAGCCGCCGCTGAGCTGGGCCAACACTCGCCTGATCGGCGACGATGCAATCGCGGCCGTCGCCGACCTCAAGGCGAACGAGACCCTTCCCATGCGCACGATCGGCAGCCTGTCACTGAGCCGCTCCCTGCTCGCCGCCGGCCTGGTTGACCGGGTGCGGATCGTGCTGTTTCGGCTGATCCTCGGCCGCAGCGGCCGCGAGCGGATCCTCGACGGGCTGCCCGATCTCAACCTCACCATGGTCAGTTCCCGGATCCTCGATGGGCGCCTCCAACTCCTCGAATACATCCCCGAAGTGCGCTAGGCCCGTATCGGAGTGGATGGCCGGGCGGCGCCGGAGCAGTTTCATCACGCCGCCTGGAACCACGCCGGGCGCAGCCGGATACAACCCTCCGGGTATCCGGCCGCGCCACGCCGCCTGGAACCACGCCGGGCCCAGCCGGATACAACCCTCCGGGTATCCGGCCGCGCCCGGCGCGGCCCCTGCCGACGCCCGAGCCTGGCCTCGCCTCGCCCCCCACTCTGATACAGGCCCCTGAAACCCGCGCCTACTCGGGCCGCAGCCGCCAATCGCTGTCGTCGCCGTCGGTCATGCTCCCGTCGGACAGGTTGGCGGCGGTCGACAGCGGCCAGTGCCCGGCCGGTGGGCCGGCGAACGGCGCGTTGTCGGCCAGCTGCGTCGCGAGCCGGCTCTGCTGGCTCGCGATCGCGCCCAGGTAGGCGCCGAGCGTGCTGCCGAGCACGCCGAGCGTCGCGATGAACTTCGCCACCGAGGCGCTCGCGGTCCCGACCCCGGCCGGCGCGCCCAGCCCCGTCGCGGTCAGCGCACCGGCCGCGGTGAGCTCGCCGAGCAGGAGCGTGATCGCCGTGGCCACGCCGGCCCAGAACGCGACGATCGCCATCGCCACGTTGCGCAGGGTGTCGCCGATCTCGCCGGCGACGTTCTGGACCTTTTCCAGCGCCGTGCGCTGCGGCGGCAGCGTCGCCGCGTAGGCCGTGGCGGCCGGGCCCTTCCACTGGTCGTCGGCGTGCAGGAAGTCCAGGTCGAACGTGCCGACGCTGTTGGAAACCCCACCGGCGAAGTCGATCGACCACCGGTCGCCCGTCCGCCACAGCGCCGGTGGGTCGCCCGGCTCGGTGAGCATGTTTCCGAGCTCCTTGAGCGCCTCTTCCAGGAGGGTGGCGATCTTGCGCAGCGCCGCCGCGACGGCCGAGCCGAGGAATCCGAGCCACGGCTGGAGCCGGTGCACGTTGTCGATGATCCGGTTGACCGCCTCCCGGACCCGCTCGAGCCCGTCGTCGATGCGGCGCAACAGGTCGCCGTAGCTGGCGATGCCCATCGGCATGACCGGTGCCATCGCCCCGCCTCACCAGGCCTTGCGCAGCTCGTGCACGGCCGCGCGCTCGTCGTGGTCGTAGCCGTCGGCGGCCAGGTCGAGCGCGGCGCCCACGTTTTCGAAGTTGGCCGCCGCCTCGTCGCACAGCCCGACCATCTTCTGTTGCAGCAGAAGGTAGGTGTGTTGCAGGCCGGCCTTGGCGGCCGGGTAGGAGAACTCGTATCCGCCGAGCCCCAGGAACCCGGCGATGAGCGAGCCGGCCCGGAGCTGCCCGGCGCAGACCCGCCAGGCGTCGGCATCCCGGTGCAATTGGTCGATGGCGGCGACGATCGTGCCGTGAGGGGGAGGTGCCATCGCTGAATCCTTTCAGCTCAGAGTGCGAAGCTGGCGAAGCGCGGCGATGCGCCGCAACGGTCCGGTGATGGCCCGCTCGGCCGCGCCGAAGGCCTCGCGCAGCGCCTCACCGGCGTGCTCGGCGATGGCCTCGGCCCCGGCGAAGGCGAGCCAGCGCTGGTCGACCCGCACCTCGGTGACCGCGCCGTGGCGGACCACGACGCCGATGCGGCCGTCGTCGCTGCGGCCGTGGGTCGGGCCGGCGATCGCCTGGTCGATCTCGGCGACCACCGTGTCAAGGTCGTC
>Ga0070684_100003000_pt1 | contig 12566 bp, 10 predicted proteins | sample KBSC723LmetaG_FD_65653 | JGI IMG/M metagenome (GOLD analysis project Ga0070684, IMG submission 65653) | Corn rhizosphere microbial communities from Kellogg Biological Station, Michigan, USA - KBS C7.2-3L metaG | ecosystem: Host-associated > Plants > Roots > Rhizosphere ...
CCCGTGGTGGTCAAGCCGGTCGCGGCCGGCTCCAGTCACGGGGTCGTTCTGGCGCGCACTTCGGCACAGTTCGCCGCCGCCGTCGGGGCGGCCTTTACGCTGGACGACCGGGTACTCGTCGAGGAGGTGGTGCATGGTCGCGAAATCGACGTCGCCGTACTCGGCCGGCCCGACGGTACCCGGATGGTGGCTCCGGCACTGGAGATCGTCACCCCGGCGGCCGGGATCTTCGACCACGCCACCAAGTACGACGGCTCCGCGCGGTTCCTCGTGCCCGCCCGGTTGTCCGGTATTCAGTCCGGGAACCTGCGACGGGCGGCGATCGCGATGTACGACGCGCTCGGCTGCGCCGGCGTGGCGCGCGTCGACTTCTTCCTCACCGGGGAGGGTCCGGTGCTGAACGAAGTCAACACCACGCCCGGATTCACCAGCCATTCGCAGGTACCGCGGATGTTCGCGGCGGCCGGCGTCCCGTACCCGCGACTGCTGGAGATGCTGATCGTCGACGCCCTGGCCGGCCACGGCGGCCGGCGCCAGGCACCGGTGCCGGGCGGATGAGGAGCCGGGAGTGGGCGGCGGCCGCGGCGATCGCGCTGGCGGTCGTCGCGGTCGGACTGGTCGAGCTCACCCGGGTCGGCACGGTTTCGCCGGGATCCGGGGTGCTTTTCGTGGTACTGGTCGCGGGCGCGGTGGCCGCGGCCCGCTGGGCGCCCGGTCCCGCGTTGGGTGTCGCCTGGACGGCCGGCTTCGTGCAACTGGTCGGTGGCGTGCCGGTTCTGCTCGCCGAGGCGTCGCTGGCGGTGGTGCTGTTCGCCGCCGCGCGCTGGGGGCGCACGCCCACGGTGTTCGCCGCCGCGGTCTCCGTGGGTCTCATCCCCGGACTGGCGGTGCTGGGGGTCCAGACCGGCGCGATCGACACGGGCCTCGCGGGGAAGGTGCTGATCCGGCTGCTGATGTCGGCCGGGCCGCCGCTGCGACTGTCGGGTCTGATCCTGCCGCTCGGCATCCTGTTGCTGGGCACCCCTTTCCTCGCCGGCCTGGCGCTGCGCTTCCTGTCGCGGGCGCAGACCGCGCAGGCGGCCCGCCAGGTCGCGGAGCGCGAGGCCCAACAGGCGCACGAGATCGCCCGGCTGCGGGAGGCGCAGAACCGGCTCGCCCGCGACGTGCACGACGTGGTCGGGCACTCCCTCACCGTCATCCTCGCTCAGGCGGAGTCGGCCCAGTTCATCGAGGATCCCGATAGGCTGAAACAGACCATGCAGACCATCGCCGCCTCGGCCCGGACCTCCCTGCAGGACGTGCGTCAGGTGCTCACGCCGGGACCGGAGCCGGCCGCCGTACGCCCAGGCGGGCTCGACGAGCTCATCGAGACCGTACGCGCCAGCGGCCATCCGGTCGTCTCGACCGAGGTCGGCGAGGTTCGCCCGCTGCCGCCCGAACTCGAGACGGTCGCCTACCGCGTGCTGCAGGAGATGCTCACCAACGCCATCAAGCACGGCCGCCGCGACCGGACGGTACTGGTCGAGCGGCGCTGGCCGGAGCGCTCCAGCGGGGACCGGATGCTGCGCCTCCAGGTACGCAACGCGGTCGATGTATCCGCCACGGTCTCGCTCGCGGTCGGGAACGGTGCACAGGGGATCCCGGGCATGCGACGGCGGCTGGAGTCGGTGGGTGGCTGGCTCGACGTGTCGCGCAACGACCAGCCCGACGATCCCAGCTTCACGGCCGTCGCGTTCGTGCCGGTACGCCCGCCGTCGACCGGAGAAGCGGCATGACCGCACCCGACATCGACGTCGCGCTCATTGACGACCAGGAACTCTTCCGCGAGGGGGTACGCGTCATCGTCGATGCCCAGCCGGGGATGCGGGTCGTGGGTACGGCGGCGGACGGCCGCGAGGCGGTGCAACTCGTCGACGATCTGGCTCCCGACGTCGTACTCATGGACATCCGCATGCCCGAGATGGACGGTGTGGAGGCGACCCGGCAGATCTTCGCGGCCGAGCGGATCGCGCGGCGGGACAAGCCGGTGCGGGTGATCGTGCTGACCACGTTCAACCTCGACGACCGCGCGGCCACGGCCATCCGGTACGGGGCGAGCGGATTCCTGCTCAAGGACACCACTCCGGCGCGGTTGCGCGACGCCATCCGCACCGTGTACGCGGGCAACGCGGTACTCGCCCCGCGGGATCTCACGAACCTGCTGGACCACGAGTTCCGCGCGCCGGTACGGCCGCCGGAGGCGTTCGGTTCGCTCACCGACAAGGAGCGTGAGGTCTTCGCCGCCGTGGTGCGGGGCCTGTCCAACACGGAGATCTCGGCGCTGGTGTTCGCCAGCGAGTCGACGGTCAAGACACACGTGGGCGGGATCCTCCGCAAACTCGGGCTGCGCGACCGGGTGCAGATTGTCGTGTTCGCCTACGAGCACGGCCTGGCGTGAAGCTCGGTCCAGTGGTCGTGGACCCATCGGCAGAGTCCGGGGAGCTGTTCGAGCAGTGACCGGCCGAGGTCGGTCAGGGTGTATTCGACTCTGTGGTGGAACCGTGTCGTGGACGGGTGCGGCTCGCTGGGTCGCTTCGGTCCGCCGTTGAGCGCCCGTCAGTCCAGCGGCTGGCGGGCGATCGCCCGCGCCTCCCGTCCGGTCAGCAGCCACCCTCCGAGGTACGCGACGATCGGCAGACCGACCAGGAGCGCGGCGAGGTTGAGTACCGGTGGATGCGCCAACCAGTGCAGTTCCTGGTGGTACCACACCAGCAGAGCCAGGTACGCGCATGCGGTACCGATGGCCGCCCCGCCGAGAGCCAGCGCCCCGGCGGTCGCGGAGGTGAGCGCGCGCCGGGTCCTGCGCCGCGCGCCGGCCGCGGTCAGGGTGCGCAGATCCCGGGCCGTCTCGCTGCGGATCAGCCCGACGGTCATGGCGAGCACGCCGAGGGCCAGGACGATGCCGGCCGCGGTGAAGTCGTCGGCGAGCCGCGCCTGGTCCACGCCGGTCGGGCGGGACTCGACGTTGAGCCCGCCGGCGACCGCGCTCTGCTGGGCCTTGTCGAGCTGGTCCGGTGTCAGCGCCCGCGGCGCTTTGACGAGCCAACCCACCGGGATCGCCGTCAGGTGCATCCGGTTCGCGGTCATGCCCTTCGTCGTGATGAGCACGTTGGGCAGCGAGCTGTAGTTGGGCAGCGAGACGTGCTGCAGGGTTGGCTGCCAGTTGCGGGCCCCGCCGCCGACGAGGTCGTACCCGGCGATGCTCGCCCGAGGGGTGAGCAGGTCGGTACCGGCGTCGACGCTCGTCGGGTTGATGCCGCAGTACGCGAGAAGTTCGGGCGTGGCGACGAACACCGGTACGGACTCGTAGCTGCGGTACTCGACTCCGCGGTTGCCCAGAGGGTGCGGCTTGCCCAGCATGATCGGGGGTCGGCCACCGCGATCGAGTGGCACGTCCGGGTCGATGGCGCCGGTCAGCGGTACCACCGAGGTGGCGTGCAGGTCGGTGGCGATCGCGTCGACCTGTTTGCGCGCGGCGTCTTCCTGAGCGGACGTGAGGTTCGGTACCGGCCCGTACATGGACTCCGGGGTCAGCCAGACGATGAGCTGGTCCGCGGGCAGGTTGCTTCCGGTGGGGGTCGCCGCCTTCGCCACGGCGACGGCGGTGCTCAATGCGACCACGGCGGCGATGCCGACGGCCAGCGCGATCGCGGCCAACGCCGCGCTGGAGCGGGCCCGGTAGCGCGCCAGATCGCGCATTGCCAGCCGCGCCGCCAGGGGAGCGTGGCGCGCGAGCCGCCCGATGACGGCGATGCCGATCGGGGCGAGCAGCAGCAGCGCGATCGCGGTGGCCAGTACCCCGCCGAGGATGAACGGCGTCTTCGTCTGCCGCGCCAGGTACAGCGCGGCCAGGCCGAGCGCCAGCAGCACCGCGCCGACCGTCGCGAACCGGTGCACGGGCCGCGGCGGTGCCGGTCGCGCGGACAGCGCGGCGACGACCGGAATGCGCGCGACGGCACGGGCCGGCCACCAGGCGGCCACCACGGCGGTCACGGTGGCCAGCAGGACGGCGATGAGCAATGGCGTCCAGGGCAGCTTGAACCGGTCGATGCGGTGGCCGAGCAGCGGCTCCAGCCGGGGACTCAGCGCGATCCAACCGGTGACCCCGACGAGCGCGCCGCCGAGCGCGCCCACTCCGCCGGTAACCACGCCGTTGGCGAGCATGACCAGCCGGACGTGCCGATGGCTCGCGCCCATCGCGCCGAGCATGCCGAGCGCGCGCAGCCGCCGCTGGGCCATCACGACGAAGCCCGCCACCGCCAGCAGGCCGACGAACACCAGCCCGATCGTGGCGAGTACGAGCACCAGCACGGCGGACGTGTCCTCGCTCGCCGAGCGGAGTTGGATGCTCGCGTCGTCCGGCCTCGGTGCTTGGACGAAGTCCGCTTGGGACGCCCGGATGAGCACGTCGACGTTGTCCGGCGCGGTGGCCTGGCCGGGTGCCAGGAGAGCGAACGCGTCGTTCAGGTTCAGCGGGTTCTCCACGAGACCGACCACGGTGCGCCGCTCGCCGCCCTGGTCCCAGGCGCCGCCGACGTGCAGACCGAAGATTCTCGCCACGCGGTCGGTGACCGCGATCTCGTCCGGGCCCTGCGGCCACCGGCCGGCGTCCAGCCGCAACAGCTCATGGCCGTACGCGCCGTTGGGGTCCTGGGCGCGCAGGTCGATGCCGTTCGCCGATCCGGGTACCGGGATCTTCTTCTCGTGCTCGATGACGTCGATGGTGCCGAAGGAGCCGCGCAGCTTGGCGAGGTCGGCGTCGAGCTGCGTGCCGGTGCTGGACAGGGTCACCAGGTGATCGGCGGTACCGAAGACGGCCGCCTCCGACGGGGCGTTGGCGCCGATGCCGAGCCCGGCGGTGGTGGCCGCCACGGCGATCAGCAACAGGGCCAGCACGATCGCCTGCTGGCGCCACTCGCGGCGGAACATCCGCCAGGCCCAGCGCACCACGGCGCGCCGCGCGGGCATCCCGCCGTGGCCGGTGCCGAACGTCAACGGCGGATCCTCGACCGCGACGCTCATCGGGCGGCCTCCTCGGCCAGCAAGGAATCCGGGCCCGGGCGCGGGGCCGTGCGGTCGACGATCCGGCCGTCGCGGATGAACACGACCCGGTCGGCCCAGGAGGCGAGTTGCGCGTCGTGGGTCACCACCACCGCGCCCACCCCGCCCTTGCAGGCGTTCAGAATCAGCCGCATCACGGCCTCACCGTTGGCCGAGTCGAGCGCGCCGGTCGGCTCGTCGGCCAGCACCAGCCGGCGCTCCCCGACCACGGCACGGGCGATCGCCACCCGCTGCCGCTCGCCGCCGGAGAGCTGGTCCGGGAACCGCGACGCGCGATCGGCCAGGCCCAACTGCTCCAACGCGCGCAGCCCGGCCGCGCGGGCCTTGCCGGCCGAGCGCCCGTCGAGCTCCAGCGGCAGTGCCACGTTCTCGGCCGCGGTAAGCCCGGGCAGCAGGTTGAAGTCCTGGAACACATAGCCGATCGACTGCCGCCGCAGCCGGGCCTTGTCATCGCGCGACATCGCCGACAGCGGCCGGCCCGCGACAACCACCTCGCCGGCGGTCGGCGTCTCCAGCGCTCCCGCGATGGTGAGCAGGGTGCTCTTGCCGGAACCACTGGGACCCATGACCGCGACCATCCTGCCCGGCTCAACGGTAAGGTCCACCGCTCGCAGGGCGTGCACCTCGTCGGCGCCGTCGAGGTACGTCTTGGAGACCGAACGCAACTCCAGCACGGCGTTCATCGGCGAGCCCCCGTCCGGCGCCGGATCCGTGGCGCCGGACCGTTCGCCGGGGCCGGTGGTTCGAGCGCGGCCCGCTTCAACCGGCCGTCGGCCGTGTCCAGCCACCGTACGACCGAGTCCAGCCGGTACAGCTCGGCGTCGACCACGAGCGCCAGGCCGAGGTCGAGATCGCCCTCTTCCTCCTTGAGTCGGGTCCACTGCTGCATCAACTCGACCAGGTACCGGCGATGCGACTGGATGACCTCGTGCACGTCGACGCCGGGCAACCGCACCGCGATCAGAATCTTGATCACCAGTTCGTCGCGCGGCGGCGATGCGAGATCCGGCGGCGTACGCAGCCAGCCGGCCAACTCCTCGGCGCCGTCGGCCGTGATGCGGAAACCCTTCTGCGGGCCGGGTTCCGCGTCGTCGTCGGACTCGACGAGGCCGTCACGCTCCAGCCGCTGCAGGGTCGTGTACACCTGACCGACGTTGAGCGGCCACACCTCGCCGGTGCGTGCCTCGAACTCCTCGCGCAGCTGCAGGCCGTACTTCGGGCCCTCGCTCAGCAGCGCCAGCAGCGCGTGCCGGACGCTCATGATGCCACCCCCGATGTCACCGCTGATCCCGCCGCACTCGATATCATGCGGGGTAGCATACCCGGTATAACGCAACCCTGTCTACGACCGACTCGCTGATCACCTAGGGGTGGCACCCGATGCAATCGCGACCGGTACTCGGCAAAGCTGGCGAAGTGCGTACGGACCTGGGTGAGGCAGCAGTCCCTTTGAGAGCGGTACGGGCTGGGAACGCCGCCCGTTACCTGCGGGCCTTCGTGCTGTCCGGCATCGGTACCGTGCTGCTGATCCGCGCGTACCTCGGCGCGACCGGCTACCCGAGGCTCGGTACGGGCGGCCTGCACATCGCGCACGTGCTGTGGGGCGGTGTGTTGATGGTCGTGGCGATCGGGCTCGCGACTGTCCTCTATGGACACACCGTACGGCTCGCCGCGGCAATCGTCGGCGGCGTGGGCTTCGGACTGTTCCTCGACGAGGTCGGCAAGTTCCTCACCGTGGACAACAACTACTTCTACCGGCCGGCCGCGAGCATCATCTACCTGGTCTTCGTGTTGCTCGTGGTGCTCGACCGCTGGTTGCGGAGTCCGGCGCCGCCGAGCCCGTTGCAGCGACGCGCGGACGCGGTGGACGTGGCGCTGGGTGGGGTCGTGTTCGGGGTGACCGCGCGCCAGCGGGCGCACGCGATCCGCTCCGTCGGGGCGCCGCAATCCGAGTTGGACCACGCGGTGGTGCGGTTGCTCGCGGCGCTGCCCGAACGCGAGGAGACCGCGGTCCGGCCGTGGTACCACCTCGTGGACCGGGTACGCGAGGCGCGTGACCGGCTCGCGCGGCGCCGCTGGCCGGTACGCGCGGCGGCCGGTTGGATAATCGCCCAGCCCCTGCTGTTCCTGGTGGTTGGCGCGATCATCGACGGTGGCCATCACCGCGAGGGTGGCGCGGCGGTGGCGGCGGTGCTCACCACGATCGTGACGACCGTGCTCGGGATCGTGGGCGCCATCCGGCTGCGCCGCAACCGCGCGGCGGCGTTGCGCTTGTTCGGCTTGGCCCTGACCATCGACCTGCTGGTCGGTCAGGTCTTCAAGTTCACCCTAAACCAGTTCGGTGCGGTACCGGCGCTGGTGGTCAATCTGCTGCTGCTGTCGGTGGTCAACGCCGCGCGGGTCGCGGCCCGCTCCGAAGCGCCGCCCGCCGATCCGTCCACACCGGACGGGCCGCTCGCGTGAGCGCGGTGGTCGACCCCGCTCCTCCTGCCGCCCGGCCGTCCACGATCCGGGAATCCGCGTCGCGACTGCAACCTCGGAGCCTTGCCGGCGTGTAGCTGATGCGCGGGGGTACCGGAAGGGCGCCACGGGGGCACCCTTCCGGTACCGGCGGGTCTAAACTGCGGACTCCTACCCCGCCCTACAGCCCTGGAGACCGGCCCGTGTCCGACCTCGACTTCGCGGAGTTCTACGCGGCGTCGTTCGGGCCGTTGACCGCACAACTGCACGCCTTCGTCGGCGACCACGCCGAGGCGCAGGACCTCGCGCAGGAGGCGTTCTGCCGCGCCTACGCACGCTGGCACACGATCGCGCGGTTCGACGACCCGACAGGTTGGGTACGGCGGGTGGCCTGGAACATGGCGATCAGCCGGTGGCGGCGCACCGTCCGGCTCCGGCGCTGGCAGCGCGACCTCCTGCCCTCGGCGCAGGCGGGTACGGAGGGAATCGACCCCGATCTGGTCGCGGCGTTGGCGAAGCTGCCGCGTCACCACCGTCAGGCCGTGGTGCTGCACTACCTCGCCGACTTCTCGGTCCACGAGATAGCCGAGTTCTGCGGAGTTGCCGACGGCACCGTCAAGTCCTGGCTGTCCCGGGGTCGCGCGACGCTGCAGGGCCTGCTCGGCATGGACGAGGGGGAGGTGGCCAGTGTCTGATCCCGACCCGCTCGTCGGCCGGTTCGCCGCCTTCCGCGAGGCATCGATCGCCTCGACCGAGCGGCCACGCGTGGACGCCCTGCGCCGCCGCGTCGCGCGTCGCGACGCGACGCGCACCCTTTCCGCCGCACTGCTCGTGGCGCTGGTCGCCGCCGCCGTCCTGTGGTTCAGCCGGCCGCAGCCCTCGGCGCCGCCGACGACACCGCCGCGCGCTTCGGCCGGCCCGGTCTCGGCCGCGCCCTCCGCGCCCGCGCCGTCGGCCTCCGCGCCGGCACCGTCGGCCTCCGCGTCCGCGTCGACCCCGTCGGCAATTGGCGCGACGGTACCCGGCGGAGTGGCCGCCTTCTGCGCGCGGCGTGACCTTCCGCTCGTAACGAACAGCGACCCGATGCTCCCGGAGTACAGCGACTACTTCACCCACTGCCCCAATGCGCGGGTGCGGGTGTACGCCATGACCTACGAGTGGGACCCGCAACGGCAGCAGTACGCGCTGGCGCACGTCAACAACGCGTACCTGACCGCCGCACAGCCGAGCGTAGCCCGGCCGGTACCCACCCTGGACCCGATTTCGGGCGCCTGTGGCTACCTCACCGCCGTGGTCGTGGCCGACGTCGATCCGCCGGCCACGCTGCCCGTCGCGGTCACCGACGCCTGGGACGGCGGCTTCACGTACTGGGGGCAGTTCAAGCTCGGGGTACTCGAGCAGTTCTCGACCTTCGGCAAGGCGGCCGACGTCGCCAGTCGGCCGCTGTGCCAACCGCAGCCGAGTGGAGGGAACCCGACGGGATGACGGACTCGAGCAGCACCCGCGCGGCGCCGTCACGCACGCCGCCCGCGCGCGCGGCGACGGCCGCGATCGTAACCGCGACGGCGGCCCTGGCGCTGGTAGTCTTCGCCCTTCCCGCGCCGAAGGCTCACGCGGAGACCGCGCCGGCGACTCCACCGCCAACGTCGCCATCGTCGTCGCCGTCGACTTCGCCACCGTCCCCGTCGCCGTCCCCGCCGGCTCCGGCATCGCCGCCGGCGACAGCGTCCGGAATGGCCGTTGAGCAGATCACCGGCATACCGAAGGTCGTGGCGCCCGGTGGCACCATCCATCCGACGCTGGAGATCACGCAGACGACGCCGTACACGCTGACCGTCGTGCCGGCGCCGCTCCTCAACGTCGCCACCGGGAAAGCGACCTCATCGCAGCAGGACATCACGGTGCGGATGCAGAACCCGGTGACCGGGCAGTGGGTCAACGGAGAACAGGAGGCGGTGGCCTGGGGGACCGGCGTGGAGCTGAACTTCCACTTCGGTGACCAGTTCGCGTTGCCGCCAGGCGGGAAGCTGGTCCTCCCGTTCGAGGTGGTGTTCGGTCCGGCTGCCCCGCTCACGGAGTACTACCCGGAGTTCGGGGCGGTCATCAGGGTCCGCGACTGGCCGAGCACCTTCATCAACCAGGAGGTGTCGGGATGGGGTGACGAGGTGGCGTTCCTGCTCGGCACGGTACCGCCGCCGCAGCAGGGTCGGGTGGATCCGTACGAGCTGGGCGGCGGCGGAGCACCCGCCGGCGCGGGACCGGCCGCGGCCGGGCCGTCGCCAGCCGCGCCCGGGGCCGTGATGTCCAGCGGTACGCCGGGACAACCGTCGCCGGTACCGGCGCCGACGATGGATGTCTCGCAGGATCCTCAGATCGAGGCGGATCGGGTCGCGATGTACCGGACACGCGAACTGCCATCGGTCGCCGGTGCGGTGCTCGTGTCGTGGCTGCTGCTGCTCGGCGGCTATCTGCGCCGGGTCCGCGGGCGCCGCGACGCGGTGCAGCTGGCCGACCGGGAGCGCTGACCGGGCCGGTACCCAAGAATCTGGGAGGCGGCTGCAACCGTTCGGCCGGGCCGGCGTGTGTGTGGGTGAGCGAAGGTGCCGGGAGCGGCCGCACGGGGCGACCGTTCAAAACCTCATCCTTCGCGAACAGAGAGGAAGGCTCGATGCCTCTAACCGGTACCGGCGGGCTGGTCCGCCGTCAGGTCGTGGCCGCGTTCGCCGCGGTCGTGGTGATGCCTGTGGCCGTCACCGCGCTCACCCTGGCCTCCTCGGAAGGTGCCGCGTACGCCGCGCCTTCCTCGCCGGCCGTTGGCGACGACGACGCACGCAAGGACCACACAGCACCCAACGCGCCCAGCGTCTCCTCGTTGGATTTCCCACCGAACGGACCCACCGCGGTAACCGTGGGGCAGCGGGGCTCCTTCTACCTGACCGCCACCGACCCGCCACCCCAGGCGTCAGGCATCGCGTCGTTCAACTACAACCTGGACGGCACCAGCCTGACGTCCGGTGGCAGCGGGGAACACAACATCGCGGCACGCCACGACTCGGCGACCTTGAGCCTCGCGCTGTCCGGCATGCACTGGGGTACCAACACGCTCTGGGTCCAGTCGGTCGACCACGCCGGGAACGTGTCTCAGCCGGTCCACTACGACTTCTACGTCCAGCAGTCGGCGTTCGGTCCGTACGCGCCGGGTGCCACCGGAGACGTGGATGGCGACCAGCGGCCCGATCTGGTCACCGTGGACGCGGCCGGGAACCTGCGCCTGTTCAGCAACCCCGAGACCGGCTCGGTCAACCCCACGGGCGACACCGGGACCGATCCGTTGCAGTACGGCGGCAGGGTGCTCATGCCCTACAACCAGGCTCCGCTCTACCCGGGCAGTACGTTCGCCGGTGCTCTCGTCGCGCACGCCGGATCGTTCACGGGACACGACACCGACGACCTCATCATCAAGCAGAACCACACCGACTCGTTCGTCGGTCCGGACGGCAGCGCCAACGTCAGCACCAGCGGCAGTCTCTACGTCGCTCAGAACGTCAACGGCAACGCCACGACCTGGGCCCTGAGCGTCGTCTCGAAGCCTGCCTGTTCCGCGTGCGCGAACTACAGCACCGACTGGTCCTCAGTCACCCAACTGGTCGCCGTGCTGCCCACCACCGGGGTGCGACCCGGCCTGCTCACCGTCGAAGAGGTCAACGGTGTCGCGAGCCTGTGGCTGTACGAGCCGATGCCGACCGGTGCGGGGTTCAACGCGCCCACGCTCGTGTCCACCGGTACAGCCTCGTGGCGGTGGGACGCGATGCAGCTCCTCGACGCCGGCGCGCTTCCCGGCCTCGCCGGTACCACGCTGTGGGTCCGTGACCCGCAGTCCGGCGCCCTGTACCGGTTGTCCAACCTCGAGGCCGGCGTCTCCGACCCGGGTACGGCGGCCGTCACCCTCGCCTCGACGGGGTACGACAGCGCCAGTGTCCCGCTGCTGACCGGCGGCCCTGTCGACGGATCCGGCAACCTGCCGCTGTGGGGCACTGACGCCAGCGGGCGGCTGGACGTCATTCCCACGACCACGGGCAACGGCGTCACGACGATCGGTACGGCGCACGCCGTCAGCGACGCGGGCTGGGCCGCTCACGAACAGGCGTTGCAGTCGAGCTACGCCTGGTACAACAACGTGGGCATCGCAGACAGCGGCGGCGGCAACCCGCCGTTCGACACCACGGACGCCACCGACCACTTCGCGTACGCGGACACCGCGCTCGCGGGCGCCACCCTGGACAACGGGACGGTTGGCTTCTGCCCGTCAACCTCCACAGTGGACTGTCCGGTCGGGGTGCCCGCCGGCGGCACACTCGCGGTACCGCTGAGCAACGGCTTCTACAACTTCACCCTGCCCACGCCGTGGGCGCACCGGCCGGACAACTACGTCGCGGCCGGGCAGGTGCTGCCCGCTCCGTACGACCCGAACTTCGCCCCGGCGCAGTACATCACGTTCCTCGGCTGTGCCACGACTCCCGGCGACGTCGCGACCGGTACCGCCACCGTCACCTACACGGACGGGCACACCCAACAGATCGCGATCACGTTCGGCGACTGGCGACACGACACGGACGCGGCACCCGCCGGAGGCGACACGAAGGTCGCTTCGACCGCGTACCGCTACGACACCGCCACCGGCGCGCAAGACGACACTCCGACATACCTGTTCGCCAGCGCCGAAACTCAACTCCTCGACGGAGGCGCCCCGCTGCCGGGCGGCGTACAGATCGCGTCGGTCACCCTGTCGAGCGGCAGCGGAGTGCACATCTTCTCCGCGGCCGTCAACTGAGGTCGGTCACCGGTGCCGGCCCGCTCCCAGTGAGCGGGTCGGTACCGCGCGATCAGCGTCCGGCGCCCCAGCGCGCGGACGTGGCCGTGCCGGCGGGGCGCGGACCGCGCGGGTCCCGCGGGTTCGCCGCCGGCGGGCTGGTGCGCAGCGCCCGTTCCCGCGCGACCGTCCACGG
>Ga0070684_100003001_pt1 | contig 12566 bp, 12 predicted proteins | sample KBSC723LmetaG_FD_65653 | JGI IMG/M metagenome (GOLD analysis project Ga0070684, IMG submission 65653) | Corn rhizosphere microbial communities from Kellogg Biological Station, Michigan, USA - KBS C7.2-3L metaG | ecosystem: Host-associated > Plants > Roots > Rhizosphere ...
ACGGACCGCCTCAGGTCGGCAATTGCCGACCGAAGGCGCATCCCGGAATGACGCCGGAAGCATCACGTCAACACCCCCACGATCGCGCCCATCAGGCAGGTCGTCAGCGTGCCCGAGACGATCGATTTCAATCCGAGCGCATTAATCTCGTCGCGGCGCTCCGGCGCCATGGTGCCGAGGCCGCCGATCATGATGCCGAGACTGCCGAAATTGGCAAAGCCGCACATGGCATAGAGCATGATCAGCCGTGAACGGGAATCGAGCGCGTCCGCGCCGAGTTTCGACAAATCGACATAGGCGATCAGCTCGTTGAGCACGGTTTTGACCCCCATCAGGCTGCCGGCCGTGATCGCCTGCGGCCACGGCACGCCCATCAGCCAGCATATCGGCGCCATGGCGTAACCGAGCATCCGTTGCAACGAAATGTTGGCACCGCCGAAATCAGGCAGAAGTCCGAGGATGGCATTGGCCAGATACACCAGCGCCACCAGCACGATCAGCATCGCGACGATGTTGAGCAAGAGCTCTAAACCCGCCACCGTGCCCTTGACGATCGCATCCATGGTGGAGGAGGCGTGTATGTCAGGATCGCTGACGACGCGGGGATCGGCCAACGCGCCGCCGGTCCTGACGTTGCTGGTCTCCGGCACCATGATCAGGCTGATCAGGATCGCCGCCGGCGCGCCGAGCACGGAGGCAATGACAAAATGTGCCGCGGCGTCGGGAATCAGCGGCGCCAGCAATGTTGCGTAGAGCACCAGCACGGTGCCGGCGATTCCCGCCATGCCGCCGGTCATCACCAGGAACAGTTCGCTGCGCGTCAGTTGTGCCAGATAAGGCCGGATGAACAGCGGCGCTTCCACCATGCCGAGGAAGATGTTGGCGGCGGTGGACAGCCCGACCGCGCCGCCGACCCCGAGCGTGCGCTCCAGCAGCCACGCCATGGCGCGCACCACCGGCGGCAGAATCCGCCAGTAGAACAACAGCGTGGTGAGCACGCTCATGATGAGCACCACGGGCAGCGCCTGAAACGCCAGAATAAAATCCGCGCCCGGCGCTTTCAGGTCGAACGGCAGCGTGCCGCCGCCGAGATAGCCGAACACGAAAGACGTGCCCGCGCGCGAAGCGGACGAAATCGCGCCGACCGCATCGTTGATGACGCCGAAGGCGTGCGCGACGAAGGGCAGTTTTATCAATGCCACGGCGGTGAGAAGGGTGACGGCGAGGCCGACAGCCGCCTGCCTCAGCGATACCGCGCGGCGGTTCTCGCCAACCGCCCACGCGATCGCCAGCAACGCGAGCACGCCGAACGCCGATTGCAGTTGAAGCATGATTCCCCCGAGGCCCGGGGATGATTATGGCAGCGGCAACATCGCGAGCGCAATCCAAACCGTCATTCCGGACAGCGAGCGGACTGATCCGGAATCTCGATATGACCGGGCAATGCAGAGATTCCGGGTTCGCGCTAACGCACGCCCTCAGCGACAAGCGCTACGCGCTTGCGCGGGGAATGACGGGCATTACCCCCGTCCGACGAATGGCATCTTGCTGGCCATCACCGTCATGAACAGCACGTTGGCGTCGAGCGGCAGGCTTGCCATGTAGGCGACGGCGTCGCCGACCGCCTTGGCGTCCATGCGCGGCTCCGGAATCTTGCGGCCGTCGGGCTGCAATACGCCGTCGACCATGCGGTCCGTCATCGGGGTTGCGGCGTTGCCGATGTCGACCTGTCCGACCGCGATGTCGTAGGCGCGGCCGTCGAGGTTGGTCGCTTTGGTCAGGCCGGTGATGGCATGTTTGGTGGAGGTGTAGGCTGACGAGAACGGCCGCGGCGCATGCGCCGAGATCGAGCCGTTGTTGATGATACGGCCGCCGCGCGGGGTCTGGTCCTTCATGATACGGAACGCATGCTGGGTGCACAAAAACGGCGCCGTGAGATTGGTGGAAACCACCGCCTGCCATTGCGCCAGGCTCAGATCCTCGAACGGCACCGGCGGCGCGCCCATGCCGGCATTGTTGAAGAGGACATCGAGCCGGCCATAGACGTCCATCACCTTGGCGAACAGGGCTGCGATCGATCCGGGATCGGTCATATCGGCGGGAACGGCAAGGCTCTTGCCGACGTTGTCGCCGAGTTTCTTGGTCTCTTCCAGCTTTTCCATACGCCGCCCGGCGAGCACCACCGTGAAGCCGGCGTTCATCAGCGCCAGCGATGCCGCGCGTCCGACGCCGGTGCCCGCGCCGGTCACCACTGCAATCTTGTTTTCTGTCTTGGTCATTTGCTTCCCGCCTTTATGTTTTTGGTTCCGTTTCCGTCTTGTAGGGTGGTCTGGGAATATTCTGATGCGCCGCGCGCAGCGCCGCCGACCAGCGTGAGCGCAGATCGTGAAAATACGGCTCGCCCGCCTCGATGCGGTGGTTGAGATCGGCGTCGCAGACGTCGGCGCGCACCACCAGCACGTCGATCGGCAGACCGACCCCGAGATTGGAGCGCATCGTCGAATCCATCGAGATCAGGCTGGTCTTGAGCGCTTCATACAGTTCGACGTCGTAGTGCATGGCGCGGTCGAGCACCGGCTTGCCGTATTTGTGCTCGCCGATCTGCAAGTACGGCGTGTCGGTGGTGCATTCGATGAAATTGCCGGCCGGGTAGATCATGAACAGCCGCATCCGCGAGCCCTTGATCTGGCCGCCGAACAGGAACGACACGTCGAAATTGATGTCCTCGGACTGCAGCGCCGTGCCCTCGGTGGCATGGACCGCGCGGATCGCCCGGCCGATGCGCTGCGCCGCCTGGAACATGGTCGGTGCATTCAATAGCGTCTCGAGGTCGCCGGTGTGCGGGTCTTCAAGCCCTTCGGTCAGGGTCGAGAGCACCGACTGGCTGATCGCCAGATTGCCGGCGCTGGCGATCGCCAAGATGCGTTCGCCCGGCTTGCTGAAGACGTGGAGCTTGCGGAAGGTTGAGACGTTGTCGAGGCCGGCATTGGTGCGGGTGTCCGCGATCATGACCAGCCCGTCCCGCACCAAAACTCCGCAACAATAGGTCATTCCCGATCCCCGAACGCATCAGACGGCGAGAATTACTAACCAATTTCGCTGGGAGCTCCAACCCCATTCGGGCATTCCTGCCGGGCTTCACGGCGATTTGGCAGTGGCGCTGCAAATATCGACCGGCTAGATAAGCGAAGCTCGAATCCCCGGGCAAGGCCGCGCGGCGCATGAAAAAGCAAATGATGATCGGCGGCCTGGTTCTGGCCGCGCAAATTCTGGGCATCGCCGGCGCTATCGCCGGTCCCTGGGAAGACGGCATGGTGTCCTATAACCGCGGCGATTACGCGCCGGCGATCCGTCTGTTCCGACCGCTGGCCGAACAGGGCAATGCGAAAGCGCAAAGCGCGCTCGGGGTGATGTACCGCAGGGGGCAAGGGGTCGCGCGCAACTCGGTGCGCGCCTTCCTGTGGTTCAGCCGCGCCGCGGCGCGCGGCGATGCCAGGGCCAAGGTGGAATTGCGCGAAGTGTCGCAAACCATGACAGCTGAGGAACTTTCGCAGGCCCGCGAGATGGCGCAAGCCTGCGAGGCGTCGAACTACCGGAGTTGCGAGTATTAGAGACGCCTCATGGTGAAGAGGCGCTTCTTCAGCGCGGTCTCGAACCATGAGGCCAGCACATTCCATCCTTCGAGACGCGACCAAGAGCTCGCTCCTCAGGATGAGGGGCGCTTTGACCGCGGTGGCAAGCTTAAGCGGCATGCACACATTGCGCCCGACCGGCGACAATTCTATAAAAAACAAAAACCTTCTGGGAGGCCCAGGTGCGCACCAACCGATTGCCGGGCAAATTGGAAGCCGCGTCCATGGCGCTCCTTTGTATCGCGCTACTGGCCGCAACGCCGGTGGCCGCACAGAAAAGGGGCGGTACGCTGCGGCTATATCACAACGACAATCCGCCCAGCACCTCATTGCTCGAGGAATCCACGATCGCCTCGGTGACGCCGTTTGCGGCTGTCTTCAACAACCTTGTCGTTTTCGATCCCTTCAAGGTGCATGAGAGCCTGGATACCGTGATCCCCGATCTGGCTGAAACCTGGTCCTGGGATCCCACCAATACCAAACTGACGTTCAAGTTGAGGCAGGGCGTGAAATGGCATGACGGCAAGCCATTCACCGCCAGGGACGTGCAGTGCACCTGGCGGATGCTGATCGGCAAGAGCGACGTCGGGGACTTTCACAGGAACCCGCGCCGGATTTGGTACACCAAACTACAAGACGTCACCATCAATGGCGATTACGAGGCCACATTCGAGCTCAGCGAGCCGCAACCGAGCCTGCCGGTGCTGCTCGCGAGCGCTTTTTCGGCCGTCTATCCGTGCCACGTTCCGCAAGCGACAATGCGCACCAGGCCGGTCGGCACCGGGCCGTTCAAATTCGTCGAATTCAAGCGCGGCGAGTCGATCCGTCTGGTGCGCAATCCCGACTACTGGAAAAAGGACCGGCCTTATCTCGATGAGATCACGTTCAGGATGATCGACAGCCGCGCGACGCGCATGCTCGCTTTCGCGACCGGCGAATTCGATATCACCTTTCCCTCCGATGTCAGCGTTCCCCTGATGAAGGATGTCAAGGCGCGAGCACCGAAAGCGATCTGCGAGATGATAACGACGGGAACGCAAATCAACCTGATGGTGAACCGCGAAAATCCGCCGTTCGACAATCCCGACATTCGCAAAGCCATGTCGCTTGCCATCGACCGCACGGCCTTCAACACGATTTTGATGGAAGGATTGGGGCTGATGGGCGGTGCAATGCTGCCAAAGCCCGTGGGCGAATGGAGCATGCCGCCGGAAATGGTGTCGTCGCTGACGGGGTATGGTCCCGACACCGAAAAGAACATCACTGATGCCCAGGCGATCATGCAGAAGCTTGGCTACAGCGATGCCAAACCACTGCAGATCAAGATTCAAACCAGAAATCTTCCGACCTATCGCGATCCCGCGGTGATCCTGACCGATCAGCTCAAGAAGATCTACATCGTCGGCGAGCTGGATATTCTCGACACGCCGCGATGGTACGCCAGGCTCGCGAAGAAAGACTACACGATCGGATTAAACGTGACCGGCGTCAGCGTCGACGATCCCGACGGCAATATCGTCGAGAATTACTCGTGCAAGTCGGAGCGCAACTATACCCAGTACTGCAATGCAGAGGTGGACAGGCTGCTGTCGGCGCAATCGCGCGAGCTGAACAAGGAAAGGCGGCGGAAAATCGTCTGGGATATCGAGCGTCTTCTGGTCGACGACGCGGCGCGCCCGATCATTTTATCCGGCGTGGCAGCCAATTGCTGGCAGCCCTACGTCAAAAATTTCACGCCGCACGACAACAGCCAGTACAACCACCTGCGGTTCGAGGAAGTCTGGCTGGATAAGTAGAAAACGGCTCCTCATGGTGAGGAGCGCGCCTTCGCACGTCTCGAACCATGAGCGCAACGAATCTCATCCTTCGAGGCGCGCGCGAAGAGCGCGCTCCTCAGGATGAGGGGACCGTCACGACTACGACTGGCTCTGCCACTGGCCCTGCCGTCCGGCGTGGTCGACCCTGACCGCGACCGTCAGCGTTTCCATGCCGCCGCCGTAGCGGGTGCCGCGCACCGGCGCGGCGCCGAGATAATCGAGGCCAATGGCGACGCGGGCGTGGGTGTCGGTGGTGCAGATGCCGTTTGCCGGATCGAACCCGACCCAGCCGAGATCCGGCACGAATGCCTCCGCCCAGGCGTGGCCGGCCTGCTGATTGACCATCCCGTCGGAGCGCAGGAAATGTCCGGCAACGAAGCGCGCGGGAACGCCGGCGCTGCGCGCGCAGGCGATAAAGATATGCGCATAGTCCTGACACACCCCGCGCTTCAGCGCGAAGGCTTCCACCGCCGAGGTTCCGCTGTTGGTGGGGTCCTCGTCGAAGGTCATATGCTCGCTGATTTGCATCATCAGCGCATGCAGAAACCCGAGCACGTCGTCTTCCGATTCCAGGCGCAGCTCGCGCGAAAAGGCCGCCATCGCCGGATTGACTTCGGTCAGCGACGTCGAGCGCAGGAACAGGCTTGGTGGAAAACGTTCATCGGTGCCCCTGAGCACGCCGCCGGTATCGTGGGTCTCGATCAGGCCTTCGACCGTGATGGTGAGATCGGCGATCGGCCCATGGGTCAGCACATGCGTGACATTGCCGAACGCGTCCTGATGAACATCGAGCCGCGAATCGGTGGAGACGTCGATCTGCCATTCGGCGACGTATTGCCCGTCATGGCTGCCGGGCGTCATCCGCAGGATTTGAATGACCCCGGTGGCCGGCGGTTCGTAGCGATAACTGGTGGAATGGGCGATTCGCAGGCGCATGACGGGAAATTCCGAATCTGGCGAGAGTAGAGGAAGCGTTGCGTCAGTGGGGCAAGCTCCCTCTTCCGATGGGAGAGGTTAGACGGTGCTTGCGGATAGGTCCGATTCCACATCAAGATTCTAACCTCAAATCAAATATTGTTTGGTGATGATTTCGCCAAGCCTGCCGTTATCCAAAATGAATTCCTGGATGAATTCATGGACGCCGTGCTGGAAGATATCATCCATGTGGCTATGCTCCAGGCGATTGCGGACGCCGCGGGCATGGCGCTGGGCTGCGCCCTGACGGCCATAGGCGACGCCGATCTGGTCGAGATTGCGCACCAGATTGCCGTAACAGCTGGCGAGCGAACGCGGCAGCGAATCGTTGAGGATCAAGAGGTCCGCGATCAGCCACGGTTTAAGGGTTTCCCGGTAGACCCAGTGGTAGGCGGTCAGCGCCGAGACCGAGCGCAGGATCGAGGTCCATTGATAGTAATCCAGCGGTCCGCCGACATGCTCCTCCTCGGGCAGCAACACATGATACTTTACGTCGAGGATGCGGGCGGTGTTGTCGGCGCGTTCGAGATGCAGGCCCAGCCGCGAAAACCAGTAGGCGTCGTTGCGCAGCATGGTCCGGTAGGCCGAGCCGTCGAACCGCAACGAGGTTTCCTGGACGAACCGCAGAAACCTCGCCAGTTCTTCGCGGGTTTTGGTGCCTTTACCCCAGACTTCCTGAAGTTCGATCCAGGCTGAGTTGATGGTGTCCCACATCTCGCTGGTCAGCGCAGTCCGTACCGAGCGCGAATTAAGCCGCGCGTTTTCGATGCAGTTGCGGATCGAGGACGGGTTGCTAGGCGAGAACGACAGATAATCAACGACGCTGCGTTCGTCGGCTTCCTGGTAGACCTCGTAAAAACTCGCGCTGACGCCCGCGGTCAGCAGCGCCGAATCCCACTCATTGGTCTTGCCGATATAGGCGTTGGGTAGCGCGGTGACGCGCAGCGTCGCCTCGATGGTGCGCGCGAGATATTCCGCGCGTTCGACGTAGCGGGCGAGCCAGTACAGGTTTTCGGCAGTGCGCGACAGCATGCGGGATGTATTGCTCTCTTGTGCCTAATCTACTCGTCCAGAACCCATGTGTCCTTGGTGCCGCCGCCCTGGCTTGAATTCACCACCAGCGAGCCTTCCTTCAGCGCCACGCGCGTCAATCCGCCCGGCACGATGGTGACGTGACTGCTGCCGGTGAGCACGAACGGCCGCAGGTCGACGTGACGCGGCGCCAGGCCGGATTCGGTGCAGGTCGGGCAGGTCGACAGCGCCAGCGTCGGCTGGGCGATGAAACCCTCGGGCTCGCGCTTGAGCTTGTCGCGAAAGGCCTCGATCGTCGCCTTGGTCGCGGCCGGGCCGATCAGCATGCCGTAGCCGCCGGAGCCGTGCACTTCCTTCACCACCAATTCACCGAGATTATCGAGCACGTACGCCAAATCCTTGGGCTCGCGGCAGCGCCAGGTCGGCACATTCTTCAGGATCGGTTCTTCGCCGAGATAGAATTTCACGATCTCGGGCATGTAGGAGTAGACCGCCTTGTCGTCGGCGATGCCGGTCCCGACCGCGTTGGCCAGGGTGATGTTGCCGGCCGCATAGGCCGACATCAGCCCGGGCACGCCGAGCGCCGAATCCGGGCGGAAGGTGAGGGGATCGAGGAAATCGTCATCGACCCGGCGGTAGATGACGTCGACGCGCTTGAGGCCCTCGGTGGTGCGCATGAACACCTCGTCGTTCTTGACGATGAGGTCGCGGCCCTCGACCAGTTCGATACCGAGCTTGTCGGCGAGAAATGAATGCTCGTAATAGGCGGAGTTGTAGACCCCAGGCGTCATCAGCGCCACCGTCGGCTCGGCCGCCGCGCCGAGCGGCGCCACCGACCGCAGCGCCGACAACAGTTCGTCCGGATATCTTTCCACCGGCGCGACGCGGTGCCGGGCAAACAGGTCCGGAAACAGCCGCATCATGATTTCGCGGTTTTCGAGCATGTAGGACACGCCGGACGGCGTGCGCGCATTGTCCTCCAGCACGAAGAAGTTTTCCGGGTTGATGCGGACAATGTCGATGCCGGCGATGTGGACGTAGACGTCATGCGGCACATCCTGGCCGTTCATCTCCGGCCGAAACACCGGGTTCTGGAAGATCAGGTCGTCGGGAATGATGTTGGCGCGCAGGATATCGCGGCCGTGATAGATGTCGCGCAGGAACATGTTGAGCGCGCGCACCCGCTGCTTCAGGCCTTTTTCGAGCACGGCCCACTCTTTTGCCGACATGATCCGCGGGATCACGTCGAAGGGGATCAGCCGTTCCTGGGCTTCGGCGTCGCCATAGACGGCAAAGGTGATGCCGATCCGGCGGAACAGCAGCTCCGCCTCCTGACGGCGGTATTCCAGAGCATCTGGCGGCGTCTCCTTCAGCCAGCGGGAAAGCTCCAGATAGGCCGGGCGGAGGTCGCCGCCGGGCCCGTTCATTTCATCGAACGCAACTGCCATATATCCCGACGCTTTTTCGAGGCCATGCGGGACAGTGCATGACTGAAAGGGATGGTAGCAAGGCCCGGGCCAGCGCGATATGCATTCCCGGAGAGCATTTGGTATGGACGGTCGCGATGCTGCCTGAAAAAATGGCTGCCGGGCGCTTATTTCGGCGGCAAACCCCGTGGCTTCAATGCGTGCTTGAGCTAGGTCACGAACATGCAGGGCGAGGAGAGGTCATGAGCGATATCGTCACCGCGGGAATTCTGGTGATCGGCGACGAGATCCTGTCCGGGCGGACCAAGGACAAGAACATCGGCTTTATCGCGGAATACCTGACCAATATCGGGATCGACCTCAAGGAAGTGCGCGTCGTCGCCGACGACGAGGCCGATATCATCGCGGCGCTGGACGCGCTGCGCGGCCGCTATAGCTATATCTTCACCACCGGCGGTATCGGGCCGACCCATGACGACATCACGGCCGACGCGGTCGCCAAGGCGTTCGGCGTCGGCATCGACCATCATCCCGACGTGGTGGCGCGGTTTCGCGAGCGCTTCCAGGGTGCCGGTGAGCTGAACGAGGCGCGGCTGCGCATGGCGCGGATTCCCGATGGCGCCGAACTGATCCAGAGCGCGACCATCCTCGCGCCCGGCTTCAAGATCGGCAATGTCATCGTCATGGCCGGGGTGCCCTCGATCATGCAGGCCATGATGGACATTGTCGCGCCGAAGCTGAAATCCGGGGTCCGGATGCTGTCGGACTCGGTTCGCGCTAATGCAAGGGAAGGCGACATCGGCGGTCCCCTTCGCGAAATCGCCAGCGCGCATCCGGACACGATTATCGGCAGCTATCCGTTTCAGGACGAAGACAAGAAGCCCAACACCAATCTGGTCGTCCGCTCACGCGATCCCGAAAAGCTCAACGCCGCGATGAACGCGGTGAAGGAGATGCTGGCGGGATTGAACGTGGTCCGGTAGCGATCGATCATTCGGGGCAGAGCGAGAGCGGCATGGTGGACAAGAATTCGTTTTTCTGGAAGATCGTTGATGGCCGGTTGCCACCGCCTCCTTGCGCGGCGACGCTGGGCATCGAATTCGCCAAGATCGACGGCGAGCGCGGCACGGTCGAAGTCAAATTCAAAGCGAAGCCGGAATTCCTGAACCCGGCGGGGAACGTGCAGGGCGGATTTCTCGCGGCGATGCTTGACGACACCATGGGACCGGCGCTGACCGCGACGCTGGACGCCGGCGAATTCGCGCCGACCGTTAATCTCAACGTGCAGTTTCACCGGCCTGCGAAAGTAGGTTCGCTGAGAGGCATCGGGCGCGTGCTGCTTCGCGGCAAGGAAGTTTGCCAACTCAGCAGTGAACTGTTGCAGAACGACAAGATCGTCGCGACCGCGACGGCCACGGCTGTGATCCGGAAAATGCAGGAGAAATGATGATGGCGGAGCATCCCGAACTGAGCGCGCAGGAACGGGCGGGCAAGGCCTTTCCGGTCTCATGGGACCAGTTTCACCGCGATTGCCGGGCGCTGACCTGGCGGCTGAACGAAGTCGGGCCGTTTCATGCCGTGATCGCCATCACCCGTGGCGGGCTGGTGCCGGCGGCCATCGTGGCGCGCGAACTTGGCGTGCGGATCATCGATACCGTTTGTATTGCCAGCTACGATCATACCAAACAGGGCGACCTGAAGGTTCTCAAGGGCATTTCAGCCGACACCGCCAAGCTCGGCGGCGGCACCGGCAAGGGACTATTGATCGTCGATGATCTCGTCGACACCGGCAAGACCGGGCGGCTGGTACGCCAGATGATTCCCGACGCGCATTTCGCAACGGTTTATGCCAAACCGATGGGGCGGCCGTTGGTCGACACTTTCATTACCGAAGTGTCGCAGGACACCTGGATCTTCTTTCCGTGGGATACCGCGCTGTCGTTCCAGCCGCCGATCCGCGAAGGCGCGGCGTGATTTGTCCGTCATTGCGAGGAGCGTTAGCGACGAAGCAATCCAGCTTTCCACGGGCCTTAGTGTCTGGATTGCTTCGCTTCGCTCGCAATGACGCAAAAAGCTGAACGACGAGTCTGCCTATGCCGCTGCAAAACCGCGTTACGCCCACCGGCGACATCATTGCGACGCCGCATCGCGGCCTGTTCACCGGCAATCGCGGCATCATTCACGACCCCGAAACCAAGACCTTGCTGACGCGGCGCTGGGCGAGCCAGGCATGGCTCACTTGCGTCTGCGAATTCAGGGGACGGCGGCGCGAGGTGATGGGCGGCCGCAGCTGGACCGAATTGTTCTTTCTCGACGAGGCGACGGCGCTGGCGGCGGGGCATCGCCCGTGCTTCTTCTGCCGCCGCGACGACGCCATCAGGTTTCGCGCGGCGTGGGAGGAGGGCAATGGCGTCGCACGGGTTCGCGCCCGCGACATCGACGCCGTGCTGCATCGCGAGCGGCTCTCAGGCGGCAAGAAGCGGTTGCATCCGAGCACCATGGCATTGGAGGAGTTGCCCGATGGCGCGATGGTGCAGCAGGGAACGGAGAGTTTTCTGATGGTGCGGGGTCGGGCGCTATTGTGGTCGCCGGCCGGCTATCGCCAGGCGTCAAACGCGCCTCAAGACGCGATGTTGCTGACCCCGCCCTCGACGGTGCGCGCGTTAGGTGCGGGGTACCAGCCGTTGCTGCATCCGAGCGCGGTGAAGTTGATGGAGTAAGCTTCGACGTGCCCTATCGTTCGTCATGCCCGGGCTTGTTGCCGATACCCGAGACGTGGATGGCCGGGACATCTAGCGCGAAGACGCGCTTCGCGCTTTTGCCCGGCCATGACGGTGGAAAGGGATGCAACCTCACCCCATTCGCTGCCGCGCCAGCTTCGCGCCGGCGCCGAGCGCCATCAGCTTGGCTTCGGCGATCGTGCGATGCATCGGCGCCATGCCGCAATTGGTGGTCGCGACGATGTTGCTGTTCGGCACGAATTTCGAGACATCATCGATCACCTTGGCGACATCCTCCGCGGTCTCGACCGTGTCGCTGGCGACGTCGATCACGCCGGCCTGAACGATCTTGCCGGTGAGCAGGCCGAGCAACTCCAGCGGCACCTTCGAATTGCGGCATTCGATCGCGACCTGCTGGATCGGGCTTTTGGCGATCGCCGGAAAAATATCCTCATACTGCCGCCACTCGCTGCCCAAAGTCTGCTTCCAGTCGGTATTGGCCTTGATGCCGTAGCCGTAGCAGATGTGCACGGCGGTGGCGCAGGTCAGCCCTTCGGCGGCGCGCTCCAGCGCTCTGATGCCCCAGTCGCTGACCTCGTCCATGTAGACGTTGAAGGCGGGCTCGTCGAACTGGATCACGTCGACGCCGTCGGCCTGCAATGCCTTGGCTTCCTCGTTCAACAGTTCGGCAAAGGCGAACGCCATCTTGACCCGGTCGCCGTAATATTTGTCGGCGATGGTGTCGATGATGGTCATCGGGCCGGGCAGGGTGAACTTCAGCTTGTTTTTGGTGTGGGTGCGGGCGACGCGGGCCTCGTCGGCGTGGACGCGGCCCTTCAGCGTCAGGGGCGCCACCACCTGCGGCACCATTGCCTTGTAGCGGTCTTTACGGATGCCCATCTCGACCTTGTGGGCGAAATCGATGCCCTCGATCTTCTCCAGAAAGCCGTGGACGAAATGCTG
>Ga0070684_100003003_pt1 | contig 12563 bp, 7 predicted proteins | sample KBSC723LmetaG_FD_65653 | JGI IMG/M metagenome (GOLD analysis project Ga0070684, IMG submission 65653) | Corn rhizosphere microbial communities from Kellogg Biological Station, Michigan, USA - KBS C7.2-3L metaG | ecosystem: Host-associated > Plants > Roots > Rhizosphere ...
GCCCAATCGCGCCACGAGTGTACTACTCGCGCACGTGGCAGACAAGTTCCCACCTCACAATCCACGCTATGAGAGGCATACGCTCCCGTGGTAGCGCGGTGATTCCAGTAGGATAGACAGCCGGGCAACGCGCCACCCGCATTGACGCTCCATTCGCCGCGAACCTATACTGAATACGAGCCTCTGCTGCCAGTATTGGCCGTTGGATAGGGGCTTTGTATATTGCGCGATAGCAAGGGACGATGCGACATGTCCGAGAAGATGAGATGCGCCCACTGCGGCAAGCGATTCAAGCAGACGAATAAAAAGCAGGTACTCTGCGCGGACTGTCTGGCGAAGGAGCGTCTGGCCAGGAAGAATGCGCCTGCCCTGGCGCAAACAGGCAGCGGGGCGGCGACTCGCCCAGGATCGGGAGCAGCGACGCCCGCGATTACCATTGTCCAGGCGACACCACCGCCAGAAGAGGCGATCTTTGGCTCGCAGGCGCGCAACGCTGAACGACACAGCACACGTGAGCTACAGCGCGCGCCGCAGCCAGAGGCAGCGCCACCCGCCGCCACGACGCCTCCCGTCGCCAAGCCTGCGCCACAACAGCAGCCCGCGAAGAAATCCGCGCCACCAGAAAAGCGCGTCCGCCCGCCGCGTCCCGCGCCCAAACCGTACGAGCTGACCGACGAGATGCGCGCGGCCATCGAGCAACGCTATCTGGAACTATCGCATCCGGTGGAATTCGACGGTATCCGCACGCGGATTGCCGATGAGTTGAAGACGCCCAAACCCGTAGTGAAACAGGTGGTCAGGGAGTTGCGCGCCAGGCGGCAACTGCCCAGCTGGTGGGAGTTGCAGGCTTACAAAGGCAACGACGAAACGCTGGAACGTATCCGCGAGCGCTACCTGCCACTACTGCCGGTTCCGCCGATTGGGGTCCACAAGCAGATCGCCAGCGACCTCCAGATGGACGCGCCGCAGGTGTATCAGGCCATTCGTCGCCTGCGCGCCGAGATGAAGCTGCCGCAATATAATCATCCCGATTCGCATACGAGCGACGCGGCGTCATCTGAGACAGTCTCCATCAACTCCGTCAGTGCTAGCGCCGAATAGCACGGCGCCAGCACATCAGTCCAGGCGACTATTCGCCGAGCCGTCATCGTGTTAGAATCGGTGAACCAGACCAAATGTAAGCTGGTAAATACTGATGTGCGCATGCGTGTTATCGACGACGAGGTGATGGCGCGATGGGACGAGCAATCATTGTTCACGGCGGCGCGGGACTCATTCCGCCAGATCGCTATGAGGTGGCGCGTGAGGGCTGCCGCGCCGCAGCCCAAGCTGGCTGGCGCATTCTGGCCGATGGCGGCTCGGCGCTCGATGCCATCGAGGCGGCTATCACCACACTCGAAGATAATCCGGGATTCAACGCGGGTACTGGGGCCGTGCTGACCAGTGACGGGCGTGCTCAACTGGACTGCGGCGTCATGGATGGCGCATCGCTCAACGTTGGCGCCATCGCGGGCGTTGAGCATATCAAGAATCCGATACAGGTTGCGCGGGCTGTGCTCGCCAGTCCGCATGTGTTGCTGGTCGGCGCTGGGGCCGAAGAGTTCGCCCATGAGGCTGGTATTGCGCTCTGCGATCCTGGTGAATTGATTACTCCGTACCAGTATGCCCGCTGGCAACGGGGCTACCGTCCGGGTGACGGCGCGCACGCGGGAACTGAACTGGATGCGCTTCTGCCGCAACCGCTTGCCGAGCAAAAGTCACGCGCCGCCGCCAACGGCCACACCGCCAATTCCAAGCCAGTGCATGCCGATGATGTGAAACACGGCACCGTCGGCGCGGTTGCGGTGGATAGCAACGGCAACATCGTCGCGTCAGCCTCGACAGGCGGACGCGCGGGCAAGCATCTCGGGCGGGTGGGCGACACGCCGTTGCCCGGGTGCGGCTACTACGCTGAGGGCGGCCTTGGCGGCGTTTCCTGCACGGGCGATGGCGAGGATTTCATACGCTTGCTGCTGGCGAAGCGCGTCGCCGACTATCTCTCCGCTGGACTTTCCGCACAGGGTGCGGCCACCGCGGCAATTCGGCTGCTGGGCGAGCGTACCACTGGTGAGGGCGGGCTGATCGTGCTGGATAGCCATGGCCGCGTCGGCTACGCGCGTAACTCCGCGACGATGGCCCATGCTTTCATGATGGATGACATGCCAGCGCCCTTCGCGGGCATCTGAAGCCCATCCTTCCGCAGCTCCATGAATCATCTACAATCATGCTGGGTCCGTTATGCAGGGTCCGTTTTCGGCGGCGCCCGATCACTTCATGCCATCTTTACGCCCTGAATTGGGTGTGTTGCCGTGTCCTCTACTCTTTGGTTCTACCCAATTCCTCCCATATTCCTCCCAATTCCTCTCAAATCCCATAGCCTCTGGCTATAAGAAGGACAGCGCTCCCACGTACCTCAGGATGACCGGACTGTGAACTGGTTCACAATTTTCACCAATATTCGTCCAAAAAACTAGGGTTTTCCAGGGGGTATTTTTCGTTGACCTTGGCTATACTTACCTTTGTCGGCAGACGGGATGCTGCCAGGAAGTGCGATGAACGCAGTACCGCAAGGATGCAGCCGTTCCGAATCACTAACGTGTGGGGGCAGGGTGCCATAGGAGGTGGCGGTCTGCCCCCCCTCATTTGCAGCAAAGCTTACCAGGTTTTGTTTATCAGACGTCATTTGCTCTGAATCTCGCGTTTGCGTCTCGACCTGCTGGATGCTAGCATTTAGCAAGTGCCTGTGGGCCTGAGACCGCTCGACGCGCGGCGTTCAGAGAGGATGCATCACCAATATGGCCGATTCACCGCAGTACGTGCTGGCGCTCGATCAGGGTACCACCAGCTCACGCGCCATTCTCTTCGATCATTCCGGCCGCGCCGCGGCAGGAGCCAGCCAGGAGTATCCTCAAATCTATCCCCAGCCCGGCTGGGTGGAGCACAATCCTGAGGCCATCTGGGAATCGCAAATCGCCTGCGCGCGGAGCGTGTTGCAAACGTCGGGCGTGCGTCCGCAGCAGATCGCCGCCATCGGCATCACGAATCAGCGCGAGACCACCATCCTCTGGGAAAAGGCGACCGGAAAGCCGGTGATGAACGCCATCGTCTGGCAGGACCGCCGCACGGCGCCACTTTGCGATACGCTCCGCGCTGAGGGCTGGGAGGCGCCAATCCGCGCGAAAACCGGCCTCGTGATCGACGCTTATTTCTCAGGGACGAAAATAGCCTGGATGCTCGACAATCTGCCAGGTCTGCGCGAGCGCGCCGAGCGCGGCGAGATCCTCTTCGGCACGGTTGACTGCTGGCTGCTCTGGCGGCTGACCGTCGGCAGGATCCACGCCACCGACTACTCCAACGCCTCACGCACGATGCTCTTCAACATCCACACGCTCGCATGGGACGAAGAGCTTCTGGCGCGGCTGCGCATTCCACGCGCAGTGCTGCCCACCGTTCGGCCCAGCAGCGAGGTCTACGGCACGACCGACGAGCAGCACTTTGGCGTGGCGATCCCAGTGGCGGGTGACGCGGGCGACCAGCAGGCGGCGACCTTCGGGCAGGCCTGCTTTACGCCTGGCATGGCCAAGAACACCTATGGCACCGGCGGCTTTCTGCTGCTCAATACCGGGGAGTCGCCTGTCGCGTCGCAGAGCGGGCTGCTCACGACGATTGGCTGGGGGCTTGGCGGCAAGATCACCTACTGCCTGGAAGGAAGCATCTTTATCTCTGGCGCGGCGGTGCAGTGGCTGCGTGATGGGCTGGGCATCATCACGCAGGCGAGCGAGACTGAGGCGCTGGCTGCCTCGATTCAGGATACGGGCGGTGTCTATCTCGTACCTGCGTTCGTCGGCATGGGCGCGCCCTACTGGGATCCCTACGCGCGTGGCGCCATCCTCGGCCTGACACGCGGCACGGGGCGCGCCGAGATCGTGCGGGCGGCCCTGGAGGCGGCGGCCTACCAGACGCGCGACGTTGCTCACGCGATGGAGAAGGACTCGGGCATCACGTTGCAAGACCTGCGCGTGGACGGCGGTATGGTCGCCAACAACTGGCTGTTGCAGTTCCAGGCGGATATGCTCAACGTGCCGGTGCAGCGGCCAGTGGTCGCGGAGACGACGGCGCTCGGCGCGGCCTACTTGGCAGGGCTGGCGGTTGGCTTCTGGAACGGACTGGACGATATCAGCCGTAACTGGGCGATGGATCGCGCGTTCACGCCGACGATGGCCGCCGATACCCGCGCGCGGTTCTATCGCGGCTGGCAACGCGCTGTCGAGCGCGCACGTGGCTGGGCGCGCGATGACCCATAGCGGTTAATGGCTGGGGAGCAAGCCCATCTGCTGCATCATGCCGAACTGATCGGGAACACCCCAATGCTCGATCATCTTGCCGTCGCGGAATCGAATGATATCGATGACGTCGATCTCCAGCCGATTGCCTGTCGCCGGATGGCCCATGATCGAACCAGTGTTTGTGCCACGCCCCTTCATCCTGCCCCAGACGGTATCGCCACTCTGAACGATGTCTTCAGGGGTCAGGGTGAAATCAGGAAACCAGTCTCGCAATTGGCGAATCAGCGCCTTGAGACTTTCTGGTCCTGATTCCAGCCCACGCTGATGCTCCCGAAAACCTGGGCTTACCAGTTCGTCAACGACGGCCAGATTGCCCCTGCTAAACCCTTCCGTGAAGAGCCGATGAAATGCCTCGACCTCGAAGCTCATGGGTCGCTCCTTCTTGGACGCAAAATATCAGGTCATATGCAGTCTGTGCCGGGATCACAGGAAGATATGCCCGACCCATGACCTCATCATACTGGGCTAGCATCCAGGAATCCATGAAGAACACCCACAGAACGCCCACATCTTACACACGATCCGCACGCGGATATGGTACTAATCCATACGTAGCCTACCCCGATGGTGAGGTAAAAACATGACCCCCTGCTATACCCATCATGGCGCATCAATTGCGAGATACTACGCAGAGTGTGCCAGTTCACTAGCAACTCACTACCTGGTAGGCTACAATACTCGCTGGCAGGTCCGTTGGCGCTTCGCCACGTCATGCCACACTGCTATGCTCTTAAGTGATAGCTTGAATATTCGACCTGAGTGACGATTTCGGCAACGGGAGCGACGAGAACAATGGGCTGGAATGACCTGATTGGCATGCGGCTCGACCAGTACGACATACTGGACGAACTGGGGCGAGGTGGCTCGTCGCGGGTCTACCATGCGTACGACATCGACGCCAAACGCGATGTCGCGATCAAGGTCATTCCGAATGACGCTGAGGATCGCGCGCTCTTTCTCAACCGATTCGTACGCGAAGTGGACGCCGTCCGGCAGCTTCATCACCCCAACATTGTCGGCATCTATGGCGCGGGCGAAAACGACGAGTTCGTCTATCTGGTCATGCAGTGTGTCACTGGCGGCACTCTCCGGCGCAAGCTGAACGGTCCCCTACCGGTCCCCGAGGCCGTCGCCTACATGGTGCAGATCGCCTATGCCCTGCACCACGCGCACAGCAAGGGCATTATTCACCGCGATGTCAAGCCGTCCAATATGCTGCTGGAGTATCCCGGCAGCAACCATCTGCTGCTGACAGACTTTGGCATCGCCAAGATTCAGGGCGCGCGCGGCCTGACCAAGTCGGGTACGACGCTAGGCACACCGGAATACATGTCGCCGGAACAGGCCGAGGGGCGCGAGATCGATGAACGCGCCGACATTTACGCGCTTGGATGCGTGCTCTATGAGACGTTGGCTGGCCGACCGCCATTTATGGGTTCAACGCCAGTCTCCGTCCTCTTTCAGCACGTACATTCCCGCCCGGCCTATATCCGCGGCTTCAATCCTGGTGTCCCGTCCGAGTTGGTACACATCCTGGAGATCGCGCTCGCCAAGCGACCGGACGAGCGCTATGGGAGCGCCGAATCATTCGCGCGCGCGCTGCGTCCCTTCGCGGGTGATATGCCCGACATCTCTGCCCAGCAGCCGGACAACGGCCCCATCGTGATCGCGCACTCCCGTGGGCTGACGCCGACGCGCCCGCTGCCCGCGCCACACGAGCGCGCCAGGGATGACGTGGCTGATCGCGATACCATCGAAAATCCCCCCATCGTCGCGCATGTCCGTGAGGATATCTATGAAGAGACGACGGCCCCGCTGCCCGCGATCAGCGCGCGCAAGACCATGCCGCCGTTCCATCGCACGTACCGAGGGATGGGGGCTGGCCGCGTTCGCAAGACGACACCTCTTGCACGCAGTCATAAGACGGCCCCGCCGAGTCGCGCACGCAAGACGTTACCGCCATTCGTGCGTGTGCGCCGGGCTCCGTCAATCACTGAGTTGGGCGTGCCACTGGGACAGGGTGTCGATCCATCGCAGGCCGCGGACGCGATGGAGATATCTTCGTTGAGACGCGAGCCAATTCCACTGGCGCTCGGCCGATCCGTAGGGCGCGAGGCGCCGTCAGGCTTCTTGCGCGAAGAGGCCGTGGAACAGGCGCAACGAGCGCCGAACAGCCGACCAGGCGCCTCAGGCGGAGGGCCGAATAGCCGGAATCGAATCCCAGCAACCCAGCCACGTCCTCGCAAGTTGGGATCCCGGCTGGCGGTCCTGATTGCCGCTGTCGTCATCCTGGCGTTGTTTGGCGGCCTTGCGCTCAATGCGTCGCGCTTTGGCATCGCGCTGGGTGGCAACCCCCAGCCCACGGCGCAACTCACCGTAGCGCCCACCAGCACCACGCAGTCCACCGCGACGCCTGGGCCAACCAACACGGCTGGTCCGCAGCCTACCGCAACGCAGACCCAGCAACAGATTCTCAACCAGCAGGCCTTCGCGTCCTTCCGGAACATCACGCTTGCGACGTTCTCGGACGGGAACTGCTCGAGCGGCAACGGTCGCTCGACGTTCGGCTCTGGCCAGAACATTTACGTCAACTACTGCACCTCGGGGCGAGCAGGTTCGGCGCCCATGACCATCGCGTTCCGGCACAATGGTCAGGTCGTCTATACGCTGGCCTACAACATCAATATCGCGCCATCATCATGGGGCTACTACGTCACTTCGCACGCCTTCAGCCCTGGCTCATACGACGTGCTGGTCACATTGAACATCAATGGCGCAACAGGCGTCGCGCGCGACCTCCAAGTTGTCATCAACTGAGCGTGGAGCGCCCCAAAACCTGAGCCCTCCCCCAAACGAAGAGGGGAACAAGAATGCACGCACATCGGAGTGCTACCCCGCCAGCGTCACGATGGTAATACCGTCGCCGCCGTCTTTGGCATCCGCGGATGCCTGTGACTTTACCAGGGGATGGTGCGAAAGCTGCTGGCGAATCGCCTGCCTGAGCGCCCCAGTGCCTTTGCCGTGGAGGATGCGGACGAACGGCATACCGGCAAGCGCGGCGTTGTCGAGATAGCGATCTACCTCTTCGAGCGCATCCTCAACCCTCCAGCCGCGTAGATCGAGCTGTAGCTCTGGCGCAAGGGTTGGTTCACGCGAGGGGAGCGCGATTGAACGCGTTTCCGCCGCGCGCGCCTGCCGCCGACTGAGCCGCTCCACCTGGCCCTCCAGCACTCTGAGCTTCATCGCGCCAAGCTGCACCTCGACTTCGCCCCGACCATTCACCAGGGCGACGACCTCGCCGCGCTGACCCATCGAGCGGACAAGCACGGTATCGCCGATCTCCAACGGGCCAGAAAGAGGAGCGCCCTCGGTTTCTGGGGCGGCTCGATGCGACCTATGCGACTTTGGCGACTCGACGGCCATGCGCTCTTCCAGCCCGCGCGTCCGTTCGCGGAGCTTGCTCAACTGATCCTCGTTCAGCTTGCGACGCATCTGCGTCTTCACCCGCGCCAGCTCGACGCGCGTCTCCTCAACCTCACGCCGCCCCTGCGCCCGCGCCTCATTGAGCACGCGCACACGCTCCTCCTCGATATCCGTCCGCAGCTTCTCGGCCTGGGTACGCTGGTATTCCGCCTCGACCCGCTCCATAGTCAGCCGGTAGCGCTCATTGGCGGCGGCGGAGCGCTCGGCCTGAAGATTGGCGAGCAACCCCTCCATCTCAACGCCAGCGGTGCCAACATACTCACGGGCGTTTTCGATAATGCCCTCCGGCAGGCCCAGCCGGGTGGCGATGGCCAGCGCGTTACTGCGACCTGGCAGGCCGATGCTCAGCCGGTAGGTCGGCGAGAGCGTCTCGACATCGAACTCCACCGAGGCGTTGGCCACGCCCGGCTGCTCGTGTGCAAACACCTTCAGCTCGGAGTAGTGCGTCGTCGCGACGGTGTTCACGCGTTGCGTCAGCAGGTGCGCCAGGATCGCGCGCGCCAGCGCTGAGCCTTCGCTGGGATCAGTACCCGCGCCCAGCTCATCCAGCAGCGCCAGAGATTCATCCGTCGCCAGCCGCAGAATCTCAACGATGCGCGTCAGGTGGGATGAGAAGGTGCTCAAGCTCTGCTCGATGCTCTGCTCGTCACCGATATCAGCGAAGATGTCGCTATAGACCGGAATCTCGGAGCCATCCTCACACGGGATATGCATTCCCGCCTGCGCCATCAGGCTGAGCAGACCAACCGTCTTGAGCGCTACCGTCTTGCCGCCGGTATTCGGGCCGGTGATGACCACCATGCGCATCTCAGTGTCGTCGCGGTCGCGTCCGAGCCAGAAATCAATTGGAATGACATTGCCGCGCAGCAGCGGGTGACGCGCCTGTCGTAACAGCAGCCGTCCGTTGTCGTTGACGCTGGGTGCGCTGGCACGCAGCAGCCCGGCATAGCGCGCCTTGGCCAGGTGCAGGTCGATCTGGGCCAGTAGCTCAACGGCCAGAGTGATATAGGGGCCGTCGCTGGCAACCGCCTCCGAAAGTTCCTGCAGAATGCGCTCGATCTCGCGCCGCTCCTCCAGGTGGAGTTCGCGCAGGCGGTTGTTCATCTCGACGACGACAGCAGGCTCGATGAAGACGGTTGCGCCGCTGCCCGACTGGTCGTGGACGATACCCTTCACCTGGCCGCGAGCTTCGGCCCGCACCGGCAGAACGTAGCGGTCGGAGCGGGTGGTAATGATCGGCTCCTGCAAGGCGCTGCGATACTCGTTCACGAGCGTCCCCAGGCGGTCCTGCAAGCGCTGTTGAGCGGCGCGTAGCTCGGCGCGGATGCGGCGCAGCGCGGGCGAGGCGGAGTCGAGGATATCGCCGTCCTCGTTGATGCTCTCGCCAATGCGCGCCTCCAACCCAGGGCGTACCGGAAGATCCACCGCCAGCGACCAGAGCAGCGGGAAGTGCTCACTAACCTTCCGCACCAGCCGCGAGACGTATTCCGAGGCGCGCAGCGTGGCCAGAATCTCGACCAACTCATGCGGGCTAAGCATGACACCGCGCTCGGCCGCCCGCACGTGCGGACGCACCTCCTTTGCGCCGCGAACGCCCGTGTCGGGCCGTTGCTCCAGGAGCAGCCGCGCCTCCGAGGTGAAGGCGAGTCGGCGGCGCACCTCGTTGCGGTCGTCGCTAGGGACGAGCGTGCGCGCCAGTTCTTTACTGGCGGAGAAACCTGCCTCGCGGGTCAGCTGCTCCAGTATTTTGGGATATTCTAAAGTTGTCAGGCTCTTCTCGTGCATAGCGTTTTGCATAGACCTTATGGTATGTGAACGGCAGAATATCTGCCAGCAAGATTTCTGATAGGAATGGGGAAGGCTGGCGATTAAAATCGCGCCTGAAGGGCGTCGCCGCGCTCCGCCACAAAACCTGCCTGCGCAGGTTTCAGAGATTGTCCACGGACGCATCTCGCGCTCGTTAGCGTCTGGCTCTGGCAGTCCGCGCAGGCCCTTCAGGCGCGGCTTCAGTCGCCAGCCGTCCCATGTGCAAACATCCAGCATATAGTATACCCCACATCCGCGCTCATGCGGCTTGACATGCGCGCGGAGACTGGATACCATGAAGACACAACAGAAGACAGGCGCAGCGCGAGACGAGTACGCCAGCGCCGGGCTCCAGCAAGCCGCGGGATGATGCGACGCGGTGCCCGGCTGACGGAAATCCCCTCGCAAGCCTCCTCCCGAAAGTCGCGCATATCTGGCGGCAGAAGGTGGGACGCGGACCAGCGTTAACGGTCGTTGAGGTCGTCCGGAGCCACGCGAATGCGCGCGCCCGGCGACGAATAAAGGTGGCACCACGATACGCCGCTCGTCCTTTGAGATGGGCGGCGTTTCCTATTTTCCTGCTAGCAGGAGGAGAAAGCATGTTAGACCTGGCATTCATCCGTGAGCATCCTGACCTGATCAAAGAGGTCGCGCGTCGCCGCAAGACCGCCGTGGACGTGGATGCGCTGCTGGCGATTGACGGCGAGCTACGCAACGTCCGCCGTCAGGCCGAGGAGCAGCGCGCCGAGCAGAATCGCCTCTCGAAGTCGATACAGCAGGTGGGAAGCGACAAAGAGGCGCGCGAGGGATTCATCCAGCAGGGACGGGCCGTCGCCGCGACGCTGAAGGAGCTTGAGCCACGCGAACGCGAACTGGAGGCGCGCCTGCGCGAAATCTGGCTGCTCGTGCCGAATATCCCCGACGCCAGCGTGCCGGAAGGCGCAGGCGAGGAGGATAACGTCGAGGTAAAGCGCGTGGGCGCGCCCCGAACCTTCGACTTCGAGCCGCTCGATCACGTCGCATTGATGCGCGGGCAGGACTGGCTTGACCTCGAACGGGCGGCAAAGATCGCTGGCTCGCGCAGCTACATCCTCAAGGGCGAGGCGGTGCTGCTGGACCTGGCGCTGATGCAGTTCGCGCTCAGCCGGATCGTACGTAAGGGCTTCACGCCGCTGCTCGTCCCGGCGATGGCGAAGGAATACTGCTTCATCGGCAACAGCCAGTTCCCGCGTGGGCGCGAACAGACGTACGCCTTGGAGGCCGACGACCTCTATCTTGTCGGCACCGCCGAGGTCTCGATCACGGGCATGCATACCGGCGAGATTCTGCGCGAGGAGGACTTGCCGGTGCTGTATGTGGGCTACTCGCCCTGCTACCGGCGCGAGGCGGGTACCTATGGCAAGGATACACGCGGCATCCTGCGCGTGCATCAGTTCGAGAAGGTGGAGCAGTACGTCATCTGCAAGGCCGACCACGAGGAGTCGGTGAAGTGGCACGAGTCGCTGCTAGCGAACGCCGAAGAGATCGTGCGTGCGCTGGAGCTGCCGTATCGCGTGCTAAATATCTGCACCGGCGACCTGGGCGACGCGAAGGTGAAGGGCTACGACATCGAGTCCTGGATCCCCTCGGAGGACCGCTACCGCGAGACGCACTCGGACTCGTACTTTCACGACTATCAGGCGCGTCGAGCCGATATCCGCTACCGCGATGGCGAAGGGACGGTTCGCTACGTCCACACGCTGAACAACACAGCGCTCGCCTCGACGCGAACGATCATCGCGCTGCTGGAGAACCACCAGCAGAAAGATGGGACAATTGCCATCCCGGAGGCGCTACGCCCGTTCCTCGGCGGCCAGGCGACGCTGGGCAAGCCCTGGCGGTGATGAAACCGCCCAATTTTCGACGCGAGAAGCAAACCATCATCGCGGCATAAATGCCGCGGCTAATCCTGGCCGTAACGCGCTCGCTGACTGCCAACGCGAGCCACCCAGTTCAGGATTAGCCGCAGGGCTTCAGCTTGCGGCGCGGCTACTACCTGTTTTTGTCACACATCCCTCCGCCACTCGCATTGGGGCATATCTGGGAGATACCCGCGCAGGCTGGGTTTCGCGGCCACGAACCCTTCTGGCGCGGACTTATCCTCCCGCTGCCCTTCAATCGTACTGCGTGAGGTTGTATTGGTTCATCAGCGCGATCAGCGAGGAGCCGGGATCGTTGTTGGCGGTGTAGTGGCCCGCGTCCCAGGGGGATGCGCCGAGCGCCTTCGCTGCCGCCTCAGGCCCGCCACTCCGCGCGGCAGACGCGATCTGATTATAGTAGCTCAGTTTGGCGACCTGGATATAGAAGCGCAGGCCATCCTCTGGTGAGTCGGCGTAGGCGAAGGTCGAGGGCGAGCCGGGAGCCGACGTACCCGGAACGAACGGCTCATCTATCAGGCCGCCGCAGTTGCCAAAGTTATAGCCGGTAAAGGTGGGCGCCTCCCACCCCTGTTCCAGCCCCCACTGCGCCAGAATCATGCTGGTGGGCCAGCCCGTCGCCTCGTGCGCCTGCTGAGCGTAGGGCAGCGCGAACCGCACATACGCCGCTTCACCTTGGATCACCGGGCCTTCGGTCGCGGAGGCAAACGGTGTGCTACTCGCCGCCTGCGCCACATTCGACTTCGACGGGATGCAGAGCTGCATTCCTATCGGCGGATCCTTGACATCGTAGATGCCATTCGCACGCGCGATATCTTCAACGCTCACGCCATCAACGCGCGCAAGCGAGATTAGCGAGTCACCCACGTCCACCGTGTGCCAGCGGCAGCCCAACTGCGACCGTGTCAGGCCAGCGCCACGCTCGAACGTCGCGTAGACACCTAGCGCGACAAATACCGCCGCCACCGCGCCC
>Ga0070684_100003006_pt1 | contig 12562 bp, 12 predicted proteins | sample KBSC723LmetaG_FD_65653 | JGI IMG/M metagenome (GOLD analysis project Ga0070684, IMG submission 65653) | Corn rhizosphere microbial communities from Kellogg Biological Station, Michigan, USA - KBS C7.2-3L metaG | ecosystem: Host-associated > Plants > Roots > Rhizosphere ...
GGGGGCAGTCATGGAAAGCGATTCAATTCGCGCGAGCGGCAACAATACGCTCATCGACATCTGGGTCGAAGGGAAGCTGAGGGCGATCTGCGTGACGCGGGAGGCCATCGAAAGCTTCCTCGGATCCAGGGCGCCAGCTGCAATGTCGGACGACGATCGCTGCGAGTTCGTACGGACCCACCTGCCCCAGGTCGTTGCCGCGGCACAGGCCAGTCTTCGCGGCAATGCGGGGGCAACGACCGTGGTGATTGGCAGCGGACAGCTTAGCGCAGAGGCCGACCGCCGAAAGGGCGAGCGCCGCGCGAACGACCGACGAAAGTCCGGCAAAGCGGCCGAAAGTTTACCGCATGGAGAGCGGCGGCGGGGGCAGCGACGAAACGGCGATCGTCGCCGCTCGAGCAAACGAACCGACGGCTAGGCCGCCTTCCCGTTCTTTCGTTCCTCCGCCTTTCTCAACACATCATAGGCCGCCTGCACCTGTTTGAAGCGCTTGGCGGCCTCGGCGTCGCCGGGATTCGCGTCCGGATGTGTTTCCTTGACAAGGCGGCGGTGAGCCGCCTTGATCGCCGTGAAGTCGGCATCGCTTTCCAGTTCGAGCGCATCGAGGGCGCGCATCTCGTCGCGGCTCCGGCTGCCGTCACCTGGTCCCGCCCATTTCCATTGCGCGGATTTACGAAACCCCTTGGCGCCAAGCTCTTCCTCAGCCGCACGGCGAGCGGCTTCCTCGGGGCTTAGGCCGGCGAAATAGTTCCAGTTCTTGTTGTACTCGGCGGCGTGAGCCTCGCAAAAATACCACCGGTCGCGGCTGTGCGGAGCCTTGGGCGCGGGCCTGTCGCCCACCTCATTGCAACCCTCGCGATCGCACAGGCGCAGCTTCGCCGCCGAGCGGCCCCTGTCGCCGTAGGACCGCCAGCGCGGGAAACCCCAGTCGTCCGATCGCTTGTGCTTAGGCATTGACCCTCCCTAGTCATTGCGAGCGCAGCGAAGCAATCCAGCATGGATCGCCACGGCTCCTGCGGAGCCTCGCGATGACTGTTGCGCCAGAGGACCTGTAAGCCGGGTTCTGTCCTCCGCTTGCGTCTGCAGACGAAGGCGGATGTGCGGCCATTCCTCTAGGCGACGGGTTGCCCCGCCGCTCTAGCAACCAACCCGGGCGGCGAGCCGGAACCAGGCCCATGTGCCGCCCCTATTCGGTCTTGCACCCGGTGGGGTTTACCGTGCCGACCCTGTCGCCAGGACCGCGGTGCGCTCTTGCCGCACCCTTTCGCCCTTGCCCCGCCGAAGCGAAGGCGGTGTCCTTTCTGTGGCACTGTCCCTGAGTCGCCTTCGCCTGAGCTATGGCGGCCCGCCGGGCGTTACCCGGCACCGTGGTTCCATGGAGCCCGGACTTTCCTCGCGCTTCTTGCGAAACCCGCGGCCGCCCGGCCCTCTGGCACCGCGGCATATAAGGGGAAGCGGCGAATTGTTCGAGTCGGCCGTGCGAGGCTTTGTTGGCGCCGGCTATTGCGCTAAATCGCATGCGTCACGGGGAGGACGGAATGTCTTTCGTCGCCGGACTTGGGCATGCACTGGAGCTTCGCCAACGCGATGTGGTCTCCGAGCTTCGACGCGGGGACAGCCTCGAGGACGTTCTCAATCGACACCTGCTGATCGTCGAAGAGATGTGCGACGACGAGATACTGACGTCCGTGCTGCTGCTTAGCCCCGACGGAAAGCATCTGACGCACGGAGCCGCTCCGAGTCTTCCCCAAGCTTATCGGGAGGCAATCGATGGGTCGGAGATCGGGCCCGCGGCGGGCTCATGCGGCACCGCCGCCTACTCAGGAATCCCGGTATATGTGACGGATATCGCCACCGACCCGCGTTGGGCGGCGTACCGCGAGGTTGCCCTTCCCCACGGTCTTCGATCGTGCTGGTCAACCCCCATCCGGCATGCCGACGGGCACGTGATGGGCACCTTCGCAATCTATCATCGAACCTCGTGCGGTCCGGTCAAAGCCGAGCTCGCGGCGATCGATGTCATCGCGGATAATGTCGCCCAGGCAATCACATGGGCGCGTGATCCCGATGGCCGAATGCAGTCTTTCAACGTTTTGCCGAAGCAGGTCGCGGCCCTTCAGGCGCTTGCCGCGGCGATCAGCCAGCAGGCGTCGAGTCTAAGTGCGGATGGCCAGGAGGCAATTGACGGAGTGGTGGAGGCCAGCAGACGGCTTGCGGAGGTCGTCGAACGGCATCTCCAAGAGCCAGGTGAACCGTTCGTCGCCTCACTGCGGACGGGGCAGAAGTAACGCCAGCAATTTGGCCCGGCACTCGCCGTCGATGATCCCGTCGATGAGGTCCGGGCGGAAGCGGCGCTGGAAGGCGATTACCGCCTTCTGCGCGTCGGTTACGTCATAACCGAACCGCTCGAGCGCGAGCAGGAAGCCGGCGTCGGTCCAGTAAGGATCGATCAGGTCGCGCGTCGGGCTCGGAAGCGCCAGCCGGCGCTTGGCCAACGCCTGCCAGGGGAAGAGCTCGCCAGGGTCTTCCTTGCGTGCCGGAGCAATGTCGGAGTGTCCGACCACATTGCCGCGGCCGATTCCGTGCCTGTCCTTGATGTCCGCGACGAGCGGGATGAGCGAAGCGATCTGCTCGTCGGGGAACGGGCGATAGCCGAACTCGTGACCGGGATTGACGATCTCGATCCCGACGCTGGCCGAATTGACGTCGCTGACCCCGCGCCAGCGGGATTTTCCCGCGTGCCACGCACGGTTCCGTTCATCGACGAGGCGGTAGACGGAGCCGTCCTCGTCGACGAGATAATGGCAGGAGACCTTGGCTTCGGGCGAAGTCAGCCGATCGAGCGCCCCCTCGGCATCGGGCATGCCGGTGTAATGGAGCACGATCATCGAGACCGGCAGCTGCCGCTCGTCGAAGTTCGGTGACGGTCGTTCGATGAAATCCAGCTCCACGTGCGCAATCGCACACGGCTATTGCTGTCCGGTCAAGCCCCGGCTGCTGCGCGGCGGTCGGGACCGCCCCGCTTTTCGACACGCGCTCCATCGCCGACAAGGCGGTAGAGGCCGCGGGCGTTGATGTCCGAGCCCAGCTTGGACGTCTGCCCGATCACCGTCTCGCCGGCCCCGAGCATCAGCCACCCGTCGTCAGCCATCGCGCCTGCGATGCGCTCGAATGCGAGCGTCTTCTTTTCGGGACTGAGGTACAGGAGCACGTTGCGGCAGAGGACGATGTCGAAATCGCCCGGATGCGGCGCCGGCTCGAGCAGGTTGTGCACCTGGAAGCGGACCGGCTTGCGCAGCGGCTCGACGGCGCGCCAGCCGTCCGCGGTCTCTTCGAACCACTTGATCATCTGATTGATTCCGAGCCCGCGCTGGACCTCGAACTGGCTGTAGGTCCCGGTCCGAGCCCGATCGACGCACCCGGTCGAAACATCGGTGCCGAGAATATCGATGGTCCAGCCGCGCCATTTTTCCGCCTCTTCGGCGAACAGCATCGACAGCGAATAGACCTCCTGTCCCGTTGAGCAGCCCGCTGACCAGATCCTCAGGCGCTTCGACTTCGCGCGCCGCTGGGCGAGCTCCACCAGCGCATGGCGTTGAAGCACGTCGAAGGGAGCGCGGTCGCGGAAGAAATAGGTTTCATTGTTGAGCAAAGCTTCGACAACTTTTTGCGACAAGCTCGGCTCCTTGCCCATGACGAGAATTGTGATGAGCTCGTCGAGCGTCCCGATGCCGCGCTCACGGAGTAGAGCGGAAAGCGCTGTCTCGATCCGCCAGCGGCGGCTCATCGTCAGTTGCTGGCCGGTCCGAGCCTCGAGCAGTCCGGCGAGGATGCGGCTGGAACTATCGCTTATCTGCACGCGGACTTTCCTCCGTGCGTGAAGCGATCCGGCGAGCGATCTTGTCCGGCGGAAGCACCGCCGATGCGAGGCCGGCCTCGAGCACAGCGCGCGGCATACCCCAGACTGCGCAGCTGCCCTCGTCCTGTGCGAGGATCGAGCCGCCGCATGCGACCAGCCGCGTCGATCCCTCGACACCGTCGCGGCCCATCCCGGTGAGGACCACGCCCAACGCACCGCCGCCGAAGATTGCACCGACCGAGGCGAACATCGGATCGACCGAGGGCATGCAGCCGCTGCTGCTGCGGCCATGAGTCAGGCGAACCACCGCGCCCGCAGGCGTCGGATCGAGCGTCAGATGCGCATCACCTGGTGCCACGAGGATGCGGTCTGGAACGAGCGGCATGCCGTCTTCCGCGACCCACGCTTCACGTCCAGCGACCACGCCGAGCTGGCGGGCAAACACGCTCATGAACGGGATCGGGAGGTGCTGGGTGACGAGGATCGGAACGCCAATGCGTTTTGGCAGATTGCTGAACAAGGCGCCGAGCGCATGGATTCCGCCCGTCGACGCGCCGATCGCCAGAACGTCGATCGGGTCCGTCGGGCAGGCTCGAAGGTAGAGATAACCGTCGCTATTCTTCGGGACGGCCGCGGCCGGCCTCGGGTCCGCGGCGTAGCCAAGCGCCTTGAGCTTGCCGAGCAGCACTTCGGAGAACTTGCCGTTGAAACGCCCGGTACCGGGTTTGGGAAGGGTGTCGGCGGCGCCGAGCGCCAGAGCAGCCACCGTTTGCTCGGCGCCGTCCTCGGCAAGCGACGAGACGATCATCACCTTGGCTCCCCCCGCGGCGGCGATGATGCGGGGGATCGATTTCAGTCCGCCCGCGCCGGGCATCTCGAGATCGAGCACGACAATGTCGACCTGGCATTCGCCGAGCGCTTCGATCGCATCCTCGGCAGTTCCCGCAACCGCGGTGATCTCGAACGTGGGATCGCTTTCGACCATGCGCGAAAGGACCGCGCGAGCGACCGTCGAATCGTCGACGATCATCAGCCTGATCCTTCGGCGGCTGGTGCTGCGGGGCTCCGGAAAGCGGTCCCGCGATCTGGCGAGCGCCCGCTCCATGTTCACCTGCTCAGGCGACGCCGACGAGCTGGAGCTTGATGTGGAGCGTTTCGCGGTCGAACGGCTTCATCACATATTCGTCGGCGCCCGCCTCGAGCGCCGCGCGGATGTGCGCCATGTCATTCTCAGTAGTGCAGAAGACGACCTTCGGCTGGTCCCCATGGCCGCGCTGGCGAAGCAGACGCAGAAACTCCATGCCGCTCATCACCGGCATGTTCCAATCGAGCAGGACCACGTCCGGCATCTTGGCTTCACAGCGGGACAGGGCCTCCTGGCCGTCGCCCGCCTCATCGACCTCGAATTCGAGCGTCTCCAGGATGTGACGCGCGACTTTTCGGATCACTTTTGAGTCATCGACGATCAAACAGCTTTTCATGCCCTGGGCTTCCCCGCTTCGATGGCGACCTTGTTAAAGGGTAAGGGTAACGAAGACATTAAGCGGCGGCTTTGGTTTCGCTCCCGGCGATCAGTGCCGCGACGTCGACCAACAGGTGCGGCCCCTGCTCGGTTTCGACCATGCCTTGGGACACGCGCTCCCAGCCGGGCCCCATCGCCGCGCGAACGGGCGTGGGATCGGACAGCGCCTCGACGACGTCTTCGACCAGGTCGACGATCAGCGCATAATGGTGACCGTCGAGCTCGACGACCGCGGCTTCGCGAATGCCATCGGAGCAGTCGGTCGTGCCTAGCTCCAGCGAGCGCATGCAGTCGATCACCGTCAGCACCCGGCTGCGCAGGGCGGACAGGCCAGCGACGTGCGGCCCCGCGCGCGGAACCGGGATCAAGCTCTCGAGCTCGACGACGGATTCAACCGCAGCGGCAGGAAGCGCGACCCGCTCGTTTGCAATGCTGACGATCAGCAGAAGCTCGTTCACTTATTCCTCCCCGCGCCGGCGGTCTTGAGCGCCATCAGCAGGCCCGCCCGGTCATAGCGATAAATGCTCTGATCCTTCTTGCCGGCCGCTTCGGGCTCGCTGCGGAGCCAAATGGTCTTGCCGCTCGTGTCGTCCGGCACATCCTCACCCTGGCACGCAATGACCACGTCAGCAGCCTCGTCCTGCGGATCGTCGATGACGCGGTAGCCGGCAGCCTCGACCAACGGTCGAAGCATGTTCTGCATCCACGGATCCCAGACAGGCACCAGGCAGACGAGCTGCTCGATCTTTCGCGCCGCTGCACCGACGTGATTGGCGAAGAGCCAGTGCGCGTCGACCAGCTCGGCGGGCTCGTTGTTGATCAGCGACACGCCGCTGATCTCACCTGGCCGCTCCGAATGGATAACGTCGCTCTCGATGGTCGCGAAATCGACGACTTCGGCGAAGGCATAGCCGATCTCGTGGGCGCCGTCGTTGAGGCGGAACAGCCGGACCTTGCCCTCCCCGATTTCCGCCTTGGTCGCGCCGGCCAGCGGCAGGATCGCATCGCCAACCTGGACGCGCACCTGACCCGCTGCCTCCTTGATGTTCGAAGCGGGAACTTCCTCGATGCGGTCGACCACGGCGAGACGAAGTGCTCGCCGCCCGCCGTCAAGTCCGCGGAAGAGCAGCACCGGGGTGGACTTGGAAGCGGCCTGCGTGGGCCCTTCGGCGATGCGCGCGGTCCGTTCCTGCATCTCGAGCCGGACGCCACCCACCTGGGCGATGCCTGCTGCATCGAACAGCAGGATCGGGCTGCCGTCGTCGGCCAAGGTCGTTCCGGCATAGAGGCCGGTCGCCATCACGGCAGGAGCCGCTGGCTTCACCACCAGCTCCTCGTGGTCGTGGATTCGGTCGACCGAAAGCGCATAGACGTCACCGCCGGCGGGCCGCAGCACGATCAGAGTACGATCACGCTCGGCCACGTTGCTCTCGAGGCCGAGGATGCTCGCCAGCGATACTTCGGGTACGCGCCGGCCCCGGATCGTCGCGACGCCGGCACCGCCGAGGTGTTCGAGCGTGACGCTTTCGCCATTGGCGCGAACGATCTCCTCGATCGCCGAACGTGGAATCGCAAAATGCTGGCCGGCGATCGAGACGGTCAGCGCCGGGATGATGGTCAAGGTCAGCGGGACACGCAGGGTCATGTGCGTTCCCTCGCCGAGCCTGCTGTCGACTTCGACGATCCCACCGATGCGCTCGATATTCGAGCGGACCACGTCCATTCCGACGCCGCGGCCGGAAATGGCGGTGACCTCGGTCGCCGTGGATAGGCCCGCCTCGAAGATCAGGGCCAGCTGCTCGCGGGGGCTGAGCTGCGCCGCGTCCTCCTTGCTGATGACGCCGCTGGAAATTGCCTTGTCGACCAGCTTCTTGCCGTCGATGCCGCGCCCATCATCGTGAATGTCGATCAGGATCTGGTTGCCCGATTGCCGCGCCGAAACCGAGAGGACGCCGATCTCCCGCTTGCCGCCCCTGAGGCGTTCGGCGGGCTTTTCGATGCCATGATCTACCGCATTGCGGATGATGTGAGTCAACGGATCGCGGATCATCTCGATCATCTCGCGATCAAGCTCGACATCCCCGCCCTCGATATCCACCAGGACCTGCTTCCCGAGCTCAGCAGAAAGATCGCGCACCATGCGTGGAAGGCCCACGAACAGGTTCTCGATCCGCTGCATTCGGGTGCGGGTGATCGCGTCGCGCATCTCGGCAATGATCGACGACAGACGCTCGAAAGCGCCGTCGACGTGCACGTCATTCTCGGATTCGCGAAGCCGCCGCGCGAGCTCGTTGCGCGCCAGCACCATATCCGAGACGGTGCTCATCACCCGGTCGAGAAGCTCGACCGACAGTCGAATCGTTCGCGGCGCGGCCGAGGCCTTGGTCGCCGCATCAGCTGCGGTCGTGACGACCGGAGTCGCCGCACCTTCGGCACCCGGCGCAAGTGCGTCGATCAGGTAATTGTCGTCGCCGGTGGGCATGTTTTCGCCGGCCTCGATCGCCGCCACCATCTCACCGATCCGGTCGATGACGGCCAGCACTGCGCTGACCAGTGCTCCATCGGGAACGCGGCGGCCCGCACGGCAATCCGCAAGCGCATCCTCTGCGGCATGGCTGAGCGCCTCAAGCCGGGGGAATTCGAAGAAGCCGCAATTGCCCTTCACCGTGTGGACGAAGCGGAAGATACTGTCGAGGCGCGCGCGGTCGTCGGGCTGGGCCTCCCAGGCGACGATCTCGCCCCCCAGCGCTTCCAGCATTTCGCGGCATTCGGCTACGAAATCGGCAATCAGATCGTCCATCGGCGAATTCGCCCCTCAGCGCTGGCTCAGACGGCGCTTATGCCGGGCAGGAGTTAACGCGCCGTTATCCCTGTCCTGAGGGAAATCGAAGCATCGAAACTGGCCGTCGATCAGTCGCGGAGAAGCAGAACTCCGACGCGATGTTCGCAGCTTTGTCGCTCCTCCGCGTCGTCGGGCGTATCCGGATGGCTGAAGGCCGAATGGAAACAGTTTTGAGGCTGTGCGTCGGGATCGTCTTTCCAGAACTCGCACAGTTTGAATGCGAGCACTTCGTCGCACGTCATCTCGGGATAGAAATACCACCGGTGCGCCGGATTGAACCGCAGGGCCAAGTGGTGGCTGGTCCGACCCTCGGGAGCAATTCCGACGAACTCCATCGGCAGGATGTCGCTGCGCTCCAGGCTGCCTGGTGCGCAGAGCGCTAGCGGCATGTGCTGAAGGGGCGCTTGCATGTTGGTTAGGCGCCAAAAGTCGATGGACATGAACCCGGCGACCTCATCCCGCAGGTAGCGCTCAAGCCACCAATCCCGAGCCTCCGCTCCGGCAAAAGCGGCAACATTTTCCGCATACAAATCTGCCGTCAGCGGGCCATCAGAGTGGACACCGTTGGCATATTGCGGAGTCGTTGTCCCGCGACCGCGCCGGAGCGGAGTCGGCCGCTGCTGAACCTCGATCCGGCGCTCAGGAAGCAGGCGCGTGCGAATGATTTCCTCGACCTCGGCACAGAACGCCTCGGGCACATTGTCCCAGTCTTTGACGATCGTCGTATGATCCAGAAGGACGAAGCCGTTCTGTTCAAACAGTTCCGCCTCGGAAGCTCCGTTGGCCTGGAGCTTGCGCGCATCGCGGATTTGAATTGGCGGAAAGTTTGTCTTCCGCGGAGGAGGCGGATTGCGCACATCAACGGTCGGAAACGGACCTGTAACCTCCGCCGGAATGAACCCGTAAAGCTCCGTCTCCACCATCAGCCGAAGCTATTCGCAATTTGACGGCGGTGCCAGTCTTGCGAACGTTTATCTCAGCGGAAGATTGGCGCCGATCAGCAGGGGCTCGCTGCCGGGGTCCGAAAGGCGGATGGAACCGCCCGTCTCGGCGATCAAATTGTAGGCGAGCCAGGCGCCGGCGGCGCGCGGCTCGATCGGCCCGCCGGTGCCGCCCGTCTCAAGCGTTTCCCGCAACGCCGGATCAAGGAGGATCCGCGGTCCCTCGGCCCGGACGGCAAGCTCGATCTCGCCGTCGCGGCGTTCGGCACCGGCATCGAGGCGGCCTCCCCTTACGAGCGCATCGCCGGCGAGAAGCGCCAGGTTGAGCAGCAGCTTCACCGCCTGCTTGGGCAGCTTCTTGTCGCCGACCATCCATCCGAGCTCGATCCGCCGTTCTGGACCGAACAGCCCCTCCAGCGCGGTCTCGGCCTCGTGCGTGTCGATCTCCTCGCCGAAACCTCCGCCTGCACCGAAGGCTAGGCGGAAGAACTTGAGCTTGTTGGCGGACGCCCGTGCACTCTCGGCTAGCAGCTCGAGGCACTTCTCCCGCATCTCCGGATCGGTCTCGTCGGCAAGCAGCTCGATGCCGTTGTTGAGCGCGCCGACAGGCGACATGAGGTCGTGGCAAAGCCGCGAGCAGAGCAGGCTGGCAAGATCTACCGAGTTCATCGCAAGTAGTTGATGGGGCAGAGTTTCAGGCTGCGCAAGCTCCGCGACATTGAAGCAAGATGGGCGAATTCCCATATTCAGGACTGAAGATGGGGGGAATTCAGACGATCGACGTGCGCCTCGACGCCGCCCATCAAGGCTGGCGCCTCGACCGTGCGCTTGCCGCCGCGGTGCCGACTCTGTCGCGCGAGCGGCTGAAGGCGCTGATCCGCAGCGGCGCGGTCGAGACGAAGGGTTTGGCGGTTCGCGACCCTGCATTGAAGGTGAGAGGCGACGAGGCATTGCGCCTCGTCGTTCCCGAGCCCGCGCCGGCACACAACGAGGCTCAGGACATACCGCTGAACATCGTCTTTGAGGACGAGCACCTGCTGGTCGTCGACAAACCTGCGGGTCTTGTCGTTCACCCGGCCGCGGGCAATCTGGATGGAACCCTGGTCAATGCATTGCTCCACCATTGCGCCGGCAAGCTTTCGGGAGTCGGGGGTGTGGCGCGACCCGGGATCGTCCATCGCATCGACAAGGATACGTCGGGACTGCTCGTAGTCGCCAAAAGCGACGTCGCGCACGAGGGAATTGCGAGGCAGTTCGCGGCACATTCCATCGACCGGCGCTATCTCGCGATCGTTAACGGGGTACCGAACGCCGCTCGGGGCACTGTCGACGCGCCGCTTGCCCGCTCGTCGGCGAACCGCAAGATGATCGCAATTGTGGAGGGAAGCCGCGGCAAGCGCGCAGTGACCCACTGGAAGCGGTTGCAGCCGCTCGACAACGCGGCGCTGGTCGAATGCCGGCTCGAAACGGGCCGTACACACCAGGTGCGCGTGCACATGGCCTCGATCGGCCATCCGCTGCTCGGCGACCCGGTCTATGGCCGTTCGGGAAAGACGCATGGCAAGCTGCTCAAGGAGCTTGGTTTTCACCGGCAGGCACTACACGCCGCTGAACTGGGGTTCACGCACCCTGTCACTAAGCACAGGCTGTCGTTCTCCAGTCCCATGCCGCCTGACATGCAGGAACTGTTCAACGCGCTTGGTGTATAAGTGTTAACTCGCTAGGGCAGCGTGAGCCGCCCTAAAAAAGGGAGAAAGACGAAGGAAATGGCTACGCAAAAAGGGATCGTCTCGCTCCCCTCGTCCGGTGGGGAGGCCGGACTCAACCGCTATCTCGCGGAGATCAAGAAATTCCCGATCCTCAGCCCCGAGGAAGAATATATGCTCGCCAAGCGCTGGCGCGAGCATGGCGACACCGAGGCGGCGGCGAAGCTGGTCAATTCGCACCTTCGGCTCGTGGCCAAGATCGCGATGGGCTATCGCGGCTACGGCCTGCCGGTCAGCGAGCTGATCAGCGAAGGCAATATCGGCCTGATGCAGGGCGTGAAGAAGTTCGAGCCCGACCGCGGCTTCCGCCTCGCGACCTATGCGATGTGGTGGATCAGGGCCTCGATCCAGGAATTCATCCTGCGCAGCTGGAGCCTCGTGAAGATGGGCACCACCGCCGCGCAGAAGAAATTGTTCTTCAATCTTCGGCGGATGAAGAACCAGATCGACGCCTTCGAGGAAGGCGACTTGAAGCCGCAGGACGTGACCAAGATCGCGACCGATCTCGGCGTCACCGAGGACGAGGTCGTGTCGATGAATCGCCGGATGGCGATGGGCGGCGACACCAGCCTCAATGTCTCACTCAAGGGCGACGAGGGCAGCGAGAGCCAGTGGCAGGACTTCCTCGTTGATTCCGGGCCGCTGCAGGACGAGTTGCTGGCGGAAGATGAGGAAAGTCAGGTCCGACACGACCTGCTCGTGACCGCGCTCGAAAGCCTCAACGACCGCGAGAAGCATATCCTGATGGAGCGCCGCCTTGCCGACGATCCGAAGACACTCGAGGAGCTCTCCCAGGTCTATGGAGTCAGCCGCGAGCGCATCCGCCAGATCGAGGTGCGCGCGTTCGAGAAGCTCCAGGCGGCGCTCCTGCGCCTCGCCGGCGAACGGCGGCTGTTGCCGGCCGCCTGATTAACTCTGCTGACCGGTCAGGCGCACGTCCACGACGCACCGTCCGTATCGCTCCTTCAATGCTGTTAGAATGCGGCGAGTGGCTGCATCAAAGCTCGTCATGCGGCCGCCGAAACTCACCGGGGCGAACAGCAGATGCCTAGAAGCTATGTTGCCAAGAAGTTGCCGAGCCGCTTGCGCTTGCGCGGCGTTGACATAATCCAGGCGCGCGAGGGTGACGAGTGCATCCACTCGTTGCTGAGGCTGCAAAGTTTGTTTGAAACTCAGAAAACTCAGCTGAGGCTCCAGAGACGTTTCCTCGCGCTGAAATGAACTCAGCTCATCGATTGACCTGAAGATAAACTCGAAATTTCGGACCTCGTCCCGGTCCAGATGATCCACTACGCCCGTCGATTTGGCCGCTTCCCACTCGTCAGTGATCCAAGGCCGATGCGGAGCCCGATACGCTAGCGGAATAGTAAATTCCATGAAGCTGCCACCGATTGGATGGTGGGGCTGACCAACCACCATCGGATCGGCCGTCCAAACCGCCCCATCGCTATTCAGCTTGGTGGTCAAACTATTAATGCGGTTACGCAGGCACTGCTGAATTGCGAGCCGCTCGTCTGCCCAGATGGCTGAATATTCGATTTCGCTCACAAGCGCCTGCCGGGTGGTTCGTACTTGCTGGCGCCACCGCCAATTCTGGACAATCTGTTCGAACGTGAGCGCGATCAGCACGCC
>Ga0070684_100003010_pt1 | contig 12552 bp, 10 predicted proteins | sample KBSC723LmetaG_FD_65653 | JGI IMG/M metagenome (GOLD analysis project Ga0070684, IMG submission 65653) | Corn rhizosphere microbial communities from Kellogg Biological Station, Michigan, USA - KBS C7.2-3L metaG | ecosystem: Host-associated > Plants > Roots > Rhizosphere ...
AGTTCGACGGCATCTGCGCCAGTACACCGTCGATGATGCGCACCAGGTTGGCCTGGGACACCGAAAGCGTGGTGATGTTGCCGCTGCCGGTGAGCCCGGTCTCGATGTCGATGTCGATGCCGTCGAAGTTGTAGCGCTTGAGGATCGGCACCACGGTCGCCACGAACTTGTCGGCGACCGCGCTGGAGCTCAGATCGATGCCGGCCGCGGCGCCGCCGATCGACATCAGGATCGTCGCGCCCGCGGCTTTCGCCTGGCACATCTGCGCCGGCGTCGCGACCTTCACCCCGGCGTCCATGCCGTCCTGCCACAGCACCGTGCCGTCGGACAGGATGACCGGGAACGCGGCGTTGATGACGTTGTACCCGTGCGCGGCGATACGCGAGTCGGTGATCGGAATCCAGCCCAGTCCGGGGTGCACGCCGTTGGAAGCGCCATCCCAGTTCTCCCAGTACCCTTGCAGGACTTTGCCCGCCGGTCGCGACCTCACGGCACACGTCGTGCCGCCCGGGCTGGTCGGCGGAGGACTTGTTGGCGGCGCGGTGGTCGGCGGCGGGGTGGTCGGCGGCGGCCCCTGCGTGGTCGGGGGTGGCGTCGTCGGTGGCGTGCCGGTGCACGCACCGAGGTCCTTCCACAGTGCCGGCACGGCGGGCGGCGTCCAGCCCGCGCCGACCGGCGGCGTGTTCGCCTGCAGCGCCTGGTAGAGCCGTCCACCGTAGGTGACCTGGTCACCGATCCGGTAGGAGGTGCCCTCGGCCCAGGCCGGCGCCGAGCAGGTGACCGTGACCGCGGCCTGACTCGTGGGGGCGAGGACCAGACCGGCCGCGACCAGCACGGCCGCCCCGGCGATCAGCGCAACAACCCGACCTCGAACGCGCATCTGCACTCCCTGGGCCGAAACAGGAAGCAAGCTTAACAGTTAACCTTCTTCGATGTAAGAGGTATCGATGGATATCTGCAAGGCGTCGTAGCCGCCGTCCTCAATGGACATCGGTGACGTCCCCGATGCCGGGCGCCGATCCGGCTATGGCCGCAGGTCGTCGGCGTGATCGTTGGCCCACTGGGCGAACGTCCGGGCCGGATGTCCGGTCACCCCTTGTGCGGTCGGTCGCGGCCCGTTCGCCCGGACGTTCGGATACCACGCCGAGTGCGGTTCCCGCTGGTTGCCCTGATAGTCGGTGAAGCCGAGCAGGAAATCGGCGTAGGCAGCCGCGAACCCGCCCTGCCGGCGGTAGTGGTCCCGCGCCTCCTCGGGCGAGACGGCCGCCAGGCGCACCGGCCGCCCGGTCGCGGTGGCGATGGCCCGGACCTGCTCGCGGCGGGTGATCAGCTCCGGACCGCTCAGGTCGTAAGCCCGGCCATGGTGCCCGTCCTGCAGCAACGCCGCGGTGGCCACGTCAGCAACATCCTTTTCGTGTACCGGCCACCAGGCGGCTTCCGGGAACGGCTCGTACACCACGTTCTCGGCGCGGATGCTCGGCCCCCACAGCAACAGCTTGTTGAGCATGAACTCGCCGGGCCGCACGTGGGTCCACTCCACATCGGCCTCCTCCACGGCCCGCTCGACCGGCGGATGGACGGTCGTGTCGGCACCGCTGGTGACGGCGGCCGAGGACAGCACCACGATGCGCCGCACCCCGGCCCGCTGGGCCTGGTCAACCACCTGGCGGGCGGTGTGCGCGACCGGGAAGAGGTACAGGCGCTCCACCCCGGCCAGTACGGGCGCCAGGCCGGCCGGCTCGGTGAGGTCGCCGCCGACCGTTTCGACCAACCGCGGGAAGCGCGCCTTGCCCGGATCGCGGGTCATCGCACGCACCTGCACCCCGGCGGCGACCAGTTGCTGCACCACCAGGCGGCCGACGTTCCCGGTCGCCCCCGTCACGAGTACGCGCATTGGCTGACCTCCTCTCCTACCAGCCGTTCCAAGCCGTGCCACCAGAAATCCGTACCTGTGTCGCGGACCGGCATCGTGCCACTGAGCACGCTGCGCGACGCGCCCGCGCCGATGGCCCGGACCGTAACCGACCTCGCCCGGGTCCTGGACGATGACCCGAACGATCGGGAAACTGCGCGCGGCCGGAGCGACGGTCGTCGGCGGACGGTCGCGGCTGCTGGCCGCCAACCGCACACCCACCACCGGTCAGATCATGTGGTCGAGGCCCGGTAGATGTTGGCGACGGCGCTGTCGAGGACCCGGTCGAACTCCTCATCGGTTTGCTGGTGCCGCAGGTCCTCGGTCAGCGCTCGCGAGAAGCTCGCGATCAGGCCGTGGTTGCGGGCCAGCCGGGCGTCGGCGTCCTGCTGGGAGTAGCCGCCAGACAGGGCGACCACACGCAAAATCTTCGGGTGCTCGATGAGACCGGCGTAGAAGTCGTCCTCGGTCGGGATGGACAGCTTGAGCATCACCAGCCGCCCGTCCGGCAGCGCCGACAGGCGGTCGAGGATGCCCTGCCGCAGCAGTTCCTCGGCCGCACGCTTCTCGTCGCTGTGGATGTCGACCTCCGGCTCGAGGATCGGCATGAGGTCGGCGTCGAGGATCTGCTGGGCGTAGGCGAACTGTTGATCGAGCACGGCGGCGATCCCGCCCTCGTCGGCCCGGGTGACGAACGAGCGCATCTTGGTGCCGAACACGTGCCGGCGAACAGCCCGTTTGAGCAGGTCATCCAGCTTGGTGAAGGGCTTCATCAGGCGTACGCCGTCCTGTTCGGCGGCCAGACCCTCGTCCACCTTCACGAACGGAACGACCTGCTTGTGCTCCCACAGGTACTGCGCGGTGGCCGTGCCGGCCACGTCGCGGTCCATGGTCTGCTCAAACAGGATCGCGCCGAGGATCCGGTCGCCGTTGAAGGCCGGCGCGGCGATGATCCGCGACCGGAACTCGTGCATCAGATCGAACATCTCGTCGTCCGTCGCGTAGCTCGACTCCGGCACGCCGTACTGCGCGAGCGCCTTCGGCGTGCTGCCGCCGCTCTGGTCCAGGGCGGCGAGGAATCCGCGGCCGTGTGCGATCTTTGCCAGCTGCTCATGGTTCATGACGTGATCCTGACACGATCAGCCGACCTGGATGGAGGGGGTCGGGACACCGGAGGCGCAGCGGATCACAACGCGTACCGTGGTCAGCACCGCGTGGAAGGTGACGCCCACCTCGGAGCCGGGGCCGCGGTCGAGATTGCTGACGGCGAACCCGGTGAGCGGGCTCGTCGAGAGGATCGAGGCGGTGGAGCCGACGCAGCGGGCGACGACCGACCCGCCGACCGTCGTGATGGTCCGGTCGACCGGGCGGGGTTGCGAACCCGAGCCGTTGCCGGTGGAGCCGCCGCCCGGTTGCGTCGGTGTGGCACCGCCGGGCCCCGAGCCGCCGCCCGGCCCGCCGGTCCCGCCGGGCCGGTTGCCGGGTAGCGCCCCGCCGGCCGTGGGCGCCGTCCCAACGCCGCTCGGGCCGCTCGGGCCGCCCCGGCCGGTCGCGCCGGGTGGGCTCGTCGGGGTATCAGACTCCACATCCCTGCCCGTGGTGGGCGATCCGCCCGGCCCGGCCGGCGGTGGCGCGGCGCCGGGCGCCTCGGGACCCGGGCCGGCGAAACCGCAGTAGCCGGCGATCAACGCCGCCAGCAGGACGATCAGCGCTTGCACCACCGGCTTGGTCCGACCGCGGCGGCGGGGCGACGACGGCTTGGCCACGGGCACGGCGGCGGCCTTGAGCTCGTTCCGAGCCTCGCGGAGCTCTCTGGCCACCCACGCGGCCGACGGGCGTTCAAGCGGGTCCTTGGCCAGGCAGCGGCTGCACAACGAGGCTACGGTCGGCGGCAGTCCGTCGATCGGCGGCAACGGCGCCGGCTCCTCGCCGGCATGGGCGATGAGCATCTGCATCGTGGAGGCGGCCTGCCACGGAGAGGTGCCGCTCAACGCCTGGTACAGCATGATGCCCAGCGCGTACACGTCGGTGGCGGCCACGGCCTCGCCACCGGCCAGGCGCTCGGGCGCGATGTAGGCCGGCGTGCCCCAGATCTGGCCGTCCAGCGCGTGCGGATCGCGCTGGCCGGCCACCCCGGAGATGCCGAAGTCGACGACCTTCGCCCCCCGCCGGGTCATGACGATGTTGGCCGGTTTGATGTCGCAATGCACCAGGCCACGGGCGTGCGCCGCGGCCAACGCCTGGGCCACCTGCATGCCGATGCGCAGCGCGGTGCCGACCGGCAGCGGACCGGACCGCATGACTTCGGCGAGCGTCGGACCGGCCAGCAGCTCCATCACGACGTAGGGCACCGGCTCGCCATCGATCGCTGACTCACCGTAGTCGTGCACGTTGGTGACGTGTGGATGATTCAGGCTGGCCGCCGCCTGCGCTTCGGCGCGGATACGCGCCCGGAACTGGGCATCCGCGGCGAACTCGGCGGACAGCACCTTGACCGCGACGCGCCGGCCGAGCACCTCGTCCTGGGCACGCCACACCACCGCCGTAGCGCCTCCCCCGAGGCGCTCGACGAGCCGGTACCGCCCGTCGAGGAGCTGCGTCGATGCCACATACAGGCCCGTTCCCCAAAACCGGGCGGCTGACACGCGCCGGCGCCGGAAACGGACGACTGACATGCACCGATCGGCCGTCCAGGGTGGTTTGCATGATCAGTCGCTAGTGAATGGCCATTCACGCGGCTGGACTCCCCGTCAATGGCGCCGCCCTCGGTCCGAGAAACCGCGCACCGCCGTCACGACGACATGGAGCAGGACGACCTCACGTGCTCATCGCGCGCTGGATCAGGCCACCGTCACGGTCGGCCACCGCACCTGGGGCCTGACCGGCAACCCGCTGCCCCCGCGGGCGATCGGCCGCAGCCGCCAGCCGGGCCACGCGTCGCGCGCGGCGGCCAGCAGCCGAGCCGGTACCAGGGAATCGGTCAGCCAGTAGTGGATGATGTCCTGGGTCCGATCGACCACGATCGCGGTGCGGATGCTGTCGTCGTACGCGGCCGGAAACGGCACGCCGGCGGCTAGCTCCTCGACCACGGCCGGGCCGCCGCGCAGCCAGGCGAGCAGCGGGTGAACGGGATGCGTGTCGATCGGCACGAGCCGGAACTGCCGCGCGACCAGATCCGCCCCGATGACGGTGACCACGTCGAACTCGTCGGCGGTCCAGTTCGCGCTGTCCCGGTCATGGCGCACAGTGAATGTCAGCGCGTCCGGATCCCAGCCGCCGAACCAATCCTCGTCGTGCGGCAGCGGGTCGGGCGACGCCGCCGGTATGTCGTACGGGTCGACCACGCGGGCGGCGGCCGGCAGCAGCGCGGGGAGGTCTTCCCGGCCGCCGAACGCGAGGCCAGCATCCCAGCCGTTCCAGGCCTCCGCGGTGCGCAGGGTGAGCTCGAGGTCCGCGAACGGCACATGCTCGCCGTAGCACGGATAGCAGCGAAACCGGTGGGCCGGCAGGTCGATCGCCACGCCTCGGCAGTAGAAGTTGCCGAACGCCCGGTCGGCCACGTCGTCCAACGGCACCGCCCGGTCGCGCAGGAACGCCAGGAGCGTGTCGCGCTCGTCGGGTTCGGTCACCATCCACGTGCCGTACTTGGCCACCGCCATGCGCAGCGCACCCTCGTCGTCGCGCAGCAGGTAGGCCGTCCAGCAGCTCACCCCAAGAACGGTAGACGGTGAGGCTCGCCTCGTGGACGATGTCCCGCTCGGGCTGGCAGATCATTTACCAGCACGCCGGCTGACCATACGCTGATCGGGTCATGGAACTCGCCGTCGACCTCGGGACCTCCAACACCGTCGCCATGGTGCGCAGCGCCGGCGGCCCGATCCGGCCGCTGCTCTTCGACGGCCGGGAGCAGCTGTCCTCGGCCGTGTACGCCGATCCCGGCGGCGCCCTGATCGCCGGTCACGACGCCGACCGGCTGGCCGGCGCCGACCCGGCCGCGTTCGAGCCCAACCCGAAGCGCCGCATCGACGACGGCACCATCCTGCTGGGTGAGCGCAGCGTCGAGGTCGCCGATGCGCTCGCCGCCGTGCTGTCGAACGTCGTCGCTCAGCTTGGTCCCACCCGCAAACCAGAACAGACGGTGCTGACCGTCCCCAGCGGCTGGGGCGCGGCCCGCCGGGCTGTGCTCGCCACCGCCGCCGAGCGTGCCGGTCTCGGCCCGGTGACGCTGGTCAGCGAGCCGATCGCGGCCGCCGCGTTCTACACCTCCGGGCTCGGCCGTGAGCTGCCACCCGACGCTGCCCTCCTCGTCGTGGATGTGGGCGCCGGTACCGCGGATGCCGCGCTCGTCCGGAACTCCACCGTCGTCGCGCAGCGCGGCCTCGACGTCGGGGGCCTTGACGTCGACGCGGCGCTGGTCGACCTCCTCGCGCCGCTGGTGTCGCGGGATGCGCCGGAGCTCTGGCAGCGGCTCGCACATCCGGCGACCGGTGCCGACCGCCGCGATCGGCTGGCGCTGTGGCAGGAGGTGCGCGCCGCGAAGGAAAGCCTGTCCCGGCTGAGCGTTGCCCCCGTCCACGTGCCCGGATGCGGCGCCGACCTGCACCTCACCCGCGAGGAGGTCGAAACGGCCGCGACAAAGCTGCTCTCCGCGGTCGTCGACGTCGCCGCCGACCTGGCCCCGCCCGACCTGTCCGCCGTTCTCCTGGTCGGCGGGGGCAGCCGCATGCCGCTGCTCGGCCGGCTGCTGCACACGCGCCTTGGCGTGGCCCCCGACGTGGTCGAACGGCCGGAAATGGCGGTCGTGGAAGGCGCGCTGCACACGGTCGCCCCGGCGCACCCAACGGCAACACCGGCGGCCCCCGAACATCAGCCGATCCGGCGGCGCTGGTTGCCGGAAACCTGGTCGCGCTGCGGCGACGGCGCCGGTAGACGCCGGGTGGAGCAGGACGGCGGGCACCCGCCGGTGGGCGTCTTCGCGGTCGGCGATGTCGAGCTTGAGGCGTGCTCATGGCGTTGACCGTGCCGCACCGACCCGCACGGCGCCCGGGCGAGCCGTGCTCTGCGCAGGTCTGCTCGCTACGTTCGCACTTCCCGCCGCGCGCGGTGGCCGTCGCGAACGCCGGTCGCGCAGCGGCGGAGCTCAGGCACGAAACGTCGCTCGATACGTCTCGGGGTTGACGCCACGCGCCCGCCGGAAGTGCCGGCGGAGGGTGTCCGGGCTGCCGAACCCGCACCGGCGGGCGATCGCCGCGACGGTCGCATCGGCCTGTTCGAGCAGCTGCTCGGCTCGGCGCACGCGCTGCTCGCGGACCCAGGCGGCCGGGGTTGCGCCGGTGGCCGCCGTGAAGTGGCGGATGAAGGTGCGCGTGGACATGGTTGCTTGGGCGGCCAGCGTTTCGACCGACAGGTCGGCGTCGAGATGGTCGGCGGCCCAGTCGAGCAGCTCGGCGAGGCCCGGCCCGGCCTGGGGCACCTCGACCGGGGTCTGCGAAAACTGCGCCTGTCCCCCGCTTCGATGCGCCGGCATGACCATCTGCCGGGCGACCCGGTTGGCGATCACCGCGCCGTGCTCGCGGCGGATGAGATGCAGGCAGAGGTCGATGGCGGCGGACGAACCGGCACTGGTCGCGATCGGGCCGTCGACGACGTAGATGCGGTCAACGTCGAGCGTCACCTGCGGGTGCCGGCGAGCCAGTTCCGCGGCATAGGCCCAGTGCGTGGTCGCGGTGCGGCCATCCAGCAGGCCGGTCGCCGCCACCACGAACGCGCCGGTGCAGAGCGCCGCCACGGTCGCGCCACGCGCGACAGCGCGGTGCAGCGCATCGGCGAGGCATTCGCTCGGTGGGGGCACGGGCGGCGCGGCCCCGACCACGATGATGAGGTCGGCCGTGTCCAACCGCCGCAGCGTGTCAGTCGGCGTGACGGTGAAGCCGGTCGACGTGCGCATCGCCTCGATCCGCTCAGCGCAGACCGCATAGCGGTATCGGGGCACATCCACCTCGACGCCGGGCAGCCCGAACATCTCGCTGGCGATGCCCAGCTCAAAGGCCGGAACCGGCTCGGCCACCACGACCGCCACATCGGTGAGCACCCAACCAGCATGGCACAAACTGCGGCATGTAGGCCAAAACTGCCGCCGCGAAGCGGGTAGGCCAACATCATGCCCGTTTTCGGCTCGCTGCTGATCGTGTACGTGGTGTGGGGCTCGACCTACCTCGCGCAGAAGGTCGGTCTGGCCGGCATCCCTCCGCTGACCTTGAACGCCACCCGCTTTCTCATCGCCGGGGCGCTCCTCTTCGCGTACTGCCGGCTACGCCGAGTGCCGATGCCGAAGCGGCGGGAGTGGCGGGCCGGCGCGATCCAGGGCCTGTTGCTGCCGGCGGCCGGGACCGGCGGCGCGGCGTGGGCCGAGCAGACCCTGACCTCCGGGATCACCGCGCTGTTCCTGGCCACGATTCCCCTCTGGATCGTGCTGGGCCGCCGGTTCGCGGACCGGGAACCGATCACCTGGCCGGTCGCCCTCGGCATCGCCGCCGGTATCGCCGGTGTGGTCGTGCTCGCCCGGCCACACGGCGGCGGTGACACGTTGGCCATCGCGGTCGCCCTGACCGGGGCGCTGTGCTGGGGCCTCGGCTCCGTCTACGCGCAGCACGCGCCCCGGCCGCAGTCCGCCTTGTTGGCCAGCGCGATCGAAATGCTCTGCGCCGGCGCCATCCTGACCGTCCTCGCCACCGCGAGCGGCGAGCTCGGAAGGATCCATCTGCAGCCGCGTGCGCTGCTCGCGTTGGCATACCTCGTCGTGTTCGGCAGCATCGTCGCCTACACGGCATACACCTGGCTCCTGGACCACGTCGCCGCCCGGATCGCCGGCACGTATGCCTTCGTGAACCCGGTGGTCGCGGTGCTCCTCGGCGCGTGGCTGCTGCACGAGCCCCTGGGCGGTCGGGTGCTGCTCTCCACCGCGATGATCGCCGCCGGTGTAGCGCTCATCGTGCTGGCGCCCGCCCGCACCGTCAGCCGCGCCGGCGCCGAACGGTCGCCACGGCCCGATGGTCGCACGGTAAGACTCCGTCAACCGGATCCACCAGTTGGGGACCGGCCTTCGGCGGCGCCAATGGATGCGTCGAGGGCAGGGTGATCGCGTCGGGCGGCCCGTGGCGCGGTTCATCTGCGTGACCGTGCTCAAACCGCGCCGGCTTGGGGTGGACGAACGACAACGGTCCGGCAGGCGGCCAGCCCGGCCCGCCGACGGGGCGCCGCCGCTCCCCGTCGGCGGGCTCCGGCGACCGCAGAAAAAGGTCATCACCCGGCATCCGCGTTACGTACGCGCAATGATCCGCGCTAGGCCCGCCGCGATCTGACCCAACGCCACCGGCGCCGCATCGAAGAGCGCCAGCTTCCGCGGGAAGTTGTGAATCATTGCCTGGTACTGGGTGCAGACGGTCGAAACCCCGGCCTCGCTCAACCGCGCGGCGTAACGCTCCCCTTCGTCGCACAGCACATCCAGCTCGGCCGTGATCACGAGAGCCGGCGGCAGGCCGCGCAGGTCGGCCCGCAGCGGGTCCAGGTCGGCGACCGAGCGATCGACGCCGGCCGGGGCGAACGCGTCCCAGAAGAACGCCATCTCGTCGCGGTGCAGCCCGTACTCGTCGAGGTCGGGGTAGTCCATCGCCGGATCGAGCGCCGGGCAGATGAGCACCTGCGCCGCGACCGGTTGGCCGGCATCGCGGGCCCGCCGGGCGGCCGTCGCGGCGAGCAGTCCACCGGCCGAGTCGCCGCCGACCGCGATCCGCCGGCCGCCCTCGGCTCGGGCCCACGCAACGGCGCGGTCCACGTCGTCGCACGCCGCCGGGTACGGCGACTCCGGGGCCAGCCGGTAGTCAACCGACAGCACGTCCCAGCCGGTCACGGCGGCCAGTTCCCGGCACATCCCGTCGTGGGTGTCCAGGTCGCCCATCACCCAGCCGCCGCCGTGCGCGTAGACGAGGACCCCGGCCCCGGCGCCGTCGCGGTACAGCCGAGCCGGAACGCCGCCGGCGTCGACGTCGCGCACCTCCTGGATCGCCCGGCCCGGCCCGACCTCGTCGGGGGCCGCCGCGACCATGCTGCGCCGGACGGCGGCGAGGTTGTCGGCGGTCAGCGGCTCGCGCCGCTGTACCCCGAGCGCCGCCCGCGACTGGGGGTGGAGCCTGGACCGATCCATGCGAGCAGTATCACCCACGGGCCGCAGTGAGATCGACTACGGTGATCACATGACCTCGCCACTTCCGGTGCTGCCCGAAGATTGGGAGCGCTGCCTGGCCGTCGCCGCCCATCCCGACGACATCGAATACGGTGCCGCCTCCGCGGTCGCTCGCTGGACCGCCCAGGGCAAGCAGGTCACCTACCTCCTGGCCACCCGCGGCGAGGCCGGCATCGACTCCGTCCATCCCGACCAGGCGGCACCGCTGCGTGAGCAGGAGGAGCGGGCCGGCGCGCGCGAGGTCGGCGTCGACGTCGTGGACTTTCTCGGCTACCGCGACGGCGTCGTGGAATACGGCCTCCCCCTGCGCCGGGACATCGCCCGCGCGATCCGCCGCCACCGGCCGGACATCATCGTGATGGGCTCATACCAGATACGCATGATCGGCACCATGACCAACCAGGCGGACCACCGAGCGGTCGGGCTGGCCACCCTGGATGCCGCCCGCGACGCCGGCAACCGGTGGATCTTTCCGGAGCTGCTCGAGGAAGGGCTCGAACCGTGGGGTGACACCCGGTTCGCGGCCGTCGTCGGGAGCGACACCCCGAGCCATGGCGTCGACGTCACCGGCGAGCCGCTTCAACGCGGCATCGCCAGCTTGGCCGCGCACGCCGAGTACACGAAAGGCCTTGGCCAACAAGGTCCGGATCCGGCGCCGTTTCTGACCTGGGTCGCCAAGCAGGCCGGCCCCGCCCTGGGCGTCGAGGCCGCGGTGCTGTTCGACGTGCACTGGCTGACGTTCCCCGGCCCGCCGCCCTGGACATAGCGAAGATCGGTTGTGCATCGACGCCACCACTCGGGGTAACAGCGGCAGGTGGCGGGCAACAGCGGCGAGCGCGGGCAGTCGGTGAGCAGCCGGTTGCTGCGCATCGTCGACGCCTTCGATCAGGACGCGCCCGAGCTCAGCCTGGTCGAGATCGGGCGCCGGACCGGCCTGCCGGGCGCCACCCTGCACCGGCTGCTCGGCGAGCTCGTCCGCCACGGCGCGATCGAGCGGACCGGCCCCGGCCGGTACACGGTCGGTGTGCGCATGTGGGAGATCGGCAAGCTGGCGCCGCGGGTCTCCCGGGTCGACGAGGTGAGCATCCCCTACCTGGCAGACCTCTACGAGGCCACCCACGGCACGCTGCACCTGGCCGTCCGCCGCGATCGCGAGGCGCTCTGCGTCAAGGTCATCGGCGACCATCACCCGGTCCCGCCGATGCTGCGCGCCGGTGCGCGGGTGCCGCTGACCTGCCCCGGGGTTGGCGAGGTGCTGCTCGCTCACGCCGCACCTGACGTGATTGAACTGGTACTGGCGGGCTACGCACAATCGAATGAAATCCGCCAACAGCTGGCCGAGATCCGCCGATGCGGCCTCGCGGAGACGCGAAACGCCGGTTCGCTCCTGATCGCCGCCCCCCTCTACGGCGCGCCGGGGCGGGTGGTGGCGGCCCTCTCGGTGGCCATGCGATCGAGCGACGCAAGCCGGGTGCCCCGGCTGCTCGTCCGGCTCACCGCCGACCGGATCTCCCGGGAACTGGGCGGCCAAACCGATCTTCCGCTCAGTGAGCCCGGGGGTGGAACAAACGGCCACGGTTGAGAAAAGTCGGCCTCAACACGGCAAACTGGAGGTCAGCACATGCCAGGCAACAAGGCCGTCATTTACCAGGGACCGGGCAACGTGCAGGTCCAGACCATCGACTATCCGTCCTTCGAGGTGAAGGACGGTCCGGGCGTCAACAAGGCCAACATCGGCCGTAAGAGCCCGCACGGGGCGATCCTCAAGAGCGTGGCCACCAACATCTGCGGCAGCGACCAGCACATGGTGCGCGGCCGAACCACCGCACCCCACGGCCTCGTCCTCGGCCACGAGATCACCGGTGAGGTCATCGAGGTGGGACCGGACGTCGAGTTCATCAAGGTCGGCGACCTGTGTTCGGTGCCGTTCAACATCTCGTGCGGCCGGTGCCGCAACTGCAAGGAAGGCAAGACCGGCATCTGCCTCAACGTCAACCCGGACCGTCCCGGCTCGGCCTACGGATACGTGGACATGGGTGGCTGGGTCGGCGGGCAGGCCGAGTACGTGATGGTGCCCTACGCGGACTGGAACCTGCTGCGGTTCCCCGACAAGGACCGGGCCATGGACAAGATCCTGGACCTGGCCATGCTGTCGGACATCTTCCCCACCGGCTACCACGGCTGCGTGACCGCGGGCGTCACGACCGGGTCCACCGTGTATGTCGCCGGCGCCGGGCCGGTCGGCCTGGCCGCCGCCACGTCGGCGTTCCTGCTCGGGGCCGCCGTGGTGATCGTCGGCGACCTCAACGAGGATCGGCTGGCCCAGGCGCGCAGCTTCGGCTGCGAGACGATCAACGTCGCCCAGGGCGACCCGCTGGACCAGATCCAGAACATCCTC
>Ga0070684_100003012_pt1 | contig 12548 bp, 9 predicted proteins | sample KBSC723LmetaG_FD_65653 | JGI IMG/M metagenome (GOLD analysis project Ga0070684, IMG submission 65653) | Corn rhizosphere microbial communities from Kellogg Biological Station, Michigan, USA - KBS C7.2-3L metaG | ecosystem: Host-associated > Plants > Roots > Rhizosphere ...
ACTTTCTCGCGACCTCGATGTCCTTCACAGGAATGGTGACCGTGGCGTCCTTGTCCTTCAGCATGATGCCTCCCGGTGCGTGGGACTGTGCGCGCTGCCTCGCCGATCGGCGAGCATGGCACGAGATGCGGCGGGCTGCAGCACGCTGAAGATTTCGTGCCATATTCGCGGATCACATGACGCGGGCAGCTCATGCAGTCTCATCGCGACGGATTCTCGCCGCTTCGGTTCTCGGATCCGGGGCGGTATTTCTCGAGAGCACGGTGGTGAACGTCGCCCTGCCGGCGGTGGGACGGACCTTTCACCTCGGCATGGACGGGCTGCAGTGGGTCGTGAACTCGTATCTGCTCACGCTCGGCTCCCTGATTCTGCTGGGCGGTGCGCTGGGCGATCGTTACAACCGTGTGGCCGTGTTTCGATTCGGCGCCGTCGCGTTCGGCATCACGTCAGCGCTGTGCGCTCTCGCTCCGAACATGGCGGTGCTCGCGCTGCTCCGATTCATCCAGGGCATCGCCGGTGCTCTGCTGGTGCCGAACTCGCTGGCGCTGCTGGAGCAGGCGTTCGAGGGAGAGGAGCGGGGCGCCGCGATCGGGAAATGGTCAGCGGGATCCGCGGCGTCGACGGCGATCGGACCGCTGGTCGGCGGCGCGATCGTGAGCGCCGCGACCTGGCGCTGGGTGTTCGCGCTGATCGTGCCATTCGCCGCGCTCGCCGTCGTACTGCTTCCGCGCGACGTGCCCCAAGCGCATCGCCAGCGTGAGGGAGTCGGCGTCGACTACGCGGGTGCCGCGCTCGTCACGCTCGGTCTGGGCAGCCTGGTGGGCGCGCTCATCGCGGGTCCGAAAGCAGGATTTGCGAGTGGGCTGGTGCTTTCCGGAATCCTCGGCGGGGCGCTGCTGCTTGCCGCATTTGTCGCGCTCGAGCGCACGGTTGGCGAGCCGTTGGTGCCCTTGCAGGTGTTCCGGTCGCGGCAGTTCACGGGCGCGAATGCCGCCACCTTTCTCATCTACGGCGCGCTCGGCGTGGTACTGTTTCTTCTCGTGCTGGTGCTTCAGGACGTCGCGGGGTACAGCGCGCTGCAGGCGGGGAGCGCCTTACTGCCGGTGAACGTGCTGCTGTTCTCTCTCTCATCGCGCGCCGGACGCCTCGCCGAGCGCATCGGGCCGCGCGTACCGATGTCCGTCGGCGCGGTGATGGCGGGCATCGGCGTAGCGCTGTTCGCGCGGGTGCGCGCCGGCGGCTCGTACGTGACGGACGTGCTGCCTGGCGCCGTCGTATTCGGCCTCGGGATGTCGGCGGTGGTCGCGCCGCTGACTGCGTCGGTGCTCGAGGCGCTCGGGCAATCGCGTGCGGGGCTCGCGTCCGGCATCAACAACGCCGTCGCGCGCCTCGCAGGGCTGATCGCGGTCGCGGCCATTCCACTGGCGGCAGGGCTCGGCGGACTCGATCAGCTGCAGGGCGCGCCGCTCGAGGCGGGGTTCAGGCGCGCGATGTGGATCTGCGCGGCTCTCTGCTGCGTCGGCGGCGCCGTCTCCTGGCTCACGGTGCGCGGATCGCGACGATGACGAGGGCGCGCCCGCCAGCTCCGTGATGTAGAAGCTCGCGCCGTCTCGTCGAACGGTGGTACGCGTTCCGGAGGCTGATCGGACAAGCGCGCCAGCCACTTCGAGTTCAGCGGCCGATATCAAGCTGCGAGAGAGGAACCGCTCAACGATGATCGCCTGCGCTGGCTCCAGCCGTGGCGCATCTGCGTATCTGCGGGCCGGCGCTCAAGGCTCATCGGGTCTCGTTTCCGATGCCGGCGCGCCTTCCGTCGCCTGCTGCTGCATCGCCGCCATTCCCAGCATTCCTCCGAGCCCCATCTCCTGCACCGCACTGCTCGGCACGATCATCAGCGCCCCCTTCTGCTTGATCCCCTCGAAGAGGATGTTCATCGCCCGCAGTTGCAGCGCGGTGGGATTCTTCTGATAGACGTGCGACGCCTCCTCGAACAGCGTCGCGATCTCCACCTCGGCCTCGCCGAGGATGATGCGTGCGCGCTTCTCGCGGGTGGCCTGGGCCTCGCGCGACATGGCGTCCTGCAGGTTGGCGGGGATGATGATGTCGCGCATCTCCACCGACTGTACAGCGACGCCCCACGGCATGCAGCGCGCGTCGATGAGCTCCTGGAGCTCGGCTTCGATCCGCTCGCGCCCGTGGAGCAGGTCGGCGAGCGAGGTGCGGCCGATGATGTCGCGCAGTGCGGTCTGCGCGGCCCAGCTCACTGCCTGCGGGTAGTTCTGCACCTCGAGCGCGGCACGCGCGGCGTCGTGCACCAGCCAGAAGAGCACGGCGTCGACGTTCACGGGGACGGTGTCGGAGGTGAGGGTCTCCTCTGCGGCGAAGGCGGTGGTGATCACGCGCTGGTCGACCCACGCGGTCACGCTGTCGACGAAGGGGATCCGCCAGAACAGGCCGGGGCCGCGCAGCCCGATGAACCGCCCCAGGCGCAGCACGACCGCGCGCTCCCACTGCTGCGCCACCTGCGGCGCCATGCCCAGCAGCACGCCGAGCACGATCGCGCCAAGGATCGCGCCGACGCTCCCGGTGAGCAGCAGGCCGAGCCCTCCGACCGCGATGACGCCGAGCATCACCACCACGGAGAGAAAGTTCACCCGCGTGCCGCTCGGCACGACGGAGTTGGACGTCGGGACGGGAAGCATCACCATGGGGCACCTCCTTGCCGCATGCGATGCGACACGCGTGCCAGGGCCTCCGAAGTGCGATATTCCGCCAGATGAACAGCTCTGACGCGATCGCGATGATCAAGGATGCCGTCGGCGTCAGCGCCGGCGTGTGGGCCGACCTCGGCGCGGGAACGGGCACCTTCACGCGGGCGTTGACGGCGCTGCTGGGAGCAGGGAGCACCGTCTACGCCGTCGATGGCGATGCGAGGGCCGTGCGCGCGCTTCGCGAGCTCTCGTCGTCGACGTCGGGCAACGTGCGGGTGGTCGCGATGCACGCCGACTTCACGCGACCGCTCGAGTTGCCAGGATCGGTGCGCGCACAGGCGCAGCTCGACGGCATCCTCCTGACCAACGCGCTGCACTTCGTCCGCGACGCCGAGGGCGTGTTGACCCAGTTGGTGAAGCAGCTCCGTCCCGGGGGACGCGTGGTCGTCGTCGAGTACGACCGGCGCGGAGCAAGCCGGTGGGTGCCCTACCCGATACCGGCGTCGCGCTGGCCGCGACTCGCGGAGTCGGCGGGCCTCGCGGAGCCGACGATCACGGCGACCAGACCATCGTCGTACGCGGGAATCCTCTACACCGGGGCGGCGACGCGGCCTGTCCCGGCCGAGTGAAGATCGCGACGTCGCTCCCGACCGGGATGTATGGGATCGGTCGAACGCGACGATACCTTGCGGCCGCCGAGTAGCGCCGGCAAGACTTCGCTTCCCCTTGCAGCGCCCGGTCGATGGTCCGCTCGATTCAATTCGTCGTCGCATTGCTGTTGACTGGCAGCGCCGTGCGTGCGCAGACCACGGCGCTCGTCGGCGGGACGGTCATCGACGGGACGGGCAGGACGGGGATCCCGAACGCCGTCGTCCTCGTCACACGCGACCGCCTGGTCTGCGTCGGCACCGCGGCCGAGTGCCCGATACCAGCTAGCGCGAAGCGAGTAGCCGTCACCGGACGCTTCATCACCCCGGGCCTCGTCGACGCCCACGTCCACTTCAGTCAGACCGGCTGGGTCGACGGCCGCCCCGATCTCCTCGACGCGCGTGCAGTATTTCCCTACGCCGAGACGGCGCGCGCGCTGCGCGCCAATCCGGCGCGCTGGTCTGGCGCCTACCTCTGCAGCGGGGTCACCGCCGTCTACGACGTCGGCGGTGCGCCGTGGACGACGACGCTCCCCGTGCGCGCCGAGCACGACTCGCTGGCGCCGCACGTGCGCGCCGCCGGACCGGTGCTCGCGCGCACGCCGCGCGCGGCGCTCCGCGTCGACGATGAGCTCTATTCGGATCTGTCGATGGCCACGTCGGCCGACGTGCGCGCCAGCGTCGCCACGCTGAAGGCGATGGGCGCCTCGGCGGTGTCGGTGCGGTACGTGCCTCCGGCAACCGCGCGGCAAGGCGACTCGAGCGAAGCACGACTGGCGGAGGTCGGTGTGGCGGCGCGCGCGGCGGGGCTGGAGCTGATCGTGCACGCGAGCGAGCTGCGCGGAGCGAAGGCCGCGCTCAGGGCAGGGGCCGCGATGCTCGTGCACGGCGTCGACGACGAGCCGCTCGACGACGAGTTCCTCACCCTGTTGCAGACGACGCACGCCATCTATGCGCCCACGCTCCTCGCCGAGCGTGACAGCGTGCGTGCCTTCGCCTCGATCATTCTCGGCACGCGCTATCCGCTCGATGATCCTGGGCGCTGCGTCGACTCGGGCACCGTCGCGAAGGTTGGCGCCGTCGCTCCGTTGCGGCTGTTGGTGCGCGACTTCACGGGCGCATCGGAGCGATTGCTGCGCGACCTGGACGATCCGCAGGGACGCGCCGCGATGATGGCGGACAATCTCCGGCGCGTGCGTGCGACGGGCGCCACGATCGTCGTCGGCACCGACGCGGGCAGCCCGCTCGTCTTCCACGGCGCGTCGATCTACGGCGAGCTGGAAGCGATGCAGGCGGCGGGGATCTCCGCCGCCGACATCGTCGTCATGGCGACGCGCAATGGCGCGCAGGCGATGGGGCGCCTCGTGGACTTCGGGACGCTCGAGGCAGGGAAGCTGGCGGATCTTCTGATCCTCGCCGAGGATCCGCGCCGCGACGTCCGTGCCTTTCGATCGCTGACGCACGTCATGCGTGGGGGGCGGCTCAACGCGCAGGCGACGTTGGCGCAACGGCGGTAAGTTGCCGCAGACCTCATCGACCAGGATTGGCACTTGATGCCTGATCAGAACGAAAACCTGGCGGGCGCTCCTCGCGAGACGTCGACCATTGCGACCGTACTGCTCGCGGTGGTGACGGTCTCGCTGCTCGCCATCGTCTGGCTGATCGTGCCGTTGGGTGGCGCGCGGGGGAACGCCCTCCTCGGCTCGTCGATCTTCTTCCCGGACGATCTGTTGAACCTCTCCATCCTCGAGTGGGGGAGAAAGGCGATCCTCAGCGCCGACAAGACGGTGTTCGGCTGGCCGCTCGGATATCCGGTGCAGGAATCGCTGGCGTCGACGGAATCGCTGCTCGGCTGGCAATGGCTGAATCTCCCGCTGCGTGCCGCGGGGATGAGCATGGTCGGCGCGTACAACGCGATGGTGATCGTCTCCTTCGCCATCTCGGCGGCCACGATGACGCTGCTCGCGCGTGCGCTCGGCGTGTCCGCGCGAGGGGCGTTCGTGGCGGCGCTGGTGTTCTCGCTGTCGCACATTCACCTCGCGCTGCTCGCGCACTTCCAGTCACTGGCCGTCTGCTGGCTGCCGCTGAATCTCCTCTGCCTCCATCGGTTCCTCGAGACGGGGCGGGCGCGGTGGGCTGTGGGGCTGGCAGCCGCAGTGATCGTGACGACGCTGTCGTCGATGTACTACGGGATCTACTTCCTCATGATCGGCACGGGGTGGGTCGTACTGTACGCCATTCGGCACCGCGCCTGGCCGAGCCCACGGGTGATCGTCGGCCTGGGCGCGTCGGCGGTCGCCGTGCTGGTGCTCCTTGCGCCGACGCTCCTGCCGTACGTGCGCTTCGCTCGCACGCATGGCTACCACTATCCGCTCGAGACGTACACCGCGCACTCCTCGTTCGTGCTCGGCTACCTGCGCGTCCCGACGTGGCTCGCGCTGTGGGGAAGGACGAAGCTCGCCCTGAACACGCCGTATAAGGGCGTCTTCCCCGGCGTCGTGGCGGCGGTGCTCGCGATCCTGGGGTTGCGCGCGCGCCGCAGCGCGAACGGGGTGCCGGTGCTCACGGTCGCGCTGCTGGGCGCCGCGTGCGCGGTGCTCGCCCTGGGACCCGTGCTGAAGGTGTTCACGTATCCGATGCGGAACGGCACCGTGCTGCTCCCGGGGATGCTGCTCACGCACGTGCCGGGGCTGCGGATGCCGGAGCGGTTGAACTCGTGCCTGCTGATGTTCCTCGCGATCCTCGTCGGCGCCGGCGTCGATTGGGTGAGCCGCAACGTGAACACGCGATGGCGCCTTGCGACGGTCGGTCTGGTCGCAACGGCTCTCGTCGCGGAGAACTGGCCCGCGCCGAGGCTCGCGAGCGCGTCGGTCACCGTGCCGGCGCCGCTTGCGCTGTCGAGCGCCTACGAGTGGCTGCGCGACGCGGCGCCAGCCGGCGCCTCCGTCGAGCTGCCGACGGCCGATTCGACTGGGTTCCGCAATCTGCAGATGTCGCGGTACACCTACGGCGCGGTCGGTCACGAGCGGCCAGTCGTCTCACTGTACGGAGCGCACTGGCTGCCCGAGCTGGACAGCCTGCAGGCGGCGGCCGAGTCGCTCCCCGCGACGGAGGCGCGAACGTTCCTGCTCCGGCACGGCGTGGCGCGCGTGATCGTGCATCGCGAGCCATGGGTGGGCGATCGACTGCAGCCGAACATCCAGGCGATGCGCGACGCAGGCTTCCCGGTCCAACACGATGGATCGGACGCCGTCGTGTTCGGCATCCCGGCGACGACGCAGAACGAGCGGACGCTGAGCGCGCGCGCGGGCGGTTCCCGGTAGGACACGAAGCCACGCGAGGGTATTGCCGTGCCCGCGCTTCAGGCGTGATCATCGGGAAGTGGGAGCAATGCTCCACGGCGTTCGGCGAGCGCTTCAGCGCGCTGAGCCACAGCCCCATCCGTGCATCGATGGCGGCCATGGGCCGCAGCGGTTACGTTGGGACTCCGCGGTCGAGAATCGAGGCCGATGCGTAGGTCCCTCGTGTCGTAGCTACCGGGCTACTCTCACCTGCGTTCCTTGTCACACCGCGCCGTCGCGTCGAGCCGACATCCAGCCGTGGCTGCGGCATCCGTGTGTGCAGGCTCGGGAACGAGGCGTCTCGCATGACAATGGCGATCGTGGGCATCGGCGCCTCCGCTGGAGGGCTCGAAGCGGTAGGTGAGCTGCTGGGCGCGCTGCCGGCGGCGACCGGCATGGCGTACATCGTCGTGCAGCATCTCGACCCCAAGCACGAGAGTCTGCTGCCCGAGATCCTGGCGAAGAAGACCGCGATGCCGGTCTCCGCGGCGCACTCGGGCCAGATCGTACTACCCGATCACGTGTATGTGATACCGCCGGACGTCACGCTCAGCGTGCATGGTGGTCGAATCAGTCTGCGGCCTCGCGCGAGCACGCACGAGCCGCCGCTTCCCGTCGACGTCCTCTTCAGGTCCCTCGCCGATGCGTATGGCGACAGCGCGATCGGAGTCGTGCTGTCGGGCGGGGGCTCGGATGGCTCCGCAGGCGTTCGTGCTCTCAGGATGGCGGGTGGGATCACGTTGGCGCAGACGCCCGAGACGGCGCGTTTCGCGGACATGCCGCGGCACGCGGTCGACACGGGGTGCGTCGATCTCACGATGCGCCCGAGCGAGATCGCGGCGGAGCTCGTGCGTCTCGGGCAACGATTCGCGGCCGGGGATGCAGCGGACGCTGGACGCACGACCACCCGCGGCGCGGAAGTCGACTCCGATGAGGCGTCGTTGACGCACATCCTCCACCGCCTCCGCGTGGCGCACCGCGTCGACTTCACGCACTACAAGCGCACGACGATCTGGCGGCGTCTGCACCGGCGGCTCGCGATGCGGCGCGTCGCAACCCTCCAGGAGTACGACGCGCTGCTGGACGGCGATGCTGCCGAGTTGGCCGCGCTGTATCAGGACCTCCTGATCCGCGTGACCGAATTCTTTCGCGATCCGGAATCGTTCGACGCGCTCCGGCAGTCGGTGTTTCCCGCCTTGTACGAGGGCCGGCCCAGCAACCGGCCACTTCGGATCTGGGTGCCCGGCTGCGCGTCCGGGGAGGAAGTGTACTCCGTCGCCATCGCGCTCCTGGAGTACCTCGGTGAGGCCGCGCCGGCCGCCGTCGGCGTCCAGATCTTCGGGACCGACATCAGTGATACGGCGCTGCAGAAGGCCCGCGCCGGAGTGTACACCAGGTCCGAGCTGAACGGGGTCTCTCCCGAGCGGCTCGAGCGCTTCTTCTCCGCGCAGAACGACGAGTTCCGGGTGGCCAAGGAGGTCCGCAACCTGTGCCTCTTCGCGCGCCAGGACGTTACACGCGATCCGCCGTACTCGCGGCTCGACCTCATCAGCTGCCGAAACCTGCTCATCTATCTGGACGCGGTGGCCCAGCGTCAGGTGCTACGCTCGTTTCACTACGCGCTTCGCCCGGAGGGGATGGTAGTCTTCGGCCCCGCCGAGAGTGTCAGCGAGTCGTCCGGCTTGTTCGAGCTGGTGGACCAGCGCTTTCGCGTCTATCGCCGGTTGCCGAACCCGGGCGGCGTTCTCGACCTGCCCCTCGTCGCGCCCGCGGATCCGTCCGAGCGCGAACCTACCTTGACCGACGCGGCGACGGTCAACGCCGAATCGGTGCTGCGCAAGGCGGATCGGCTCCTGCTGGCCCGCTTCGCGCCGGCGAGTCTCCTGATCAACCACGCCTTCACGATCCTGCAATTTCGAGGTCGCGTCGGTCCGTACCTCGAGCCGTCGGGCGGCGAGCCGAGCTTCGACCTTCGACGGATCCTGCGTCCCGAGCTGCTCGTTCAGATCACTCCCGCGGTCGAGGAGGCGAGTGCCAGCGGCGTGCCGGCACGCCGCGAGGTGACGCTGGAAGATGGGCGTGAGGTGAGCCTCGAGATCATTCCGCTGACCGGCACCCTCGGCGCCCGGTCGTATCTGATCCTGTTCGACGATGGGTCGCGCAGCCCGTCGAGGGGAGGGGTGTCCGCCACCGTGGCCGCGCTGCCGGAGTCCGAGAAGGACCGGCGCCTGGCGGAGCTGGAGCGGCAGGTGGACGATCTCCGCACGTATCTGCGCGCGGCGATCGAGGAGCATGGCGCGAGTCAGGAGGAGCTCAAGTCGGCGCACGAGGAGGTGTTGTCGGCCAACGAGGAATTTCAGTCCACCAACGAGGAGCTCCACACCTCGAAGGAGGAGCTGCAGTCGACCAACGAAGAGTTGACGACGACGATCGAGGAGCTGAAACAGCGCAACCACGAGCTCGCAGACCTCAATGAGGCGCTCACGACCGCGCGCAGCGCGGCCGATCGCGCCCGCTCGTACGCCGACATCATCATCGAGACGGTACGGCAGCCGTTGGCGGTCCTCGACGACGGGCAGCGCATCCTGCGCGTCAACCCCGCCTTCTCGCTGGATCTCGGGGTCGCCCGCGGGGACGCCGAGGGCCGGCTGTTCCAGGAGATCGATGGCGGCCGCTGGAACATCGCAGAGTTGCGCCAGACGCTGCACGACATCGTCCACAACAACCACACGATCGAAGACTACCGGGTGACGGTCGACCTCCCGGCCAGAGGGCGCCGTGTGATGGCACTGAGCGCGCGAAAGATTCCCGGTGATGCCGAGCGCGCCCAGTTGCTGCTGCTCGCCTTCGACGACGTGACGGTGCACACGAACGTCACGGCGGGCCTCGTCGCCAACAACGAGCGGAAGGACGAGTTCCTCGCCATGCTGGGTCACGAGTTGCGACACCCGCTCACGCCGATCTCTCATGCGATCTATCTGCTGCGGCGCGGCAATCCGGATCCAGCCACCGCCGAGCTGCTCGAGACCATCGATACCCAGACCCGCCGGCTGCAGCGCTTCGTCGATGAGCTGCTGGACGTTGCGCGCATCAGTCGCGGCCTCATCGAGGTCCGACGCGAACCGGTCGACCTCGTCTCCGTGGCACGCGACGCCGCGCGAGCGATCCAGCCGCTGATCGAGAGGCGGCAGCACAAGCTGTCGCTCGTCCTGCCGGCGCGACCGGTGCACGTCTCGGGCGATGCGGGGAGGCTGAATCAGGTCGTCACCAACCTGCTGGAGAACGCCGCGAAGTACACCGATCCGAGGGGCGAGATCAGGCTCGCGGTCGAGCGCCAGGACGACGGGGTCACGCTGAGCGTGCGCGACAACGGCATCGGGATCGCCGCGGAGGATCTCGAGCACGTTTTCGAGCCCTTCACGCCGGCGCATCGCGCCGTGGCGGGCCGCGGCGGCGGGCTCGGGCTCGGACTCAGCGTCGTCCGCCGCGTGCTCGAGCTGCACGGCGGTCGCATCGAGGCCACCAGCAAGGGGCTCGGGCACGGGAGCGAGTTCGTCGCGTGGCTGCCGTTGCTCGCGCGGGGCAGAGGGGCTGCGCCGGAGCGGGCGACCCCGATACGTGAGGAGGTGGCGCCTGCAGCGGCGCCACAGGTGCGACGAGTGCTCGTCGTCGACGATGAGGAGGATATCCGGACGTCACTCGCCCGCGTCGTGCGGTCATTCGGTCATGAGGTCGCGACGGCGGGCGATGGTCCGGCCGCTCTCGCGCTCGCGGAGACCTTTCACCCCGACTACGCGATCCTGGACATCGCTCTCGAGGGGATGAACGGCATCGAGCTCGCTCGTCGGCTGCGCGAGAAGTTCCCATCCGATGCCCTGTTCCTGATCGCGCTGACCGGTTTCGGCGACGCGGACAGGCGCGACCAGTGCCGCGCGGCAGGGTTCGACGAGTACGTGGTCAAGCCGGGAGAGATCGACAAGCTCGAGCAGCTGCTCGGAGCTCAGCGGCTCGTGCCGGGGTGATAACCCAACCCGGCGTGCGCCACCGGACTTCTCGTGGCGGGCTTTTCCAGAAAGTGCTGCACGATGGGCATCACCCGGTGCGGCTCCGAGTACAGCGCGAAGTGCCCCGCATCCGGGATCACGGCGAGCTCGGCGCCCGGAATCGCCCGGTACGTCTCGACGACGTGTTCGAGCCGAACGAAGTCGCGATCGCCAACCATGAGAAGGATCGGCACCCGGACGGACGCCAGCTCGGCGTGCGAGAAGCCGTTCCAGCGGATCGCCGCGGTCTTTTGCCAGAGCGTCGGCCACGAGTCGGGGTCGGGCGCGACCTTCCTGAAGCTCTCGCGCTGATACTCGGTATCGCTGGAGTACGGAGTCGGCGGCTCCTCGTAGCGCACCATCTGCGCGTCATGGGCGATCTCGGCCGGGCCGAACGTGGCGCTGTACGTCGCGACGCGACGCACGAGATGCGGATACCGGATCGCGAGCATCGCGGCGGCATTCCCTCCGTAGCTCTCGCCGAAGATGTCCGCTTGCGCGATGCCGAGGTACTCGAGCAGACCAACGACGTCCTCGGCGTACTGCTCGATCGAGAGTGGGCGATCGAGACGGTCGGCCGTGCGGCCATGGCCCTGGAGATCGAGCGTGATCAGCGAATGGCGCTCCGCGAGCGTCGGAAACGACTCGAGCCCGGCGCACCCCAGCGCGGGGTGGATGAACACGAGCGGGTCGCCCGTGCCTTCGATCTGATAGTACATCTCGAGCCCGTTCACGGGCGCGTATCCGTTCGTCGGGCGAGTCATCGTCAGTCCCGCCGCCCGCGCACATCAGCCGGGTGTGCGTCTTCCCACCGGTACGGTCGGCGCGAGCCGGCACCGAACTGGTCACGAAACACATCCACGAAGTAGGTCCACCCGGTCTCGTGCCCGCGCGCCTTGTCGTGATCCGGCAATCCGGAATGCACGAGGATCATGCGCGTGTCATCGCCGCGATCCTCGAACGTCACCGTCACGGTCGACTCCTCGCCGAGCGTGTTCGGGGAAACCCAGGTGTGCTGAAGACAACGCGGCCGCTCGAACGCGGTGAACCGGCCGTAGTGGGACGTACCCTCGAGCGTCCAGTAGAACAGACCGTCGACGCGCGGGTCGACGATGAACCGTTCGGCCGCGTTCCACACCGTGCCGGGAACCGTCGCATCCAGCCACGCGTCGAAGACGTCCGCGGGTGGGGCAGGGATGAGGCGTTCGACCGTGAAGGCGAGCGTGGGCTTCCTCGTCATCGCTTCTTCTCCGTTCGGGCCCGCTTCTTCCTGAAATGCCGCTCGAACTGATCGAGCTGGCCGGTCCAGAACCGCTCGTAGTCGTGCACCCAACCGGCGACCTGCCGCAGTGGCTCGCCGCGAAACGAGATGAGGACTTCGCGTCCCTGCTTCCGGCGCTCGATGAGGCCAGCGCGTTCGAGCAGCTTGAGATGCTTCGTCACCGCATTGAGCGCCGTGTCGAACGGTTTCGCGACATCGAGGAATCGCGTCGGTCCCTGCGCCGCGAGTCGTCCAATGATCGCCCGGCGCGTCGGGTGAGCGATCGCCGTGAGTACATCCGTGAGCTCGTCCATGGCAGATATTACACCATTAGGTGTAATGTGTCAAACGGACGGCGAGGGAGGCGTCGCGTCGTCGCCACGATGGCGGGGGGCGGGCAGCGCACCGCCGATTAACTTCCGCTCCATCCCCCACAGGAGACAACGAGATGACGTCGAGCGCTCCCGCTGCACCGATCATGAGCTCTCAGCAGTACCTCGAGCACTGGCAGGGCCATCGCGCGCTGACGCGCCGCGTCATCGACG